>CAJICK010000017.1_pt1 | contig 65890 bp, 60 predicted proteins | sample 9199621 | NCBI WGS metagenome assembly CAJICK01 (sample SAMEA7708342, study PRJEB35096) | sediment metagenome | biome: marine neritic benthic zone biome [ENVO:01000025]; feature: sediment [ENVO:00002007]; material: shallow marine sediment [ENVO:03000034] sea grass bed [ENVO_01000059] ... | reverse complement strand
GTCTCTTAGGATTTCTTTTTGTTCTCTCAGCATAAATTGGGAGCCATTCTAAAAGTTCACCTTGCATTTGCGCGCAATTTTTTGAAGCGCAACTCACGGAATACCCGATAGCTTGAGTCGTCAGCGAAGTAATCAGGCCAGTTCTTACCCGCGATAAGGTCGTTTGCAACAATTCTTCATCAGGTTGCTGTTTTTGCCATGACATAATAATCAAGATATTTATCAAATCGGCAACTTCATAGCTGCGCAAGTTTGCTGCTCTCCGAAAAGCAAGTTTGGCTTCATCCAGTTTTCTTGCTTCAGCCAGCATGGATCCCAGTGATGCCTGTGCTCTGGCAGAGTCTGGGTGATTGCGTACTTCGAAATCAGTAAGGCTTGCCAGGTCAGACCAATGCCAGGCGCGGAGCGACGTATTCGCCGAGAATAAAGCCAGAAATAGCACTGGCACGATCCACACCTTTTTATTTCTGATTCTAAGGAAGGCCAGGTAGGTTAAATAAACAATTAAAATTACGGGGCCTAATGAGGCCAAATAGTTCCTGTGCTCGTGAGCGATCTCAAGAGGTAGGAACGTTGATTCAATCAAGTGACAGGCAAAAAACCATAAAACGCCGAAGGCGAATACACGGTTTTTATTCAGATAAAAAATCGATAACGAAACCAAAAGTAAAAGTACACCCACAGTAGGTAACGTAGACCAGGGCGTGACAATGGAAGTCGATATTGGAATGTCATCATGGTAGATACCGAAAGCATTAATTCTCGGAAGAAATATCAGGGATAAATAGAACATTAAGATTCGCGGTTCTGTTAGAAGCCGCTCGACCAGTGTGAAGGTACGGCCTCTGTACCCAGCAGAAAAATAATCTATCAGATAGACGGTCGACACAAAAATGGCGACCACTAACACGGTTATTACGAAAAATCGTTTTCCATTATCGAGGGTGGCCCAAAATCTCCAGGGCTTTTCCTGAGAAAATAGAACCAGTTCAATTAACAGGATATATACGGGAATGAGTGCCGCATTTTCTTTGCTGAATAGTCCGAGTACACTAAATAAAATCGCCGCAGAGAATCCAATTATAATGCGGGGAGATATTGAATTCTCAATCAACATTGTTCGACTTTTAATATATGCAATGAGCGATAACAGAACGAACATTGCAGACATAGATGTCATGCGCTGAACAATATAGAGAACGCTGGTAAGCTGAATGGGATGCAGTGCCCAGAGAAGTGCAATAACGAATGAGAATAAAACAACTTGCTTATGACTGATGGTGCTGAATTTTTTATCGATCGCTATCAATCGCTTTAACGCGAGTAGCATAAACCAGAAGATCAGCAGACTATTGATCGAATGAATCAATACATTGGTAAATTTGAACTGAAAGGTATTCTTGAGCCCATCCGCGAAATAATAGTTCAGCGCAAATGACAGCACAGGTATTGGTCTATTCAGGGTGCCGAAATCAGACGAAAATGCAGCGCGACGAATTGATTCAAGACCAAGATCAGTAATTCGTAAAAAATCATTAGTAACAATATTGGCGATATCATCAAAAACAAATGGCCCGTTGATGCCGGGCAAATAGACCAGCATGGAGCTGGCAACTAGAATAGCTGCATACGTCAATATCGTTACAGATTTACTCTTCATATTTGGCAAACACCAGAGCTTAATGAGCTTACTCACTATAAGCAGAATAAGTTCAATCCTTATTTGTTGTCGAGCTTTTCATTTGTGCCAAAACGACGATTAAAGTGCTTGCGCATATCAGATAGGGCCTTTCTTTGCGGGAACCTGTGTCGACGGTTGATTCGTTCAGCTAACGCAATCACGTTTTTAGCATCTTCGCGATATCCGCTTTCGATATAGATTTTCCCTAGCAGGAAGAGCGGACGAAGATAGCGCCTGTCGAGCTCATGGGCTTTCCAGAGTGCATAAACGGCATCCTGTGTCCTGCCCTGATAAATATAGTTGCGTCCCAATAAATAGGCGTATTGGCTCTTTGCTCCTGGTCGATGGGTTCTTAACAAGAGAGTGCTTAGCCAGCGCTCCATATGTGGTATCAGAGAGCTGCAAGAACTGGTCAGGCATCGGTCTACTTCGTTCAGTCGAGCATTGAACGTTGTAGTAAGGGCTTGCTTCTCTAGCAAACTATCAATCTGGTTGATAAGCCCATTCGATATCGACTCCCCAGCCATCGACTTCAACAGCACAAGGTTAAGTAAAAATGCAGGATCATTTGGAGCAAGTTTTGAGGCACGGGTCGCCGCCAAGATAGCCGCGTCGAGTTTATTATGGTGCTGTAGCACGCCTGATAGTTCCAATTGCAGTATCGGAGAATCGGGGTGATGTAAGGCCTCGAAGGCGTAAAGACGGGTCACGCTGGACCACTGGTATGATCGGTAGACCGTGCTGCTTCCAAGGATAAGCACTATCATCACGGTGGAGGCGATTAGTATACGCTTGTTTGATTTCAGAAACTGCCATCGGAGCAAGGCGACGACTGAGATCAGAATACCTAGACTAGGCAAATAGTTTCGATGTTCGTGTACAAGCTCAAGTGGCCAGGTTGTTGATTCAAGTATATGCCCCGCAAAAAACCAAAATACCCCAAATGCATAGAACGGTATTCGTCGTCGCAATAAATATGCGGATGCTATCAAAGCGAGCAGCAAAAGAATTGATGGCATGGTAGTCCATGGCGCAATCAGGCTTGTAGAAATCGAAATATCATCATGATGAAGGCCGAAGGCATTAACCCGTGGTAACAGAATCAGGGAGAGATAGAAGACCACGACACGGGCTTCGGTCAGTAAACGCTCATTCAGGGTAAACGGTCGATGAGCATAATTCGGCGATCCCCATATAGTGAATGCGACGAATATCGCGATAGCCAGAATAGTAAGAGCGATAATAGATAGATGTCGAGATTTTGTCGGTAGTTGCTCCCATTTAAGTAACCAAGGGTGATCTTTTAGGACCATTAACTCGATAAGAAAAACAAAAAGTAGTGTGAGCACACCATTTTCTTTGCTCAGGATGGAGAGACCTAGGAAAACAGTGCTGACTGCATACAGCGCCCATCGTTTTTGTTGAGATTGAATTCTCGCGCAAACGTATGAGAGAAGCGCAAGTAGAGTAAACGTAGCGCTAAGCGACGTCATGCGCTGGATGACATAAAGGACACTGGTAAGCTGGATTGGGTGTATCGCCCAGACTAAAGCGATCACGAATGCGTACCATTTTAAGCGAGATCCCGTTGTCGAATTTCGGTTGTTACCGGCCTCGCTGATTGTCGCCAGTCGCAGGAATAAAAAATAAATCAATATCGAGTTGATGGCGTGAATTGTGATGTTTACGGTTTTGAACGGCAACGTTGTCTGAAAACCTCCTGCAAGCCAGTGATTCAATGCGAAGCTAAACATGGCAACCGGTCGGTGCAGTGGACTGCCGTCAAAAGACCACGAAGCACGCCAGATCGCCTCCCAGTCGAAGTGAGTGATCTTTATAAAAGAATTGCCGAGTAGACTGGCGTGGTCATCGAAAACCCAGGGACCGTTAATACCAGGGAAATAGACGAGGCAAGTGGTAGTTAGCAGTACAGCTAGAGCAGTGCCGTGAGTTCTAAGAAATTTTCCCAACATTAACTGACAATAGTTTTACAGGCTTTTCTGACGCCCAAATGACAAGGGCGGTCACATGACCGCCCTTGTATCCGAACTTTTCCTTCGCCTATTAGCTCTTAGGCAGGAATTTCGCCGGCATGGTACCACCGGCTGTTGGAGTCCATTTGAGGTTGCCGCCACCCGGATTTGTCGGTGTGTATATTATCGTTCCGGTCTGTACCTCGGTCGGAATTGACGGTTCCGCCTTGAAGCCAACGGTGATAGCACCACTAGCAGCATAATCAACGTAGGAAACATATTTACCCTGATAACTAGCAGCTTGTGACGGCAGGCCAAGGGTGTCACGGTTTGGCATACCTCCAAGGCTATAGCCTTCACTAAATGCTACGTCAATTGCCGTACGGGTCGCGGAAGCTAAGGATGCTGCTTCAGAAACCTTGGATTTAACTGTGTAGTCCTGGTAAGCAGGTACCGCGATCGCGGCCAGAATACCGATAATCGCGACCACGATCATCAGTTCGATAAGAGTAAAACCTTGTTGCAACGTCTTCATTTCGCAAGCCTCCGGTTGTTGTTGCGTTTTTTGCTATTTTTTCAGAGGTTATCCCGAAAAATACCGGCCCATCCGATAGGTTGGGACCGTTTCCTACATGGCCGCATACTTCGTGACCGATGCTTTTCGCGATAATCTCCTAAAAAATACCAATATTTAATTACAAAACTTCGATGTCTATTTAGCAGAGCAGTTTTCGTCGGTCAAACTGACTCGATTAATCAACCTTTTTAGCATGCAGGCATCGTGCCATAGTAACTGGAATAGTCCGCATGTCTACAATACTTTTAAAAACAAATGGTTATGACATTTATACGTGTCAGCACCAGCCCATCCATGGGTGACGGGTGACGGCCGGGTGACGCGATTGGTCATACCTCCATGCCACACTTTGGTCCCTCCGATTTAACGGAATCAATAAACCGACGAGCGGTCACTCGATCCCCAATTTTTCCAGCTTGTAACGCAGCGCCCGGAATGTGATTCCAAGCAATTTTGCCGCCGCCGTCTTGTTCTGATTGGTTTTCTCCAGTGCCTCTTCAATGGCAGCACGCTCGATGCGTGACAGGTAATCATCGAGCCCTTCGTCTTCATCCAGCGCAGCAGCGGTCTCGGTTTGCGGGGCACCTGCCGCACTTCTCAGCTGCAGGTCGTCAGCGGCGATCTCTTTGCCATCACAGAGCGTCAAGGCACGCTCCAGGATGTTTTCCAGTTCCCGGACATTGCCCGGGAACGAGTACTGGTTGAGCGCGGCAAGCGCGTCGGCGGAGATTTCCGGTGCCGGCATGCCCATGTCGGCTGAAAGCCTCTCGTTAATAGATCGCGCCAACAGTTCGGCATCACCCGGGCGTTCACCCAGGCTGGGCATGTGTAGTTCAATCACGTTGAGGCGATAAAACAGGTCCTGGCGGAATTTACCTTCCTCGACCAGTTGCGCCAGATTTTTGTGCGTCGCGCTGACGACACGCACGTCGACCTTGATTTCTGCCTGGGTGCCGACAGGTCGAATGGACTTTTCCTGAATTGCGCGCAACAACTTAACCTGCATGTGGATTGGCAGGTCGCCCACTTCGTCCAGAAACAAGGTGCCTCCATCCGCTGCAGCAAACAGGCCTTCTTTGTCCTGCACCGCACCGGTGAAGCTGCCCTTCTTGTGCCCAAAAAATTCGCTTTCCACCAATTGTTCAGGAATGGCGCCGCAGTTTACCGGCACAAACGGATGGTCCGCTCGCGGGCCCAATTCATGTATCAGGCGTGCCGCCAGTTCCTTACCCGTGCCGGACTCACCACTGATGTACACCGGCGCCTGGCCACGCGCCAGCTTTTCTATCATCTCGCGGACTTTCTGGATCGCGGGCGATTTGCCCAGCATCTTGGAACTGCCGCCAGCAACCGCGCTTTCTTCTGTTCCCTCTGCTTCAGGTTGCTTCACTTTTAGTGCTGAGCGAACAATGTTTCGCAGGTCATTGATATCGACCGGTTTGGAGACAAAATCAAAAGCACCGGCCTTGAGGGCAAGCACCGCGGTTTCAATATTGCCGTAGGCGGTTATCACCGCCACTGGCAGTTGCGGATAGTTTTCCTGAATGTGTCGCACCATATCCATGCCGTTGCCATCCGGCAGTCGCATGTCGGTCAGACATAAATCGAATTCGAATTCGCTGAGGAGGTGACGGCCCTCGCTGAGGTTGGCTGCAGAACGAGTCTCCAGATTCATTCTGCCGAGTGTTAGCTCAAGCAGCTCACGAATATCCGGCTCATCATCGATAATCAGGACTTGTTTGCTTGTCATGTTTGATTCAAGTTATAGCATTCTTCGGCGCGTGCAAGGGTGACGCGGAAAGTTGCACCGTCGTCGCGAGCCACATATTCCAGCCAGCCGCCATTGCCTTCACATAACTCGCGGCAAATATACAAACCGAGCCCGGTTCCCTGCGGCGTTGTAGTAAAAAAGGGATCAAAGATACTGTCAACAATATCCGGTGGCACACCAGGTCCCCAGTCAATGACCTCCAGCACCGGCCTCCCCTTATCATTATTATAGGTCTGAATTTTAATCAGTGGCTTATCAGTATAGCTCGGGCTATGGCGCAGGGCATTCTGGCAGAGATTGGCGACGACCTGAAATAGCTGATCCGGATCAACGCAGGCCTCAATCGTTGGATCATCAGTGTGTACTGCGATGGCCTCTGCTGGCACTTCGGCACCCTGCGTATATTGGTTAACAAAATCTTTCATCCAGTCCGTAATCGGTAGTCGTACCTGTTCGGTGCGGTCCCGACGGGCCAGTTGCGTGATGTTTTCCACAATCACATTCATGCGCTGACCATGGTTCTCGATAATCTTCAGCAAGCGCTGGGTCTCATCATCGCCGGTGGTGGATTCTTTTAACAACTGGCTGGCGTTGGTCATGGCGCTCAGCGGATTGCGAATCTCGTGAGCAATACTGGCGGTCAATCGTGCGAGGGCAGACATCTTCAGTTGCTGCGCCTGCTGTTTCAGGGCTTCCGTGTCTTCGAGAAAAATTAACGTTCCCTGACTGTGTCTTTTGTCTTCACCCAGTGCCATGAACCTGGGCAGCAGTGCAAACCCGGCAGATGTGCGCAGAATGCGCATAGTGCGCTGAACCGGGCTTGCCGACCATTCCTGCAACTGCTCATCAAGGTCATGATTCATATTCGATAATGCCTGGTTCGCTTGAAACTCCTCCATGCCAAGGAAGGTCTGCGCAGCGAGATTCATCTGGCGCACGTTGCTCTCTTCGTCGCACACCACGACGCCGGATTGCATGCGGTCAATGATGAGTTCGTTTATCGATGCGAGATTGGCCAGATCCACACCACGTCGTTCCGCCAGTGCGGTGGTGCTACGCAAGCGGTTGGCCAGCGTATTGCCCAGCGTACCGGTAATAAACAGCCCGATGCCCAGTAAGCCAACACGCGGGTAGCCTTTCGAGATCACGTCAAACGCAATCTCGGCACCGGTCAGTAATCCCCAGGAGTGCTCCAGAAGCGCCGCGATGGTACCGAGCGATGCATAGAAAATGGTCATGCGTCTGCTTAAGAGCACACTGCATTCCGCGACGGCAACCAGCATTAACAAACCCAGCCCACTGCTCATGCCACCGCTGCTGCCCATTAGAATAGTGATCAGCGAGATATCAACAAACGCCAGCACCGTCGCCTGGGATTCGAAATCAGGTGTTCTGAGACGTAGCGAGAAAATGGCACCGATGCTGATGGCCGCGTACAGCAGCGCGGCAAGCGCGAACCAGCCCGGTGCGGTTTCACCGAACGGGGGGAAGCTGCCAGGAATGAGGGAAATGCCAACAAACGCGCCGGCAACCAGAATGCGGTAGAGATTGAACTGGTTCAGCAGTTTCCAGTTCTGTGCGGCAACCGAGGCGTTGTCGGTCGCCGTGGTCTCGTGTTCGAGATGGATTTCTTCTTGTTCTGCCATGACTGCAGTCAAATACATCACAGTTTCTGGCGGGAAGCAAAGAGGGCTGGTCTATTCCTTGTCCGCTTCCAGGTGGGCCGCTGAGCAGTAGGCCTTACCGTCCCGCATCAACGCCTCTTGTTTTGGTATATGAACACCACACTTTTCGCAGGGGACCATCTCGATTTTTTCCAGGTTCTCAGTCGGCGACGACTCCGTATCTGCGTTGAGCAGACGACGCACGAAACGATAAGCAACCCATGCCAGGATGATCAGAATAACGAGGCGCAAAAGGTATCCCATAAGTAGATCCGGTTGATCGCATTGGTCGGGGTGAGAGGATTCGAACCTCCGGCCCCTGCCTCCCGAAGGCAGTGCTCTACCAGGCTGAGCTACACCCCGATGCGATTAGTGACTGCGATGAATGGAATAATATGTCAGATCCAGCAAGGCCTGCTTGTACGGCGAATCGGGAACCGGCGCTAGTGCCGCTCTGGCCATTTCCGCCTGGACCTCGGCTTGGCGCGCAGTGTACGTGATGGATTCTGTCGATTCAATTGCGTGCATGATGGCGTCGATGTTGTCACGGCCACCTTGCTCGATGGCTTTGCGAATCAATTTGCACTGCTCATCATTACCTTCACGCATGGCATGTATTAAAGGTAGGGTTGGCTTACCCTCCGCCAGATCGTCGCCGACGTTCTTGCCCAGCTCCTTGTCACTACCGCTGTAGTCGAGCAAGTCGTCGACTAACTGGAAAGCCGTGCCGAGGTACATGCCGTACTTCGCCATGCCGGTTTCGATTTCCGAAGATTGATTGCTGATCATGGCACCCAGTTGGGTGGCGGCCTCGAACAGTTTCGCGGTCTTGTTGTAAATCACCGCCATGTACTGCTCTTCGCTGGTATCGGGATTATTGCAGTTCATTAACTGCATGACCTCACCCTCGGCAATGGTGTTGGTGGTACTGGCAAGAATGTCCATGATTCGCATGTTATCGAGCTCCACCATCATCTCGAACGAACGTGAATAGAGGAAATCACCTACCAGCACGCTGGCCTCATTGCCCCAGACAGCGTTGGCGGTGGCATTGCCACGGCGTAGCTCGGAGGCATCCACCACGTCGTCATGGAGCAGGGTGGCGGTATGGATAAATTCGATAATGGCGGCGAGTTTGGCCGCATCCTTGCCGCTGGCGCCAAACGCCCGGGCCGACAGGAGTACCAGCAGTGGCCGCAGACGCTTTCCACCACTATTTATGATGTATGCGCCGAGCTGGTTGATCAGGACCACGTCGGAGGCCAGGCGGCTCTGGATCTCCTGATTTACCGCCTCCATATCGTCAGAAACGAGGTTACGGATGGCCTCAGCGTCGATTTCGGGCACGGATTTCTGTTGTCGGCTCGATTGCATGGGGGAGGCATGCTAGGGGCAGCCTGTTTCGGCGTCAAGTTGTTTGACCCTGCACGCGGCAATCGCTAGAATTGCCGCCCTTTGAAGCCATACCACTGATTTTCAGTGGCTTTTGTCGGGAGAAATCGACATGTACGCAGTAATTAAAACCGGTGGCAAGCAGTACCGTGTAAGCCCGGGCGACGTCGTCCGCGTAGAGAAGTTGCCGGTCGAGGAAGGCGCAACCGTAAACCTGGAAGACGTGCTGATGGTCAGCGACGGCGACCAGGTGAAAATCGGCAAGCCGACGGTTGAAGGCGCCAATGTGACTGCCACCGTACGTGGCCATGGTCGCGACAAGAAGGTGCGCATTTTTAAAATGCGTCGCCGCAAGGATTCACGCCTGCATGCCGGTCATCGCCAGTACTATACTGAGCTGGAAGTCACCGGTATTACCGGCGCGTAATTGAGAGGTTATTGAGAGATGGCACATAAAAAGGCAGGCGGCAGTTCACGTAACGGTCGCGATTCAGAATCCAAGCGCCTGGGCGTAAAGCGTTACGCTGGCGAAAATGTCCTGGCAGGCAATATTCTGGTGCGTCAGCGTGGTACTAAGTTCCACCCAGGCACCAATGTCGGTCGCGGCAAGGACGACACCCTGTTCGCCAAAGTCGATGGTGTCGTTGAGTTCCGTCAGAAAGGCCCTAAAAACCGCAAGATGGTGAACATAAATCCGGCCTAACGAACTCAGACAAGCTCAAACCGGAAACCCCACTTTGGCAACAAAGTGGGGTTTTTGTTTTATATAGGGAAGCATTTCGCTCAGGTAGACTAGGTGTCATGAAATTCGTAGACGAAGCCAAAATTGATGTTGTTGCCGGTGACGGTGGCAATGGCTGCCTGAGCTTTCGAAGGGAGAAATTCATCCCCAAGGGAGGACCCGATGGCGGTGACGGTGGCCGCGGCGGCAGTGTCTATCTGGTGGGTGATGATGGCCTCAATACGCTGGCGGATTTTCGTACCAAGCGTCGGTTTCAGGCCAAGCGTGGCACCAACGGCATGGGCCGGAATCGCACCGGCGCCTCGGGCGATGATCTCGATGTTGAGGTACCGCTGGGTACTATCGTGATCGATGCCGATACCGGCGAGCGTATCGGTGAAGTCACCGTCAATGGTGAGCGCATGATGGTGGCACACGGCGGCACCCCCGGTCTTGGTAACACGCGCTTCAAGTCGAGCACCAATCGTGCGCCGCGCAAGACTACCAATGGCACACCGGGCGAGCAGCGCACGCTGCAATTGCAGTTAAACGTGCTCGCCGACGTGGGATTGCTTGGTCTTCCCAATGCTGGCAAATCGACACTGCTGCGTTCGATTTCGCATGCGCGGCCCAAGGTGGCGGATTATCCGTTTACCACGCTCTATCCAAATCTGGGTGTGGTGCGCGTCGAGGCCCATCGCAGTTTCGTTGTGGCAGATATTCCGGGGCTGATCGAGGGCGCCGCCGAAGGGGCGGGTCTGGGAATACAGTTTCTGAAACATCTGTCGCGCACACGGATACTGCTACACCTGGTCGATATGGCGCCACTGGATCCAGGCGCCGACCCGGTGGCTGACGCGCGGTCGATTGTTGGTGAGCTCGAGCGCTATAGCCCGGAACTGGCGAGCCGCGAGCGCTGGATGGTGTTAAACAAGATGGATCTGATTGTCGATGAGGAGCGTGACCAGCGTTGCCAGCAGTTTCTCGAAGACATTGGCTGGAGTGGCCCGGTGTACTACATTTCGGCGGTCAATGGTGAAGGTTGCAAAGCACTTACCGGCGCTTTGATGAATCGCCTGGAAGAAATAAAAGAACAAGCCCTGGAAGATGCCCAGAAAGACTTAAGAGACGATGTCGAATCAAGCCAAGAACATTAGTCGCGAGCAATTGAGAAATGTGCGTCGCTGCGTCGTCAAGATCGGCAGTGCACTGTTGACCGGCAGCGGTGAAGGACTCGATGTGTCCGCTGTTAGGCAATGGGTGGCGCAAATGGCCACCCTGCGTGAGCGCGGGATCGAAGTGCTATTGGTCACCTCTGGCTCGGTTGCTGTGGGCATGCAACGTCTGGGTCGTAAAGAGCGTCCCCATGCGCTGCACGAATTGCAGGCGATGGCGGCGATTGGACAGATGGGTTTGATACAGGCCTACGAAAGCGCGTTCCTGCAACACAACCTGCACACTGCACAGGTACTGCTGACCCACGACGATCTCGCTGATCGTGGGCGTTACCTCAACGCCCGGACAACGCTGCTGACCTTGCTGGAGCTCGGGGCCATACCGGTGATTAACGAGAACGATACCGTCGCCGTCGAGGAGATTCGTTTTGGCGACAACGACACGCTGGCGGCACAAGTGGTCAATGTCATTGAGGCAGATTTACTCGTGATCCTGACCGATCAACCTGGTCTGTACGATGCCGATCCGCGCACCAATGCGGACGCGCAACTTATCAGCGAAGGCGAGGCCGGCGATTCCACGTTGGACGCCATGGCCGGCGATTCCGGCAGTCTCGGGCGCGGCGGCATGCGCACCAAGTTGGAGGCAGCACGCAAGGCGGCACGTTCGGGTGCTGGAACCGTGATCGTATCCGGTCGCGAAACCGATGTGCTGACCAAAGTGCTTGCGGGAGATCAGGTGGGCACCTACCTGGTGCCGGCCGAAGGCCGACTGAATGCGCGCAAGCAGTGGTTGGCGGGCCATTTGAAGCCACGTGGGCGACTGGTTCTGGATGCCGGCGCAACTTCGGTATTAACCGGGCAGGGTAAAAGTTTGTTGCCAGTGGGAGTTACCAGTGTCGAAGGCAGGTTCTCGCGCGGCGAACTGGTATCGTGTGTGGATCCTGAGGGCAACGAGATTGCTCGAGGTCTGGTCAACTACGACTCGAATGAGACCGAACGCATCATTGGTCAAGTCAGTGAGAAAATAGAATCAATTCTGGGCTATGTCGATGAAGCGGAACTGATTCACCGCGACAACATGGTATTGATATAGAAGTTTGCGAGACGTCCTGATCGATAAATTCAGGCAAGAAAAAAGCCGATGCGACCAAGTCGACACCGGCTTTTTTTGTTTCTTGCGAGCTCGTGAACTTATATAGCGCGAACTCGGGCGTTCAGACGGCTTTTGTAGCGTGCAGCAGCATTCTCGTGAATCAGGCCAGCCTTGGCGGAGCGATCGATGATCGAAACAGCGCTCTGATAGGCGGATTTGGCGCCATCCTTGTCTTCAGCCGCTACGGCCTTCAGGACATTCTTGATGTGGGTACGCATCATGGAACGACGGCCGGTGTTCTGTTCACGGCGGACCACGTTCTGTCTTGCGCGTTTCCTGGCTTGTGCTGAATTAGCCAATGCTATCTCCTTACATTCAATTCGGTTGCGTCGGTACCCAACTTTCACTGTCCGGGGTACCCGCGGGCGCGCAATATTGGGGTTTTTGTCTTCATTTGTCAACGGCTTGCGGGCCATTTCCGGGGTAATTTCCCCTCTGGCGCGGGCGCGGGGTACACTCGTGCACGCCTGAATTGGGAGCCAGTGTTTGGCACAAAAACTACTAAAATCCACCGCCGTCACTGGTGGCATGACCTTGCTCTCCCGGGTGGCCGGGCTAGTGCGCGATATCCTGTTTGCCCGCCTGATTGGCGCCGGTGTCGGCGTGTCTGCCGACGCCTTTTACGTCGCTTTCCGCATCCCCAATTTTTTCCGCCGGATTTTTGGCGAGGGCGCCTTTTCCCAGGCCTTCGTCCCGGTGTTTACCGAATACCGCAGCAAACGCAGTGATGAGGAAATCCATGCCTTTGCTGGCCATATGGCCGGTGCCTTTGCCGCCATTCTGTTTGTGGTCACACTAATTGGCGTGGTGGCCGCGCCGTTTCTGATTATGGCGCTGGCACCCGGTTTTATCGACGAGCCGGAAAAATTCGATCTCACTGTGGCGATGCTGCGCATCACCTTCCCCTACCTATTATTTATTTCGCTGGTGGCCATGGCGGCCGGCATGCTCAATTCGTACGGCCGATTTGGCGCCGCCGCGTTTACACCGGTATTGCTGAACATTTCCCTGATTGCCTGTGCCATTTGGTTGGCGCCGCAACTGGAGCAACCGGTGATGGCGCTGGCCTGGGGTGTATTCATTGCGGGTGTAGTGCAACTGTTGTTCCAGATACCGTTTTTGTTACGCATTCGCATGTTGCCGCGGCCGCGCCTGAAAATGGACGAGGGCGTCAGTCGTGTATTTAAACTGATGGTGCCGGCGATCTTTGGCAGTTCGGTGTCGCAGATTAATATGTTGGTTAACACCATCCTCGCGTCATTCCTCGTGACCGGTAGTGTCTCCTGGCTTTATTACTCCGACCGCCTGATGGAATTCCCGCTCGGGGTTTTCGGGATCGCGCTAGCGACCGTAATCCTGCCGAGCCTCTCGCGCGAACATGCGGCCGAATCCAGAGAAACCTTCTCGCGCATGCTCGACTGGGCACTGCGCTGGGTATTCATTATTGGTGTACCAGCGGCAGTGGGCTTGATGGTGATGGCTGAGCCAATCATTACCACCTTGTTTCGCTACGGGGCCTTCCTTGAACAGGACGTGATCAAGACAGCCCAGGCCCTGGTCGTGTTTGCCGCCGGACTCGTGGGATTCATTCTGGTGAAGGTACTGGCTCCCGGTTTTTACGCTCGCCACGACACGGCGACGCCCGCCAAAATTGCTGCCGTCGCCTTCGGCGCCAACATTGTATTAAGCCTGATCCTGGTGTGGCCCCTGAAGCACGTAGGCCTGGCGCTAGCGATTTCGATCGCGGCATACCTGAATGCCGCCTTGCTCTATTTCCGTTTGCGTAAACTTGATGCTTATCAACCCGGCAAGGGCTGGTGGTGGTTATATTTGCGTGTGGGGATTGCTAGCGGGGCCATGGCCTTTGCGCTTTGGTATACAAAAGGCGGGCTCTCTCTGTGGTTGGCGGCCGATATCTATGAGCGTGTATTTCGCTTGGCTTTCTGGATTATCGCTGGTTTTCTGGTCTATGTTTTAATTATGGTGGTGTTGGGGACTCGCCCTGCAGAATTGAAACTGGAAAAAGATGTTGTCAAAAAATGAGCACCAAAATCGACATTGCGGAGATCATTCCGACCGGGGAATCCCGGGTGTTCTCGCTTTCCGAGGCGAAGGCAATGTTCCCGCTGGTGCGACGAGTAACCCAGGCGGCCTATGCCGAACTGGAGCCTGTACGCAAATCGCTTGAGATGCTGTTACCGACGGATCCGCGCATTAGCGAGGTCGAACATCAGTATGAGGATATCGTCAAACGCTGGGTTGGCAAGATGGAGCGACTCGGCCTGGTAGTAAAAGGTCTGTGGCTGGTGGACTTCGATACTGGTGATGGTTATCTCTGCTGGAAATTCCCGGAACTGCGCCTGGCGCATTACCACGGGTATGAGGAAGGATTTGCCAACCGTCGGCCGCTGGAACAAGTGGTCGAGGAGCTGGACCCGGACTGGTCTCACGCCTGATTCCCCTGGCTGGACCTGCCCAAACTGAACCGGTAACCTTGCCGGCTTCGCGATTTCTGTTTAATCCCCGATAGAATTGAAACATGGAGCTCATACGCGGATTGCACAATCTGCGGCCTCGCCATCATGGCTGCGTCGCCACCATCGGTAATTTCGATGGCGTGCACCTTGGTCATCAGGCGGTGATCGGCCAGCTTGCCGAGAAGGGCGAGGCGCTGGGCTTGCCGACGACCGTGATCTGCTTCGAGCCGCAGCCGCTGGAATATTTTCAACCGGACAAGGTGCCGCCCCGGCTTACCCGGTTGCGTGAGAAACTGCAGGCACTTAAACGTTATTCAGTGGATCGCGTACTCTGTATCGCTTTTGATCAGCGCTTTGCCCAGATGGATGCCGAGCGTTTTATTCAGGATATATTGATAAAGGGTCTGGGGATCAAGTACCTGGTTGTCGGCGATGACTTTCGTTTCGGTAATGGGCGGCAAGGTGATTTCGCCATGTTGCAGCAGGCGGGAGACAGTCACGGATTTCAGGTGGTCAGTATGAATACCTTTCATATCGACGGTGAGCGCGTGAGCAGCACCCGGGTACGCTCGGCACTTCAGGCCGGGGACCTGGAAGAGGCGGAAAAATTACTGGGTCGGCCCTATCGCATGTGTGGGCGGGTTGCCCATGGCGACAAGATCGGGCGTACCATTGGTATTCCGACGGCCAATATCTTTTTGCATCGCAAGCGCTCACCGTTGCATGGCATATTCGTGGTCGAGGTTTTCGGCCTGGAGAATGAGCCGGTGATGGGTGCGGCCAGTATTGGTACCCGGCCAACGGTCGGTGGCACCCGGACACTGCTGGAAATTCATCTGCTCGACTTCGATGACCATATATATGGTAGACACTTGCAGATAAACTTCCTGCACAAGATCAGGGATGAGGAAAAATACGATACGATGGATGTGCTGAAACAACATATTCAATCGGATATTAAAGAAACACGAGATTGGTTTGAGGCCAATAAATAAACGGCACCAGAAGTATGAGTCAGGAAGCATGAGCCAGAAAGACAACAAATATAAAGATACGATCAACCTGCCCAAGACCGGCTTTCCGATGAAAGGCAATCTGGCCCAGCGCGAGCCAGAGACACTCAAGTTCTGGCAGGACATGAATCTCTATGGTCGTTTACGCGACGAGAGAAAGGGTGCGGATAAATATGTACTGCACGATGGCCCGCCTTATGCCAATGGTGACATCCATCTTGGGCATGCCGTTAACAAGATTCTGAAAGACATCATCGTCAAATCAAAAGGCATGGAGGGTTTTGATGCGCCCTATGTGCCGGGCTGGGATTGCCATGGGTTGCCAATTGAGCTGGCGGTAGAAAAGAAAATCGGCAAGGCTGGGCGCCAGGTGGCGCCGGCAAAATTCCGCCAGGCCTGTCGCGAATACGCGCACAAGCAGGTTAATCGTCAGAAGACCGATTTTATTCGCCTGGGCGTAACCGGTGACTGGGGCAATCCTTATTTGACGATGGACTTCCAGTTTGAGGCCGACATTATCCGCACGTTGGGCCGGATCGCTGGCCGTGGCTACATGGTAAAAGGCCACAAACCGGTGCACTGGTGTGCCGACTGCGGTTCGGCGCTGGCGGAAGCAGAAGTGGAATACGCCGACAAGACTTCGCCAGCGATCGATGTGCGCTTCACCGTTGCTGATGAAGAAGAATTACTCGCGCGCATGGAGCATGCGCCCGGTGACCACAAGGGCGAGGGTCCGGTCCATGTCGTGATCTGGACCACCACGCCGTGGACCTTGCCAGCCAACCAGGCGGTAGCGCTGAACGAGAATCTGGAATACGTGCTGGTGCAATGTGTTGGCGCATACGGTCAGGAACGTTTGTTAATTGCCGAAGCGTTAATGAAAGACGTCATGTTGCGCTGGGAGCTGGACGAATATCGCGTTGTTGCCACCGGTCTGGGAAAAGAGCTTGAAGGCCTGAAGCTGCAACATCCATTCTATGAGCGCGAAGTGCCGGCGATACTTGGTGATCACGTGACTACCGAAGCCGGTACCGGTTGTGTGCACACGGCGCCCGGGCATGGCCTGGAAGATTTCGCAGTAGGGCTTCGCTACAAGCTACCGGTTGACAATCCCGTTGGTGGTGACGGCAAGTTTATTGAAGGCACGGAGCTCTTTGCTGGTGAACATGTATTCAAGGCTAACGAGCGCGTGATTGAAGTGCTGAAAACCAAAAGCAGGCTCGTGCACTCCGAAGCATTAACCCACAGCTATCCCCATTGCTGGCGCCATAATACGCCGATCATGTTTCGAGCAACCTCGCAATGGTTCATCGATGTTGATGCCATTCGTGACACGGCACAAAAAGCTATCAAAGAAACACGCTGGTTACCTGATTGGGGCGAAGCACGTATCGCAGGCATGGTAGAGAATCGACCAGACTGGTGTATTTCGCGCCAACGTACCTGGGGTGTACCGATCGCTGTATTTGTCGACAAGAAAAATGGCGATCTTCATCCGAATACTGGCGCGCTGATTGAGTCAGTGGCCAAGAAAGTTGAGCAAAAGGGGATCGACGCATGGTTTGATATTGAGCCGCAAGAGTTGCTGGGCGATGAGGCAGACAACTACGAAAAGGTTACCGATACACTGGATGTCTGGTTTGATTCCGGTGTGACTCATGCCTGTGTGGTTGAAGCGAGGGAAGAGCTTGGTAATTTGCCGGTGGATCTCTATCTCGAAGGATCGGATCAGCATCGCGGTTGGTTCCAGTCGTCACTACTGACCTCAGTCGCAATAAACGGTTTTGCTCCATACAAGACCGCGCTCACTCATGGGTTCACCATTGATGCCCAGGGAATGAAGATGTCCAAATCCAAGGGCAACGCTATTGAACCGCAAAAGGTATATAAGACACTGGGTGCCGACATCCTGCGCCTGTGGATTGCTGCTACAGATTATCGGACGGAAATGAGTCTTTCCGATGAGATCCTGAAGCGCATGACCGATTCCTATCGTCGCATCAGAAATACTGCGCGCTATTTACTCGGTAATCTCGACGGTTTTGATATCACCGAGCCATTGCCACTAAACGATATGCTCGAGCTCGACCGCTGGGCAGTGGCGAAAACTGTTGATTTGCAAAGGGAAATTCAGAAGGCCTACAGCGATTTTCAGTTCCATCAGATCTATCAGAAGTTGCATCAGTTCTGCGTGGTGGAGATGGGTAGTTTTTATCTCGATATCCTGAAAGATCGGCTGTACACCATGCCGGCCAATAGCCGTGGTCGACGTTCGGCGCAAACGGCGATGTATTTCATCCTTGAGGCGCTGGTGCGTTGGTTGGCACCGATCTTGAGTTTCACCGCCGAAGAGATCTGGCGTCATATGCCGGGTGAGAGAGTCGAATCAGTATTTATTGAGACCTGGTATCAGCTGCCGGAGCAAGTCGAAGTCGATCGTGAACATTGGGACAAGATGATCGCAGTGCGCGAAATGGTCAGTCGTGAACTGGAGCAACTGCGTGTGGCCGGTGGTATCGGCTCATCGCTCGATGCGGAGGTTGATCTTTATTGCGCCCCCGAAATTAAAACGGCGCTTGATGCGCTGGGCGATGAACTACGTTTTGTTTTTATTACTTCCTACGCGCGTGTGCATGATCTGGAAGGGCGTGGTGACGAAGCTGCAGCCACCGAAATGGAAGGCCTGTATGTTGCCGTGGCAGCATCGGCTCATGATAAGTGCATTCGTTGCTGGCACCATCGTGAAGACGTTGGCAGCAATGCCGAGCACCCGCAGATTTGTGGCCGCTGTGTGGAAAATGTCACTGTCGACAGTGGCGAGTCCCGGGAGTTTGCCTGATGTCACGCCTCTTCTGGATTCCGGTGGTGGTGTTTGCGCTGGACCAGGCAACCAAGTTGCTGGCGCTGGAAATACTGGCCGGCTCACCCATCGACATACTGCCGTTTTTCAATCTCACTTTGACGTTCAACACCGGTGCGGCCTTTGGTTTCCTGAATGATGCCAGTGGCTGGCAGAACTGGTTCTTTATTGCCGTCGCCCTGATCGTTTCCGGCGTGATTATCGCCATGGTAAGAAAGCTCTCGGCGGAAGAATTGCAGACAGCGGTTGCCTTGTTGCTGATACTTGGCGGTGCGTTGGGCAATGCATTCGACCGCATTCGAATCGGCCGAGTCGTCGACTTTCTGCACGTCTACTATCAGAGCTGGTCGTTCCCTGTATTCAACATCGCCGACTCCGCTATCACCATCGGTGCGATATTGCTGGCGCTGGATGTATTCGGCATCCGGCTGTTCGGGCCGAAATCAAATTCAGAACAACAGTCAGGTTAAGGCATGGAAATTCAATACGGCTCCACGGTCACCATGCATTTCACTCTACGTCTGGTCCAGGATGATTTCCTGGTAGACACCACAGACGGGGGCGAGCCAATGACCTTTGTTGTCGGGGATGGTGACTGGCTACCGGCCATGGAAGAAAAGCTGCTGGGGCTTAAAGCTGGTGACACGCGTCGGTTCGACATTCCGGCGGAAGACGCCTACGGGTCGGCCGAGATCGAAGAAGAAAATTTACAAAATATTCCGGTCAGTGATTTTCCGCCAGACATGGAGCTGGCGCCGGGGCTGGTGCTTGGATTTACTACGCCCGATGGTGAAGAAGTGCCGGGAACGATCATGGGTATGACCGACGAAATCGTTACCGTGAATTTTTCCCATCCCCTAGCAGGCCATGACCTTGTGTTTGAGGTAGAAATCCTCGAAGTTGCACCACCGCAATAGTTAGCGATGAATCGCCTCTAACGCACAAGGTTATTTCTGTTTACCGTAAACCTGCGAATCAACTGCGCTACAATCTGTCTCATGAAACTGTTTCTCGCCAATCCCCGAGGTTTTTGTGCCGGTGTCGACCGCGCCGTTGATATTGTTGAGCAGGCGTTAAGCCAGTTTGGTCCACCGATCTACGTGCGTCACGAAGTGGTGCACAATCGGTTTGTCGTTAACGGGCTCAAGGAAAAGGGCGCGGTGTTTGTCGATGAGCTGGACGAAGTGCCGGATGGCGCCACGGTTGTCTTCAGTGCCCATGGTGTTTCCAACGCGGTACGCAAAGAAGGCGAAACACGTGGACTGAAAGTTTTTGACGCGACCTGTCCACTGGTCACCAAGGTTCACATGGAAGTCATTCGTCATCGAAAAAAGGGCGACGAAGTGATTCTGATTGGCCATGCCGGTCACCCCGAAGTGGAGGGCACCCTGGGCCAGGTAGAGGACGGCGTCACGCTGGTCGAAACTGCCGAAGACGTACCGGGCCTCGAGATAGCTGATCCGAAGCACCTGGCCTATGTCACCCAAACAACTTTATCTGTGGACGATACCTCGCGTGTTGTTACCGCCCTCAAGCAACGCTTCCCGGAGATTACCGGGCCCAAGAAGAACGATATCTGCTATGCCACCCAGAACCGTCAGGACGCTGTTAAAAGTCTGGCGAAACAATGTGACGTGGTGTTGGTGGTGGGGTCACCCAATAGCTCCAATTCCAATCGTCTTCGCGAAGTGGCCGAAGGTGAGGGCATACCTGCCTACATGGTGGACGGACCCGAGGATATCGAACGTAGCTGGATCGACAATATAGAGCGCATCGGTATTACCGCCGGCGCCTCCGCACCCGAAGTACTGGTGCAGCAAGTGGTGGACCGCTTAAAAGGTTGGGGTGTAGATGGACCCGACGAAGTACAGGGCAGGGAAGAAAATGTAGTGTTTGCTCTGCCGAAAGAATTACGGGCGCCTACAGTGAGCGCGCCCACCAAATAGTTAGCTAATTAAAAATTATCTAGTAACAGGCGGATGGTGTTTTAGCACCGACACCATTTAATCTAATCTGGACGCAAACCGTGTCATCCGTCTGTGTTCCCAACGCGTCAGCGGTGATTGTATAGCCGACGGTGGCCGAAGGGGCCGTCCCAACCTGATAGAGACTCCCGTTGGTTATGTAGGGATTGGCTGCACCTGCGAATCCAGGCAACGCATTAACGGTGGAGGCATAGCGCAGATTCTCCGCATAAAATCTTTCCTGTGCGCCCGCAATCTCTGTCATCGCCGTGATTGCTTCACTGCGCTTACTTTTAAGTGAGTAATTGCGGTAAGACGGGTACGCAACCACGGCAATGATGCCGATGATTGCAACCACAATCATTAGCTCAACCAAGGTAAAACCTGACTGACGGCTTCTACGAGAAACTGATTTCATTTCAGTGACCTTCAAATCCTGGTTCGTTGCATATATCTGCAAATTATTCTGATTATCCTGTGCTGATTCGGAAATCAGCTGTCATAAGCATAGACCAAGGTGCCTGATGAGCAAAGAAAAACCCGCCCGGATAAAACCGGGCGGGCACGCATTGGTTTAATGATTTGCGCGGATCATTCCTGATACCAGAAGGTACGTTCTTGCCCACCGATATTTTCCACTTCAACCTTCACCGCACCACCACTGGAACCCACCAGACCGGTAGTACCGTCTTCACGAATAACCGTGACCAGTTCTGATGGAATACCGCCACCCAGGCCGATGGATCGCTCTTTAGTGCCATCGCCGTCGAGGTCGATAGCGATCTTGGCGTCGAGGTAATTTAGGCCGTAAATCTTGCCCTGGCCTTCGTTCGGTTCACAAGTCGCGGTGGTCGTTCCCGGGTTGGCCGGGGTGAAGGTTGTGACATAAACCACACCACCGAATATCACCGGGCGCGCCAGCGATTTCTCACCTATCCACGGGCGACCGCCTCCCTCAGCCAAACCAATGTCATCGGTGGCGGTCCAGGCAGGATTACTGGATTCCTTGAAGGAGACCATCCAGCCCTTACGGTCGCGCAACTCATTGGCGGCGGTCGTTTGTTCGGCAGTTGTGCCGTTTTCTACAAGATTGGCCGTGGCATCGTGCACGTCCGACGTGGCGCCATGGGGCGTGATCGGGCGTGGCGGGCTGGCAACCGTACCGAATGTGTAGTTCGGTTCTTTCAATCCGTATACCGCGTTATGTACCGGATGCTCCGTTGGCGACAGACCTTCTGATGTCAGCCGGTCCAGTGGATCGGGTCGATCACCGGTAGAGACAAATACCAAGTCATACACGCGCTCGGATTCGCCACCGCTGATATAGGTAGTGTCGGTAACGGCTGCCACATCCGGTGCGTAGAACACGCGTCGCCATTCCTGTGGGTCCGGCGTCGCCGGGCAGCTTCGTGCATAGGGTGAAGTGCTGGCCCGATCACACACAAGATCCGCGAACACATATCCGCTGGTATTCCCGTTACGCTGGGATTGGTTGGAACCACTCGGTTTGATTTCCGGATCGAGGTCAATACGCCAGACCTGGCCGCCCACGTCGCCGACATAGATGCGGTCGATCGCATTGTCGCCATTGTTATCCAGTAGCGACATATCCGAAGGAATCGGGTAGACCATATCCGTCAGTTGCAGATCGGCGCCAACCGGGGTCGCCTGTCCGTCGGTTGCCGTTGTGCTACTGGCCCACCAGAGACGTTCGCCGGTTAGCGCATCAACCATAAAAATCGCGCCACTCTTGGAGGCATTGTTCGGTGTCACGGCCTTGTTTTCCACGGTCGGTGAAGTCGTGTTTTCCACCGCGGTACTGTAGCCACCGCCAAACAGCAGTGCCGTTCTTTCTACACTGCCGGTGCCTCCTGTATTAATGCGCACGGTTTCCACCTGCGGTGCCGACCACGTTTGTCCCAGCATTTTGAATTTGCCAGTGCCACCTTCAATCACCCACAGGAGTTTGGGTGTAATTACATCGATGGCGGATTTATCCGTGATCTTGGTAGCAGGCGTAAGATCAAAAGCGTAAATATTGTTCGCCGCCCCGTTGCCTGCACCGCGTCGCATCGAGGCATACAGATACACCTTGTCATTGTCCGTACCGCCGGGCTCGATAATGCCGTTATTGTTGTTGTCCACAACCCAGACAGTAACGGTGTTATCAACACCATAAATGTGATCGGTTGCATCAGTGCCGCTCAGGTCATGCTGATAGGCCAGCATCTCCTGCGGTATAAACGACCATTCTTCTTTACCATTGCTGTCGTTATACATGCGAATGGCACCGTCATTGCCGGCGACGGCCAGTTTTACGATTGGCTGGTCGTAGTCCGGTGAGCCGCCAGAGACGTGGGCACCGTAGGTGATGGCCACCGGCCGACTGTGCAGGGGATCGGACATTGGCCAGCGCAGGGTAGTGCTGGCGTCACCGTCTTCATCAAACGTATCCTTGCCCATCATCCAGCCGACCAGGTTAGTAACGTCGGCCGTCACTGCCGTACCCGGCAGGCCGAGTGTTGCGGGATTGCCCGGTGTCGCTGCAGAAGGATCGGCAGCATCAAACAGCGCATTGCCGCTTGCGTCGTCAACCTGAGTCAATGTCAGCGGGAAAGTTGCCGAGCTATAAGTCCCCAGCCAGGTATACAGGCGCCTATCCGCATCCGGGTCCAGGGTTCTGGTAATTTCCCCGGATCCACCACTGGTTACCGTGCCGCCATCGGCGCCCGTGTTCCAGTAACTGTTGGAAGATGCCTTGATGCGCCCAGTGGTGTTATCGATCGCTGGCGAAAAAGCCGCGTCAACAATTTCACCATAGGTGCAACCGTAGTTGGTTACGTCATCGTTATTGCACAAATGGAACTTCTTCAGGTTGCCGTTCCATTTTGCGGTTCTGCCGGGTTCAAACAGCGCGAAATAGATTTCGTCCCGGTTATAGAGTTTGTTAAATGCGTTAACCGAAAGAGAAGGCGCTGCAAATGAAGCCGACTCAATCTTAATGTCACTCAGGATGGTCTGGAACGCATCTTTGAGATCCTGTACATCGGTGGCATTGGTGGCCACAGCGTTGGTGTCGCCGGTGCCTGCCTTTGTTGCATCATCAAGACGGGTTTGTGCGCCTCCAGACAGCCCGGTACCAAAGGTAACAGCGTAGAACATGCCACCCTGTGTCTGGCCGAGATTGGTATTAACGTCGTTCCTGTGAAACCAGCGTGCCATCGGTACCAGCGCCTCACCTTCACCACCACCTACGGTGCCGGAGCCTGCGGTAACCGATTCACCACTGGCGGCAGGTTGTGCCGGTAGCGCCTGCACCAACGCGTCGACGCCACCATTGTCATCACCATAGGGATCACCATCCGTCATCATGATGATGTAGGCCTTTTCGCACTGGTAAGTCAGTGGAGACGAATACGTGCCGCGTGTTGGGGTACCGGTTGCACAGTTTGCTGGATCTTCCGCACACGGGTCAGCCGGTGGATTGGTGCTGCCGTTGGTACCACCATAGTGGACGTTTTCACCGGCCATATAGAGATAGCCTTCGTACAGACTCTCGGCCAGCGGCGTCCAGCCATCCGCGATCAGACCGCCAATGACATCTTTCAGGCGCTCGCGTCGTTCCTTCTTTACGTAGACTTCGTTGCCGGCACTGGCAGCACCCAGGGCCGAGGCCAGCGTGACCTCGCGATGGAATACCATGTTGTTGTGGAAGGTGCGCTGCCCAAGGGAACCGCTGAGTGTGATGTCATTACCCGATACCGAGCTAACGGTATCCCAGTCAATACTGTCGTCCTGCAGCTGCACGCCGATGGGATCGCCCGCGGCGAAACCGGTCGTGTCTTCGACGGTAATGGTGCTGGCACCATTAGCGCATGGACTCGTACAAGCGAGCTGGATCTTGGTTTCGGGAGCGGCCGTCACCGTGGTCCAGGCAATGGTGCCGCTATTCAGTTTCACGCCGATGTTGTCGCCAACAGAGAAACGTTGCGAGTCATCCAGCGTGATGACCGTATCACCGCCGGACATTGCTGTTCGAAGCGTGGTATCGAGTGCGGTAATTTCCTGCTCGGGATCGCCATTGGCCATGATTACCCGACCGCCGTGAGGGGTTGAGTTATTCTGGTTGAATACCATCAGACCGAAATCCACCGAGGGATTGTCGTCAATCACTTCCCTCATCGACTCTTTGGCGATGTTGATGCGTGAGCGTATGGCAGTTAGCGAAGTGTTTTCCCAATAGGCGATGTAGTTGCCGCTGTAGAGACGGGGTTTGTTGTCGCGGTTGCTGTTATAGCCTGACCAGTTGATTTCCTGTGCGGATGAATTTGTGTATCCATCGTTATCGTTGTTCCTCAGGTAGTCGCCGGTGTCGACTTGCTTGTCGCTATTGCTTGGATCGCGGTCGGCATAGCAGTCAACATATTGGTCGCGGTAGGCACCACCTGCCTCTAGTCTCTCCCAGTCCTTATCTGTTGCGTTATCGTGTCGCAGGATCAGGCCGAAATCCATGTACTCGCCATAGTAACCATTGCTGTCTGGATTAAAGCCCGTGGTAGTGGCGGGCAGTCCGTCTTTGTCGAACTCATCCAATGCCTTCTGGCATTTCAGTGCGCTCTTGTTAAACCACCGATCGTTGCTTAGTGCGTCACTCGCGTCATAAATACCTGAACCGTTTGGTCTGTCCCAATAGACCCTGTCCCGAGTGACACCAGCGGGGGCGCCGGCAAGCGCGGTGTAATCTATGCTCGGATCGTAGCTCGGTTTCGCCGTCGTTACGTCTTCGTCCATACTGCCCGAGGTATCAAAGATAATCAGAACCTTCGGTCGCGCATCCGAGGTAAATAACGGTGGCTGCGTGTAAATATCCGAGTCGTCGGCGATCGCCTGCTGGCCGCCGGAAAATGCAGTCAGGACGGAAACGAAAATCGAGAATATGAGACGTTTTGCTTTCATAGCATCACCTTGTTATTTGTTCACGATTTGACGAACACCCTGATGGAGAACGACCTTGGCACCGCCCGGAGAAGTTGCGGTGGCCTTCTGGGTGAAGTTGGCATAGCGATAGTTCACTTTGCTCGATGGTTTATCGGTTTTTTGCATAGCCGAGAATTCACCGAAAGTGGTATCGGTTACCACATTAATGGCGCTACCCGGAGAATAAGTGGAGGTAACAGTCTGGTTAGGGTCCAGCGTGACCGAACGGAATGCATTGACCAGACCGGATTCCGCGGCCTGAAATGCCATGGTGTTGTCCTGAATACCCGCGGCCATTTTTAATTCCAGGCTGCTGGATTTCATCGAACTCACACCAAGAATGGTGAGTATAACGAGCACCACCAGTGCCATGGCCAGCGCCACACCAGTCTGTTTTGTTGCTACCGATTGCATACCGTTCATGTGTGTCATTGCTGGTTCCTCAGCAGTACCGTGGTGCGGAACATGCGCCGATCGTATTGGCGGTCTTTAACAGTCGTGCCGCTGGTGTAGGTGGTATCCGTGCTTTCGGTACCAAGAAAATCATTGGTGCCGTCGCCGTCGATATCCAGGGCCTTGGTATCCAGTTCTGATGCTTTGCTGGCGGTTCTCTTTTCACTGGTCTGAAGATTGGCCAGGGCGCGGGCGATAATGCCGAAACGTATGCTGACGACATTGTTCCAACTGGCGCTACCAACAAGATTGGCTCTTACGTAATTGTCCGGTAACCGGTCGCCATCCTGGTCCACACCATAAAGCACTTGCAGGTTTTCAATACCTTCCACCAGCTCCTGCGACTGTGGTACACCGGCAGACACCGACTGACGATACAGCGCGGGCTCACCATCGCTACCCGGTGCGATGAAGTAGGTATGAGCCATGTAGCGCATGAGTGTGGCGTCGGTACTGTAGGCTTTACTGATCTTGTCGGGGCCGCCCAAAGGCAGGTTACCGGGTGAATGGACGGTGCCAGACTTGTGTTGCAACATGTCTTTCCCGCCACCGGCATCAGTAATTTGTGTGACTTGGAAAATATCTGTGCTGTTACAGTCTGTCAGCGCAACAATATCGCCTTCCACAATACCGCTGAAATCCGAAATTTTTATATTTTGTGACGACGATGGCATGGGATCGGTAATACCGATTCCACTCGATGTATCCAGGCCGCGAATCATAAAAATGTCGGTGTTAGCCCGTGGCGCCGGAACCAGGGCCATGGTATTGCCAGACGGGTAAAAATTACTTCCTGCCTCTGATCCTTCCAGTGGTTCACCGTGCTGGAAGTAGTGATTGGTGGTGGCCCCGTTTAAAACATTGGTAATGTTTTCTTCATCCGGATTGCAGCCCCAGTAGCCAATATTGCGCATATCGCGTGTCATGATCAGCATGGCAGCGCGTGCGTTCTCCTGCAGCCGGGCCAGACTGTCCTGCGCGGTGTATGTCTTTTTGCTGCTCACCATAACGCTGGAGACGCCCGCCAGGATGATAAGACCGATGGTGACGGCCACCAGCAGTTCGGTCAGGCTGAAACCAGCCATTTGTTTTGCCGACTTAATGCTCATATGCTGACCTGCCAAACTTGCTTGACGTCGATATTCTTTTCTTTCCACTTCATCTCTATGACGTAATCCGCGCCGGGCCTCTGAATGGTGGATGTATTGGCAGGAAGCAGGTCTTCTTGTGCCTGGTACCAGCTGATGAGGTCTGCATCGGCTTTTTTCTGCTCCGCGGGGCAGCCACCGCAGACGCCACCGGGTTTGCTCGCTACCACATAATTCCCATTGGGATTGCCTCGCATATTTTCGATCAACTCATGGGCGATCAGTGTTGCCTGGCTGCGGAGGTAGGCATCGGTATTCAGGGAAAGGCTTTTTGCCTGCAACATTGCCAGGCCCAGTAAGCCAATGGATAGAATCAGGAAGGCCACCATCACTTCCACCATGGAGGCGCCCGCCTGACGTCTCATGCGCTGACCCAGCTTTTTTAATCCTTGCGTGTCTTTCTTCGCCATTTCACGTCTCATTAATCAGGAGCAATCAGGAGTTGGGCTGTTGCGTTTTATTCGGGCGCGACCGGTTCCCGAGATTTCAATCACCCGGGCTTTACTGTTGCCGCGACTGTCGCAGATATAAAATTCGCCCCCCGCACTGGTGAGTAAGCCGAGACGGGTGAAGCCCAGGGAATTTTTCATCACGCCGCCATCGTGCTTAATTTTGTTGCCGGTACCGGCAAATCCATCACCCACACGCAACAGCTCGCCCGTGTCATAGCTGCTATTTTGGTTGTTGTCTGAGTAGATCAGCCAGCCAGTGGTCCAGGGATTGGCGGCGGTGGTATCACACGTCGGTGTGGTAGCAGTTGGATCGAGGGATTTGCAAATAAAGACACCCGTTGAGCGCTTAATCGCTTCACTTCGGGCAAACATCAGGGACACCAGCATATCGTTGGTTTCAGTTGCCATGCGGTTATTCATGACGATGTCTCTGATCGCAGGCGTGGCGAGGGCAGAGACGACACCAAGTAAGGTTATGGTGATCAGCAGTTCCATCAGCGTAAAACCACTCTGAAAACGCCGATTCCGAACAGACGGTCGATTATTACCGACGAACGGTAGTATACTCGGTGTATTGGACCCGACGAACGGTATTCCAAGGCCGATAAAAGGGGCTCGGTAATTACCGGAATCGTGGCTTTTCGGACCAATTTTGAGACCAATTTTAATCATGCTTTCGTTATCGCCTTTAGGTAATCCCGCAAATACCGGGAAAAAAAGGATCTTTCTTCTTCTAAGTCTAACCAGCATTTTCCGGTCTGCAACCCAACCCTAGGGCGAGTGGCTATGCATCGGACTTGGCTCGGGTATACTGCGCGGCACGTTGAATCTGAAGGGTAGGGGGACGCAGTGACGCGCCCGATTTGTATTGTTGGTGGGGGCATTATCGGCCTTCTATGTGCCCGCGAACTGGTTGATTCCGGTGAGAAAGTGGTTCTTTTGGATCGGGCCGAGTCTGGAAAGGAGTCTTCCTGGGCAGGTGGCGGCATCCTTTCCCCTTTATATCCATGGCGCTACCCGGATTCGATCACCCAACTAGCAAAATGGAGCCAATCCGCTTATCCCGGGCTAGTGAAGAACCTGCAGCAGGAAACTGGGGTTGATGCAGAATGGGTGCGCTCGGGTTTGCTGGTAATTGAGCCTAACGATATCGATTCTGCGGATAAATGGGGTTCAAAATACGCGATCTCCTCAGAAGTCGTTAAATCATCTGATATTGATAATATACAGGCTGGCCTGTCAGAAGTTATGGGCGAGTCTTTCTGGATGCCCGAGATCGCACAAGTACGTAATCCCCGGCTTCTCGCCAGCCTAAAAAGCTATCTTCGGAAAAAGGGTGTCGAATTTCTGGAAAATGAAGCCGTTATTGGCTTCAGTATCCAGAATGGAGAGTTTAGAGGAATTAATACAAATTCAAGAGAGATAAGCGCAGATAGATGCATAATCGCAGCAGGTGCCTGGACTCGTGAGTTATGCCTGGAGCTCGATCTCGATCTACAGGTCAAGCCCGTTCGAGGTCAGATGCTGTTATTCAAGCCCAAGCCGGATTTACTGCAAAGTATCATATTAAAAGATGATCGTTACCTGATTCCCCGACGAGATGGCCGTATCCTGATTGGTAGCACCCTTGAGGATGTCGGTTTCGAAAAAACCACTACCCAGGAGGCAGCCGACGAGCTGCGCGAGGTGGCCCAGGCGATATTGCCGGCTTTGGCGGACGCTGAAATTGAAGTGCAGTGGGCCGGATTGCGTCCCGGTAGCCCGAAAGGTGTGCCGTATATGGGTCGCCACCCGGAAATTGCTGGTTTATACGTCTGTAGCGGGCATTTTCGTAACGGATTTGTGCTGGGACCGGGATCTGCGCGCGTGGTAACCGACATGATGCTGGGGAGAGAGCCGGTTCTGAACCCGGAACCCTATAGAATTGACCGTGAAATCAACGAATCCTTGTGAATCCCTATACTGGTATTATGGGTAAAACGTTGTTTCTTATGGACTTATCATAAATTGACATTTATACTCATTCTAAATGAAACCGCTAATTCTTTCTAAACAAGAACTTATCTCCATGCTCGACGAGCACGGCATCAACGCGACCGCACAGCGGTTGGAGATTGCCCGTGTCTTGTTTGCTTATGGTGATCACGTATCGGCTGAGCAGGTGTACGAACGTGTCAATCACGACCGGCCCGATGCCAAAAGCGTTTCCAAGGCGACGGTCTACAACACCCTGGGCTTGTTTGCCGACAAAGGCCTGATACGGCAAGTGATCGCCGATCCAACACGGGTGTTCTTCGATCCCAACACCAAGCCGCATCATCATTTTTATGATGTCGACAAACATACCTTGATGGATATCGATGAAGCCGACATCCATATGCAGGGCCTGCCACCATTACCGGACGGCGCCAAGCTTGAGGGTGTCGACGTGGTTATTCGGGTCAGTCGTCAGTAAGACTTTGTGCTAGCCGGCTCCGGTTTGTTTTCCCCCTTTTAGGTCTTATACTCCCGGGCTCTCAGCCGGAATAGCTCAGTTGGTAGAGCAGCGCATTCGTAATGCGAAGGTCGGGGGTTCGACTCCTCTTTCCGGCACCACTTTTCCCCGAAGTAAGTACTTGCTGACTTTTCACCGGGATTTGGTGCATATTCAGAAGATCATGAATTACGATCCTGAAAGCGGTCTAATCAAGGAGGCGCGATACGTTGCCTCAGATAATTTTGATGACCGGCCTGGTGATAGCGATGTTGAAGCGCTAATTGTTCATGCCATCAGTCTGCCGCCGGGCGAGTTTGGTGGCGGTGGCATCGAACAGCTTTTCTGTAACTCGCTCGATCCAGATGAACATCCCTACTATTCCGAAATATGTGAGCTCAAGGTTTCTGCTCACCTGTTGATTCGTCGTGACGGTGAGCTTGTGCAGTTCGTGCCGCTGGATCGCCGCGCCTGGCACGCTGGCGTCTCGGAATGTCTCGGTCGTGCCGAGGTAAATGATTTCTCGATAGGTGTTGAGCTCGAAGGCAGTGACGACGAACCGTTTGAAGAGATCCAGTACCAGAAACTGGCAAAGCTTACCCAGCTGATACAAAAAGAGTTTCCGAACATCAAGCCAGATCATATCTACGGACACTCCGACATTGCACCGGGACGGAAAACAGATCCCGGTCCTCACTTTGACTGGCAACACTTCCAGTCGCTGTGCCGGCAGTTAGCGTGAGCCAACTTTGTCTTTGATGTTTTCTGCAGCCAGTTTGATTCGTCTCTATGTATTTATCTGGTTGGCGCTGACAGCGCTAACGGCTAATGCGGACATGGTGAAAGTGACCGACGATGTCGGCAATGTCGTAACATTGGCACAACCCGCCAGTCGCATTATCAGTCTTTCGCCTCACGTGACCGAATTACTATTCGAAGCCGGCGCCGGCGAGCTTATTGTTGGCACGGTATCGTTTAGTGACTTTCCTGTTGCGGCAAAGAATATAACCAGTGTTGGCAGTGCCAATCATCTGGATTTGGAAAAAATACTGGCGCTACAACCTGACCTTATTGTCGCATGGCACTCGGGAAATACGTTGCAGGATATGCGGATGATTCACCGGATGCGTATACCCGTTTTCTATTCAGAGCCAAGACGATTGGAAGGCGTCCCGCGCAACGTAGAACGCCTGGGAGCACTGACCGGTAACCGTCAAACCGCTAAAGCCCGGGCCGCTGTCTTTAAAGAAAAGCTTGAATTGCTACGAAGGCGATACCGAACCACAAAATACTTGAATGTCTATTTCCAGCTCTGGCATCAGCCGCTAATGACGGTAAATGGAGAACACCTTATTAGTGATTTGATCGAGCTTTGTGGTGGCACCAACGTATTTGCCGATATCTCCTCGCTTACGCCGGTAGTTGGGCGAGAAGCAGTAATACGCAGAGCTCCGGATGTGGTATTGGCAACCGGCATTCAGCATCGTGATCTCGTGCAAAACTGGTCCGGTGCACCGACTATACCCGCGGTTCGAACGGATTCCCTGTATGTGATTTCTGCTGATCTATTGCACCGGCAAGGCCCGAGAATCCTTCAGGGTGCCGAGCAGATCTGTAAACGCCTGCAAGAAGCAAGAACCAGATTGTCAGCGGTGGAAAAGTAGGCTGGTGTTATTTGGAGGATTTGTCGGATTGCCACAAGACGTCGGATTTCCTCGCGGCCTTGTTGATTGAACGCGCCATGACAAATAGCAGGTCGGACAATCGATTCAGGTATTGCGCCGGAAACTCTGACATGGTTTCCACTTTCGCCAGTGTGACGACCCTGCGTTCTGCGCGCCGGCACACTGATCTGGCCAGATGACATAAGGCAGCAGTCCGGGTGCCGCCGGGAAGAATGAATTCTTTTAGTGGCTCAAGCTCGCCGTTCAACTGATCAAGAACTTTTTCCAGTTTCTCGACATAATTGTTGTCAGGCACATCGGTGCCCGGCATCGACAAGCTGCCACCTATATCAAACAGACGGTGCTGGATATCAATTAGCGTATCGCGAATCAGATCTGGAAGGGGCTCGGTCAAAACCAGACCGATGATGCTGTTCAGCTCATCAATCGCGCCAATCGCTTCTATCCTGGGATCATCTTTCTCGACGCGGCTGCCATCGCCGAGACCAGTGGTTCCCTTGTCTCCGGTGCGCGTGTAGATCTTTGACAGACGATGGCCCATGTTTATGGCGTGTTAAGTTGGTATCTGACAGGGATCATCATATTGGCATATACGCGTCCTTGCCAGTCGGTCGCCATCGCCACCTGTCGAACCTGCGTTAAGGCGTGCTTGGCAGAGAGATCCAGCAGTTGATGGCCGGAGCTTTGTGCAATCTGGATGTTTTCCAGCTCGCCAATGGCGCTGACATCGACAGCGAGCCTGACTTCACCTTGCCAGCCACGTTGCCGGGCCACCGGCGGATAAACAAGGAAGCGGCTCAGACGGGTCTGAATTTTGCCCAGCAACTGCTGACGTATTGCCTGAACTTCGCCTTCATTTTGTCTGGTGCGTTGAACCGAGGTATGTGTGGTTTGATCGTCGGAAGCGACACCAGCAATAGGATCGAACTGGTTTTTCCTGGTGCCGCCAGGCAGCGCTTTATCATGGGAGCTAGCATGAATTGCGTTAGCCTTTTTGTTACGCAGCGGTTTGGCGCTATTCGATGCAACTGTTCCCGAGATAAAACTCAGGGAGAGATCGCCAAGGGGTTGAGTGATGACAAAGTGTTTTCCTGGCACTGACACCAGTAGACCGAGGTGAAATATTGCTGCCAGCAACAGGAACAAGGGTAGTCGGTACGAACGACTACTCCCATGGTTTCCGGTTTGTGGAACGTCTTGCTTCATAATTGTTTACGCAATTTCACCAGTATGGCGCGCTCTGGTAGCGGGTAATACATGTACGGGTTTGGGGACCACGACGCGTAATAGCCCCGGTCGGCAGTCTTGATGTTAGTCAGGTTATTTATCGACACGTTTAGATCCCATCCTTGCTTGCGGTAAATCCAGGCCAGGTCCCAACGTAAATAAGCCGGCATCTGTTTGCCAACGTTATCCAGATCATCACCAAAATAACGTTCACCGGTATAAATTGCATTCAGACTGATGGAGCTTGCGTTTCCTATCGAGAATGAATTGTTCCATGTTGCCGAGTGCAGCGGGACTTCGGGAATTACATTGCCTGCATAAGGACCGGAACTGAAGACCGCATCACGATAGCTGTAGCCCAGACGGGTTTTCCATCGCTGATTTAGCTGAGACTGGATACCCAGATTCAGGCCCTGATGACGTGTCGGGTCAAAGTTTACGTTGGAAGCGGTGGCATCAACGTAACCAATTTCATCTTTCAGACGAATGTGAAAAAGATTTGCCTCAATCCTGGTGTTGTCGGTTACTGGGAATTGGGTGCCGGCCTCCAGGTGGTTACCGTACTGCGGCACTAACAAACCAATGTTTCCCGAGTAATAATTCCACATTTCATCGAGCACCGGAAAACGTACGCTTTGCGCCAGACGCAAGTATGATCGGCCTTGTTTGCTATGACGATAACTCAGCGCGGCTTCCCAGGCGGTGAGTGCGTCGGTGCGTGAATCCGAAGCAGTGGAAGGAGTGGTTATGTTGGTGTTATCAATCTGTAAATCCACGGATTGATATCTTCCGCCAAGGTTTAGCGAGTAGGATTCATTCAGCTTCATGTTGTCGCTCACATAAAGCGCATAACTGCGGCGTGTAGCCTGACTTACGTTTATGTCCCCGGTATAGGCGGTAAAATCGGATAGTGTATCCAGCGAGCTGTGATAGAAATCCACACCACTTACGAAACTATTTCGGCCAACCGTAGTGCGATATCGAGGTGTGAATGAAAGCGTTTTCAGATTCGCCTCGGTGTCACCAAAAATCACAGCATTTTGTTGCTTGTTGCGATAAGCCAGCTCACCTCGCCATTTGTCGCTATTGTAAAAACCTTCATAGGTTTCGCTGGTCTGGTCGGCGTTTTCGGATGTTCCCAATGCTCCCCGCGGATTCGCCAGATAGTCGGGTTCGTTGAGATAGCCAGGTAGCCTGAGATTTTCCCGGTTACCGATTGCGCGCAATCCATAAATCCCCACGGCAGTTTGGCGCGTGAATTCTGCCATGAGGTTTGCGTTATCGAAGGCGCTGTTGTCACGATACCCATCCGAGTGAATCGTGTCCGCGGACAGGTAAAATGCCGTATCACCTTTCTGGCGAGACAAAACGGCGCCGATTCCGGCGGTGCCGTAGCTACCCGCTGTTATCGAGGCGCTAGAGATATCGGTATCAAATCCTGACCGGGTAATAATGTTGAGAACACCGCCAACTGCATTGTCACCGTATAGAACAGTCGCCGAACCACGCAGAATCTCGATGCGTTCAACTGACTCAAGTGAAATGGTGGACAGATTGGCGCCGGACAGGTCGACATCATTTAGTCGCCGCCCATTGAGTAACACCAGGGTGTTGTGACTACCGCTGGCGCCGAAACCACCCATGTCTATCCTTGCGCGTGCACCAGTGATACCAAACAGGTCAGATATGTTGACGTGTCCCAGTGTTTGAAGTGCCTGACTCAGGGTGGAAACGCCGCTGGTTTCTATGTCATCACGTGTCACGATGCTGACATTGGCTGGTGCCTGTTCCAGTTCGGATTCGAAGCGATCGGCTGTAACAATTAGGATTGGCTGTGACGTTTGTTCGTCCGCAAACAGCACACTTGATATCCCGACAGATACCAGTCCAAGAAGGATATAGACAGAGGTTCGCATTAACACTCCTGTTCCCGCGCCCGCCGCGCAAGGTAAAAAATTAGGGAACAGAGTTGGGGGACTGAGATAGGTTTTGACGACTACCCGGTTGCCCGCCGCAACACTGCAAGGTTGCATCAGGCCGGTCTCCGGGCTTACGAGTCAGTCTAGGTCAACGCCTTCCCATGCATCGATGCACAGTGGCCGCGTGTTGACTAATATCTCGCTTACCGTTGCGGGGGCAGCGCCGGAATTACTTTGATAGGAATAATCAGAAGTGCACCGGCTTCCCGTTTCATTCCGTCGACGACAGTCGTTGGAACACCTGAAGCGCGAGCAAGATTATGGTCTGCAGTGGGTGGTGTCAAGAAAGGTTAAAAATCGTTGATATCGCGGGACAATTTTCATCCAGACTGTGTATAGCGCTAGACGAATTCGGGTTTGCCAAGAAACATACCTTGGCCATTGCGTATACCAATAGATGAAACGGCTTTTAAAATCTCCTCGTTCTCGATGTTTTCGGCAATGGTGTCCATGCCAAACGATGTCGCCAACTCGTGGATGTGATTCACAATTTTACTTGACGAGTCCTTTTCAAGCATCGACTGAACGAACGTGCCTTCAATCTTCAGGTAGTTGGGCTTGAACAGTTCGAGAAACTTGTATGTCGAATAACCGCTGCCAAAATCGTCCAGCGCGAGTAGACAGCCGGATTGGCGAAGCAGTGAAAGATCGTCGATTAGTTCCTGTGTAATTGAAACGCTTTCTCGCTCGGTTACTTCAATGGTGATTTGCCGACCAGCCTCACAAGCAGGGCGCACTAAATCGCGTAATCGACGAACAAACGATTCGTCGTTGAAGGAAGACAAGTCCACGTTAACAAACAGGCTGTGTTCACGGGGAGCAGTAACCAGGGCCTGCTCAATGATATATAGGTCGACTTCGCGGGTCAGCCCCAGCTCTTCTGCCACCGTTATAAAATCTTTGGCCGGAATGATTTCGCCATCCAGCTGCATACGGGCCAGCACTTCGTAAGCAATGGGTTCTCGACTGGAGAGATCGCAGATAGGTTGAAACGCGGGTTTGATATTCCCGCTCTCCAGTGCGTTTCGAATCTGAAATCCCTGCCCGAAAATAGACATGGTCGCCTTACTAATGTCTTCGGACAATACCTGTACACGATTACGCCCGGCACGTTTACTTTGATAGAGCGCGACATCGGCGGCACTGATTAGCTCCTGCACAGTTTGACCGTGCGTAGGCGCTTCGGCGACACCAATGCTGCATTGAATCTGGATATGGCCCACTGGCAGTTGTATTTGGCTTTGATTAATATTGTCATGCAATTTATATGCGATGCGTGTCGCATCTTTGAGACCGGTATTCTTTAGCACCATGGCAAATTCGTCACCGGCCAGGCGTGCGATGTAATCATTTCGACGCACTAACTTTTGTAGCAACTCCGAAATATTCTTTAACACTTCGTCGCCAAAGGGATGGCCGTAGGTGTCATTGATGAACTTAAAGCCGTCGATATCGATCAATAACAGACATAGTGGTTTCTGTGCTTTCTGGTGGTCGGAGAGGATGATGTCAAACTGTGTATCAAAGTGTCGGCGGTTGTAGAGCTTGGTGAGTGGGTCTGTTACCGAGAGGTGGTAAAGGTCTTCCTGATAATTTGAAAGCAAGCGATTGAGTTCAACCGTCTCTGTGATATCCCCCATAGTTCCAATGATCCCGGTGAAGTTGCCATTGCTATCAATTTGCCGATCGGCATCCAGCGTTACCCAGACGGGATCACCAGTGGCTGTCTTCAACAATACTTCGCGATTTTTTTGTTTCACATCGGCGAGTACTTTAGGGGAGAATATATCGGCGCTTTCATCAGCAAAATAATCGGCAAAGGGTTTGCCAAGTGAATCATCGATAGTAAAGCCGGTGATGGTTTGCCATGACGGATTGATGAAGCTGATGTGGCCGTCGGCGTCCAGTTCAAACAATATCTCGTGCATACTGTTGATCAGTGTTCGCAGGCGATTCTCACTTAGTTCCAGCAGTTCACGAGTATCCTCAAGACTTTGAATATAGTGCTGCATCGCCGCCGATCCCTCGGAGAACGCGCTATTCAGTTCCTGAATTTCCTTGGTGCCGGATTGAAGCAGGGAAACATTAGCAAGCCAGTTTCCTTTGGCGTATTCCTGCGCCAGCTTCGTTAATGGTCTGAGTGGTCGGGTGAAGCGAGCGAGCATGGAATAGGTGAGGACCAGTGTAATGATCAGTATCGCGGTGGAGAGAGCAATACTGTTTATTACGGAGAGCAACACTTTCCTGTTCAACGGATTGTAGGAAAGCACAAGCTCCATGCTTCCCCATGATTTACCGGCAATAGAAAAATCCGTCGTTAATACTCTCGGTGCATCAGTACCGGTAGTCATCAAGCGTGTGATCCAGCTGGCTTGATCAAAATCGCGACTGAATTCAAACAGGCTGATGTGTCTGTCATCTGTGATGCTGATGCGCGCGATGCTCGGATCACCTGTGACGGTGCCCATGTAGTTTTTCAATTCTGCTGTGTCGTATTCGATCAGCATGCGTTGTACGGCAGGGCGCGTCAGCTGAATCAGGCTTTCACCGAGGCGTTGGTGCAGATCGAGTTGCGAGCGTGCCGTTTCGGCCGTGATGGCCCAGGTAATTACCAGGGTTGCTGCGGTAAACAGCCCGGTAAAAGCGAATGCCATTCTTGTGTACAGCGTGTTAGGCAATCGCAGCGGTAGTTTCATTGCAGTAACGGATACAGGCGTATGCGATAGTGAATCGGGCAATAGATAAGTGTATCACTATCAATTAGTTATGTATCGCTGCAGATATCGATAAGGCGAATACGGCTTGATATCTGAAGCAACAATTCGCTGAACAATTCTCTTTTTAAAGAATGTTCTTGCGGTTGCATTCTTGTGTGCATGCATCAACGCTTTTTGTAGTTTATTTCGCAAAGCCGGTTTCATTTTTTGTGATACCGAGAATGCGTACTGCGGCACGGATTTAGTTTGTTCAATGATTATTAGATCACGACTATCAAACTCTCCGTCGTGAGCACCAAAAACTGCGCTGGCAATCGAGATGACATCAACGCGACCATGTTTCAGCGCGTTCAGCGCCGAATTGTGATTGGCAAGATACAATTCCTCTTTAAAGAAAGTTTTTGTGTTTATGCCGTTGCTTTGCAAGTGACGTTTAGCCAATTGCGTGGCCAACATCATCGGGCGTAAATAGCCGATGCGTAATCCCTTCATGTCTTCGCGAAAATATGCCGGTCCATCAATAAAGCCAACAAAGGATGCGCTGATCACGCCCGGAATACGGGCAATGGGCTGATACCCTGCCTGGTAGTGCCCGACCAGGGTGGTCGGAGTGTCAACAAACAGAACATCGTAACGTTTCTTTCTTATATGCTCGATCAGTCGCTCATGGCGGGTTGCTGTCTCCCATCGCATTTCGACGTTGAGTTCAGCCTCAAGAAAATCGACCAGGGGTTGAACCGTGTGTGCAATAACCGCGACGCTATGAGATCCCTGGACCGCCATTAACAAGACCGGTCGCTTCGATCGGTCGTTTGTACTCGCTAATGAACATGGTGCATAAAGTAATGCCCAAAGCAGCAAGAATGATGTAATTCGATTGTTCACGGTTATTGTGTTGTTTCCGGTAAAAATAGTTTTCGCCGATGGTCACCGATCTCTGCGAGCTTGCACTCGTACAGTTCTTCCAGTGCATTCCGGTTAATGACTTCTTCAGTCGGCCCATGAACCGTTCTGCCGTCGGCGTATAGCAACAGGGCGTGGTCGCAATAGAAGATGGCCTGGTTGATATCATGCAGCGCGATAACATTGGTCAGACGATTGCCGGCCTGTTTTTGTTCCATTGAGGTCAATTGATGCAGGATGCTTCCCTGGTGTCGCAAATCAAGGTGGTTACAGGGTTCGTCAAGCAGGCGGACAGTTGGCTGCTGGGCAAGCAGCATGGCGATATCCACTCTTCGGCGTTCGCCGCCAGAAAGCGTATTCAAAGCACGATGGGCCAACGGATCCAGCTCCATTTTCTGCAGAGCATCCTGGACGAATTGCTCATCCGCCGCGGTTTCGACCGCAAAAAGGTTTGTATTTAAATGCGGATGACGACCTGCCATCACGGTATCGATTACGTTTGACGGGAATGCGTCATCATAATGCTGGAAGACGATGCCAATGTGGCGGGCGCGCTTGCGGGAAGCAATGGAAGTCAGCGCCTGACCATCCAGCATTACTGTACCGTTGTCTGCCTGTCGCAGACCCGCCAGGCAATGTAGCAATGTGGTTTTGCCGCTGCCGTTGGGGCCGAGTACTGCCCAGTTCTGACCGGCCTCGAATTCGATACTCAGGTCATCAATCAGGAGCTTTTTCCCCGCCGAGAGCTTGAGCTGTTCTGTGACCAGCCGACTCATTGGCGTGATGACCGTATCAATAGGTAAAGGAACAGCGGTACACCAATCAATGCCGTGACCACACCCACTGGTAGTTGTTGCGGTGCAATCATACTGCGAGAAAGGGCATCGGCCAGTACCAGGAAGCTACCGCCCAGCAAAAGACACTGTGGTAACAGCCAGCGGTGGTCGCTGGTGCCTGCAAGTCGTAGTAAATGTGGGATTACCAGGCCGACAAAACCGATGGTGCCTGCAAGCGTTACTGCAGCCGCAGTCAGAATGGATGCCAGGAAGTAAACAAGGTTGCGCAGTCGTACCGGGTTCTCACCCAGTGCTGCGGCAAAATCTTCACCGCGGGCTAACAGATTGAGCGGTCTTGCGAATACCCATGCACCACCGGCACCCAGTACCAGTATTACCAGCCCGGCGATTGGCATATGGTTTCCGGAAAGATCGCCCATCAGCCAGAACAACATGCCGTGGATCTGCCGGGTCGGACTTACTGAAAGAATCAGGCTGATCAAAGCACCCCATCCCGCAGCAATAATGACACCGGTTAGCAGCAAGCGAAGCTGGTGGTTGCCGCCGCCAAGACGGCTGAGACCAAACACCAGCAATACCGAAATAAGACTGCCGACCATGGCGCCACCCATCAGCCACGCGCCGGCAAGGCCTGCGATCATGGCTAGCAAAGCTGCCACGGCCGCGCCGCCCGATACACCTAATATATAGGGATCTGCCAGAGGGTTGCGTAACAACACCTGTAGTAGCGCACCCGAGATGGCCAGGAGTGCGCCCACGGTAAAGGCTGTCAGCGTTCTTGGTAAACGTAGTTCGGTGATGATTCGCTGATTGACGTTTTCGTTTGCCCCTGTCAGCGAGAGCAGTATGTCACTCAGACCAACATCAACCGAACCAATCGCCAGAGACAACATAAGCGACGCGATCGTTACCGGAATTAAAACAATGGTCAGTGAACGTGCCGGCAGCATGGCTTCAATACAGTTCAATTATTGGCCAGTTCTTTTGTTCGGCCTCAGCTCGCAGTGTGTCGTCGGGATTCACGGCTACCGGGTGTTCTACTTCGTGTAGCAATGGCAGGTCATTGTGGGAGTCGCTATAGAACCAGCTGCCTTCAAGTGAAACATTATTTGTTTTCAGCCATTCGTGCAGGCGCTCCACTTTTCCTTCTTTGAAACATGGTGTGCCCTGAACCTTGCCGGTGTATTCACCATCAACCTGTTCGGGTTCTGTCGCGAGCATGTCGTGTACTCCCAGCAGGTCTGCAATCGGCCGGGTAACGAAGCTGTTGGTTGCGGTGATGATTAACAGGGTGTCACCATCGTTTCGATGTTTTTCGATTAACTCCCTTGAAGCCTGCGGAATAATTGGCAGGATTTTCTCCTGCATAAATTCCTTGTGCCATGCGTCCAGGGTTGCGCGGTCATGGTCTGCCAATGGCTTCAGGGCAAACTCGAGAAACTCGAAGATATCCAGTGTTCCTGCGTGATAATCCTCGTAGTATCGATCGTTCTTGGATTCGTAATCCTCGCCATCAACAATATGGCGCTCGATCAGGAACTGCCCCCACTCGTAATCACTGTCGCCTTTGATTAGCGTGTGGTCGAGATCAAAAATAGCCAAACTCACAGATTTAATTCCATCAATTAACAGGGTCGCCAAGAATAGTGTGGAAGCCAGCCCGGGAAAAGGGCGGTATACGCTTTCACTCAGACACCTTTTAACATGATTGCGTTGCCCGCATATCAAGTTCATGGAAAAATTAGTTTAATTACCTCAACTTGTGAGTGATTTTTGATGTTGGATGATGACGGGTATCGACCGAATGTCGGTATCATTCTGTGCAATGACGAGGGCAGGGTGCTATGGGCACGCCGATGCGGGCGTGATGGCTGGCAATTTCCGCAGGGCGGCATGCGTCGGCAAGAAACCCCGGAAGATGCCATGTATCGCGAATTGAAGGAGGAAATCGGGCTGGAAGCTCGCCATGTCCGAGTTGTGGGTCGCACACGCGACTGGTTGCACTACGATCTGCCGGAATCCATGCGTGGTAAGGGTTCGCGCTCCCAGTTCAAGGGACAGAAACAGATTTGGTTTTTGCTACGCTTTCTGGGAGAGGAAAGTGACGTCACCCTGGATTGTGCCGAAAAGCCCGAATTCGATGACTGGCGCTGGGTAGATTACTGGAGCACACTGGAACAGATTATTGATTTCAAGCGCGACGTATATGAGCAAGCGTTGCAGGAACTGGAGCCCTTGTTACTAGAATAGGGGTATACCGGCAGACGAACCATTGCTAAGCGAATCGGTCTCAGAAATTCAGGGGACCGCTTTCCCGGATCGGAATTAGTTGTGTAGAGCCATGATCAAGCACACAAAACAAATTGCACTAAGAAGCGGTGGTCGGTCTTCGCTGATTTTGCTGGCCGCATCATTGTTGCTTTCTGCGTGCGGTGATGATGGCAACGCCAAATCCAAGCGTGGTGCCAAGGCGCAGCTTGTGGAGTTGACAGAAGTACAGCGCGCACCGCTGCAGTACACCGCAGACCGCGCGGGCAGTTTACGCGCGCTTCGCCAGGTTAAGCTTTTCAATCAGGAAGAAGGCCAGGTTGCCCGTGTTCTGGTGCGCCAGGGTGACAGCGTGAAAAAGCGACAGGTACTGGCTAGACTCGATGCGCGATTGTTGCAGGCGCAACTGGACAAGGCCAGCGCCAACCGCCGTCAGGCAAGCTTCGAGCTAGAGCGCCTCAAAACACTGGCGAGTAAAAAGCTGGTTTCAGAAAGCACGCTACTGCAAGCGCAGACCAAGCTGGATATTGCCAAGGCCGATGAGACTGTTTTGCGTACCCGGGTTGATTACATGACCATTCGCGCACCGTTTCCCGGCAAGATAGCGGCACGGCGAATAGAGCCGGGCGACGTGGCACCGAAGCATACGCACCTTCTGACCCTCGTCGATTCCACCCAGTTGGTCACGGATGTACAGGTTTCCGAACTATTGATCTCCCGCCTCAATCGCGGTGACCGTGCCGATGTCACCATCGATGCACTGGGTGACACAGTCTATCCAGGCAAGATCCTTCGTATTTATCCAACCATTGACCCGGCGACGCGTCTGGGAAGAATTGAGGTGCTGCTGAAACCGGTGCCGACGGGCGCACGCGACGGGCATTTTTGTCGCGTTACTTTATATAGTAGTGGTACCCGTCCGCTGGTAGTGCCTTCCACGTCTGTTCGTCGCGACGAAATTGGTGAGTTTGTCTTTGTCGCCGATGCCGACGGTAAGGCAAAAAGAGTGGCGGTAGTCAGCGGGCTTCGCTTTGCACAGCAAGTAGAAATTCGATCCGGTCTAAAAGAGAAACAACAGGTCGTCAGTAAGGGTTTCCTTGGACTGTCTTCCGGCCAGCCAATGAAGATAGTCAATCCGCCGCAAAACAAACCGGCAACCAAAGACAGCGTGAAGCCGAAGCAAGGTGGGCCGAATGCGTAGTGGCGGCATTGCTGCCTGGTCCATACGTCATCCAGTCAGTACCGTCATGATCACCCTTACCATCGTGGTATTGGGAGGCTTCGGTCTTGGCAAGCTTGCGGTGGATCTCCTGCCACATCTTATTTACCCACAGGTTCGCGTTCGCATTCTGGACCCCGGTGTTTCCGCCAACATCATGGAGCACAAGATCACTCGCCAGCTGGAAGAACAACTGGCGATTACCGAAGATGCGATCCGGGTAGAATCCAACACCGCCGAAGGCGGCACCTCGGTGGATCTGCACTTTGATTATGGTAAGGACATTGACGTTGCTCTGCGTGACGCCAGCACCCGGCTTGATCGGGCCAAACGCTTCTTACCCGACACCATTCAACCACCCATCATCTACAAGCTCGATCCGTCGCAAATTCCGGTCATGGAGTTTGTTGTCAGTTCCAACCTGAAGGACGCGGTGGAGTTACGCGCCTGGGTGGACGACGTTTTCTCCAAGCGTTTCCTCAACCTGCCCGGGGTCGCCGCGGTTGAAGTTGGCGGTGGTGTCGAGCGCGAGATACAAGTATTGGCAGACCAGCGCCGGTTGGCCGGACTGGGATTGTCGGTGGACGACTTGATTCGCGCGATTCAAAAAGGCAATGAAGACGTGTCCGCCGGCCGCATGCGATTTGCTGGCCAGGAATATGGCGGTCGGGCCACCGGGCGTCTGGGTAATGTTGGCGCCATTGCCGCCTTGCCAATTCGACTTCCGGCGGGCGACAGCATTCCCCTGTCTGAAGTCGCACAGGTGATTGATACCCATCGGGATCAACGTATCCGTATCCGTTTCAATGGTGTGGAGGGCGTAAAGATTTCGGTGCAGAAGCAGCCGACCGCAAACACCGTTGATGTTGCCGAACGCGTCCATGCAAGACTGGCATGGATGCAGGCCAACGGCCTGGTGCCGGAAGATGTTTCGGTAAGCAATGTGGCTGATCAATCGATCTACGTGAAACGTTCGTTGAACAATGCCTCCATGGCCGCGCTGAGTGGCGCGGTGTTGGCCATGATTGTGGTCTATCTGTTTATTGGCAACATTCGTGGCACCTTGATCATTGGTACCGCCATTCCAATTTCAATCATGATGACCTTTATCATCATGACCCTGGGTGGACTGACGCTGAACATCATGACCCTGGGTGGGCTTGCGCTGGGTGTCGGCATGCTGGTGGACAACACCATTGTTATGCTCGAGAACATCGCGCGTCACCGCAAAGAGTCCACGGAAGGTAAAGACATTGACGCCGCTACCGATGCGGCGGCGGAAGTCACGAGTGCCGTAGTGGCCTCCACCACGACCAATCTGGCAGCGGTGTTGCCATTTCTTTTTATCACCGGGCTGGTCGGCCTGCTGTTCCGCGAACTGATATTTACAATTTCTGCGGCCATCGTCGCTTCGCTGATGGTGGCGGTGACACTGGTGCCGAGCCTTGCCGCGCGCATGCGTGACGAGAGACACAGCCGTTTGCATGACCGCATCAATGAATTTGTTGCTTGGGCGCAAGTACACTACCGCGACTTGTTACAAAAAATACTCGTGAAACCGGCGAAGACCATGGGTATCGCCGCGCTGGTACTGGTACTGGCCATACCGCTGTTCTTTTCAGAGAAACAGGAATTCCTGCCCAAGATGGACGAAGGCAGGATCAGCATCAGCCTGCTCACCGATTCCGGAATTTCGCTGGATGCTATGGACGCCAGTGTTAAGAGAATTGAAAAGATGGTGCGAGAGCTCGGTGACGTCGAAAGTGTATATACGCTTGTCGGTGGCCGTATCTTTGGTCGTACCGAGCGCGAAACGCCCAATCGAAGCAGTTTAACCGTGCAACTGGTACCGCAATCAGAGCGTAATGTTAGTAGCCAGAAATGGGTGAAGAAATTCAATCAGGCACTGGCCAAGGAGCAGATTGCCGGCATCAAGGTGCGTACCCGCATACGCGGCATTCGTGGCTTGCGCACCAGTAGTTCCGACGATGACTTGAGCGTCCGTGTCCAGGGACCGGATCTGGCCACGTTGTCACAGGTGGGTGAAGCACTGGTGAAGCGCCTGAAGGGGACAGCGGGTCTCCGAAACCTCAAGCATTCGTCAGAAGATACCCGGCAGGAATTTGCCATCAATATTGATCGCGAGCGCGCGGCAGAACTGGGTGTGGACGTCGCCAGTATTGGCCGCGCATTGAGTATCGCGCTCGACGGTTTGGTGGTGAGTGACTTTATCGATGGCGATCGTAGCTACGATATCCGTGTGCGTTTACCACAGGCCGACATAAAGAGCCCGCTGGCCCTGGGTGGCTTGCTGTTGTTTGGTGAACGTCGGGGGCAAAAGGCCGTGTACCTTAATGATGTGGCAACGGTCGATCTTGCGGCGGTACCTGCCAACATCATGCGCGAGAATCAACGACGCGTCATTGAGGTCAGCGCGTCATTGACAGATGATCGACCGCTGGGCGCGATCATGGCGGACGTCAAAGAAAAGCTTGAAGACTTTAAACTGCCGGCCGGTTATTACATGTATTACAGTGGTACCGATGAGGCCTTGCAACGCGGGCGCACGCTCACGAGTGTGTTACTCGGCCTTGCCCTGTTCCTCGTGTTTGTGGTGATGGCGGTGCAGTATGAATCCCTGCGCAACCCGACGGTAATCCTGTTGTGCATACCTTTCACTATTATCGGCGTGGCTATCGGCCTGTTATTGACCGGTTTGCCGCTGTCGATGCCAGTTTGGCTAGGCATGATCATGCTCGTCGGTATCGTGGTGAACAACGCCATTGTGTTGGTGGAATACATCGAATTGATGAAAGAGCGTGGCCTGGCGCTGATGGACGCTATTCTCGAGGCCGGACGCCTGCGTTTACGCCCCATCATGATGACCACATTGACCACTGTGATCGGCATGATGCCGCTGGCCCTGGGGCTGGGTGAGGGTGCCGAAATGCTACAACCCCTTGCCGTGGCGATCGTTTCTGGCCTGTCATTTTCCATGCTGGTTAGCCTATTTATGGTGCCAACCATGTACGTGCTGATCTCGGGGCGATTTGCCGACAAGGACTGATGGAATAAAAAAGCGATTTTCACGGTCTATCCAACCATAGAAATATAAGACGGTTCTGTGCGCGGCTCACGCAGCGCAGCAGAATCCAAAGCAAAAGCTGATGAAGGAGAGCAACATTGACTGATATAAAACGTAGAACTTTCCTGCGTGCCACCGTCGCCAGCGGCGCCCTGGTGGTCGCGGCCGGTGCCGGGCTACTCAAGCCGACGCAGGTTCTGGCAGCCGCCTGGCCGTCGAAGGCCTTTGGTGCCGGGAGTGTGGATGATGCCTTGAAGGCCCTGTTCGGCACTTCGGCGCGCGCCGAGAGTGGTGACATAAAAATTACCGCCAATATCCAGGCAGAGAACGGTGCATCGGTGCCGGTGGCGGTTAGGGCCTCCATGCCCAATGTCACCTCCCTGGGTATCTACGTACACAAAAATGCCCAGCCACTGGCTGCCAATATTAATGTGAATGGTGGTGCCGGCTATTTGCGCGCCAACATCAAGATGCTGAAAACGTCCAAGGTGGAATTCGTGGCGAAAGCGGGCGGCAAGCTCTATACGAAATCCGTCAATATCAAAGTGACTGCCGGTGGTTGCGGCGGTTAATGCGGGACAGAACAGAGAGGAATTATCATGGCTAGAAAAATGCAAATGCGCGCCCGCAAGGTTGGTGATATCGCCGAGCTAATGGTGCGAGTGACACATCCAATGGAAACCGGACTGCGGAAAGATAAAAAGACCGGCAAGAAAATACCGGCTCATTTCATCGATAAAATGAGTATCACCCATAACGGAAAATTGGTTGTCGAAGCCGATCTCGGTATCGCTATCTCCAAGAATCCAATTATGGGTTTTGGCCTCAAAGGCGCGAAAACCGGTGACAAGGTATCCGTGACCTGGAAAGACAACAAGGGTGAGAAAGGTTCGATGACCAAAGAGATCAAGGTTTAGAAACCAAAGCCCCTCTTAGAAACGCCCCGCGAGTTGTTCGTGGGGCGTTTTTTATTTGATCCCTGACTTGGCGAGCAGGGCGCTGCCAAACGCCGCATCAACAGAGCGTGCTTGGGATACAGGTACGCCGAGCAAGATTTTACGCATACGTGTCCACGCGGCGTTCTGACTGCCGCCACCAGCGGTAAATACCTGCTTCAGCGCAGGACCACCGAGTTGCTCCAGCAGTTGATAACCACGCTGTTCGATAGTGCTAATGCCTTCGAGTAAGGCCTGAAAAAATTCAATCGGATCGTCCGGCACCGGATCGATACGTGGTGGTAATTCCGGATCATTTAAGGGAAAGCGTTCGCCGGGTTCGACCAGCGGGTAGTAATCTAATCCGGTTGGCTGCTCAGGATTAAGTCTGGCTGTCATTGAACGCAGTTGCTCATCACTAAAGAATTTTTTAAGTACTGCGCCGCCAGTGTTAGAGGCGCCACCCACGAGCCATCGATTTCCCAGGCGATGACTGTAGACACCATGGGCGGCAGAAAATACCGGTTTGTCGGACAAGAGTTTGAGTACCAGGGTGGAGCCCAGTGATGTCACGGCATCACCAATCTGGTTTGCACCGCTGGCCATAAACGCCGCCACACTATCGGTGGTGCCGGCACAGACAGTCGTTCCCGGATTGAGCCCCAGTGTTTTCGCAACTGCTTCACTGATCAGCCCAAGCTCTGCGCCGGGCGCGAGTACTCGGGGCAACATCTTGCGGCCCAAACCGAGCTCGGTAATCCAGCCTGGCCAGTCGAGTTTATTGATATCGAAACCCAGCTTCAGTGCGTTGTTGTGGTCACTGCGACCGAAGGTTTCAGTGAGCTTCGCGCTCAACCAGTCTGCCTGATGTTGCACCAGAGCACCGGCCGGAATGTCGTGTTGTTCCAGCAACCACAGTACTTTGGCCAGGCTGCTGCTAGCACCCTGTGCGCCCGATTCTGCCGGCGCCAACGCTTCGATGCGTGATGCCTGCTCTTTTGCCCGGCCATCGTTGTACATCAGTGCCGGCGTCAGCGGCTGACCGACTGCATCACAAATCAGCACCGTGGCCGAGGTGCCATCGATTGAAAGACGGATGATTTGCCTCGTATCACATTGCCTGGAAAGCGCGCTCAGACAGTCGCGCAACGCCGCCCACCAGATGTCTGGATCCTGGGAGACTCCCCCGTTGTGCTTGTCGGGCGGCGGGATCGTCACTTCTGCCCTGGCAATAGTCTGTTGTTCGTCGTCAATGACAACGGCACGGCAGCCGCTGGTGCCGAAATCGATACCGAGATAGAGGGCGGGTGTGGCCAGGGTGTTACCTGTTAATCAGGCCTGGCGTGCTGGCGGCACGTCTCCTTGCCAGCCGGGCTTGCGGTGTTCGACCACCACGTTGGTGTAAATACCACCGCGAACATTAAATTCCGCAAGCACGCGCATGTACCGGGGATCAGTTGCCGCGACCAGGTCGCCGAGAATCTTGTTGGTGACCGCCTCATGGAAACCGCCTTCGTCCCGGTAGGACCAGTAATAGAGTTTCAGCGATTTCAATTCGACGCATTTCTGGTCCGGGATGTAGTCGAGGTATATCGAGGCAAAATCCGGCTGACCGGTTTTTGGGCACAGACAAGTGAACTCGGGGGAGTCGATCTCGATGGTATAATCCCGCTCCGGATGCGGATTATCGAAGGTCTCCAGAGTTTTGCTGGGTTTGGTAGGCATTTCTGATTCCTTGTGCTAGCTTTGCGTGTCTTCGGCGTCAGCGCCGGCCGGCGCAATATACCTATATATTGACGCGTAGACATAACTTTTAATATACGAATTGTAACTGACCCGGTATTCCTTTACCTGCTGTTTCCTGAATGCACCTTAAAAAGATCAAGCTCGCTGGATTTAAATCCTTCGTCGACCCGACCACCATTCCGATCACCAGTTCCATGACCGGTATTGTCGGCCCCAACGGCTGTGGCAAATCCAATGTCATTGACGCCATCCGCTGGGTAATGGGCGAAAGCTCGGCCAAGCATTTGCGTGGCGATTCCATGGCCGACGTGATCTTCAGCGGTTCCAACTCGCGCAAGCCGGTGGGCAAAGCCAGCGTGGAGCTGATCTTCGATAACACCGACGGCAAGGCACCGGGCCAGTATGCCAGTTATGCGGAGATCGCTATTCGTCGTGAGGCCACGCGCGATGGCACATCGACCTATTTCCTGAACAAGACCAAGTGTCGGCGGAAAGACATCACCGATATCTTCCTTGGTACCGGGTTGGGACCGCGCACGTATTCCATTATCGAGCAGGGCATGGTGACGCGCATCATCGAATCCAAGCCGGAGGATCTGCGTGGTTTTTTGGAAGAGGCCGCCGGTATCTCGCGTTACAAGGAGCGCCGTCGCGAGACCGAAAACCGTATTCGTCATACGCGAGAGAATCTGGATCGCGTAAACGACATTCGTAGTGAGCTCGAGAAACAGCTGGCACGCCTGAAACGCCAAGCAAGCAACGCGGCGCGTTATAAAGAGCTGAAAAAAGACGAACGCCTGTTGCATGCGCAATTACTGGCCCTGCGCTGGAATAACCAAAATGCTCGCCTGCAGGAAATGGAAGCCATTATCTCCAGCAAACAGACTGAGCTGGAAAAACTCATCGCTGCCCAGCGTGAGTCTGAGGCGGCCATCGAAGCCATTCGCGCCGAACAGTCGGAAGCCAACGACAAACTCAGTGCGGTCCAGGAGGAGTTTTATTCGCTAGGTGGCGAAATCTCCAATGTCGAACAGTCCATCCAGCACGCGCGCGACACGCGCTCGCAACAGGTGCGAGAGCACGAACAGGTAAACCATTCCTGGGAAGAGGCAACCCAGCATCTGCAGTCCGACCTGGAAACAATTGAAACGCTGAGCCGTCTGCTGGAAGAAAAAGAGCCGGAAGTAGTTCGTTCAGCGGAGCTGCGTGACAAGGCGACTGAAGAGAGGGAAGAGGCCGAGCAGACCATGCAGGCCTGGCAGAGCGAATGGCATACCTTTAGCGAGGCATCCAAGGAGCCTGAGAAGGTTCGCGAAATCCAGCGTGCACGTATTACGCAACTGGAAAGCCATATTTCGCAATTGAATGAGCGCAGCCGCAAGATTGCCGATGAGGCAGAAGCAATTGCACGTAATTTAGGTGATACCGATCTGGCGCAGATGCGCAGCCAGGCGCAACAGGTAGATCAGAATCTGGAGCAACAGGCGCAGTCACTGGAGTCGATCGAGGAACGAATTCGCAGCCAGAAACTGGCACGGGAAGAGTTGACTGATGAGCTGGAAGAGTCACGCGGTGAGCGACAGGCACTGGCCGGTCGCATGGCCTCACTGCAGGAGCTTCAGGCTGCAGCCCAGGGCAAACACAATCACGCGGTCCAGGATTGGTTGGCAAGCAATGGCCTGAATGAAGCGCCACGTTTATCCGGTCGCATTGAAGTTGAGTCCGGTTGGGAGCGCGCAGTTGAGCGTGTCATGGGTGCCAGCCTCAACGCCGTCTGTGTCGATGACCTGAATCGATTCGGTAGTGCCGTCGGTGACATGCAGCAATCCGACCTGATGTTGATGGATGGCAATGGTGCCGGCGCTGTTGAACAGGCAGACGGTCGTAGATTGAGCCAACTGGTGCAAAGCGACATTCCAATAGACAGCTTCTTGTCATCCGTACGAATTGCCGAATCCGTTACCGATGCCCTGTCCATGCGCGACCAGTTGGCAAACGGTGAGACCGTCATCACTCGTGATGGTGTCTGGATTGGTAAAAACTGGATCTCTGTCAGCAGCGAAGAGGGCGCGCGCGCCGGTATTCTGCGTCGTGAACAGGAAATTCAATCGCTTGAAGAAAAGCTGGCGGTGCTGGACGAGAAAATAGGCAGTCTGCAGTCACAAGCCTCCACTATGAAAAACGAGTTGGAGCAGCTTGAAACCGAACGCGATGAAAAACGCCGGACATTAAACGATGCCAACCGTGAGCGCGCCGGTCTGTTCGAACAATTGGGGCACAAGGAAGCAAGGATCGAACAGCTGCAGTCACGCAAGACCCAGGTCGATTCCGAGTCGGTCGAAGTAACGGCACAATTGGAGCACGATCAACGTGAGATGGAATCAGCTCGCGCACTGTTATCCGAGGCCGAAGGCGAACACGGTGAACACGAGCAACGCCGCGAGCAATTGCAGCAACAACGCATTCAGCTAGAGGATCGTCTGCAGCTGGCCCGAACCAACGCCAGTGCCGCACGCGACGCGGCGCACGAGCTTGAAATCGAGCGTCAGCGCATGCGCACTACTGTCGACTCTACGCAGCAAAGCGTGGCACGACTGAAGGGGCAGTTGCAGCACCTGGAACAACGACGTGAAGAACTGGCCGGCAAGCTATCCCAGGGCGATCAGCCCGAGGTTGAGCTGAAAGCGAAACTGGAAGACTACTTAAAAAAACGCCTGGAAGTAGAAGAAAGACTGAACAGTGCGCGCGAAGTCGCGGGCACTCTGGAAGGACGACTACGTGAACAGGAGCAGGGCCGTTCGGCACAGGAAAAACGCGTGCAACAACAGCGTGAAGCGATGGAGTCAGATCGTGTACAGCGTCAGGAAATTATAGTGCGCCGAGATACACTGGTGGAGCAGGCGCAGGAAACCGGCCATGAGTTGAGCCAGGTTGTAAATGAGCTGCCTGAAGAAGCCAACGAAAGTGATTGGCAGGAAAAACTCGAAGGTGTTGAACGCCGCATCAGTCGTCTGGGTGCCATTAATCTGGTGGCGATTGAGGAATTCGAGGAAGAATCCGAGCGCAAGCAATACCTGGACAGGCAGCACGAAGATCTTTCCAAGGCGATGGAAACTCTCGAAGACGCAATGCGCAAGATTGATCGCGAAACCCGGACGCGTTTCAAGGAAACCTTCGATAAGGTCAACACCGGGGTTCAGGAATTCTTTCCCAAGCTGTTTGGTGGCGGCCATGCCTATCTCGAATTGACCGATGACGATTTGCTCTCTGCTGGTGTGGCGGTGATGGCGCGACCTCCGGGCAAGCGCAACAGCACCATTCATCTGTTGTCGGGCGGTGAGAAAGCGCTGACGGCAGTGGCGATGATATTCTCTATATTCCAGCTCAACCCGGCACCATTCTGTCTATTGGACGAGGTGGATGCACCGCTTGATGATGCCAACGTCGAACGCTATTCAAAGACCCTCGAGTCCTTGTCTAGGAACACACAGCTGATTTACATTACTCATAATAAAATCAGCATGGAGAAGGCGGATGTGCTGATCGGTGTCACCATGTCGGAGCCTGGTGTTTCACGACTGGTGGCGGTTGATGTTGACGAAGCCATGGAGATGGTCGCGAATCAATGAGCCTTAAACTCGCCCTGCTGCTCGCCGGTGTCATCATCGTCATCAGTGTAGCGATTGGGGCGATGGATAAAGCGCGCATAAAGCGTCGACGTAAGCGGCGTACTTCCGGGCAGCATGCACCTGCCACCGGTGTCGATATGGTTGCCGGTAATGAATCAGAAGATTCGTTTGAGGCGACACTCGATTCGCTGGTGAACGAAGACAAGTCAATACCAGCAGCGCTGGAGAAGCGCAAACTGCCCGCAGACACACCCACCCCCAAAGCAACGGAACAACCGAAAGCCGATAAGGCCTTTCTCGATGAAATCGAAAGCTACGAACAGGTAGCAGACCAGCGTCTTGATGTGGACCCGGAAATCGATCGCCGATTCGCTGACGAGGGGGCGACGCAACCGGGTTCCACCATTCAGCCATCGGTGGCAAACGAAAAAATCGATTTCGTCATTAGTTTACCCGGCAAAAAACCCATTTCCCGGAATCGCGCGCTGGGTTTGTTCAAGCAAAATGAATACATGCTGGAAAAACCCCGTCATATTTATGGACTGCGGCACGTCACCAAGGTGTGGTCTAATTTGGCCGCCGATCCCGTGAACACAGAATACGATGACCTTAGCCTGGCACTGCAACTGGTGGACGAGGAAGGCCCCGTCGAGGAATCCGAGCTGAACACCTTTGTGCAAATGGGATTGACCTTCGGCGATCAGTTCAAGCGGCGCACATTGTTCTCAGTGGACTTCGAAGACGCGTTGGCCCTGGCCCAGGATCTGAATGAATTTTGTAAACAACACGATGTGATCGCCAGTATCAACGTTGTCGCCAACAGCCCCGTTGGATTCCCCGGCCGTACCATTGAAGCGATATTGACCGATCTTGGTATGCGATTCGGTGACATGAATATTTTTCATCGCCATACCGAGAACGGACAGCTGGCATTTAGTCTGGCGAATCTTTACCAACCGGGTAATTTTGATCCCGACAACATGGATGATTTTCGTACCAAGGGTGTGACACTGTTTATGCAGGTGCCCCGGGTAACTGATTGCGTCAATATTTTTGGTGAAATGATTGGCGTCGCGATGCACTTCGCCGATCAACTTGGCGGCAGGTTGGTGGACCAGGATATGAAACCGCTGACCGAATCCGGCATCAACACCATACGTGCGCAGATTGAACTTATTGCAACCGACATGCGCGCTCGCGGGATCCCCTCTGGTGGTGAGGCGGCCATGCGGCTGTTTGGTATATGAGCACAAAGGCCGAAGCGAAGACACAAATTTCCTTGCTGCGCGAGCAGATTAACTATCACAATTACCGTTACTACGTGCTTGATGATCCGGAAATTCCGGATATCGAATACGATCGTCTACTGCGGCAGCTGGAAGAACTGGAAGCGGCGCACCCCGACCTTGTAGCCAGTGATTCACCGACACAACGGGTTGGTGCGGTACCACTCGACAAGTTTGTCGAGGTCAAGCATCAGGTGCCAATGTTGTCATTAGGTAACGCCTTTGACGATGATGAAGTACGTGACTTTGATCGGCGCGCCCGCGAACGCCTGGAGGTCGACTCCATTGATTACAGTGCTGAGCCCAAACTCGATGGCCTTGCGATCAGCCTGATGTACGAAGGCGGTGTGCTGGTTCGGGCAGCCACAAGAGGCGACGGCTATTCCGGGGAAGACGTCACTCAAAACGTACGCACCATTGATTCCGTTCCGCTAAAGCTTATTGGCAAGGGTTACCCAAAAATCCTTGAAGTGCGGGGCGAAGTGTTTATGTCGAAGGAAGGATTCAAAGCGCTAAACGATCGCCAGCGTAAACAAGGAGAAAAAACATTTGCCAATCCACGTAATGCGGCTGCAGGTAGCCTGCGGCAACTGGATTCACGCATTACCGCAACCCGTCCGCTGGAGATGTACTGTTATGGCGTCGGCAAGGTAGATGGCGGCAAGGTGCCGAATCGGCACAGCGCTATTCTGAATCAGTTACGGGAGTGGGGCGTTCGCACCAATTCCGAAGCCAGCAAATTAAAAGGCATCGATGCCTGTATTAGGTATTACAACGATATTCTAAAGCGGCGGGAAAAGCTGTCTTATGACATTGACGGCGTTGTCTATAAAGTTGATGACGTTAACCAGCAAGAAGCACTTGGTTTTGTCTCGCGCGCGCCGCGCTGGGCCGTTGCCCACAAATTCCCGGCCGAGGAAGAGATGACCAGGCTACTGGCGATCGATATCCAGGTAGGGCGCACTGGTGCCCTGACACCGGTGGCCCGGCTGGAACCGGTATTCGTCGGTGGCGTGACTGTCACCAACGCGACTCTGCACAACCAGGATGAGATCGAACGCAAAGACGTTCGCATCGGTGACACTGTCATTGTCCGTCGTGCCGGTGATGTTATTCCTGAGGTGGTTAGCGCGATCAAGTCCAAACGCAAAAAGGGCGCGCGTCGCTTCAAGATGCCCATCAAGTGTCCCGAATGCGATTCGGCGGTAGTGCGGCTGGAAGACGAGGCCGTCGCTCGTTGTACAGGTGGTCTGTATTGTCCCGCGCAAAGACGCAATGCCATTAAACATTTCGCTTCACGTCGGGCAATGGATATCGAAGGACTTGGCGACAAGTTGGTCGATCTGCTAGATGAAAAGGACCTGATACATGATGTGGCGGACCTGTTTACGCTTAAGGTCGAAGATGTGGCAGAGCTCGAACGCATGGGCGAGAAGTCAGCAACCAATCTGGTCGAAGCGCTAGACAAGGCGAAGACCACAACACTGCCGCGTTTTATCTTCTCGCTAGGTATTCGTCAGGTGGGTGAGGCAACTGCCCTGGCACTGGCCAATCACTTTGGGAGTCTCGGTGCGCTGCGCAAGGCAAAACGCGAAGAGCTGGAAGGGGTGCCCGATGTCGGACCAGTGGTGGCGGAAAGTATTAGCACTTTCTTCAAACAACCGCATAACAAGGAGGTGATCGAAAAACTGATCAAGGCTGGCGTTAACTGGCCGGATATCAAAGTAAAACCGGTAGAAGCATTGCCGCTCGCCGGTCAGACCTTCGTCCTGACCGGCACGCTATCAACAATGTCCCGCAACGAGGCTAAGGTAAAGTTGCAGTCACTGGGCGCAAAAGTGGCCGGCAGTGTTTCCAAGAGAACTACATATGTTGTGGTCGGAGCCGATGCCGGTTCCAAGGCGACCAGAGCCGAGCAGTTGGGCGTACCGATGCTTACCGAAGAAGAATTTTTAAAGCTTATACAAAGAATGTCCGTTTGAATCTGCACGTTGGGAAACTCGGCGGGTAACCCAAAAAGTTGCGCTGCATCAAATACGGATAATTTTAGTGCTGATCTAATACGGAATAATTCAAGATCAATCATAGATTAGAGGTAAATCCAGATGGGTACTGAGGCAGAAGAAGGGAGCAGGATAATGGATGCGGCTACAGATCTGGTTGATTTATTACGTCTGGCGCATGAGGCCGCGCACCGAATCAAACAGAATGTGCACGGGGAAAATTTCGAAAAGGCGGACGCGATCTCCTGGGAGCTGCACGAGATCCGACAGGAAACAGAAAAGCTGAATCAGCGATTGACCGATTACGTGCGTATGATCGAATCCTGACTTTCCGACATATAAGCTGAATAAATCTTAAACATTTATTCGATAAAATTGTTTTTGTTCATCATCTTTTAACAGGAAGAACAAAATCGAGGCTGAAAATGGAGAGTCTGCCTGAATCCTTCTCTGATGATTACGCGTGTGCAAAAGCGCGGTTTCTCGAGCTAAGCATTGAGGCTGGCGGCAGTTTGCATGAAATAGGACTCAATGTCCGGCCACCGGAAAACGAGCAGCTCTCGATCGACATCGCTTGGTTCGGCAGTTCGCGCCCACGCCGCGCGCTCATTCATTCCTCGGGTATCCATGGCGTAGAAGGTTTTACCGGATCGGCGATACAGCTCGAGTTGCTACAACAGCTTCCGGTCATTGGCGAGAAAGATGCCCTGATTCTGGTCCATGTCCTCAATCCCTACGGCATGGCATCGACCCGACGGGTTAACGAGGCCAATGTTGATCTCAATCGAAACTTTATATATCTAGACAAAAGTGCCGCGCCCAGCGGCAAACTGTTTCCAAAAATAGACAGCTTGTTTAATCCGCAGACACCCTCCGGGTTAATGATGTTTAATCTTCGTGCCGCGCTGATAGTCGGGCGATATGGCATGCGCCCACTCAAGGAAACTATTGGTCAGGGACAGCACGAAAACCCGGCCGGACTGTTCTACACCGGTGAGAAGCTACAGCCGGGTCCGGCACGCTATGTTGATTGGTTGAGGGAGCATCTTTCTGACACTAGATACATTTTTGCTATTGATGTGCACACCGGTCTCGGCGCCTGGGCACAGGAATCATTGTTTTTTGAAAAATCGGTTAATAAAAAAGCTTGGTTGGGTGATGCGCTTGGCAGGAGCCTTATCAAAAACCTGAAAAATTCGGTAGGGTACGAAACCCGTGGCGGACTGGCTACGGCATTTCGTACCCTGCCGCACAAGCCGAAAGTCGACTACGTGACGCAGGAGTTTGGCACCTATAGTCCGATACGGGTTTTGCGCGCACTGCAACGCGAGAACTACTATCGCCTGCAAGAGGGTGTCGACATTGATCACCCGAGCAAGCAACAGCTAAAAGAGACGTTTTACCCAGTATCCGAACACTGGCGACGAACTGTGCTGGAAAAAGGTGTTTCACTTGCACAGAAGGCCGCGCAGTTTGTTTTCGACTAGACGGCGCCGATATAGGTTCGTCTCAGTTACTTTTCCGCCGAAATGACGATTTTGGCCTGATCACGCAGATGGTTGGTCAGGTTATCCAGACGTTCACGGTGCACCAGTTCAAACATTTTCTGTTTGATTTTGTCGTAAGGCGGCAGTTTGGTTTTACGAACCGCGTGGCGGTGCAGGATATGCCAGCCGTATGCTGTTTTCACCGGAGTAAATGTCATGCCGCCATCTTTAAGTTCCGCTGCAGCAAAATACAGTTGCGGTGCCAGCACATGTTGATTGATCCAGCCGATAGAACCTCCGCGCTTGCCTGAGTCAGCATCCAGTGATTTTTTCTTGGCGATTGCGGAAAAGGATTTACCTGCCTTGATGTCAGCGATGGCCTCGGTTGCCTCAGCCTCCGACGGTAACAGGATGTGGCTGACCTTGTATTCGCGTTCCTGCTTCAGGGCTTCATAGCGAAGCTTGGCGTCTTCTTCTTTGACGGGATTGTCCTTCAGGTATTGCAAGGTCATTGCCCGGATTAAAAGTTCATCGCGGCTGTAACGGATCGCTCGTGCCACATCTTCACGTTCATCCAGCTTCTGATTCTTCGCCTCCTGGATCAGCAGCTTGCGCTTTACCAGAAGGTCAATCGCCTGTTTGCGTTCTGCCTCATTGCGCGCGGCTTCAACACCAAATTGTGCCCGTAAGGCTTCTTTGTAATCACTCTCCCTGATCGATTCGCCATTGACTGTGGCGACGATAGGGCCAGTACCACCGGATTCTTTATTGCAGGCACTCATTGAGAGAGCGGAGAGGAGTAATACAGGTGCTAACAGGCGAATAAAGCGCATGAAAAATCCTTTTGAAGTGAATTTCTAAAACTGTGGAATGAATCGATCAAATTTCGTCAGGCGAATAGGCGCTGATACTCAGGGCATGGATCTCGTTGTGCATCATGTCGCCCAGGGCATCGTACACCATACGATGGCGTGACAAAGTGTCTTTATCGGTAAACGCTGCAGAAACAACTGTGACACTGAAGTGACTGCCTTCGGCGTCGAAACCGCCATGTCCCGCGTGTTGCTGACTGTCGTCTGAAATTTCCAGCGACGCCGGTTGCAACGCATCGCTCAGGCGCTGCTGTATTTTATCGGTTCGCGCACTCACGGCAGTACTTTCTTGAAAGGCTTTACGCTGACACTTTCGTAGACACCGGCGGCGACATAAGGATCGGCGTCGGCCCAGGCTTGAGCATCGTCCAGTGATTCGAATTCAGCCACGATGATACTGCCAGTAAAGCCGGCATCGCCCGGGTCCTCGTTATCGATGGCCGGGCAAGGACCTGCCAATAGCAAACGGCCCTCTGTTTTGAGTTGTTCGATTCGAGCCAGGTGATCGGGACGCGCACCCTTGCGCTTCTCCAGGCTATTGGCCACGTCGGCACCATTAATGACGTATAACATTGCTTCGTACTATTTTTCTTCTTGTGTCTGGAGATGGGGTGCCATGCGCACTGCTTGCACCAGGGTGAAAGCCAATGTCAGCCCCATGGTGCCGAAGACCTTGAACACGGCCCAGTATTCGTCCTGTGCTTGTGTGTCGAGATCCGCGTAATAGTCCGGAATAAAATAAAACGCGACGTACAGATTCAGTACACCCAGTGCTGAAAAGAAAACCCCCCAGTCGCGGTTTTGTTGCGACCAGACCTGGGATGGCAGCGTGATCTGTTTGCCCAGAAGATGTTCATAGGCAGTGCGCTTGCTGAAGAACTGTGTGTAAAACAGGACGGCGGCAAAAATCCAGTAGACCACCGTGGGTTTCCATTTAATAAATGTCGCGTCCTGCAATACCAGCGTCATGCCACCAAACACAGCGATGATGACAAGGGTAACCAAATGCATGGTTTCAAAGCGTCGGTGTTTGAGCCAGAAAATACCGACCTGGATAAAGGAGGCGACAATCGCGACGGCCGTGGCGACAAAAATGTCATAGGCCTTGAGTGCGCCAAAAAACAGCAGCAGCGGGAAAAGATCGAATAGAAATTTCATTTGGTGGAAAATCGGTTCAACATCAGGCGCGATATTCTGTCATTCCCTACCCGGCAGGGCAATGCGCTTTAGTGCCTTGATCCGAAGGCATCGTGATAAGCTCCGCGTCATGCGCAAAACCTACGACCTGCATAGCCATACCCTGCGTTCCGATGGTGTATTAACACCGGCCGAACTGGTGCAGCGTGCGGCCGACAAAGGCGTGGACGTTCTGGCCCTGACCGACCACGACGTCACCGATGGTCTGGCCGAGGCCATGGTCGCCGCTGACGAGGCGGGAATAGAGCTGATCCCAGGTGTCGAGATTTCGGTTACCTGGCGCGGCCGTACCATCCACGTGGTGGGTCTCGCGATTGACCCGGAAAATGAAACGCTGGCCCATGGTCTTGCCGGGCTTCGTGCAATACGGGCGGAACGTGGTCGCGAAATTGGTGAACGCTTGCAGAAGGCCGGTGTCGATCAGGCCTACGAAGGTGCGCGTGGCTATGCTCATGGTGAAATCTTAAGCCGAACACATTTCGCCCGCTTTTTGGTAGAGGCGGGATATGCACCCGATATCAACAAGGCGTTCAAGAAATACCTGCTCAAGGGGAAGCGGGGACATGTGCGAAGCGAGTGGACCTCGCTAGAAGATTGCCTCGACTGGATTCGCGGGGCCGGCGGCAGCGCCGTGATCGCGCATCCGGCGCGCTACAAGATGGGAGCCGGCACCATGCGACAACTGCTGGGTGAATTTCGTGAGGCCGGTGGCGAGGGCATCGAAGTCGTTACCGGGAATTACAACGCGGACGAGGTCGAACGTTTTGCGCGCCTGGCACAGAAGTTTGATTTGCTGTCATCCTGCGGATCGGACTTTCATGGGCCAGACCAACACTGGTTGGAGCTGGGTAAGTTGGCGCAATTCCCTGAAGGCTGCACTCCCGTTTGGGAGGCTTGGGAATCCCAGACTGCCTGACAAATGTCGAATCGGTGCATCGACCGACAGCTCGACCGTGGTATGATTTTCCAACGTATTTTTTTGAACAAGAAACTGGGCCAGTTGTAACGGTTCCCGGGAGGAGCAGATCATGGATCAGGTCGCAGTCGTACTCGAACCAGTAAAATATTTCACCAGCCAGCTTGTGTATTTCTTACCCAAGCTGTTTATCGCCATCGTGGTGTTGGTGTTGGGCTGGTTGGTGGCCAAGTTTCTGTTCTCGATGGTGGTGCGTTCTCTTAAGGCGCTAAACTTTGACAAGCTGACCCACAAGGCCGGTATCGATACCTTTCTTGAGCACGGGGATATCAAACGCACCACCGGGGAAATCATTGGCCTGCTGATCTACTGGATCGTGATCCTGATCACCCTGCTGGTGGCATCCAACATTGTTGGCCTGACGGTGGTGTCGGATCTCTTTAGCGACATTCTGCAATTTATCCCGAAGGTGATTGTCGCAGTACTTATCCTTACCATTGGGCTTTATGCCGCCATCTTTCTTTCGGATATCGTGCTTGCATATGCCATCAACGTCGGCTTTGTCGATGCCGAGCTGGTCGGGCGCATTATTCGCTATGCCATTGTCGGTTTTGTCATCATCATTGCCCTGGGGCAGATGGATATCGGCACAAATATACTGGTGCCGGCATTCCTGATTATGTTTGGCGGTATCACCTTTGCACTCTCGCTGGCCTTTGGGCTTGGCGGAAAGAAGTGGGCCGAGTCTCAGTTCGATAAACTGATGAAGCGGGAAAGGAATCATTCACAATCCAAGAAAACTACCAAGAAAAGCCCATAACATCTTGAACCCTCTCCGGCCTTAATCGTGCCGGGGAGAGGGCCAAGGCATGCAAGTAATCCAAACCCATGGCCCAGTATTTTCATATTCACCCGGACAATCCGCAGCCACGACTGATTCATCAGGCAGTCAACATCATTCGCGAGGGCGGCGTCATTGTGTACCCCACCGATTCCAGCTACGCCCTGGGTTGTCATATCGGTGACAAGGCCTCGATGGAGCGCATCCGTCGTATCCGTCGAGTCGATGAGGGACACAACTTCACCCTGGTGTGCCGGGATCTTTCCGACATTTCGACTTACGCGAAGATCTCCAACACCGACTTCCGTTTGCTAAAAGCCAACACACCCGGGCCCTACACTTTTATATTGCCGGCGACGCGCGAGGTGCCGCGGCGGTTACAACATCCCAAGCGTAAAACCATCGGTCTGCGTATTCCCGACCATGCCATTACCCAGGCGCTGCTGGAGGAACTGGGAGAGCCGCTCATGAGTTCCACGCTGATCCTGCCCGGTGATGAAGTGCCCATGGTGGATACCGATGAAATTCGTGAGCGCCTGGAACGCGATGTGGACCTGGTGATCGAGGGCGGACCCTGTGATGTCGAGCCCACCACCGTGGTACTGCTGAAAGACGGTCGTGCCGAGATTCGCCGCCATGGCAAGGGCGACGAATCGCCTTTTGTTTCGTGATCGACCTGATATCAATGGTTTATCGAACAAGTCCGTCGTTCAAGTGCTACCCGCGGCCTGATATACTGCGCCGATGTCAGAACACTGTTGTTTGCCCGTCGCTAACCCATTAGTCGACTCCCTGCCTACGGTCCTTTACTAGCACTATGAGTACACCGATTCCTGGCCAGTCCCAGCGCGTTCTTTCCGGTATGCGGCCAACCGGTCAGCTGCATCTCGGCCACTATCACGGCGTGCTCAAGAACTGGGTCAATTTACAGCACGAGTACGAGTGCTTTTTCTTCGTTGCCGACTGGCATGCCCTGACCACGCATTACGAATCCCCGGAAGTGATTCAGGAAAGCGTGTGGGACATGGTCATTGACTGGCTGGCGTCCGGGGTGGACCCGGAGAGTGCGGCGATATTTATCCAGTCACGCGTCAAGGAACATGCCGAACTACATGTGCTGTTGTCCATGGTGACACCCCTTGGCTGGCTCGAGCGGGTACCGACCTACAAGGACCAGCAGGAAGCCCTGCGTGACAAGGATCTCGCTACTTATGGTTTTCTTGGTTATCCCTTGCTGCAGTCGGCCGATATCCTCGCGTATCGCGCGGGCCTGGTGCCGGTGGGTGAGGACCAGGTGGCCCATGTCGAGCTAACGCGTGAGGTGGCGCGACGATTCAACCATATCTATGGTCGCGAGCCCGGGTATGAGCAAAAGGCCGAAGAAGCGGTGAAAAAGATGGGCAAGAAGACCGCGAAGCTCTATAACGAATTACGCACGGCCTATGTCGAGCAGGGTGATCACGAAGCCCTGGAAAAGGCGCGCGTGTTGCTGGAGAAACAGCAAAACATCAGCCTGGGAGATCGCGAACGCCTGTACGGCTACCTTGAGGGTGGCGGCAAGATTATCCTGCCCGAACCGCAAGCACTGCTGACACCGTCTTCGCGCATGCCCGGTCTCGACGGACAAAAAATGTCCAAGTCTTACAACAATACGATTACACTTCGCGAGGAGCCGGCCGAGATCGAAAAGAAAATGCGAACCATGCCGACCGATCCGGCCCGCGTTCGACGCGAAGATCCCGGCGATCCGGCAAAATGTCCGGTGTGGCCGTTCCATGAAGTTTATTCAGACGACAAGACACGCGAATGGGTGCAGGAAGGTTGCAAGACCGCGGGGATTGGTTGCATCGACTGTAAAAAACCGGTGATTGAGTCGGTACTGGCCGAGCTCGAACCGATTCAGGCACGGGCCAGGGAATATGCGTCCGACCCATTGCTCGCGCGAAACATTATTGACGACGGCTGCAAGCGCGCCGAAGACATTGCCGAAGAAACCATGACCGAGGTAAGAGAAGCCATCGGGCTGGACTACAAGTAAATGGAACCGACTGAGCACAACAATCCGGAAATCGATGCCGTCCTGCAGGCGGAGATGCCGTTTGCGATGGTGCAGGGCGAGGCGGTTACCGAACTACCGGCCGATCTCTATATCCCGCCGCATGCGCTGGAGATATTCCTCGACGCCTTTGAAGGTCCACTGGATCTATTGCTCTACCTCATTCGCAAGCAGAACATTGATATCCTGGACATCCCGATCGCACCGGTGTGCGAGCAGTACATGTCCTACATCGACCTGATGAAAGAGGCCAAGCTTGAACTCGCCGCGGAATACCTGGTGATGGCAGCAGTACTGGCCGAGATCAAATCACGCATGTTGTTGCCGCGTCCGCAGACGGAAGAAGAGGAAGAAGATGATCCGCGTGCACTACTGGTGCGGCGCCTGCAGGAATACGAGCGCTACCGCAAGGCCGCGCAAGAAGTAAATGATCGTCCGCGCATGGGGCGTGAACTGCAACTGGCAGTGGCCGAGTACGTGGGTCCGCCGGTGGAGCGTTCGCAACCCAACGTTACCCTGGATCAGTTGTTGAATGCGTTCAAGAAAGTGATTGAACGTGCCGAGCTGTTTCAACACCACCATATTCAGCGCGAACCGTTGTCGGTGCGCGAACGTATGACCATTATTATGGATCGAATCAACGCGGATAACTTTGTCAGCTTTGAAGATCTGTTTGAATTGAAGGAGGGTCGCATGGGCGTGGTGGTGACCTTCCTGGCAGTCCTTGAATTGTTAAAGGAATCTCTGGTGACCGTTGTTCAACAGGAACCCTTTGCACCGATACACGTTAAGACGGCAGCCTGATGTCAGAAGTTAACAAAGAATTAAAGAATATCCTGGAAGCGGCACTGCTGGTGGCAGGCAAACCGCTTAGCCTCAAACGCATGGCCGCATTGTTTCCAAAAGACTCGGTACCGAGCAATGAGGAATTGAAGCAAGCTATCGAAGAGTTGCAGAACGAGTACGCCGATCGTGGCGTTGAGTTAAGGCAGGTAGGTAAAGGATTTCGTTTCCAGAGTCGCGAGAAATATTCTGAATGGGTATCGCGCCTTTCTGAAGAGCGCCCGGCGCGTTACTCCCGTGCATTGCTGGAGACACTGGCCATTATTGCTTATCGCCAGCCAGTGACCCGTGGCGATATAGAGGACATTCGCGGTGTCACGGTCAGCAGCGATACCATGCGTACATTGCAGGAACGCGAGTGGGTACGTGAAGTGGGTCATCGTGACGTGCCAGGTAAACCGGCATTGTTTGGTACCACCCCTGGCTTTCTTGAGCACTTCAATCTCAAGAGCCTTTCCGAATTACCGCCGCTTTCCGAGTTGCGTGATCTGGAAGAGATCAGTCGTGAATTGAACTTCAGCCTCGACTTCGGCACCGGAGAAGAAGGCCAGGAACCCGAAGGCGGTTCACCTGAAGAAGGTGCGACAGAGACCGCTGCTGAAGCGGCAGTTGAGCCCACTGGCACTGGCGGAGGCCATGAGTGACAAGCGTCAGCGATCTGGCCCGGCTTCCGGATCGCAACCGGAGGGTGAAAAACTCCAGAAGGTGTTAGCACGTGCCGGCGTGGGATCACGCCGGGAGATGGAGCGCTGGATCGAAGCCGGTCGCGTTTCCGTCGATGGCAGCATTGCCAGGCTCGGTGATCGCGTTTTGCCAAACCAGATCATTCGTGTTGATGGCCATATCATGCGCCATACCGACACGGCACCAAGACGACGCATCCTTGTATACAACAAGCCGGAAGGCGAGTTGTGCACGCGTTCGGACCCTGAGGGTCGGCCCACGGTATTCGAGCGTCTGCCCCGAATCCATCGCGGCCGCTGGATTACCGTCGGTCGTCTGGATTTCAACACTTCAGGCCTGTTGCTGGTCACCAATGATGGCGAACTTGCTAACCGCCTGATGCATCCTTCCAGTGAGATCGAGCGCGAGTACGCCGTGCGAGTACAAGGCGAAGTGACCGACAAGATGATTCGCGAACTGAAACTGGGTGTTGAGCTTGAAGACGGTCCCGCTAAGTTCAATTCCATCCGTGATGCCGGTGGCGAGGGCGCCAATCACTGGTACCGCGTAACTTTAGGTGAAGGACGCAACCGGGAAGTCCGACGCATGTGGGATGCTGTCGGTGCACGCGTCAGTCGTCTGATTCGAGTGCGTTTTGGGCCAGTGGAATTGCCACGCGGACTTTCGCAAGGTCATTGGGAAGACCTCGAAGACTGGGCAATGAAAAAATTACTGGCGACAGTCGGTCTCGAGCACACCATGAAACAAAGCCATCCCAAAAAACAGCGGCGGCACAAACGCCGTTGACGCATGTCCAAATTCCACCGCGTATACCAATCACTGCTTAAGCACTACGGTCCGCAAGACTGGTGGCCCGGCGACAGTCCGTTCGAGATCATGGTCGGTGCGGTGCTGACGCAAAATACTGCATGGACCAATGTCGAAAAGGCCATCAACAACCTGAAAGACGCCGATGCGCTGTCGGTCGAAGCCATTGTCGATGCGCACCCAAAGCGACTGGCGTCATGGCTTAAACCCTCGGGCTACTTCAATATCAAGGCCAAACGCCTGCGATCATTTTGTCAGTGGTTGCTGGAACAGGGTGGTGAATCACAATTGTCGGGTCGCGAAACAATAGAATTACGCCGAGACCTGTTGTCGGTGCATGGTGTTGGGCCGGAAACGGCGGACGATATCTTGTTATATGCCTTCAACCGACCGGTGTTTGTGATAGACGCCTACACCCGTCGCATCTTCAGTCGATACGGTTTGATCAAGGGCGATGAGCCTTATGAGCATTTGCGAGAAACTTTTGAGAACGATCTGGCATCGGACGCAAGTCTATTTAATCAATATCACGCGTTGATCGTAGTGCATGGCAAAGACGTCTGTCGCAAGCGTGCGCGCTGCGCCGATTGCTGTCTCACCACCGGGTGCGCCAGAAACGACGTCGATTAATCTATCTTCGCTTCTCTTAATTGTTTGGCGGCCTCTTCCGGCGCAATGGTGTTCACGAACAGGCCCGACCCCAGTTCGAATCCCGTCGGTATGCTGGTGCGTGGACAGATCTCCAGGTGCCAGTGATAACTGTTGCTGTTCTCGGCGCTAT
>CAJICK010000015.1_pt1 | contig 75346 bp, 65 predicted proteins | sample 9199621 | NCBI WGS metagenome assembly CAJICK01 (sample SAMEA7708342, study PRJEB35096) | sediment metagenome | biome: marine neritic benthic zone biome [ENVO:01000025]; feature: sediment [ENVO:00002007]; material: shallow marine sediment [ENVO:03000034] sea grass bed [ENVO_01000059] ... | reverse complement strand
TATCTGGTTTACTTAACGTGAACTTAACCAATAAACGCTCTCGCAATAAGTTACTTTCAGTCTTAGTGCTGACTGTCGTCTTGCTTATTATTGGTCTTGCATTCCTGGTGCAAATTAGCGGGTCAGTTTGGCTAAATAGATATACGCCACAACTGGAAAAAGCCATAACAAAATCGACCGGTATGAACACCCGCATTCAGGGCGGAATATCTCTTCAACCACTTCCCGTTCCTGCCATTAGGCTTAACGACATCAAACTGAGCGAAGGTGACCAGACACGAATTGACGCATCTGTTCTGAAAATAGAATTCGCGCTACTGGGGCTACTCAATAAAGAATTCCGGGTTCAATCCATCAATCTCGACCGATTACGATTGAAGCTATACCTTGACGAGAAAGGCAAGTTAGTACTGCCGTCTATCAAGTCAAAACCAACCTTAAAGCCTACCGGCAGTTTTCGTCTGGTAACCAAACCGCCGGTAAAGATTGAATTCCACAACAGCGAAATCAGTATCCGCTCACCGAAAAACGAAGAGCTGTATTCCGTCAAGGGAATTAAGTTGAATTTAAATCCGGTTGATGCGTCAGCAATTACCCACAAAAACGGATCAATGAAACTGGATCACACTGGTAACTTGCGTTTTCAGAAGGCCAGATTGCATCAGCTGGAAATTGGGCCTTCGAAGTTAGGTGTACGCATTAGTAAGAATCACATCGAAGCGACAGTTTTTCAATCGCGCGTGTTCGATGGAAATGCGAAGGGCAAATTCCTGTGGACAAGAAAATTGGATACACCTGCAATCAGCGCAACACTATCGTTGACTAGTTTTGATGCGGCTAAATCATCCGAATTATTCAAACGAGGTTCGTTTGTACAGGGGCGGCTGAATCTTGAGGCTGACTTGAGTACCACGGGCTCCAATCAGTCTGAAGCCATCAGTCGGGCACAGGGTAAGATCAAGCTCTCTGGTTCTGATCTTAGGCTTGTTTCAGTCAATCTCGATAACTTGATTACCAGAATTATTAAATCCGAGAGCTACAATCTGTTCGATGCTGCGGCCTATTTCTTTGTTGGGCCCCTTGGTATGACTGTTACCAAAGGATATGACTTTGTGAGTGTTACCCAGGAAATGAAACGGCCAGACACGATCCCCAGCACAATTCTTAGATTGGTATCCGCCTGGGATCTGAAAGATGGTATAGCCACTGCCAGGGATGTTGCACTTGAAACCAGTCGCAACCGACTGGTGCTTAAAGGACGCATTAATCTCAACCGAAAAGAATTTGACAATTTACGGATCGGGATAATTGACAACCGTGGCTGCGCGATCGTCAGTCAGCGTCTTGAGGGACCTATTTCTGCGCCTCGTGTCGAGAAAATGAATATCTTGATTAAACTTACTCGCCCTCTCTGGGATGTGTTTGGAAAATCGACAAAACGGCTATTTAGCGGAGATTGTGATCGGTTTTACGACGGAGAGTTACTAGACGACGTAAAGACCCGGGAATCAACATCTAAGGAATAAGGGGTCTACGAAAGAAGTGTTTTTTGATAACCGTCAAGGATTCACGATTCCCTCAAATGATAGCTTATTTAACTTATATAAAAACAATAAGCCTTATTTCAACGGATGAAAACCAAGGAGGAGTCTACGATGAGCACTACCCCACGAGCTCGTATATTCGTCGGCCTGTTGCTGGCGTTCACTTTTTTCGTTGTTAATCAATCCTGGGCACATGGAGACAAGCTTCGCGCCGGTCAAATTCGTGCCATGACCCAGAATCTCTATGTCGGAGCCGACCTGTTTCGGATTCTGAGTGTCACCGCTCCGGAGCAAGTACCAGCAGTGGTCGCAGAAATATATGGCATCATCCAGCAAACCAATTTCCAGGCTCGCGCCAATGCTATTGCTGACAAGATAAAGGAGAAACGACCGGATGTGATAGGGCTTCAAGAAGTATCCCTTATTCGGAAGCAAACACCGAGCGACTACTTTTTCGGCAATCCCAACAAGGCGGAGGAAGTTGTCTATGACTACCTTCAAATCCTGTTAGTCGCGTTAAAGAAACGTGGACTCAATTACCGAGTGGCTTCACAGGTCCAAAACGTCGATATCGAGTTACCCGCATATGTTGGCGTTGATGAATTCGGTGTACTTCAATTTAATGATGTTCGCCTAACGGACAGAGATGTGATTCTGGTTCGCTACAGTGTACGCACCTCAAATGAAACTAGCGCAAATTTTCAGGTTAACTTGCAGATCCCCGTTGCAGGTACTGTCATCCCCTTCACCCGCGGTTACACTGCCGTAGATGCAAAAGTACGAGGCAAACCGTATCGCGTTGTGAATACGCACCTGGAAGTAAAAGGTGAAGGTCAGGTAGTTGCAGTCCAGGCACTTCAGGCACAGGAGCTAATCGGGATTCTGGCCACCGAGTTGCGGCCAGTCGTCGTGCTGGGTGATTTAAATTCCGCACCTACCGATGTAATAGATCTTGCCACCGGCGCAGTGCCGCCGTATATGCAGTTCAGTTTTTCTGGATACAACGACAGTTGGCTAGAAAGCAGGAATGCCGCGCTGCCGGGCTATACCTGCTGTCATGCAGAACTTCTAATGAATCCTGCATCAATATTTGATCAGCGTATTGACTACGTCTTGTTCCGCAACAAACACTATATGAATACATATCGAAAAGTGCGAGTTGGGACTGATATCGTTGGAGAAGAAATCGCTGATAAAACTGCTACCGGGCTATGGCCGTCAGATCATGGTGGCGTGTTTGCCAGAATCCGGGTACCTGTGACTATCAGGCATTAGACTTGCGATATAAGTAAAAAAAATAGGCCCGGCGTTAAGACCGGGCTTATTTTTTTACTGCTACTGATTTAATATTCCCACCAAGTAACATTGACCAAAAACGCGAGCGATCATCTTTAGAGTTAGTGCGATCGAAGCCAAATGTCACATGCTGGTCTGATTTGTTTAAATCAACAGTGATCCCCCATAACATTCTACTGCTGTTTGGCTGCATACTGTAACGCACATCTCCCAACATATTTGGCTTGTACAAGTTCATTGCTATAAAGCCATCAGAAAATTTACTGAAGCGGAGAATGTCCCGATAAAGCACAGAATCTTTCGGAATTCCTGCAGTATCTTGCTCCGGCAGGAACAATCTGACGCTCTCTCCCGGGTAGGTCTTATTATTGGTAATGCCTGGTCGTACGGCATCCACGTAAATGTTTCCACTCGAGATATATATTGAGCGCCACAACATAAGATTTCCTAGTGTTGGCTTAACTATCAACCGCTCGACTTGATGGTCACGTGAACTGGCCAGCGCATCTGCCATTTCTGATGCGCGATGCCATTGCACTACCCCAAGTGACAAATACATACCACACAATGCCAAGCCTATGTGAGTGACGCGCACTTTGTACCGCCATGTCGCCCATACGACTGTGACAAGCAAAATCGCTGTAAATAGGGGATCAACAATAGAAATAATATTGAACGATATTCGCGCATCACTGAACGGCCAGAATAGATGCGTGCCATAACTGGTGCAGGCATCGATAAAGCCGCTAAGGCTAAAACCCAGAAAACTAAACAGGTAGAGCTGCTTGAACTCCAGATGGCGACGAAGAAATGGCCATAGCAGCAAAGCAGTGATTAAACCACCGACAGGAATGAATATCAGCGAGTGGGTAAAATGCCGATGATACTCAATATTTAGTAATGGATCGGATGACGATGAGATCAGCACATCGGCATCTGCCACAAGGCCCGCTAGAAATCCAACACCGGTGGCTATCCGAACCGTCTTCTTGGTGGCGATTGACTGCGCCAGCGCGGAGCCCAACAGGGCCTGGGTAAAAACATCCATATCGGAAAAATTATCTATCGTTCGGCCGGACCCTAGTCCAGTTTGTTGGATTCTTTTTTGGGTGTCGATGGCTCGATTACCTGCTTTGTCAAACAGGCTATTTTCTTGGTCGTACAACCACCCTTGCAGGCAGCTTTCTCTATGCCGGAGTTGAAGTGCCTGACATCACATATTGAGAGACATACATCGTACTTAAGGTTGCAACTTGCCCAGTATGGGAAGCTGACAAATGCGACGATCGCCACTACCAGTGCCACGATAAATGCCTTGACCAACATAAAAATCTCCTCACCTGAATTTCTTCTTATTATAGTACTTGAAACTACTGAAGTGTTATTCACTTTGACGTACGGAACACGAGGCGGCACTCAGACACTGCTTTTTCCTGTGTCGGGCCAGTGTAAATCAGACGGGCTAACCGCTATATACGAACTCGCGTTGTGCTGGCTATCTCGCTACGGCATGCTTTAAAATGGTAGGGGAATTTATCCCAAGCTGATTTTCTGAACATAGTAACCGAAACCTAAGGAACAATAATGAATCGAGAAAAGGTTATCTTCGCGTTCTTCATTCTTCTGGCTTTGACATTGAATTTCGGGTTTTTTATCGGCGACATTGATGACCCCGTCCACCACAATGCCTACGAGTTATTCGCTGCCATTGTCGTAAACCTTATCGCCACGGTATTGAAATTTGGCGATCGCACTCACCTTGGCGCCGTATTACTGGCTACCAGCCTGGTTGCTGATCTTCAGCTCCTTGCCGCTGCCGCCGTTTGGGGCGTGGCTATCTACGGTACGGAAGCTATTGTAAATACCGAAGCACTTGTTGCCGTGGTATCACTCTCTGGTGGTGCCTTGCTGGCGAACATTATTTCCGTTGTGCTTTTGGTCGCTGAAACTATGACAGTCAGGCGTTAACGGTTTCGGCCGCCATGAACAATCTTGTCTATCTCCTTTTACGGCGATTACGAGCGCCCCTGATCGTATTGATCTGCGTTTATGCCGTATCCATTTTGGGATTTGTTTTAATCCCCGGAGTAGATGACCAGGGTCAGCCCTGGCGCATGGATTTCTTTCACGCCTTCTACTTCGTGAGTTTCATGGGAACCACGATCGGATTTGGTGAGATCCCCTACGCCTTTACCGATTCACAGCGCATGTGGGCAGTGGCGGCAATTTACGCCACCGTCATCACCTGGCTATACGGCATCGGTTCGATGCTGGGTATTATCCAGGATCCGGCGTTTCGTAAGCTCATCAAAGAAACCGTATTCAAACGTGGTGTGCGCCGTCTAACCGAACCCTTCTATTTGATTTGCGGTTATGGCGATACCGGTGGGCTATTGGTAACAGCGCTTTCGGATGCCGGCATACGGGCTGTCGTAATTGATATTGACGAGAAACGTATCAACGCACTTGAGCTGGAAGATATGGGTATGGAAGTACCGGGTTACTGCGGTGACGCTGCCGATCCGGATGTGCTCAACAAGGCAGGACTGAACAGCCATTATTGTGTGGGTGTTGTTGCGCTCACCAATGACGACCAGGTTAACTTGACGATATCCATTTCGAGCAAACTGATTAATCCCCGCCTAAGAATGATCTCGCGCGCTGAGACCCACGAAGCCGTGGAAAATATTGCCTCGCTGGGTGAAGTAACAATTATTAATCCGTTCGATACCTTCGCCGGTCGTTTGGCGATGGCACTACATGCACCTGGGATGTATTTGCTATTCGAATGGTTGACAGGTGTTCCTCATGAACGATTGCACGAGCCCCTGTTTCCGCCCCACGGTACCTGGATATTGTGTGGCTACGGTCGCTTCGGTAAAGAGGTATATAAAAGACTGAAAGCGGAAGGTGTTAAGGTAAAGGTCATTGAGGCGGACTTCGAGAATACGAAACCACCGAGAGGCGCCGCTCATGGCACAGGTACTGACGCAGCGACGCTTAGCAAGGCAGGAATTGAAAAAGCAGTGGGTATCGTTGCGGGAACGGACAATGACGCCAACAACCTGTCTATAATCATTACCGCAAAAGCCCTCAATCCTTCTCTGTTTTGCGTAGCACGACAGAACCAGAGAATAAATAATCCCTTGTTCAATGCTGCCGAACTCGATCTGGTAATGAAGCGTGGTAGCGTCATTGCCCACAAAATCTACGCTTTAATCACGACGCCACTATTAAGACGGTTTCTTAACCTGGCCACAAAACAGAAAAACGAATGGGCAAACGAGTTGATCTCACGAATTGGCGGCATCATCGAACAAGAAGCGCCACAAATGTGGAGCATCCAGGTCGATAAAGATAACTCTCCCGGGATCGTTGAGCTGCTAGCGGCCGGTGAATCAGTTCAACTCGCTGACCTGTATCGCAATCCGCGAATACGTGATGAACACCTCCCCTGTGTCGCCCTATTACTCTCCCACGGAATAGAGAACTCCCTCATACCTGATGAGCACACAAAACTGAAACAGGGAGACCGCATCCTGTTCTGTGGCCGGGAAGGCGCCTCGCGAGAAATGCAATGGATCGCGGACAACGCGGACGTATTGCGATATGTGCGCACCGGAGAGGAACATCCGAGTACGATCCTGGGTCGACTACTGAGCCCCAGAAATCCTTAGATCGCCAGGAAATTCCAGGATCAATAAACCAGATTCAGCATTATCAAGGAGACCGCCAGGAACAATACGGTCATGATGCCACCTGCGCGGATAAAGTCGGGAACACGATAACCACCGGGGCCCATTATCAACGCATTCACCTGATGCGTCGGGATAATGAATGCGTTTGAGGTAGCGATAGCAACAGTCAACGCAAACACGGCCGGATTGGCACCGGCACCAATCGCAATATTCACTGCCAGCGGTACCAACAACACCGTTGCACCGACGTTCGACATCACAAGGGTAAAGAATGTCGCCAGCACAGCGATAGCAAGCTGCAATACCCAGATTGGTACACCACCCAGCAACAACAACGTTTGTTCTGCTATCCAGGCAGCGGTTCCAGTTGTCTCAACCGCAAGACCTAGCGGAATAAGACTCGCCAGCAAGAACACGGTCTTCCAGCTTACTGCCTGGTAAGCCTCTTCAATCTTCAATACACCAGAGAGAACCATACCAATGGCGCCGGTCAACAATGCGACCGATAGGCGAATATCGGTAAACAAAACCATCACCAGCGTTATAGTGAAGAACAGTCCGGCCCAGGCTACCTTGTGCGGACGCAGTTCTTCATGGGGATACTCTGTTGTGACAACAACAAAGTTTCTGTCCTTTTCCAGGCGTGCCAACGCATCCCACGAAGTATGCACTACCAGCGTATCGCCCGCTTCCAACGGTAAGTCACGTATGCCGTCACCCTCGCGCAAGGTCTCGCCATCTCTGTGTATCGCTACCATGGCAATGCCATATGTTTTGCGCATCCAGACATCGCGCGCACTTTTTCCAATCAATTGCGAACCGGGTGGTATTACCACCTCACCAATACCCGCCTTGGTAGCGGCCAGCGATTCCGAAAAAGCTTTCAGATCTTTTCGTAGTATTAATCCGTATTTCTCTACAAATCTTTCGAGATTGGCCGGAGAGGCGATAATACCCAGAACAGTATTCGCATTGATACCGATGTCGCGCGCCAAACCACCAGGGCCAATGCGAAGATCGTCAGAGCCACGCTCGGCTGCGATAACACGTACACGACTGGAGGGTTCAAATTCGTCGAGCGTCATTCCGATCAGTGAACTCTCAGCAGGAACCACTACTTCATTTAGCGCATAGTCGACACCATAAACTTCCTGGAAGTAGCTCATGGCATTACTACCGGTAGTGCCCTCGGTTTTCACTCTAGCGGGTAAAATGAACCGACCGGCAATAACAAAATAGGCAATGCCGGCTACCAGCAAGGCGGCACCAATTGGTGTAACCGAGAATAGCGACCAGGTCTGCATTTGTTGTGCGACTGGTAGCGCTTTATTGGACGTTAGGATCAGGTCGTTTAAAAGAATCAGTGGACTGGAGCCAACCATGGTCACGGTGCCACCGAGAATTGCGCAGAAACCCATGGGCATCAGAAGGCGTGACATTGGTAAACCGGTGCGCGCCGAGATACGACTAACAACGGGCAGGAACAATGCGGCGGCACCAACGTTTTGCATAAACGAGGAAATCACGCCCACCGTTCCAGAAATAATTGGAATTATGCGTTTCTCGGTGGATCCGCCTTTCTGCAAAATGATGGCTGCCACCTTGCTCATGATGCCGGTTTTGTCCAGACCGGCGCCGATGATCATCACCGCAATAATCGACATCACGGCATTACTGGAGAAGCCATCAAACAAATGCTGGGTCGATACCAGGCCTTTCTCCAGACCCATCACCGGGGCCAACAACGAGGAGAGCCCAAGCAGCACCATGATGCTTACCGCCGCGACATCAACACCCACAATTTCCAGCGCAAACAGATAGATGGTCAATAGGAGAATTACGCTGACCCACGCGATTTCGATGGTTGGTACGGCAGATACGGTGACAATGCCAACAAGGACAAAAGCGACGGCGACGATGAGCCGCATCAAGGGCTGGCCGGTAAGCAGTTTTTTCAATTCCCGCTCCTCATAGCAGAATCTCTAATAAATAGAATGCACTGCAGACTAATATCCCGCGCAATCACATCAATACCTTGTGGGGCAATATTGTGACTCGAAATACTCGCCAATAGCCGGAAAAGGAGCTGGAATCCCCTGGGCGTAGATCAATCTGGCTCGAGCCGGGCGCGAAGTATATCAGCTTTTGCTAATAAAGACTTCTCAGGTCAAATCGATCGTCGACGGCGCCCAATCAAATAAAAACACCATCCAGTGACGTTAACCGAATTGGGGCCTTATTCAGGTACTATACGGCCCAACATCATGACCACAGAACGAAATCCAATACAGAATCAGCTCAAGGACGCACCACGATGGATACTCGTCCTGTTGGCTGCCTTTCTGGCAGGCAACCTTCTGGGGTTAGCATTCTTCCCGCCACACACTGACGAAGCGTACTACTGGATGCTGTCCCAGCGCCTGGGGCTAAGTTATTTCGATCATCCACCACTGATTCCGTGGATGATGCGCCCGTTTACCATTATTTTTGGCCACGAAGAATGGTCATTTCGATTGCCTTCAGCCATCGCCTGGTTTACCACGGCGTGGGTTGTGTTCAAGTTGTCGGCAGAGTTAACCAACAATCGCACAGCCGCTTGGGTCTCGCTATTGGTCTTCGCCAGTCTGCCAATCTTTCAGGCGGGCTTTCATATTGTCGGCCCGGATTCCGGCCTGATGCTGTTTACGTCTCTCGCTTACTATTTTGCGGCCAGGGCCGTACGTGATCAAAGTCCACGGTTCTGGATACTGGCAGGCACTGCAACAGGTGCAGGCATGCTGGCGAAATACAACATGGTTCTGGCTCCTGCAGCAATATTTATCGCACTGCTTTTGAATAATGCAGCCCGCAAGGAACTACTAAAACCCTGGCCATGGCTCGCGGGATTCCTTGCGCTGTTTTTGTTTTCGCCGGTAGTAATTTGGAACTACCAGAATGAATGGGCCTCTTTTGTGTTTCAGTGGAAACACGGCACGGGCGCAGACAGCGACACCTGGTATCAGAACCTGGGATTCTATGTGGTCAATCAGTTGGGAGTGGTCTCGCCCTGGGTGTTCGTGGCAATGATTGTCGCTTCGATCAAGGCGCGCACATACACCAATAATACTGATAGCTACTCACTAACATTAATACGCACCGGTTTCTGGTTTCCGCTGCTGTTTTTTGGTGTTACGAACTTGCTAACTAAAGGACATGCAAGCTGGCCGGCCATGGCCTACATACCCGGTAGCATCCTGCTGGGCATCGCGTTAACACGGTGGTTGCGTATCGACAATGATAATGTGATCCCAGGAAGTCGCCGCTGGTTGCAGGTTACTGTAATTTTTCTGGCGCTGTTTTCAATGATGGCTGCCAATCTACTACGGTTCCCGTTACAAGCCACCAAACTCGGAATTGGTCCATTTCCGAACAGCCATGCATCCAATGGAATGGGTTGGGATGAAGTCGCTTCGGAACTGGCAGCGCTTCGTGAACAGGAAAGCCGGCGAATAGCTCTGAAAACACCGTGTCGAATTATTGCGCTGCCGGGTTTTGATAATGATGGATTCCCGTACTACCTGACCGCGGCCGAGATAGGTCTTCATCTTCGGGACGCCCACGCCATTACCGCTGCTCCCGGTTGGCGACTGACGCAATTTGATTATTGGCGAAAACGGGAAACGCCGGCAACCCCGGAATCCTGTATCGCTGTTACCGGGCCGTATAATAAAAAAGAAATGCCGCTCAGGATCGACGATACCCTTGGCGCATGGCATCAACACAAAGTGATTGGAGTTAAAACACCGCAGGGAAGCTATCGCTCCTATGGGATCTATCTCCGGCGTGGTTCCTAGGCCATTTCCAGCACAATACGTCGGTAGGTTTTATAACGCTCAAAAACCACCTGACTTCGGTGTCCAGAAAAATATTTGAATTTCAGCTTTTCAAGACGCTTTCGCAATAAACGTGTGATCAACTTGTACCAGAATGGGTGACGCGTCCCCATGAAAGAATCAAGCGTCTGCAATGCAGGATACATACGCTGCATCAGCATTTCATCAACTACCGCAATTGTTGGGCTGATATTTTTGGTGATGTCGTTGTCTAGTAATAATTTGTAGCCGTGCTTATGCACCTGCTCGTAAAACTCAGTCAGCGCGAAGCCCCCGCCAAAACTGCCGTCTCCAGGCCCGCCGTCTCCCGCATGCTCGGTCTTGAAGAAATCACAAATCACCACCTTGCCATCCTTCTTCAAGAGTTTTTTCATCAGCAGAAAGCCTTTTGCCATGGAGATATACTGATAACTCTCGCTATAGAGAATAACGTCGTATTGGTTGGCGCAATCTTCTTCAGGAAAATCCTCGAAATTGCATTCATATATCTTTGGCTTATAGTCGCTTTTACTATCGGCAAGACGCGCATCGACCTGCTTTTTAAGCCAGGCTGCAGGAATCACACCATCAATCCGATATCCGATGTCCAGTAGCTCTCTAAGTATCAAACCAGTGCCGCAACCGACATCAAGTATACGAATATCGGGTGACCCATCAGTGTATTCCTTGATGGTATCAACCAGCTGTTTTGTATATCGCTTTTGCGCTTCGATGACACCGGTAATACTAGGCTTAACGCCCTCATCCCAGAATCCATAATGCAGGTCGTCAACACCGGTTAACTGCTGGGCCACTACCAGACCCATTTCTCTACTTTCCACAACTACCTCGTAACTTTATTCCTGAAAATCGTCTTGTTCGGCATCAAGATCGTACGCAAGAATCATTGCGTCTTCACGTCCACCCTCTGCCGGATAATAATCTTTACGTATACCCACTTCGGCAAAACCCAGGTTCTGATACAGATTGTAAGCGCTGGCATTGGACAATCGTACTTCCAGAAAAGCTACGCGAGCTCCATTTCTGCGGCCAACGTCCAGCATATGCATAATCAACTTTCGACCCAGGCCTTGTCCCTGATAATCAGGGTGGACACAAAGGTTGAGGATATGACACTCACCGACCGCATAAGACATGATGGCGTGGCCAATGATCTCACCGTTATCATCCAGAACACAGCAGTAGTAGCCGACCCGCAAACAATCACGAAAAATATTGGGCGTCCAGGGAAACTCATAGGCGGCACGCTCAACCTTCATCACGGCCTTGATGTCCATGATCTCCATGGGACGTATCTGTGGTGCGTCAGGTTTAATAACGGCGCTCATGAGGGCGTCACAATGGACCTGGCCAATTTGAGATCTTCCCAGGCTTTCGCTTTTTCACGCGGACTGCGCAGCAGGTATGCCGGGTGATACGTAGCAATTAGTGGAGTCCCGTGATAGTCGTGCTGTGTGCCGCGCAATTTACCCAGAGCCAACTCTGTCTTCAATAAACTGTGAGCAGCGTGACGACCCAGCGCAACAATAATAGAAGGTTGTATCAGCTCAATCTGTCGCAACAGGTAGGGCTCACATTGCTCCACCTCTTCAGGACGGGGATCACGATTCTCAGGCGGCCGGCACTTCAGAACGTTTGCGATATAAACGTCGTCACGCTTCAAGCCCAGAGCGAGCAGCATGGCATTCAACAGCTGACCAGCGCGACCAACAAATGGCTCACCATGGCGGTCTTCTTCAGCCCCCGGTGCTTCACCAATAAATACCCACTGTGCATTCTGGTTTCCGACCCCGAAAACGGTTTGTGTCCGAGTCTGGTGCAATACACAACTCTGACAATGTCTGACCGACTCTGCTAAAGCTGTCCAGTCCGGGGCCTGGGTTTGGCCCGCAGCCGACGCCGCAGTTGAATCTGAGGATGGCGATTCATTAATATTTTCATCCCGCAGCACAACCTCGGCCGGGAGATTGCGTCGTCGCCATACCTGGATTCCCATCGCATCCAGGTACTGCATTTTGGTAGCGTTGTCGCTCATACCGCTAGGATACTGGCAGGCTGAAATAAAACAAAGCCCGTTAATTGGATCGTTGATAAAGCTGTAAAATTCGATGCCTATACTGCTCAGAAAGATATAAGCGGCCATATTCATCAAAGGCAATGCCCTGTGGCGATGCGAGGCCGGCAGCAATCACTTCAAGTAATCCGTCACGGTATTTCAGAAGTCTCCCGGGATTAGAATCTTCGGCAATCCAGAGACTGCCGTCAGCGGAAATCGCCAGTTGATCTGGTTTATTCAATCCATCGATTAACACAGAGACTTTGCCGTGCTGATATTGCAGTACGCGCCCGGAGCGGGTTTCTGCGATATATATGCTGCCGTCGTCAGCAATGCATATACCCTCTGGCCGGTGAAGTCCCGCTGAGAGCACTATTAGTTTTCCGCTGCTACCAAGTCGAACCAAGCGACCGCCTTCAACATCTTCGGTCAACACCAGATCTCCACCGGGCAATACCGCAATACCCTCTGGTTTCCGTAATCTTGCTAGCACATTCACTTTTTTTGATGTGCTATCGAATGCAAGCACGCGCCCAGCCTCAACTTCTTCGGTGACATATAGCGTGCCGCCTTTCATAGCAAGTCCGTCGGGTCGGTCCAATCCATCTAGCAATACTTCAATTCTGCCGTTGGCAATTTTTACCAACTGACCTTTTCCCGGGTCACGCTCCAGTGTTGCGAAGATGATGCCCCCTCTTGCTACAACCAGATTGTCGACAAGCTCCAGGCCCGGTTGATGAACTCGCCAATGCCAACCTGACTTCAGCTCTATCTTATTGGTATTCGCCGCAAACGCGGTATGCATAGCACTGGATGCAAGCAGTATTAAATAGATAAGACGGACGAAATATTGGGAAGAAATTTTCAATTCGGTGGCCGACAACGGGAATCGCGGTTAATATTACCCGAATTCAATCACTGAGCGAGTACTAGTAAATGGCTGAGAAACTGAAGATTCTCTTTTTTGGAATTGTCATTGGTGCGGTTATTGCCTTTCCCCTGGGCATCAACTTTGGTCGGGGCGAACCGCTACTGAGCAACCCGTTCGAAAAACGTGATGTGAAAGAAAAGGTAAAAGAAGCAGTCAGTGAAGCCGGCAAGGAAATAGTGGAAGAAGCTCGCGAGAAACTCCACGAAGCCACCGAACCGGTAAAGAAGAAACTCGATAAATAGGCTTCCCCCTACCGGTTCGCTTCAGCCACTCCCTAAATAGGTTGATCGGATTGCGGATGCTCGCGCGCGTCCGGACTGATCAACTTGTTCAGGGCGTTGATATAGGCCTTGGCCGAGGCAATCACAATATCCGTGTCGGCACCCTGACCATTTACAATGTGGCCACCCTTCTCCAGTCGCACAGTGACCTCACCCTGAGCGTCGGTGCCACTGGTAATATTGCTTACCGAATAAAGCTGTAATTCGGAACCGCTGGCCACCACTGACTCAATTGCCTTGAAAGCGGCGTCTACCGGACCGCCCCCGCTTGCGGCACCCTTCTCTTCCCTGTCATCAACAGAAACCACCAGCTCGGCCTCCGGTGTCTCACCTGTCTGGGAGCACACCTTGAGCGACACCAGCTTATAGTGTTCGTTTTCCTGTTCGGTTCCTTCTTCCGTTACCAGCGCCTGAAGATCCTCATCGAAGATTTCGTGCTTTTTGTCGGCAAGATCCTTGAACCGTGCAAAGGCAGAATTCAGATCCTCTTCGGATTTGAACTCGATACCGAGATCTTTCAGGTGCGTGCGAAACGCGTTTCGTCCGGAGTGTTTACCCAACACCATGCGGTTGGTCGTCCAGCCAACATCTTCTGCGCGCATGATTTCGTAGGTCTCGCGTTTTTTGAGCACACCGTCCTGATGAATGCCGGACTCGTGGGCAAAAGCATTTGCGCCTACGACGGCTTTGTTTGGCTGTACGGCAAAACCGGTAATGTTTGAGACCAACTTTGAAGCCGGAACAATCTGGGTAGTATCCAGCCTCGTATCACACTGGAAAACATCTTGACGTGTACGCACCGCCATTACAATTTCTTCCAAAGAAGCATTGCCGGCACGCTCACCCAAACCGTTTATTGTGCACTCGACCTGACGGGCACCATTCATTACCGCAGAAAGTGAATTGGCGACCGCGAGACCAAGATCGTTATGGCAATGTACGGAGAAGACGGCTTTGTCCGAGTTCGGCACGCGCTCGCGCAGATCGGCAATCAATCCGCCAAACTGCACTGGAATGTTATAACCCACGGTATCCGGAATATTGACCGTACGCGCACCGGCGTCGATAACCGCCTCAAGCACGCGGCAAAGAAAATCCGGCTCCGATCGGCCGGCATCTTCCGGGGAAAATTCCACATCATCCGTGTACTGACGTGCATGTTTAACCGCCCAGACTGCTTGCTCCAGTACCTGGTCAGGCTCCATGCGCAACTTTTCTTTCATATGGATTGGCGAAGTCGCAATAAAGGTGTGAATGCGCCCGGCGTTTGCCGGCTTGATCGCCTCAGCTGCACGGTTGATATCTCCCTCGGTAGCACGCGCCAGGCCACAAACCGTAGAATCCTTCACTGCTTCTGCCACCGCCTTCACGGATTCGAAATCACCCGGGCTGGCAATAGGAAAACCCGCCTCGATCACGTCGACTCGCATCTTTTCCAGCACCTTGGCAATACGCACCTTCTCGTCCCGAGTCATGGAAGCGCCGGGGCTCTGCTCACCGTCGCGCAAGGTTGTATCAAAGATAATTAATTGATCGCTCATGATGTCCTCTGTTCATCGTATGCGTTATCGCTGAACCATTGGGTCCGGCGGTACTTTAAACTTTTCCTGGATGTCCACGTACGGGACTTGTAATGAGTATGTGAGCGCCTAGCGGCGCAGCAGTAGTAGGGGCAGCAGGAGAGCATTTGCGGACGAACCAAGCCACGCACCACTATGAAAGGCAGCGTCTAAAGAATTCGGCTTGTTAAAGGTCGGGTTCATATTCAAAAGTAATCCGCTAATGTCTTGAATATATATGCCCCGGAAGGGAATTTCAAAGGGTCAATTAATCTTTCTTTTTATCGGTATTGGTTTCTCGTCTGAACACCATCTTCCAGAACGCCGTTAACGGGCCAGACAGTGTATATACCAACGCAACCCCAAATAGCACTTGCGGTGGATACAGGAAGACCGCGACAAAAATCAGTGGAACAACCAAAATCGTAACAAACGGGACCTTTCCCTTCAGGTCCAGGTCTTTAAAGCTGCGATAGCGAATATTGCTGACCATCAGAACACCCGCCGCGATGGTAAAGACCAGTGCAAACAGGCTGATTTGCCTGCCCGGCAGGCCAGCCGCATCCATTAGCCAGATAAACCCGGCAACGACTGCCGCTGCAGTGGGACTGGGGAGACCGACAAAGAATCGCTTGTCGACCACGTCGACCTGGATGTTGAATCGCGCGAGACGGAGGCCGGCGCCGGCTGAGTAAATAAACGCCGCCATCCAGCCAAGATTACCCAAACCAGAGAGGGCCCAGATATACATCACCAAAGCCGGCGCCAGACCGAAAGCCACCATATCCACCAGGCTGTCGTACTGTGCACCGAAGTCACTCTCGGTGTGGGTAAGACGTGCTACTCGTCCATCCAGGCCGTCCATCACCATGGCTATGAATATAGCGATCGCGGCCTTCTCGAAATTGCCGCCCATCGCCTGGATGATGGCATAGAAACCGGCGAACAGTCCGGCGGTAGTAAACAGGCTTGGTAAAATGTAGATACCGGGACGACGACGGGAACGAATTTCCGTTACCTTGGCCGATTCTTTTGAATTCGTTTCTGTCTGACTCATGACAAATCCCCAGTGTGAGTCTGCTCGTGACGGCGAGGTGTTATCGCCTCAGGGTGGCTAGCACATCCGATCCGGCTTTTACCTTGTCACCCAGGCTGACTTTAATGTCGGTATTGGATGGCATATACACATCAACACGGGATCCGTAGCGAATAAATCCAAATCGCTCGCCCTGACCAATGCGGTCACCCGGTTGCTTGTAGCACAGTATACGCCTGGCAATGAGTCCTGCCACTTGCACCACCACAATATCGTCACCCTCGTCGGTCTGGATCCAGAGCGCGTTGCGTTCGTTCTTGATGGCGGCCTTGTCGAGGGCGGCATTGAAGAATCGACCCGGGTGATACCAGCGTTCCTTGATCACCCCTTCGGTTGGGCTGCGGTTGGAATGAACGTTGAATACGTTCATGAATATGCTCACGCGCCGGGATTCGCGGTCGAGATAGGGATCATGGATATCACCCACCGACACAATTCGGCCATCGGCCGGACAGATAATTCCGAGCGGTTCGGATGGAACTTTTCTCTTGGGATCGCGGAAAAACTGCGTGACAAAAACCAGCAGGATCCAGAACGGAACCGCCCATATCCAACCAAAGAACGTATGGGTGGCGACACCGGCCGCGGCCAGCACCAGAATATCGCGCCAGCCTTCCTTGGCCAGAATCGGATGTCGCTTGGATGCCATATTTGATCCTCTCGGTATCGCTGACAGGTCTAGTTCTTGCTCTTGTCTACCAGCGCGTTAGCAGTAATCCATGGCATCATGCTGCGTAACTTCTCACCAACCTGCTCAATCGGGTGCTCCGCGTTCAGGCGACGACGTGCAGTCATTTCAGGATAGTTGGTCTGCCCTTCAAGTATGAAGCGTTTCGCATACTCACCGGTCTGGATGTTGTGCAATGCTTCTTTCATCGCCCAGCGGCTTTCTTCGTTAATAACCTTGGGACCGGTGACATACTCACCATATTCAGCATTATTGGAAATGGAATAATTCATGTTGGCAATGCCGCCCTCGTACATCAGGTCAACAATAAGCTTGAGTTCATGCAGGCACTCAAAATAGGCCATCTCCGGCTCATACCCTGCCTCTACCAGAGTTTCGAAACCTGCCTTAACCAGTTCAACGGCACCGCCACAGAGTACGGCTTGCTCACCAAAGAGGTCGGTCTCGGTTTCGTCTTTAAACGTGGTCTCGATAATACCGGTACGTCCGCCACCAATGGCAGATGCATAGGATAAGGCAATATTCTTGGCCTTACCGCTGGCGTCCTGGAACACGGCGATCAGATCCGGGATACCACCGCCCTTGGTGAATTCATTACGTACAGTATGACCCGGGGCCTTGGGCGCAATCATGATCACATCAAGGTCAGCACGCGGTACGATCTGGTTGTAATGAATACTGAAGCCATGGGCGAATGCCAAAACGGCAGTCTGCTTCAGATTGGGCTCAATATCGCTTTTGTAAAGCTGGGACTGAAATTCATCGGGTGTCAGGATCATGACCAGATCAGCACTGGCAACGGCTTCCGGAACATTCTTTACGGTGAGTCCAGCAGACTCAGCTTTGGCTGCCGATGCCGAGCCCTCTCGCAAACCAACCGTGACGTCGACGCCGGAATCCTTCAAGTTGTTGGCATGTGCATGCCCCTGAGAACCGTAACCGACGATCGTTACCTTCATACCCTTGATAATGGATTGGTCGCAGTCTTTGTCGTAATAAACTTGCATGATTTTCCTCTTCTTCTCTTTGGTCGAGCGCCTCAGCGGTCGGCTGTAAAATAATTAAAAGACAAATTCTTGATAACTAATTTCTCTGTACCCCGGAGCCGGGCTACATCCGTAAACCTTTTTCTCCACGACCAATACCGGATACGCCTGAACGCACGGTTTCGATAATGCCGGCACCGCGTGAAGCGTTGATAAAGGCGTCGAGCTTTTCCGCATTACCCGTCAGCTCGATGATGTACGAGGTGTCGGTAACATCGATAATCCGGCCACGGAATATTTCCACCAGGCGCTTCACTTCATCACGGGAATCACCGATGGCCTTGACCTTGATCAGCATCATTTCCCGTTCGATATGTGCACCCTCTGTCAGATCAATCAGCTTGACCACATCCACCAGCTTGTTCAGCTGTTTGGTAATCTGCTCAATGATTTCTTCCGAGCCACGGGTGACCAGGGTCATGCGTGACAGGGTTGGATCATCGGTTGGCGCCACCGTCAGGGATTCAATGTTATAACCGCGAGCGGAAAACAGACCAGAAACACGGGAAAGCGCACCGGCTTCATTCTCCATCAATATCGAAATGATATGACGCATAACTAGGCCAGCTCCCGATCCGTATCCACGACAGCTGCGCAGGGACCCAACTCCATCTCATTGTGTCCGGCACCTGCAGCAATCATAGGATAGACATTGGCATTCTGGTCTGTAATAAAGTCCATGAACACCAACCGGTCTTTCAGCTTCAGTGCTTCTTTAATCGCACCCTCAACATCGCCGGGCTTTTCAATAAGCATTCCGACATGGCCATAGGCTTCTGCCAACTTCGTGAAATCGGGCAAGGCATCCATATACGAATGCGAGTAACGGCTTTCGTAAAAAAATTCCTGCCACTGACGTACCATGCCCAGATAACGGTTGTTCAGGTTCACGATCTTGATGGGCATATCGTATTGCTTGCAGGTGGATAGCTCCTGAATACACATCTGGATCGAACCCTCGCCGGTAATACAGGCAACGGTGGCATCCGGATGTGCCAATTGCACACCCATGGCTGCAGGTAATCCAAAACCCATGGTGCCGAGACCACCGGAGTTGATCCAGCGACGCGGCTGATCAAATTTATAGAACTGAGCAGCAAACATTTGATGCTGGCCCACGTCTGAAGTGACAAAGGCATCACCACCGGTTAGTTCGTAGAGTTTTTCCACTACGAACTGTGGTTTAATCAACTTGTCGTCGGTCTCGTATTTCAGGCAATTGAGGCCGCGCCACTCTTCAAGCTGATCCCACCATTTCTTGATGGCTGCGTTGTCCGGCTTGGCCTTACTGCTTTTAATCAGACCCAGCATTTCCGTCAGTACGGTGCCAACACTGCCCACAATCGGTACATCACAGCGCACATTCTTGGAGATCTGTGCGGGATCAATATCGATATGGATGATCTTGGCATCTGGACTGAACTTGTCGACGTCACCGGTAACACGGTCGTCAAAACGTGCGCCAACGGATAGCAAGACATCACATTGATGCATGGCCATGTTGGCTTCGTAAGTTCCGTGCATTCCGAGCATGCCAACATTCAATGGGTCCGTTGCCGGGTAACCGCCCAGGCCCATCAAGGTATTGGTGCAGGGATAGCCCAGCAGGCGCACAAATTCGGTCAATAGCTCCGAGGCGTTGTCGAGCACGACACCACCGCCGGCGTAGATCACGGGGCGCTTGGCTGACAACAGCAGATCGACTGCCTTCTTGATCTGACCGCCATGACCTTTGGTCACCGGATTATAGGAGCGCATGCTCACCGTCTTCGGGTAGGTGTATTCGGTCTTGTGGGCGGTCACATCTTTCGGAATGTCCACCAGCACCGGACCGGGGCGCCCGGTGGTCGCAATGTAGAACGCCTTTTTAATGGTCATGGCCAGGTCTTTAACGTCCTTGACCAGGAAATTGTGCTTCACGCAGGGGCGAGAGATACCCACGGCGTCAACTTCCTGAAAGGCATCATCACCAATCAGATTGCTGGTTACCTGGCCACTGATAACAACCAGGGGAATGGAATCCATATAGGCGGTGGCGATGCCGGTTACCGTATTGGTGACGCCAGGACCGGAGGTAACCAGTGCCACACCGGGCTTACCCGTGGAACGAGCATAGCCATCGGCTGCATGCACCGCGCCCTGCTCGTGACGAACCAGCACATGCTTTACGTCTTCCTGAGCGTAAAGAGCATCATATATATGCAGCGCCGCACCACCCGGATAACCGAAGATGTGCTCGACACCCTCGTCATGCAGGCTGCGCATGACGATATCTGCACCTGTTAGTTCCACTGCCTACCTCTGATCAACTGAATCGGGTGAATAGAATAAAAAAATGCCCTAATTACGGGCATTTATCGGTACCGTTAATACCGTAAGTATAAGGCGGAAGTTACTTATAAGTGTATCGGCGGTCAATAGATGTGCATGTAAAAACAGCGATTTTCATGGATATGGCAGGTTTTCCTAACCTCGACGCCAGCCTGTGCCACCCGCCCCGTCTTCCAGCACAACACCAAGCTCCTGGAGCTGATCGCGGATACGATCTGCCTCGCCCCAGTCCTTTTTGTCCCGGGCCTCGTTCCGCCGGCGAATCAGATCGTCAATCTCCTCGTCCGACACCCCGACATCTCCACCGCCACGAAGAAAATTTTCGGGGTTTTGTTCCAGTATGCCTAGTACGGATCCCAATTGCTTCAGGCCCGCACCCAGAGCGGCAGCGGATTTCAGCTTCTTTTCCCGGGCTCGGTTAATCTCTCGTGCAAGATCAAACAATACCGCCAATGCCTCCGGTGTATTGAAATCGTCGTCCATGGCTTGCTGAAAACGCTCTCGATACGGGGCCAACGCCTCGGTGTCGATTGTCGCCTCCGGCAGGTCGCGCAAGGCGGTGTACAAACGTGCCAAACCACCGTGGGCATTGTCGAGTGACTCATCCGAGTAGTTCAATGGCGAACGATAATGGCTGGTCAGAATAAAGTAGCGCACAACCTCTGGTGCGTAGCGTTCCAGAATCTCGCGAATGGTAAAGAAATTGCCCAATGACTTGGACATCTTTTCTTCATTGATGCGCACGAAACCGTTGTGCATCCATAAATTGACAAACTTGTGACCGGTGGCGCCTTCACTCTGAGCAATTTCGTTATCATGATGTGGAAACTGAAGGTCCTGACCGCCGCCGTGGATGTCGAAATGATCGCCGAGGCAATCGGTCGACATGGCTGAACATTCGATATGCCATCCGGGTCGACCAGCACCCCACGGGGAATCCCAGCTGGGTTCGTCGGGTTTGGCAGATTTCCACAATGCAAAATCCAATGGATCATCTTTGGCTTCATCCACTTCCACACGTGCACCGGCGCGCAGGTCTTCGAGTTGTTTACCCGAGAGTTCACCGTAGAGTTCGAACTTGCTTACGTCGTAATAAACATCGCCATTCTCGGCAACATAAGCGTAGCCCTTGTCCACCAACCGCTGAATCATTTCGATGATTTGTGACATGTAGGCAGTCGCGCGCGGTTCTTCGTCAGGCGGCAACACGCCTAGCGCGGCCGCATCCTCATGCATGGCCTCAATAAAACGATTGGTCAGATCCGAGAACGGCTCACCATTTTCGTTAGCACGATTGATGATCTTGTCATCGATATCGGTAACGTTTCGAACGTAAGTGACATCAAAACCTGCGTCGCGCAAATATCTGGTAACAACGTCAAAAACTACCAGAACGCGTGCATGGCCCAAATGACAGTAGTCGTATACCGTCATTCCGCAGACATACATGCGCACCTTGCCCGGATCAATCGGAGTAAAGGGCTCTTTGCGATTAGTGAGACTGTTATAGATTTCCAGCATGATCCGAACTTTAATTTAAAACCCGCAAGACGACGAGTCGCATACTATGCTTCTTTGGTGATTTCGTGCGCCAGCTCCATTCGACGATGAATCATAGTGCTATCCAGAAGCTGCCAGATGCTGCCCATTTGTGGTCCGTCGTGCCAGCGACTTTCGATACTGGGATTCTGCTCAACCTCACCCGTGATCGCAGCTCGAAGCGGCATAAACAGTTCTTTACCTTTCTTGCCGACAGCCTGTCCCAGCTTTTTTGAGAAAGACTTGAAATCTTCTCCGGCAGAATACTGGGTAATGGCCTCGGCAAAAAAAGATTCCCCAGACTCCTTGATTGTCACCCTGGCCTCGTGATCAAAAACACCACTCTCGGTAAATAGATTAGCGGCCCACAGGAACGCATCATTTGGTGTCTCGATATTCCCGCGAACTGTCTGGATAAATTCGATCGTTTTTTCGGTTGGCACGAAGTCGGTGACGTGGGCGCCTAACATCTCGATGCTGTTTACCCACTCCCATAGGTACTCGTCGGTGGCATTTGCAATTGCCTCGCGCTGCCAGTGCAGCAGCTGAGATAAATCAAATCGTGCGGGCGCCCTGTGTAAGCGGCTGACGTCGAAATCCTCGGCCAATCCCTGATGCGCCAGAAAGTCGTTGGATTCATAGGTGTGACCGAGGCGGGCCAGATAATTCACCACGGCCTCTGGCAGGTAGCCCTTTTCTCTCAATTCCTGAACGGTCTGACTGCCATTACGTTTTGACAGCGGTGCACCATCATGACCGACGACCAGCGCGATGTGCGCATATACGGGATTGGGCAATTCCAGTGCCTCCAGCAACATCAGCTGTCTCGGTGTGTTGGTCAGATGGTCTTCGCCTCGTACTACCAGAGTGACATTCATTAACGCATCGTCAACGGCGTTGCTGAAAAAGAACGCCGGGGTATGGTCTGATCGTCGGATAATAAAATCACCGATATCATCACTAAAAAATTTCTGATGGCCGCGAACCTTATCCTCAAACTCAATTGTGCGATCACCCGGTACGCGATACCGCAGGGTTGCAGCCTTGCCCTCGGCAAAGTTGGCCTGCACCTCATCCTTGCTCAGATTGCGACATTTGCCGCTGTAGCGAGGTGGTTTGCCGGAAGCCACTTGCGCCTTGCGTGACAGTTTTAACTCGTGCTCGCTGCAAAAGCACGGGTAGGCAAGATCACGTTCCAGGAGCTGATCAAAATAGCGATTGTAGACGTCAGACCGCTCAGACTGGGCATATGGCCCATGATCGCCTTCAGCGCCCGGACCCTCATGCCAGTTCAATCCCAGCCATTTTAAATCCTCCTGCAATGCTTCGGCGTATTTCTCCTCCCCCCGACTTGCATCCGTGTCTTCCAACCGCAACAGGAAACTGCCCTTTTCACTTGCAGAAAGCAGGAAATTAAATAGCGCTGTACGGACGTTGCCGAGGTGCAATAGTCCGGTGGGGCTGGGTGCGAACCGTGTCTTGATAATAGAAGAATCCATGGCCGCGAATGGTAACGGAAAGCGACACTCCAACCCAATAATTGTTGCACTTATCAGGTCACAAGTGCCCACTATTGCACCTTCACTGCTTCTCAAGCAGAATTCCCTGATACTTCATCGAGATACGTGTTTAACGCACTAACAACAGATCGGCGGGCAAATAATGTCAAATGACATGATGATTCATCTAAATACGTCCCACGGAACCATTATTCTGGAGCTGTATCCGGACAAGGCGCCAAAAACAGTAGAAAATTTCCTTACCTACGTCAGGGAACGGTTTTATGACGGTACCGTGTTCCATCGTGTGATTGATAATTTTGTCATCCAGGGCGGCGGTTTCGAATCGGGCATGCGCCAGAAGCCTACCCACCCGCCGATCAAGAACGAAGCCGACAACAAGCTACGCAATGTCCGTGGATCCGTTGCCATGGCGCGTACCAGTGATCCTGATTCGGCCACCAGTCAGTTCTTCATAAATCTGGCCGACAATGACTTTCTGAATTACACCGCTTCGACACCCGAAGGCTGGGGATATTGTGTTTTTGGAAATGTTATCGAAGGCATGCATGTCGTGGATCGCATCAAAGGCGTCCCCACCGGCTCCAAACTGGGCTTCAAGGATGTACCCATGACTGATGTCTTGATCGAAAGCGTCCAGATTGTAGGCGCCGAATAGCAAATCCATGACCACGCTATTCATTTCTGATCTTCATCTGACCAGCCAACGCCCCGCCGTCACCGATCTCTTTCTTCAGTTCCTGCGAACCGAAGCCACGGAAGCAGAAGCCGTCTACATCCTGGGCGATTTATTCGAGTACTGGATCGGCGATGAAGCCGTCGAGTTCACCGACGTAAAGCCGATTGTCGAAGCGATAAAGACACTAGCGGACAGCGGCGTGCCGGTTTTTGTGATGCACGGTAATCGTGACGTCCTACTGGGAAAAAGATTTGAACAAGCCTGCAATTGTCGCATCCTGGATGACCCGACTGTAATTAATCTCTACGGACAGGAAACATTGATCAGTCACGGTGACTACTTGTGTACGGACGACGTGGAGTATCAGCAGTTTCGAGCTATGGTAAGAGATCCCGAACATCAGGCCGAATTTCTCACCAAGGATCTTGAAGAGCGTGAGGCAATAATCCAGACGTATCGCAAGATAAGCATGGCCAACTCGTCCATGAAATCCCTCGACATCATGGACGTCAACGAGCAATCTGTGGAGCAGGCGATGAGTGCTAACGGGGTGCGTCGTATGATTCATGGTCATACTCACCGCCCCCATATCCATCACATTCGCGTAGATGGCGAAGACGCTACACGCATTGTGCTCGGTGACTGGTATGAGCAAGGCAGTGTGCTCGAATGTGATGAGAGCGGCTGCAACCTTAGAGGGCTTCCACTGGACGTAGCATCAACACGATCAGTCTCTGGCTAACAGCCTATTTGGGCATCGTCCCGCTACGCATTTCCTCAGTCGTAAACTGCTGATAGTCAGCAGGCAGCTTGAACAATTCCTTGGAAATACTTTGGCCGGTTTTATAGTCCACCAGTTGGCGGGTACGCCCAAGGTAGTCTCGAGCATAGACCGGAAAACCGTATTTCAGGAATCGTGCAGGTTGGTAGACATTACCCACCTGGTCGCACGCTGAGGTAGGCTGAAGTGATGTTGCCAACAGAAAAACAGCGTGTTCCACTGCAAGGGTTTGTTGGAATTCAGTCATAGCCTTTACCGCGTTTGGCAGTAGCTCTTTCGCCGCGTACAGGTCATAGCACACTGTCTTGTTTGTGTGCAGACGGTAGCGCACCACTTCTTTATCACCGATTGGCGGCAATTTTTCATCCAGCTTTTCGTCTCGATTTTTCAGTTTGGCTGGCATGGTCAAGCCGGTGTCCTTCCACTTGATCACCAACGTGCGCTTATCCATTGCGCTGGTGCTGTAAATGACACGCTTTTTCCGATCAAATAGAACAAAGTCGCCCTTGTCCTCATTATCGTCCAGACGCATGTAACGAGGGGTCACGATCATGCGTGTACGATAGGGCTCGCCTTCCCCCTCTTGCTCATCAAAATAGACGATCGTCGCCTTGTCGCCGCCAGAACATGCCGTTAAAACGAGCGAGCCCACTAAAATAAGGCCTATCCAGAATTTGATCACTAAATTCATTTTTGTGCTGCACCAGAAAGTTAAATTTTTAATCCAATGGCGATATCCATCACATTGGTACCAGTCGGGCCAGTCGCCAACAGATCGCCGGTGGCTTCAAGAAATGTCCCGGCGTCCGCGGCCCGCAAGCATGAGCCTGCGTCCAAATCACATTGCCTGCCGCGATTAACCGTATCGCTGTCTACCAAAGCACCCGCGTCATCGCCGGGACCATCAGTGCCGTCCGTTCCCGCAGCGAGGAAGTATTGTCCATCTTTACCAGCCAGCGCAATCGCGGCAGCTAGAGCGAGACTCTGATTGCGACCACCGCGGCCGGGGGTGTCCGGTAATGTTACCGTCGTTTCACCACCCCAAATGTACATGGTTCCCCGCTTTGACTTGCCCAGCAGACCTGCAAGCGCCGGACCAACCTCGATCACGTCACCAATCAATGAATTGGCATCAGACAAAACTTCATAGCCATATTGAGTTGCGGCTTCAGCGGCCGCATTCACCGCATCGGACACTGACGCTACAATCCGCGTATGAATATGATCGTAATGTTCGACAGCGCGAATTTCACTAACGGATGCCATAATATCGCTGAGCCACTCAGGAACCGAAACCGACAATTCACTATCACGCGAAGGCACAAGTGGACCTGAGCCAATGCTCACTGGATCATCACCCGGCACATCAGAGATGGTCAAACAATGCACAGGTCGCGGATAGAGCTGCTGCCCCAATCGTCCACCCTTAATAAGAGAAATGCGCTTGCGAATTTCATTGCCGGCGACGATGTCGGTACCGCTTGCAAGAAACCACTGATTGATTTTTTGAAGCTGCTCGAGTCCGACGCCCTCCGGTAACACTTCAACCAGACTGGACGCTCCGCCAGACAATAAAAACAGTACCGCTTGATCTGGTGGCAACTGATCAACAAAATCAAGCAATGCCGCGCCCGCCTGAAGGCTGGATTCATCCGGGACTGGATGACTGGCGGTAAGCACCGGCCAGGGAAGCACCTCTTGGTGGCCATGTTTGGTGATAACCAGACCGTTTTCAATGCCGCTACCTAGTACGTCGAGCGCACCTTGCGCCATTGCCACTGCCGCCTTACCAATCGCGATCAGCGCCAGTGGTCCGCTTATAGGCTCAAGCTCAAGCGCCTGTTTGACGCAGTTTCTTCCGTTTACCCGTCGGATGGCCGCATGGAAGATTTCCAGCAGCTGTTCACGTGGCTCAGTTGATCGCATCTAGGCCGTGCTGCAAATCCTGCTCCAGGTCTTCCAGGTCTTCGAGACCGACGGATATGCGAATCAAATTATCGCCAATACCCGCATCAACCCTCTGCTCCGGTGTTAATCGGCTGTGCGTTGTCGTCGCGGGATGGGTAATTGTTGTCTTACTATCGCCGAGGTTAGCGGTGATCGATATCAGTTGCGTGGCATCAATTAATGCCCAGGCATGCTCCTTGCTACCCTTGATCTCGAACGAAAGTAGCCCACCAAAACCTGTTTGCTGTTCTGAAGCCAATGTATGTTGAGGGTGTGATGACAATCCCGGGTAATAGACTTTCTCCACTAGCGGTTGCTGCTCCAGCCAACGAGCCAATTCGAGCGCGTTCTCGCTGTGGCCCTTCATACGCAGGGCAAGTGTTTCAAGTCCCTTGAGAAATACCCAGGCATTAAATGGACTCAGACTTGGTCCTGCCGTGCGCAAAAAACCGTAAACTTCTTTTCCAACCAGCTCCTCGTTGCCGACCACCGCACCACCGATACAACGACCTTGCCCGTCTATGTATTTAGTTGCTGACAACACTGAAATATCAGCACCCAGTGCTAACGGTTGCTGCAAGGCCGGTGTACACAAGGTGTTGTCTACCACCAGTAAACAGTCATTGTTGTGCGCCAGTTCCGCCAGGGCCCGGATATCGACAATTTCCAGCAATGGGTTTGATGGTGTTTCAACAAACAGGAGCCTGGTCTCCGGGCGAATTGCCTCTTCCCATGCAGCCAGATCGGTCAGTGGCACTGACGTCGTCTCAATACCAAACTTGCCCAGGTAATTATTGAATAGGACGGTTGTGGTACCAAAAATACCCTGGGACGCAACAATATGGTCGCCGGTTTTTAATAGGGCCGCGCAAGTCGCTAGGATGGCAACCATTCCGGAACTGGTGGCAACACAACTCTCGCCTCCCTCCATGGCAGCCAGTCGCTGCTCAAATGTTTTTACCGTGGGATTGGTGAAGCGAGAATAGATATTTCCTGGCTCTTCACCGGAGAATCGCGCTGCAGCCTGGGCGGCGGACTCAAACACATAACTCGATGTGGGAAATATCGGTTCGCTCTGCTCACCTTCGGCGCTACGTACCTGACCGGCACGTACCGCCCGAGTTGCCATACCCCACTCGATTGATTTATCACTGGACATTCCGCATCTCCTGATTCGTTAATGCCGTGAACCGCAGGCACAAAAAAACCCGCAATTCACAGCCTCAAGATACGGCCAAAGCGGGTTTTTCTCGCTTTAGCTGCATTTGTTTTCGGCGCCCGCAAGCTGATTTCTCAAATCGGCGCCACTGCCTAAAACCCTAATCGAGACAACAAAGACTGTCAACATATCGGGACAGCGCTACAAACTTTTCGCTGCGATACGGATCGATAGTCAGGATCGTCGTGCCATTACTTTGAGCTTACTGCGGGTAGGTCTGCGGTTCGGTAAATGCGAGGTCGTTTGAGCCGGTCTTGGCTTTTGTGTCGTCGGCGCGACGCGCCTCGATACGATCCAGGTAATCCTGATGCACATCACCGGTCACATAAATGCCGTTAAAACATGAAGCGTCGAAACGGGAGATATTCGTGTTCCCTTCATGCGCGGATTCGATCAAATCATCCAGGTCCTGATAAATCAGTGCGTCCGCGCCGACCTCTGCCGCAATCTCCTGATCGCTGCGCTCATAGGCTACCAACTCATGCACTGACGGCATATCGATACCGTAGACATTGGGGTAGCGTACAGGTGGTGCAGCGGAGGCAAAATAGACTTTATTGGCACCCGCTTCTCGCGCCATCTGGATGATTTGTTTTGAGGTAGTGCCACGCACGATTGAGTCATCCACTAGCAGCACATTTTTATCCTTGAATTCGTGGTCGATGGCATTCAGCTTCTGACGTACAGATTTCTTGCGCTCGGCCTGCCCGGGCATAATAAACGTGCGACCGATGTATCGATTCTTGATGAATCCTTCCCGATATTTAATATCTAATTCATAGGACATTTGCAGCGCAGCGGTCCTGCTGGTGTCGGGAATCGGAATCACCACATCGATTTCCTTGTCGGACCATTCGCGTTTAATTTTTGCCGCCAGCTTTTCGCCCATCCGCAATCGCGTTTTGTGTACCGCGATACCGTCTATCATAGAGTCGGGGCGCGCCATATAGACGTATTCAAACAGGCATGGCACGTGCTCGGTCTTTGCTGCGCAAACCTTGGTGTGCACATGACCGTCTACATCGATAAAAATGGCTTCACCCGGATCGATATCACGTACCAGCTCAAATCCCAACACGTCCAGCGCAACACTTTCCGAAGCAACCATGTGTTCTGTGCCATTGTCGGTTTCACGACGGCCGTACACCAGTGGACGAATGCCGTTCGGATCACGAAAAGCAAGGATGCCAGATCCAACAAGCATGGACGTAACGGCATATGCGCCCCGGCAGCGACGATGCACACCTTCAACGGCACGGAAAATATCGTCGGCAGAAGGTCGCAGTTTGCCCTGCACCTGGAGCTCATGGGCAAGTACGTTCAACAGCACCTCTGAATCGGATTCAGTATTGATGTGACGCAGATCTTCGCGGAAGATTTCTTCTTTTAGCTCATCGACATTTGTAAGATTACCGTTGTGGCCCAGCGCCAGACCAAATGGTGAGTTGACATAAAACGGTTGAGCTTCAGCTGCCGAATCACAACCCGCAGTAGGGTAACGCACGTGCCCGATTCCCATATGGCCTTTGAGATTGACCATGTGTTGAACGTTGAACACATCACGAACCAGACCATTATCCTTGCGCAGATAAACCCTGTTGCTGTCACTGGTAATAATGCCAGCCGCATCCTGACCCCGGTGTTGTAACACCGTTAATCCCTCATAAATTGCCTGGTTGACCGGACCCTTGGCCAGGATTCCGATAATGCCGCACATTAAATTCGTAACCTCAGATATCTGAATGCGAAGAACGGGACAGACCCCATCTGCCCCCGTGGGAAATTCTAATTATAGCGGATATGGCGAGAAACATCCTTGGGTAAATATTTGCTAACCGCTAGTGCCATACTGGCCAGTGGCTTGGAAAAAGCAGACCCCTTCCACCAGCTTTGATTGGGGACCGATGTCAGGCCCATCAACAACACGGCAATCAGAATAATAAACAGGCCGCGCAAAGCGCCGGTGACACCACCGAGAATCAGATTGGGAAGCTTCAGCCAGGTCCTGGAAACCAACATGTTGTGGAGCATGTGGGACGCGATAGTGCCGCCGACAAATACCACTATAAACAGCGTGACGAAACCAACCACCAGGCGAACTGTGGGTTCGCTAATACTGGATTTGAACAGGTTGCCGACATTGTCTGCAAACATCCAGGACAACACACCAGCCAGTATCCAGCTACCAAAGGAAAACAATTCACGCACTAGCCCGCGACGTACACCCATGGAAGCGTAAAATCCAACAACTAAAGCAATTATAAGATCGAAGAAGTTCATGTTCTTGTTTTGCTATCTTGCTGTAAGTCTAGCAGGCCAGAAATGGGCTCACGCAAGACCAATTTACTTCAGCGCAAGCACCACTCCCTCGATACCGTTTTTCTTGCGGATAGTATCGCGTGCCTTGGTCGCGCTGGCCTTGGATTCAAAAGGGCCTACCCGAACTCGCACTGCGCGGCCACTTTTTAGCTCTACCACCTTGAGTGTCACTTTGTATTTCTGCTGCTCGAGCTTTTCACTCAGCCGCCTTGCATTGGCGGGCTTGGAAAATGTGCCCACCTGTACGGTCCAACGCTGCGCGGTGCTTTTACTGACAGTTTTGGGCGGAGTTACAGTAGCCTTTTTAGCCGGTATGGGATCGACTTTGATCGCCTTCTTTTCGGGAGTCGGTGAAGCAGATTTGGTCGCTGACTCTGTTACCGGCTTTTTGGCAAGTGGATTGATAATAACCTTCGGCGCTGATTTAACAACGGAAACCGGTTTGGTCTGGGCCTGAGGCGAAGGCATCGGGGTTACCACAACCCGGGTATCGGGTTTCATGGCAATCTGTTTTTCGTCAGGGCTAATCTGCTGAGGTTGCTCATGGAGCACAACAGAAAACAGGATAAATCCGAGTGATACCAGGACAATGGCACCCAGAATTCGGTGTCTGGGCTCAAAGTCGCTTTCCATTTCTTCGCTCTTTGCCATCTCTTCGTCTTTAATCAAGAAGGCGCATTATAGCACCCACACTTACGAAAGAACCAAACACAAGAATGCGGTCTTCCGGATGTGTCGCCTGTAGCGCCCGCTCAAACGCCAGCTCAATTTTGTTAAACATTTGACAACTATTATTCTTGCCAAGATCAGTCAATGACTGCTGAAGCGCCTTTGCACTGGCGCCGCGCGGCGCCGGTAAATCTGAGCAATACCAGTCGTCCACAATATTTGCCAATGGCTCAAGACTCTGTGAAAGCGCCTTATCTTTCATCATCCCCACCACAGCGACAGTTCGGCCCTCAACCGGATTGGCCGAACAGGTTTCAGCCAATGCTTGAGTTGCATCAGGATTGTGTGCGACATCCAACACAACATTAGGTCGATTGCGAACCTCCTGAAATCGCGCCGGCAAATGCGTTGACCGAATCCCCCGGTCAATTGCATTTCTGCTTACCGACAAACGGCTTTCGAGACAATTAACGACCATTAACGCTGTCCCGGTATTCTCGTGTTGATGAGAGCCGCTTAAAACGGGGAGCGGTAAATCGGTCCATGTTAAAGCGGGGCCACTATACTGACAGGCCTCCCTACCACAATCGAAAGAAAAGTCCTTTCCCTGTACTTTAAGTACTGCACCTATTTCGTGAGCCGTACTCACCAGGCCATCGGGGGGGTTTTCATCACCACAAATTGCTTGCCGGTCTGATCGAAAAATTCCGGCCTTTTCTTTACCGATAGATTCGCGGTCATCGCCCAGCCATTCGCTGTGATCAATGCCGACACTGGTGACTACCGCGACATCTGCATCAAATACATTCACGGCGTCGAGGCGACCGCCCAGCCCGACCTCCATTAGCGCCATATCGACCTGTCGAGAGCGCAGAATATCGGCAGCCGCCAAAGTGCCAAACTCGAAATAGGTTAGTGCTGTATTTCCGCGCGCCTGTTCTACATGATTAAAAGCAGCGCACAATTCGCTGTCTGACACTGTTTCACCGTTGATCCGAACACGCTCGTTGTATTCGACCAGGTGAGGTGAGGTATAGCTGCCTACCGAGTACCCGGCGGAGAGATAAATCGACTCAAGCAAGGCGACGACAGAACCCTTGCCATTGGTACCGCCCACTATGACAGTAACGGCTGGCAAACTGTTCAGACTCATGCGCTGCTGAACTGCACGCACGCGATCAAGGCCAAGTTCAATGGTTTCTGGATTGAGGCTCTCGATATACTCGAGCCAGGATGAGAGCGAACGTTGACTCAGCTTTCTTCCGGCGTAGCACCGTGAGGTGCCGGTATTTTTACGTCAGCCGGTTCCGCGGCTTTGACTGCGCGGTTGCGACTGTCCATCAACATCGACAGTAAACCGCCTATCCGATCACGCATTTCACGACGATCAACAATCATGTCGATGGCACCGTGCTCAAGGAGGAACTCGGACCGTTGGAATCCTTCCGGCAGGGTTTCACGCACGGTTTGCTCAATAACGCGCGGGCCAGCAAAACCGATTAAAGCTTTAGGTTCCGCAACGATCGCATCACCAAGCATGGCGAAACTTGCCGAAACGCCGCCCATGGTTGGGTCTGTCAAAACGGATACAAAAGGAATTCCACGCTCTCCCATTCTTGCCAAGGCGGCACTGGTCTTGGACATCTGCATCAGTGAGAGCAACGCTTCCTGCATACGTGCACCACCACTGGCCGCAAAGCAGACAAGCGGTATCTCTTCTTCCAGACAGACGTCCACCGCGCGAACAAACCGTTCACCGACCACCGAACCCATAGAGCCGCCCATAAACGAAAACTCAAAAGCGGCTGCCACCAACGGCAGGTTCTTGACTTGCCCTTTAACGACGACCAGCGCATCGTGCTCGCCGGTATTTTTCTGTGCGTCGGTCACGCGATCCTTGTACCGCTTGCTGTCCTTGAACTTGAGTGGATCAACCGGATAAAGCGACTCAGCAATCTCTTCTCTTGGCTCGGCATCCAGAAACAGATCAAGCCGACGACGCGCATCGATACGCATATGATGACTGCACTTGGGGCAGACATTCATATTGTTTTCGATTTCGACACAATAAAGTACAGCAGAACAGGAAGGGCACTTTTTCCAAAGACCCTCCGGAATAGACTTCTTGGTACCCTGGCTCTTGATCTTTGGTGGCAGTAGTTTGTCGAACCAGCTCATGCGTTCACCTCTACTGCGTCCATTGCTTCACGCAATGTGGCCAAAAATGCCGGTACCACTTCAATAATTTCAGAAGGATTATCGACCAAATCTGCAATACGATTGACCAGCGCACTACCTACCACCACCGCGTCTGCCTCCTTGGCCACAGCGGCCGCGATTTCCGGACTTTTGATTCCGAAACCAACACCCAGGGGCAATGTGACCTGTTTCCTGATTTCCGTCAGTTTTTCTTTTACTTCGTTCATATCCAGATTGCTGGCCCCGGTTACGCCTTTCAAGGATACATAATAAACGAATCCGCCGGCGACTTCTGCGACGCGGCGAATGCGCTCCTCCGTACTGGTTGGTGCAAGTAAAAATACCGGATCCAGGCCATGCTGGCCGAATGCAGCCAGATACTCACTCGCCTCTTCCGGTGGCAGATCTACAGTAATAACACCATCGGCACCGGCATTCGCCGCCTCTTTAGCAAAGGTCTCATAACCCATCACTTCTATCGGATTGAGATAACCCATGAGGACGACTGGTGTCTCGCCATCTACTTCACGAAACTGTTTCACCATTTTCAGTACGTCTTTCAGGCTGATACTGTGTGCCAATGCCCGTTCACACGCACGTTGGATCGCCGGGCCTTCAGCCATGGGATCAGAAAACGGAATACCAAGCTCAAGTACATCGGCACCCGCCTGCACCAGTGCGTGCATTAACGGCACGGTAACATCCGGCTGTGGATCACCTGCGGTTATAAAAGGAATTAGCGCTTTACGACCCGTTTCACGCATAGATTCGAATTTTGAGTTCAATCGCGACATCAGAACGAGATCCCTTCGCGTGCGGCAACGGTGTGCACGTCTTTATCGCCGCGACCTGATAAGTTAACCACCATAACTTTGTCCGTACCCAGCTTCGGCGCAAGTTTCTTTGCATATGCCAGAGCATGGCTGGATTCCAGTGCCGGCATAATGCCCTCGGTGCGACTCAGTTCGTGAAAAGCTTCAAGCGCCTCGTTATCGGTAATCGATACATACTGTGCTCGGCCACTGTCCTTCAGCCAGGCATGCTCCGGACCGACGCCTGGATAGTCCAGCCCAGCAGAAACAGAATGGGTTTCAATAATCTGGCCATCACCGGTTTCCATCAGGTAGGTTCGATTGCCATGCAACACGCCAGTTTTACCTGCACACAGGGGCGCAGCGTGACGCCCGGTTTCAATGCCGTCACCAGCAGCTTCGACACCAATCAGCTGCACACCTTCGTCTTCGATAAATGGATAGAAAAGTCCCATTGCGTTGGAACCACCACCGACACAGGCGACCAGCGCGTCAGGCAGGCGGTCTTCGGCTTCGACAATCTGTTCGCGCGCTTCAATACCAATTACCGCCTGAAAATCGCGAACCATCGCCGGGTAGGGATGCGGGCCGGCGACTGTACCTATTATATAAAAGGTATCGTCAACATTGGTCACCCAGTCGCGCATGGCTTCATTGAGCGCATCTTTTAGCGTGCGGGAACCTGATGATACCGGGCGAACTTCAGCACCGAGCAACTTCATGCGATAGACATTGATCGCCTGGCGCTCTATGTCTTCTGTTCCCATATAAACCACACACTTCAATCCAAATCGTGCGGCCACGGTGGCGGTTGCGACACCATGCTGTCCGGCACCGGTTTCGGCAATGATTCGGGTCTTACCCATACGCCGGGCGAGCAGCGCCTGCCCTACCGTATTATTTATTTTGTGTGCGCCGGTATGATTCAGGTCCTCGCGTTTTAAGTAAATGCGAGCACCACCAAGCTGCTTACTCCATCTCTCGGCAGGATAAAGCGGTGATGGTCGGCCAACAAAAAGTTTCAGGTCCCGTTCGAACTCGCCAAGGAATTCGGGATCGGCGCGATAACGATCATAAGCTTCGCGCAATTCCGCTAATGGCTCCATTAGCGTTTCGGCGACGAATATGCCGCCATAAACACCAAAGTGCCCACGCTCATCTGGTAAGGCGTAACTCATGAGTTTGTCTCTACCTCGTTCATGAACGCCTCGATACGGGTGGCGTCCTTTATTCCTTTACTGCTTTCTACGCCGGAACTGACGTCAACAGCATAGGGCTTCACTTGGCGAATCGCTTCACCGACATTCTCAGGATTCAATCCCCCGGCCAGAATCAACGGCTTTTGAATGTCTTGCGGTATGCGAGACCAGTCAAACGTCTTTCCGCTACCCCCGTCGACGCCGGGCACATAGGTATCCAGCAGTAAACCCGCTGCACTATCGTATTCAACCGCCGCACTGGCAAGATCGACGCTATCCCGCATCACAATCGCTTTAATAAAAGGCAATCCATACCGGCTGCAGTCTTCGGGCGCTTCATCACCGTGAAACTGTAAGCAGTCCAGGTGTAATTCAGATATTACACTCTCGATTATCCGGGGCTCGGCATTCACGAACAGACCGACGCGAGCCACAAAGGGCGGTAATTTGCTGGCTATCGAAAGCGCTTCATTAACGCCGATGTAGCGGGGACTGGGCTCATGAAATACAAAGCCGATGGCGTCTGCACCGAAATGGGCAGCTGCCAGCGCATCTACTTCGCGGGTAATTCCACAGATCTTGGCCCGAATCCGCATCAATTCGTCCCTTCGGAAACGGCGCACTTTACCAAAGGCCAGAGTCAGGGGAAAGTTGCCGAATTTTAAAGTGTTCCGGGTACTCGACGGCAGTCAAATAGAGTCCATCCGGGGGTGCAGTGATGCCACCCTGGGTTCGATCTCGGGCTTCCAGCACCTGTTTCGACCAGTCCGTGCCCTGTTCACCCGCGCCGATGGTCATCAAAACGCCGGCAATGTTGCGCACCATGTGATGCAGGAAGGCGTTTGCATAGACATGAATAAAGATAAAATCCCCGCGCCGACTTATATCCAGCGCTCTTAGCTCCCTAACCGGATCCTTGGCCTGACAATGTACAGTCCGATAAGAGGAAAAATCGTGGGTGCCAACGAGGTATCCCGCAGCCTTCTGCATGCGATCAATATCCAACGGACGGTATTCCCAGGTGACTCGCCGGTTCAGATACGTCGGGTGTACCGGTCGATTCAATATTACGTACTGATAGTGTCGTCCGGTCGCGGAAAAGCGGGCATGAAATTCGGGATCCACTTCACGAGCCCAGACCACCGCGACATCATCCGCAAGGTTGCTGTTGGCGCCACGCATCCACGAGTAATCGGAACGTTTCACTTCCGTATCAAAATGAATCACCTGACCGCTTGCGTGCACACCGGTATCCGTGCGCCCGGCGGTGATCACACGAATTGGCTCGTTCGCGACGGCTCCAAGCGCTTGCTCAACATCACCCTGAACGGTTCGCACGTCATCTTGAAGCTGCCAACCACAAAAATGGGATCCATCGTATTCAACTATTGCGGCGATACGCATAAATCAATTCTATTTCATTAGGAATCAAACTTGTATTCTTGCCCACAGCCGCGGGATCTACATAGTAATAAATATTACTGCTTGCATGGCTCGATAGGCAGGGCTAACGCAAGGATGCGTTTAATGCGCTTGGATTGCATTATATTGGGATTGTTGTGAAATGAATTTGATTGCGGTGGAAGTTTGTCGCCGATTGCTAAACCAATATCATCGACAAGTGTGTTGAGTTGGTTGGTGGCTAGAAGGTCACCGTTTTATCACAAGCCTTGATCAGGTCGTAAAGCGACCCCATCGTCGCCGTCTGACAGTATTCGGCAGCGACTTGATCGCGCATCGTCAGACAAGTACCACAAGAAAGAATCCTGCCATTGTTGTCTACAAATTCTTGTATCTTTTCCGAGACGTTAAACTTGTCAGTGTCCCGGGTTTCGGCTTCCACGCCCTCTGCCAATAAGAATACCGTCACCTCGTCCCCGCAACTGCGCGCAAGGATCCCCAGCCGAAAGGCATTCCACACCACTTCCGGCTCCGACGAATACAGAATTATTCCAAGCTGCATTAACACTCCGTGTTGTCATTTTTCTTACTTATTTTTTATATCAAAGTCTAAAATTCACCCGTTGGCAAGACTCTTATTGGCTTCCGTATGCATTGTTCGTTAAAGCGGAAAATTCGATCAAATCCGGGAAAAAATCAAAAAAGTGTGATTCAAATTGCGAGTAGTTTTGCTCCAATTCCGTGGCTCCCTGGTGCAGGCTGTTCTTACGGCGAATTCGTCGTAAAGAGATTCCGTTAATCGAGGCGTGAATGGCATCGATATTCCGGTAAGACGCCAACCAGTCTTCGTCTGCCATCAGCGGTAACACCTTACGCAATCGGTCTGGCAACAGGTGCCAGTGCTGATACATGGTCTCGTATACGCGCGTGGTAAACACCTGCAAAGGATCAGCGGAATACTGCGACCAGTGTCGTGCCAGAAAGTGGTCAAAGAATATATCTACCATGATTCCGGCAAATCGGCGTCTCAATGGACTGACCAATTTCTTACTATCTAATACAGACGCGTGTGCGTCAGTAAAGCGGTCGATACCTCGATGATCAATCACTCCTTGGCGAATCTTTTTGGGCAGTTCTTCCGAAATCCGACCCTTTAGGAAATCGCCCATCAACCCTCCCACCAGGGCTTCATCAGACTGATTGGCTAAAAAAGCGTGTGCAAGATAATTCATATAACCAGCAAAGGTATTTCCTGATAATTAGATGTTGTGGTCGACGAGGTATTTAACAAGGTCATTTGATCCAGGACAAAACATGTAGGCCACGAGTCCGCTATTTTATTGACATGATAACTATTTGATCGACCAAAAGGCAGATATAAAGATGACCCTGGAACACCATCCACTGATTAAAGAATTCCCTGAATATCATGACCTGATTCATAAACTGAAAACGGAGGACAGTCATTTCCGGTCACAATTTGATGAATACCACGAACTGGACAAGGAAATATTCCGGCACGAGCAGGATATCGAGCCGACTAGCGATGACTACCTGGAAGAATTAAAAATGAAGCGTGTACATCTCAAGGACGCGCTATTTAACGCATTGAAAAATGCCAGCGGCGCCTGACCTTGATGCGATGTGAAAGCAGTACAAAAGCGGCTTTCTGTATTAACGTGTAAGCGCGTAGTAAATCACATAGAACCAGGAGAACAATCCATGGATGATCGCCCAGAGAATTGATTTATTCACGCTCCATGAGATCGCAATAGCAAGCGCAGAGCCAAAACCTATTCCACTACGCGCGATATCACCTCGATACATATATATTCTGCCATCCACGGTATCCATCCTCCATCAATTCAAGTTTTATTCGCTGGTTACTTAAGTGCCTAATATGCGCTTTATTAACTATCCTGAACGGTTTCTCTGATTTTTCTTTCTTTCCAGTCTCTGTGTTTTACCATAATAGAAACTATCTCTTCGATATCATCAGTTAGCGTTATGTAATTGAATTCGCCAACCGCTGTGGTTCCGTGTCCTAGCGTTTTCTCTCGCAACCAATCCATCAAACCCTGCCAGTACTCAACTCCACATAGCACCAATGGCATGGGGTAGATCTTTTGAGTCTGCATCAATGTTAACGCCTCGAAGAACTCATCCAGAGTACCAAAGCCTCCAGGCATACAAACGTAACCCATAGAGTGTTTTACAAACATGACCTTCCGCGCAAAGAAATAGCGATAGTACAACGAAAGATTCTGGTACGTATTTGGAACTTGCTCCTGAGGTAACTCGATATTCAGACCTACAGATTTAGCGCCGCCTTCGTTCGCACCTTTGTTGGCCGCTTCCATGATACCGGGGCCGCCACCGGTAATAACTGAGAACCCTTCTTTGGCGAGCTTGTGTGAGATCTCCACCGCTTTCTCGTAATAGGGATCTTCTGGCAATAGTCTCGCAGCACCAAATACAGAAATTGCAAATCCTAAGTCACTCAGTTTGTCGAAGCCTTCGGTAAATTCGCTGATAATCCTGAATAGGCGCCAGGACTCGTCGCCTTTTAAATCATCAATCACAATCTTCTCTCCTCGCCCTTTTGGATTGCAAATACATAAGACGAACAACTATCGCGCTAGAAGCTGTGTCCAAGAATGATACTGGCCCAAATCGGATTTTCACTTGCACCAACCTTCAGCTCTGCCGTACGCGTTCGAAGCACAAAACTGAGCCTGTAACCATTTTTGAATCTTTTTGTTACACCCGCCCAGCTTTCAACAATGAACGGATTCAGTTCGGAATGAGGAAGGGTAACAGCACTTTCACGAAACTGTCCCTGAAGCAAAGCATTGTAAGCTCGTACGCGAAAATTTACTCCTACCCATCCATACAGTTCACTGACGCCGTGTTCACCGCCAGTGCGGCTTGTTGGAATTCCCATGTTAATATAATCCAATTGTTGCGGATTAAAGCTCCACCAAGGAGAACGAATATTTCCAAAGCGGCTGTTCATGCCAACGGACATATCAGTCAAATATCCGATACTAAAATCCCTCGTTGTCTTGAACTCAAAATCAATACCTTTTTTCACATAGTGTTTTACATGTGTAACCTGGCGGGCCATGGTGTACCTTGCCGTTGGTTCACCACCATTGGATATCTGGTTATGCCAGCCATTTTGCGTGCCCTGTCCCAGGGCGGAGTGGAGTGCGTTCGAGATAGCCTCCGCGATACCGAGGCCCAACACTCCAAGCATTAATGTTGATTGGTATACCGTGTTTTCATCTACCACAACCGCCTGCTGTGTATTGGCGATAAACAAAAGGCTGGCATAGGGTCTGTCATTATAAATAGGCGTACTCACGCTAGTGTCTTGCGGCGTAAAAGCACTCAAGCCGTATCCAAAGCTATGCAGTTTGAATACGTTTTTGGATCGATATCGATTTTCCGATCCGAGCCACTGGTCGATCTTGTTACGACCTTGCTCAAGTCCAAACGGGTATCGGGCAACACGTCTGCCGAAGTGTGTTACTGCAAATCCAGCGGTATAGTCCCGATCAAGGGGGAGCAATGAGAAAGCATCATTGTCAAAATATACTTCCCAACCGGCATCATGCCTTTCTTCTTCGGGGATATGGTCAGGAACGTGATCGGCCAAGAGTATTCGCGGACTTGCCAATACAATAAACACAAGGCTTGCTGCGAGGAATCGGTGTTTTCCGCGCATCCTGATCACCAGTGTTACTCCGTCACTTCCATCATATCGACTTTCTGGTAGCCACGTGGCAATTTCGATCCACGCAACGCCCGCTCACCTATGTATTCGTTAAGATCTTCTACACTGAGATTGCGTTTTTTCTGTCCGGCATAAACCGTCAGGCCCTTATCTTCCGGGAATACACACATGGATACCACATATTCCTCGCGCGAGGCGACCTTCTTTGTAGGTATGTTTATTATCTTGATACCTTTACCACGCGCCATCAATGGCAACTCCCCTACCATGAATGTCAGTAATTTACCGATGTTGGTCACAGCAGCAATCCAGTCGTCTTCGTGATCCAGTACCCGTTTGGGCGGGATGACTCTGGCACCTGCTGGTACTTTTAATACCGCTTTACCATTCTTGGTTTTGGTCACCATGTCTTCAAGCTTGCAGACAAATCCATACCCAGCGTCACTGGCCATCAGATACAAATCTTCGGGCTGGCCCATGATGACGCCGGAGAAGGTGGCACCATGAGGTGGATTGAAATAGCTGGAAACTGGATCGCCCTGCCCACGTGCTGACGGCAACTTGTGTGCTGGTGCCGAGTATGCACGACCGGTAGAGTCAATAAAGATGGCCAACTGGTTACTCTTGCCGCGCGCATGATGCAGGTACCCGTCACCACCTTTATAGGCCAATGTTGTTGGATCAACTTCATGACCCTTGGCCGCGCGAACAAACCCTTTCTGCGATAGCACAACGGTAATTGGCTCCGTTGGCAACAATGCGGCCTGGTCGATAGCCTTTGCACTTTCTCGCTCAACGATCGGTGAGTGTCGTTCATCACCAAATTCGTGCGCATCTTCTTTCAGTTCATTTTTGACCAACGTCTTGAGTCGCGCTTTGGACTTGAGGATTTTTGCCAGGTTGTCGCGCTCGACAGTCAGCTCGTCCTGCTCACCACGAATTTTCATTTCCTCGAGCTTGGCCAAATGGCGCAACTTGGTCTCAAGTATCGCTTCCGCCTGAATATCGGAAAGCTTGAATCGCTTGATGAGTACCGGCTTGGGATGATCCTCACGACGAATGATGCGAATTACCTCATCCAGATTGAGGAACGCAGCCATAAGGCCTTTGAGAACGTGCAGCCGCGCCGTAACGCGATCAAAACGATACTGCAGGCGTCTTCGTACGGTTTCTAGACGGAATTCAATCCATTCCCGCAACAAGTCGCGCAGGTTGTAAACCTTGGGTCGACCCTTCAGCCCAATCATGTTGATATTGACACGGTAGTTGCGCTCAAGATCTGTGGTCGCAAACAAGTGTGACATCAGCTGATCGATATCAACACGATTGGACCGCGGTACGATCACCAATCGTACTGGATTCTCATGGTCCGATTCGTCACGCAGGTCTTCCACCATCGGCAATTTCTTGGCCTGCATCTGCGCCGCAATTTGCTCGAGGAGCTTGCTGGTTGAAAGCTGATGCGGGAGTGCACTTATTACTATGTCGCCGTCTTCCTTCGACCACACGGCGCGCATCTTGATACTGCCATTGCCGGTCTCGTAGATCTGTCGCACTTCTTCGCGCGGCGTGACGATTTCGGCCTCGGTTGGATAATCCGGACCCTGCACATGTTTTAGCAGGTCCTTGACCGTTGAACTGGGCCGTTCCAGCAGTTGCACGCAGGCGTTGACCACTTCTCGTACATTGTGCGGTGGAATATCGGTCGCCATACCGACGGCAATACCTGTAGTACCGTTCAGCAACACATGCGGTAGGCGAGCCGGTAATATTTTCGGTTCTTCGAGCGTTCCGTCGAAGTTGGGAGTCCAGTCAACGGTGCCTTGCCCAAGCTCCGATAACAATGCTTGAGAAAATCTGGTAAGGCGCGCTTCCGTATAACGCATTGCGGCAAACGACTTGGGATCATCCAGCGAACCCCAGTTGCCCTGACCATCTACCAGCGGATAGCGGTAACTGAAAGACTGGGCCATTAACACCATGGCTTCATAACAGGCGGAATCGCCATGCGGGTGAAATTTACCCAGAACGTCGCCCACGGTGCGAGCGGACTTTTTAAACTTGGCGGCCGCATTCAAACCAAGCTCGGACATGGCGTAGACAATTCGACGTTGTACGGGCTTTAGACCGTCTCCGATATGCGGCAGCGCGCGATCGAGAATGACATACATGGAGTAATCCAGGTAGGCCTTCTCGGAAAACTTGGCAACGGGCTGGGTTTCGACCAACGCGAGTTTTGGCGGGCTACTGCGCTTGATCGCTTTCTTGGAGATTTTCTTGGCAGTCTTTTTGCGCGAAGTTTTCTTAGCTGCAGTTTTCTTGACTGCAGCCTTCTTGCGCGTCGCCTTTTTCTTTGTTGTTTTCTTCTTGCGCGTCGCCATCGTCTACATCACCTCTGCTTCGTCGCCCTTCTTTTCCAACCAACTCTTGCGATCAGAGGCACGTTTTTTGGCGAGCAACATGTCCATTACTCGATTGGTGGTATCACCCGGCTTAACAGTCAATTGCACCAACCTTCGCGTGGCCGGGTCCATCGTGGTTTCCCGTAGTTGCATGGGATTCATTTCACCCAAACCCTTAAAACGTTGTACGTTTACTTTTCCGCGCAGCTTTTCTTCCTTGATACGATCCAACACTTGCTTCTTTTCCTTGTCATCCAATGCATAAAACACGTTCTTACCAACATCGATGCGATATAACGGGGGCATGGCGACATAAACATGACCGGCTTTTACCAGGGCAGGGAAGTGGCGTACAAACAAGGCACACAAGAGAGTGGCAATGTGCAGACCATCTGAATCGGCATCGGCCAGTATGCACACCTTGCCATAGCGCAAACCTTTGAGGTCGCTGGAGCCTGGATCAACACCCAGCGCCACGGCAATATCATGCACTTCCTTGGACCCAAGCACCTCGGCCGGATCCACCTCCCATGTATTCAGTATCTTTCCTCGCAGCGGCATGACTGCCTGAAACACACGATTGCGCGCCTGCTTGGCAGAACCGCCAGCAGAATCGCCTTCAACAAGAAACAGTTCGGCCTGATCCAGGTCGCTACTGCTGCAATCGGCAAGTTTTCCCGGCAAAGCGGGGCCAGCGCTTATCTTTTTGCGCTCGACGCGTTTGCCAGCCCGCAGTCTGGCCTGCGCGCTCTCAATAGCCATTTGCGCAAGCTCTTCGGCAATTTTTACATGCTGATTGAGCCAGAGGCTGAATGTGTCCTTGGATATACTGGACACGAATGCCGCCGCCTCGCGCGACGACAAACGATCCTTGGTTTGTCCGGAAAATTGTGGTTCCTGCATTTTGACCGATAACACATAACTGCAACGACTCCATACATCTTCCGCGGAAATCTTGACGCCTTTGGGCAACAGAGAACGCAGTTCACAGAAATCCCGCAAGGCATCGGTCAAGCCACTGCGAAATCCGTTAACGTGAGTTCCATCCTGCGGGGTTGGTATTAGGTTGACGTAACTCTCTGTCAGTAACTCGCCACCCTGTGGTAACCAGACCACTGCCCAGTCAGCGGCTTCGATTTCCGTTGCCACCGATCCTGTAAACGGCTCTTCTGGCAAGAGTTCATAACCGGATAATTCTTCGAGCAAGTAATCTGTTAAACCCTCATCAAACTGCCATTCCTCGTCGTCTTTCTTATTGGCTTCATGAGTGAACGAGACATAGAGACCAGGACATAGCACTGCCTTGGCACGCAACACATGCTTGAGCCTCGGCACACTAATCTTTACTGAATCGAAAAACTGGGGATCGGGCCAGAAACGAACCTGGGTTCCTGTTTCGTTTTTAGCCACCTTGCCAATAGATTTAAGCTCCGAGGTTTTCTGGCCATCAGCAAACGCCATCTTATAGTGTTTGCCTCCGCGCCAGATCTCGACTTCCAACTTTGATGACAACGCGTTAACCACTGAAACACCAACGCCGTGCAAACCGCCCGAGAAGGTGTAATTCTTATTGGAGAATTTACCGCCGGCATGGAGACGCGTCAGGACAACCTCTACACCCGACACCTTTTCTTCTTTATGTTTGTCGACCGGCATACCGCGACCGTCATCGACCACACTAACAGAACCATCCTTATGCAAGGTGACTTCAAGACTATCGGCGTGGCCGGCAATAGCTTCATCAACGCTGTTGTCGATGACTTCCTGTGCAAGATGGTTTGGTCGCTCCGTCTGGGTATACATACCCGGACGCTTGCGCACCGGCTCGAGTCCGGTGAGGACTTCAATGGCAGAGGAATCGTAACTTGATGGCATGAATGAAGTAGATGTGTCCGGAACTAATTGTTGTCTTACCCGCTAAAATCGAGTCTATGTTTATCCGGGAAGTCAGTATACCCAAATAAAAAGCCCCGTTCGAGCAAACGGGGCTTTTTATTTTTACCTTGGTCTCTCTGCTATCAGTCGAGATCAGCAGCTAGTGAATCTCTAATATTGGCGGGAAGCGGCTCCGCTGCGTGGCGGTAGTTCTCGTGATCAATGCCGGCACTGACAGACGCGCCATCCTTCACTGCCTTGGCCATCTCTGGAGTCAGCTCAAAGCGCATAAAATGCACTGATGAGGTTTTCTCTTCGGTTTCACGCTCGAGATCTTCATCTGCGATAGCAAACACACGATCAAAGTCGGCAACCTGAACCCAGGTGACATCTTCGATGCCAACCATTTTTTCCAGGGCGACACGACGCTCTTCCACGTCGTCGTATTCAATCATAAACGTCGCCTTCCAGTTACAACCGTCCGGGATCAGCGGGTTATAGGCATCCAACTCTTCCTGAATTCCTTCGGCTTCGAAGATCCTCTCGACCCGAAGCATTTCCTGAATCTGGTACTGCATAATCATGCGGTCTTCAAAATACAGCGTCGCATGGGGACCGACGTGCAGCTGACGGTTCTTTTTATGCTCCATCACCTGGGCACGAAATTCTCCACGCTTTTGAGCGTAGTCTTCCAGACTCCAAAGATCATCGCGAGTTAATTTCTTCATGGTCATCTCACTATTCGTTTGCATCGTTGTTTCACCTTAATCTAGAGGCCATAGGCCAGTCTCAGCAAGGTCAGCGGATGTTCTGGTGCCTTGCCATTCTTCAAGCCATTTTCAATTTGCTCGCCGGCCATCGGGCAGTCGCTGGTGTAGTGATCGGGCCCTGCTTTTTCCACTCGACTGACTACCGGGCGACAAATCTTCATAGAAATATCGTGAAACTCCTTTTTCACTGCATAGGTGCCGTCATGACCGGAACAACGTTCGATCGTATCGATATCGGTGTCCGGCACGAGTTCCAGCACTTCTCGTGTCTTCGGGCCGATATTCTGGACACGCTGGTGGCACGGCACATGCCAGGAAACCTTGCCAAGTGGCTGCTTAAAGTTTGTTTTGAGTTTGCCTTCCTTGTGACGCAGCATCAGGTATTCGAACGGGTCAAAAAAGGCATCGCGCACTTTGGCGACATCTACATCGTCCGGAAACATTAGCGGCAATTCCTGTTTGAACATCAACGCGCAACTGGGTACTGGCGCTACCAGGTCATAGCCCTCATCCACCAGTTTGGCCAATACCGGGATATTGGCGTCCTTGGCCGCAGCCACTGCATCAAGATCACCGAGCTCCAGTTTCGGCATTCCGCAACACTGCTCTTTCTCTGCCAACACAACCGGGATGCCGTTATGCTCAAACACCTTGAACAGATCCTGACCGATTCCCGGTGCATTGCGGTTACCGTAACAAGTTGCAAATAACGCGACTTTACCTTTGGTCTCGGTAGTCGGTTCGGCAACGAGATCAGACTTGTGGCCCTTCATACGTTTGCGCAGAGTATTGCTGTGGAACCGCGGCAAGATGGCATTGGCGTGAATGCCGGTCACTGCCTGCATAATTTTACGAACGGGTTTCACCTTGTTGACGGCGTTAACCGCCTGCGCCACAACCGGGATGCCGGCAAACTTGCCTACAGTATCAGTAGAACTCAGCATGCGATCGCGAGCGCTGGCGCCTTCTTTCTTGTAGCGAACAGCCTTGGCACGCAGCATCAGGTGCGGGAAGTCCAGGTTCCACTCGTGCGGCGGCACGTAGGGGCACTTGGTCATGTAACACAGGTCGCACAAGTAGCAATGATCGACGACCTGCCAGTAATCTTTTTTAGCAACACCATCGACTTCCATGGTGTCGGATTCATCTACCAAATCAAACAGTGCCGGGAAAGAGTTACACAGGCTCACGCAACGACGGCAACCATGACAAATGTCATAGACGCGTTCCAATTCTTTATATAACGCTTCTTCATCCCAGAATTCCGGACTCTTCCAGTCCAGCGGATGACGCGTTGGTGCTTCTAGACTGCCTTCACGTGTTCCGGTAGGTGCTCCCATTGCCAGGTTCCCAATGTTAGTTGTTTGGATAAAAAGATAGAGAAATGGCCCCGGTACCCCTCCCAACGGGAGGGACCGGACCTATGGACAGACTCGGACTTAGTCCATGCTATCCAGGGCTTTCTGGAAACGGTTGGCGTGTGAACGCTCAGCCTTTGCCAGGGTTTCGAACCAGTCAGCGATTTCATCAAAACCTTCATCGCGAGCGGTCTTGGCCATGCCCGGGTACATGTCGGTGTACTCGTGGGTTTCACCAGCAATTGAGGCCTTCAGGTTGTCTGAAGTGCTGCCAATTGGCAGGCCGGTTGCAGGATCACCACAGGCTTCCAGGTACTCCAGATGGCCGTGGGCGTGGCCGGTTTCACCTTCCGCAGTTGAGCGGAATACAGCGGATACGTCGTTGTAACCTTCGACATCGGCCTTGGAGGCGAAGTACAGGTAACGACGGTTTGCCTGGGATTCGCCTGAGAAGGCGTCTTTCAGGCTTTGCTCGGTTTTGCTTCCTTTAAGGTCCATTTTTTACCTCATTTAGTGGGTTAGGATTAACGGTAAAACAATCGGGATCACCGATTTAGAATGATTCTAAATAATTAATATTTCGGTGTCAACGGATACTAGTCTTTCTTTGTGACGTGTCATTGACCCGCATCAACCGTTTTTTGCCTACTTTCGGAAATATCCGTGCGTGTTAAAAGCATTTACGGGAAGGATTTTTTCCAATTTATTTCATTAAAACATTTGGCTGCGGCGTCTATCTCAACTACTATCTTAAAGAGTAATCGCTCATGGACCGTTAGAAAATCACCAATACAAGCTAGGAATATGGCAACACCCACCACTGCAACACGCCTGACCGGTCTGGCGCTCCGACTGGTACGCGACAAGCTACTGACCACGGAAGATGCCGAACGCATCCAGGACGAGGCGTTAAAGGAAAAGAAATCCTTTGTCACCCATGCCGTTGAAGCCAAGAAAGTCGATAGCAAATTAATCGCCCAGATCGCTTCTGAGGAATTTGGCGTTCCCCTGCTCGACATTAGCGCGCTGGATATTGAGGCCGCGCCCACCTCACTGGTGGATGAAAAAATTATTCGTCGTCACCGAGTGCTGCCAATCTACAAGCGCGGCAGTCGACTGTATGTGGCGACCTCTGACCCTACCAACGTGGTGGCGCTGGATGAGGTCAAGTTCGCCACCGGTACCATCACCGATCCGGTCCTGGTCGAGGATGAGAAACTCGGGGTCGCCATCGAGAAATTCCTCGAAGCCAGTGATGATTCGTTCTCAAGTCTTGATGATGACGAGGGATTGGATGGTCTGGAAGACCTTGAAGTTGGCGTTGATGATGACAAAGACAAGGGCGCGGACGATGCCGCCGGTGTTAACGACACCCCGATTGTGAAATTCGTCAACAAGGTCTTGCTCGATGCCATTAACAAGGGCGCATCGGATATTCACATTGAGCCCTACGAAAAGAGTTGCCGTGTACGCTACCGTGTCGATGGTGTATTGGCGGAAGTGGCGGCACCACCATTGGCATTGGCCGGTCGCATAGCCGCACGTATCAAGATCCTGGCCAGGCTCGATATCGCGGAGCGTCGCGTGCCCCAGGATGGTCGTATCAAGATGCGCCTTTCCAAGAATCGCGCTATCGATTTTCGTGTCAGCACACTACCAACACTTTTTGGTGAAAAAATTGTACTGCGTATTCTCGATCCGACGTCGGCCACTTTTGGTGTCGAAAAGCTCGGTTTCGAGTCAGACCAAAAAGATCTGTTCCTTGACGCAGTGCATCGCCCTTACGGCATGGTGCTGGTAACCGGTCCGACCGGTTCTGGTAAAACCGTTACGCTTTATACTGCGGTGAATATTCTAAATAGCCCGGAACGCAATATTTCTACAGCTGAAGATCCGGTGGAAATTAACCTGGCGGGTATCAACCAGGTAAATATTAACGATAAGCAGGGCCTGGATTTCGCCTCCGCCCTGCGGTCCTTCCTGCGCCAGGATCCAGACATTATTCTGGTTGGTGAGATACGAGACCTGGAAACAGCTGGCATCGCCATCAAAGCTGCGCAAACCGGCCATATGGTTTTATCAACACTTCATACCAACAGTGCTCCGGCCACCCTTAGCCGTCTGGTTAATATGGGCGTGCCGCCTTTCAATATTGCCTCGGCGGTGAATCTTATTGTCGCCCAACGTCTGGCACGTCGTTTGTGTGAGAACTGCAAAAAAACACTGGACCTGCCCAACGAAGCATTAAGCAAGGCCGGATTTTCTGAAAAAGAGATTGCCAGTGGTATCAAGGTATGGGGACCTGTTGGCTGTGACTCCTGTAACGGTGGTTACAAAGGTCGCGTCGGTATTTATGAGGTGATGCCAGTATCTGAAGCTATCGGTGAAATCATCATGCGTGAAGGAACCGAACTCGATGTCGAACAGCAAATGATCAAAGATGGTGTGTACGGTCTACGTATCGCCGGTCTCAAAAAAGTCACCGCAGGACTCACCAGTCTCGAAGAAGTTGAGCGCGTTACCAACCAGTAAGAAAATCACATGGCAACGAAGAAAGCTGTAGCAAAACAAAAACTGACCACCTTTACCTGGGAGGGTACCGATAAGAACGGTAAAACCGTCAAGGGAGAGATGGACGGCACTGGTGTTGCCCAGGTCAATTCCGTACTTCGCCGGCAGGGCATCAATCCGAAAAAAGTAAGGAAGAAATCTAAGGCACTTTCGTTCGGCCAGAAGAAAATCACGCCCAAAGACATTGCCGTCTTTACACGCCAGCTTGCCACCATGCTGGCCGCCGGCCTGCCAGTGGTTCAGGCATTTGATATCGTTGGCAAGGGTAATGAAAATCCCGCAATGCAAACCTTGATCGGTAAAATTAAAAGTGATGTTGAATCTGGTACCAATCTAACTGAAGCGCTGAGCAAGCATCCGCTTCAATTCGATGCCTTGTACTGCAACCTGGTTGGCGCAGGTGAACAGGCAGGTATTCTCGAAACCTTGCTGGATAAAATTGCTACTTATAAGGAAAAAATTGAAGACCTAAAGGGTAAAATCAAGTCCGCCCTGTTTTACCCCACCGCAGTCATTATCGTTGCGTTCATCATTACCGCGATTCTATTAATATTCGTTATCCCTCAATTTGAATCGCTGTTTGCCGACTTTGGCGCGGACCTACCGGCTTTGACAGTTATGGTAATCGACATGTCAAAAGTGTTCACCAAATGGTGGTGGGCAATCTTTGGCGGAATATTCGGTGCAGTAGGTGGATTTAGCTACGCATATAAGCGCTCACGAAAAATGCAGCGGGCAATGGACATTGCAACATTAAAAGCACCTGTAATTGGTGAAATCGTGCGAAAAGCCACCATGGCCCGGTTTGCCCGTACTCTGTCGACCATGTTTGCCGCCGGTGTGCCCCTGGTCGAAGCCCTCGATTCCGTCGCCGGCGCAACCGGCAACGCGCTTTATGAAGACGGTACCAAGCAGATCAAGGCCGAGGTCAGTACCGGTACACAGCTTCAACTGGCAATGGAACACACAGATCTTTTCCCGAACATGGTCGTGCAGATGGTCGCCATCGGTGAGGAAGCTGGTGAACTGGATGCAATGCTGACCAAGATTGCCGATATCTTCGAAGCAGAAGTAGATGATGCGGTTGCAGGTCTTAGTAGCTTACTCGAACCGATCATTATGGCTTTCCTGGGTATCGTCGTCGGCGGCATGGTAGTAGCCATGTATCTGCCAATCTTCAAGCTGGCCTCGGTCGTCTAAACCCGTTCACCAGCCATGCTATCCACTATTGCCGTCTTTCTCGAAGGCAACCCGATCACATTTCTGATTGTTGTCGGCCTATACGGGTTGTTGGTTGGCAGTTTCCTGAACGTAGTGATCTATCGGGCCCCGGTTATCCTCGAACGAATCTGGCGCCATCGTGCACAACTGACGCTTGAGATGTCTCTGGATGAGGGCAAAGAACCTGCGCCATTTAACTTGCTTGTTCCGCGATCTCGTTGCCCTCACTGTGATCACCGTATCCGCGCGTGGGAAAACATTCCGGTCGTCAGTTATTTGTTACTGGGCGGAAGATGCTCCAACTGCAAGAAACTGATTTCGCCTCGCTACCCCTTTGTTGAAGCACTGACTGCAGTTGTCTCTGTTATTACGGCCTGGCATTTTGGTGTGACTGTGGCCACGCTGGCGGCGCTGGTGTTGGTGTGGGCGCTTATTGCCCTCGCATTCATCGATTACGATCACCAGATTCTTCCAGACGCCATCACGCTGCCTTTTTTATGGCTGGGATTGTTCGTTAACAGCTTTGGCATCTTTACTGACCTGAACTCGGCAGTGTTTGGCGCGATTGGCGGCTATCTTTCTCTTTGGCTTGTATACCAACTATTTAAATTGTTAACCAAAAAGGAAGGCATGGGTTTCGGCGACTTTAAGTTGGTAGCCATGCTAGGCGCCTGGTTTGGATGGCAGTTACTACCGATCACCATACTTCTTGGCGCATTCTCTGGTGCCATTATCGGCGGCACATATTTGATGGTTTCCAACCAAGGGCGTGATCACCCGATACCCTTCGGACCTTTCCTCTGCATTGCCGGCTGGATTGCACTGCTGTGGGGTAAAATAATCGTTACCAGGTATCTTCAATTCGCCGGATTGACATGATTCTGCGTATCGGACTGACGGGCGGGATAGGTAGCGGGAAGACCACTGTCGCAGACCTTTTTACCGATCTGGGCGTGCCTGTTATCGATGCCGATGTAATTACTCGTTCACTGGTAGAACCGGGGCAACCGGCCCTGGCTTCGATCGCATCCAACTTGGGAAAGCAGTTCCTCACTGACGAGGGTGCGCTTGATCGCACCAAACTTCGCGAGTTTATTTTTCGCCATGATGAAGCCCGGAAAACACTTGAGTCAATTCTACATCCGCTTGTCTACGATGAGATCCAGACACAGATACAGAAATTCACCGACCCCTATTGCATTATCGTCATTCCGCTTCTTATCGAAGCAGACCACCAATCACTGGTCGACCGGGTGCTAGTAGTCGATGCACCGGAGAATGTTTGCATCAAGCGCGTCATGGAGCGTGACAATGCCTCCGAGGAAGCTGTTCAGAAAATTATGAACACCCAGCTCGACAGAAAAACCAGGCTCAAACATGCTGACGATGTTATTGATAACACACAGGATAGAGAGGCACTTGGGCAAGAAGTGCTACGTCTCCACGAGCAATACCTTGCCATGAGCAAGAACACTACCAATTAGGTAATGTTAAAGCCTCCGCACCGTTACTCGCTTATTCAGCCAGGTGTGATTCCCAAAGACCACTAATCATGGCAACACCCTGCGCACCATGTCTCCTTGCTCGCTCGAGATCTTCTTCCACAAGGCCGCCTAATGCATAGACAGGAATAGAAGTCGTGGCACACATGGCCTGAAATTGATCCCAACCCAAACTGTCGGCTTCAGGATGGCTTTGGGTCGGTTTTACTGGAGATAGTACGGCAAAATCTGCACGGATTGCTTCCGCATGTTGTAGTGTTTTTACACTATGGCACGAAGCGCCCACCAGGTAACGTGAACTCAATGGCCGTTTAGTCAAGGCCATCAGACGCTTCTCTGTCAGGTGCACGCCATCGGCCGCCCCCAGCTGAATCCATTCAGGATCGCAATTCAACAATACTTTCGCAGAGTACTGGTGACACAGGCCAACCATCTCATCTGCCAAGGTCAGGAATGCCTGTTTAGAAAGCCCATGTTCTCTTATCTGGAGTATGCGCAAACCTCGTTTTAAAGCGCGTTCCAGCTTTTGGAGAAATACGGTTTTCCCGTAGCGCTCAACATTACTGATGCCGTAGAGCTCCGGAAATAGCAGCGCTGCGATTATGGCCCGGTTTGCCGCCGGAAAATCATAGTCACTGAATTCATCGGGCGTTATCCATCGAACGGACTGCCCTTCCCGCCCTTCGGGTACTCCTTGAAAGCGTTGCACACGCCAAACATCCAGCAACACGTGCTTATCCGGGTATTGATAAGGAACCTGAATCAGGGGGGCGGCGTCAGTAATCTGAATACCGAGTTCTTCGTGTATTTCACGCACGAGAGCGTCGTAAGCAGTCTCGTGGGATTCAATCTTGCCGCCAGGGAATTCCCACTTCCCACCCTGATGCAAATGCTCGGGTCGGTGGGCTATTAGAATAGAATTCTTCTCGTCTTCGATTACAGCAGCAACAACTCGAACTTGCTTTGAATCCTGCATCAAGCCGTTAAATCAAGTTCTATATTCGGCATTGATTCGGATGTATTCGTGCGAAAGATCTGTAGTCCACACGGTAGCGCTGCTATCGCCGTCATTAAGCACGATGCGCAAGGTAATTTCTTCCGGCGCCATTGCCTGTTGTCCGCGTTCCTCAGAGTAATCCTTGGCTGGACTCCCCTGATCGAGAACGCAAACGTCATTGATAAACAAGGATACCTTTTCCACGTTCAGACTATCCACCGGCGCACGACCGACGGCGGCGAGAATACGCCCCCAGTTGGGATCGCTGGCGAACAATGCGGTTTTCACCAATGGTGAATGGGCAACAGTAAATGCCACTTCCAGGCAATCCGACTCACTTCTACCTTGTTCGACGACTACTGGCACAAACTTGGTAGCACCCTCTCCGTCACGAACGATCGCCTGCGCTAATTGAATCAGCGCGCTCTTTAATGCACCAAACCAGATTTGATATGCAGCGCTGCTCTCACTGGTTATTGGACCAGCTTTGGACTGGCCAGTTGCCATTAATATGCAGGCGTCATTGGTAGAGGTATCGCCGTCAACCGTGATGCGGTTAAAACTCTGATTAACCGCCGACTGCAGGCTTGCCTGTAGCAACGATTGATCGATGCTTGCATCAGTGCCGACGAAGGCCAACATCGTCGCCATGTTTGGCCGAATCATGCCAGATCCTTTGGCGATACCTGTGATGGTCACCGACTGATCGCCAATCATGACAGTTTCCGACACGCCTTTGGCTACGGTATCCGTAGTCATAATCCCGTGCGCCGCATCAATCCAGTTATTTTCCTTACTGTCTGCCAGGCAGGCAGGTAACGCAGCTTGCACACCACTCAGGGGTGGTGCATCGCCTATTACACCGGTTGAGAAAGGTAATACCGAGCCAGCATCGCAGCCGAGCTCATTTGCAACCGTCTGGCAACATTGTTGCGCCACTTCCAGACCGGCAGCCCCGGTACCGGCATTTGCCTGGCCAGCATTAATCAACAGTGCACGGGTTTCTGTTTGTTGCCAGTGATCTTTAGCCACCAATACAGGTGCTGCCGCAAACCGATTCTTGGTGAAAACAGCCGCCGTCTGTGTGCCTGGGGTGAGCTCTATTAACACAAGATCCGGTCGGCCCTGGTAACGCAAACCCGCTGCATGAACACCGAGTTTGAGACCCGGCACTGGCGTTAAAGCGTCAGGTGGAGTGAGTGCAACTGCCATAACTAATAGATTAAACGAAAAGTTGGTATTGCGGCTAACTTAACACCCAACACCAGCTGCGCAAAATAATTACTGCAGCTTGCCGTGGCAGTGCTTGTACTTCTTGCCTGAACCACATGGACACGGTTCATTGCGGCCAACTTTCGGAGTATCACGTCGAATTGGTCGGGTAACTTCTGCTGGCGTTTCAGCCTCCTGCTCAAGCTCTTCAGGCTGCTGCAGATCGGGATGAACGAACTCCATGTTTGCCGGCATGTGGCGCTGTTGTTCAAGAGCTTCGATATCCTCGTCACTCTGGACCTGCACTTGTGCAAGCATCATTATGGCTTCAGATTTAATGCGGTCCAACATGTCCGAGAAAAGCTCAAACGCTTCGCGCTTGTACTCCTCTTTTGGATTCTTTTGAGCGTAACCGCGCAAGTGAATGCCCTGACGAAGGAAATCCATTGCGGCCAAGTGATCTTTCCACTGCCTGTCCAGTACCTGAAGCATAATTGCCTGCTCCAGGTGCTGCATCACGTCTTCGCCAATAGCTGTGGCTTTCTCATCGTGCTCGCGCTCAAGCTCGGCCAGAATGCGATCCCGCAGCGCTTCCTCATCCATCCCCGCCTCTTGTTCGAGCCACTGCTGTAATGGCACTTCATGCCCAAATTCCGCTTTGATTAGCGTTTCCAATCCCGGAACATCCCACTGCTCCTCTAGACTTTGTGGCGGAATAAACTGGTACACCATGCCAGACACAACCTCATTGCGAATATTCTGAATACTCTCGCTGATATTGGCCGCTTCCATCAGCTCGTTTCGCTGCTGATAGATTACTTTTCGCTGATCGTTGGCAACGTCGTCGTACTCTAGCAACTGCTTACGCATGTCGAAGTTTCGACCTTCGACCTTGCGCTGGGCGTTTTCAATTGCTCTGCTAACCCATGGGTGCTCAATCGCCTCACCCTCTTGCATACCTAACCGCTGCATCATATTGCTCAGTCGATCCGAACCAAAGATACGCATGAGACTATCTTCTAAAGAAAGATAGAATCGGGTTGAACCAGGATCGCCCTGTCGCCCGGATCGGCCTCGCAATTGATTGTCGATACGGCGAGATTCGTGACGCTCGGTTCCAATCACATGAAGTCCGCCTGCATCAAGAACCTGTTGATGGCGTTGTTGCCATTCCGCTTTCAGAGCTTCTTGCTTATCTTGATCATCACCCGCTGCATCGAGATCAGCCTCCAGACTTCCGCCCAGAACGATATCAGTACCACGCCCCGCCATATTAGTTGCAAGAGTTACCGCCCCTGGTCGGCCTGCCTGGGCGACAATATGCGCCTCTCGCTCATGTTGCTTGGCGTTCAAGACTTCGTGCGGAATGTTATTTTGCCCCAACACATGGGATAAGTGCTCCGACGAATCAATAGAAATAGTACCCACCAGAACCGGCTGGCCGCGCTCGTGACAGTCAACAATATCGGCCAGCACAGCGTTATCTTTCTCGGCTGCGGTGCGATAAATCTGGTCTGTATGATCGGCTCTGATCATGGGCATGTGGGTAGGAATCACAACAACTTCCAATCCATAGATTTGTTGGAATTCGAACGCTTCTGTATCAGCGGTACCGGTCATGCCAGACAGGGTGTTATACAAACGAAAATAATTCTGGAACGTTATCGAAGCCAGGGTCTGATTTTCGTGCTGAATCGTTACACCCTCTTTGGCCTCAATCGCTTGATGCAGACCTTCAGACCAACGACGTCCGGGCATCATGCGACCGGTAAACTCATCGATGATGACGATTTCGTCGTTGCGAACGATATAATCTACCTCTATCTTGAACAGCGCATGGGCACGCAACGCAGCATTAACATGATGCAACAAGGCGATACTGACCGGGTCATATAAGTTTCCGCCTGGCTCAAGCAGTCCACCTTGTTCCAGCATGGCCTCAACTTTCTCGTGGCCTTCGTCAGTCAGAAAAGCCTGCTTGGTCTTCTCGTCAACTGTGTAGTCGCCCGGACCATCCTCTTCCTGTTGAATCGTCAACTGAGGAATAATGGTGTTAATCTTCGTGTAGAGATCTGTGCTTTCTTCCGCCTGCCCGGATATGATGAGAGGAGTACGCGCCTCATCGATGAGGATCGAGTCAACCTCATCGACAATGGCAAAATTTAACTTACGCTGGAATCGCTCGTCAGGCTGGAACGCCATATTGTCTCGGAGATAGTCAAAACCGAATTCATTATTGGTGCCGTAGGTAATATCTGCCTGATAAGCTTCATGTTTAGACTGAGGATCCTGATCAGATACGATGACACCTACGGTCAGACCAAGAAAACCGTATACCTTACCCATCCATTCAGAATCACGTTTGGCCAGATAATCGTTTACGGTTACCACGTGCACGCCCTTCCCTGACAAGGCGTTCAGGTAGGCCGGTAACGTGGCCATCAGGGTTTTACCCTCACCGGTGCGCATTTCGGCGATCTTCCCCTGATGCAAGGTCATGCCACCAATCATCTGCACATCGAAGTGGCGCATTCCCAGAGCACGCTTAGAGGCTTCCCTAACCACCGCAAATGCTTCGGGCAGGAGCTGGTCCAGCGTTTCTCCGTTTTTAATGCGGCCCCTGAATTCATCTGTCTTGGCGCGCAACGCCTCATCGGATAGCGATGTTAGTGACTCTTCCAGAGCATTAATTTGCGCGACCTGCTTGCGCATTCTTTTAATAAGGCGCGCGTTGCGACTGCCAAATATCTTCTTAAAGGCGTTCTTGAGCATAATAAAACGAGATTCCGGGGCCTCGAAAAAGGGGGCATTATGTCGGAAAAGCCATCCGACTTGAAGCTGACGGGGGCAATTTGAAGCCTAGTTAATGTAATATTGGTGATGGTTCGAGTAAATTAAACACACAACCTCTTACCTAAGCATTTGAAACACCTCCACCCTTACCTAGCGAGCCATCATGTCCCGTTTTACTACTGTCGATTTTAATAAGCTGCAATTGGTGCTGCTTCTGGTATTCCTGGCCAGCCTCCCGGGAATTGCCTGGAGTGAAACAGCAAAACAGGCATATCAACGCGGCCTGGGATTGCAGCAGGCGCGCCATACGGAAGATGCGCTGCGGGCCTATCAGAGCGCTATTCAACTGGATCCGAACCTGGGGCCGGCACACTATGAGATCGGCTGGAGTTACTGGGTACTTGGCGATTGGCAGAAAGTGGTCAAACACTGGCAAACTGCGAAACGACTTGGGGCGCTACCAGCGAGCTCAAAACCATACTTTTCCGAAGCCCGTCGAAACCTCGAAGGTAAGCAAGAGCCGCTGATTCGAGCCAGTATAGGCGAGGAGGCAAGCGCCAAGCTGCAAGACGGTGGCAAAGTTTCACTAAAACTCATCGCGCGTTTCCAGCACTATAATCCGCGGACGTCACATGCGGCAGATCACTTTGACCGTTATGTCTTTTCACCCAAGTCAGTGAGATTCTTGCCGGATGGCAGCAAAGCCTACGTCAATGCACTCGAGGGTTTTACCACCATTGTTTACGACCCGACTCTGTTAAAGCGCAAAGGCGTCATTATCCATCGTTTCTCCCAACGTCACCGCGCACTGTTCACGGATCAGAACCCGACAGTCTGGCTTGCTTACCCACCCAATAGCCCGGCAGATCCCAACGTGTTTAACGGCAAACCGGTCGAGTCTGCTCTGACAAGCAACGGGAAATACCTGTGGGTACCTTATTATCGAAGGGATTATGATGCTTACAGCACCATGCCATCCGCGATGGCAGTCATCGATACCGCAACGGATCGAATTGTCAGGGTAATGGCAACTGGGCCCATTCCAAAGTTTGTAGTGCCTTCACCTGACGATAGTTTGCTGGCGGTAATACATTGGGGTGACAACACCGTTGGATTAATCGATGTCAGTAGCGGCAACCCAGCCACGTTTCAACACACGGACCTGATATCAGTTGGAAAGCGAATAGATCTCAGTCGGATTGAGAAAAAAGATCGCGATCACGGGTGCGGCTATTGTCTGCGAGGCGCTGTTTTCACCAGTGATGGCAATCACCTCCTCGTTGCACGTATGGGTGGAGGTGGCATTGCTGTGATTGATACTCGAACAAGAAAATATATTGGCACAGTTCGAGGAATGCGTCAGACACCTCGTCACCTCGAATTGTCCTCAGACGGTGAAATCCTGTATTTGAGTTCGAGTTTCGCGGGCTACGTTTCTGCCTATCGTACGCGCGACCTGGTGGTGGCAGCACGGCAGCGCCAACGGACATTGAAGCCCTTCCTTGAAACAAAAACTGGATCTGCGACTAGAACCATTGCGATGAGCCCCGATGACAGGTTCGTTTTTGCTGCCGTCAACAAGGAAAGCAAAATTGTTGTGTTGGAGGCAGAAACACTAAAACCATTATTGAGCCTGAATGCAGATTCCTATCCGGTTGGCATGGCCGTATCTCCCGACGGAAGACAGCTCTGGGTGACCGCTCAAGGCAGAAAACGAAGGGGTGGCAATTCCGTGATGGTGTACAAGATCACTGTGTCACAGCAAAAACCATAAAAAAGGCCGGTACCAAATGGTACCGGCCTTTTTTAATACTCAACTTAGCCTATTTCTTCGCCAAGATTTTACGAGGCCCGTTCAGGTATCCGACAGGATCAACCTGACGATGAGAACGTAACACTTCAAAATGCAAATGCGGTCCAGTTGATCGGCCGGTGATGCCGACAATCGCAACCGGTTGACCCTTACTTATACGATCACCAACCCGAACCAGCCATTCTGCAACGTGAGCATAGCGGGTTGTGTAACCCTGGCCGTGATTAATCTCGACCATGTTTCCATAGCCACGTTTTTCGCCGGCAAAAGTCACGACACCATCCCCCATGGCGTGAATGGACGAGCCTAGTGGGCTGGCAATATCAACACCGCGATGCATGGAACGATGACCAGTAAACGGATCCGCCCGCATACCAAAATTGGATGATACCCATCCACCCTTAACCGGCCAGCCGGAAGGTGTTAGTGCTTTCTGCAATTGCTTATCAATCAATAAGGTTTCCAGGGCGTTCAGTTGCTCTGTCTGGACAGCGACTTGCTGATCGAGATTGCTTAACGATGACAACACCAGGGTGGCATTCTGCGCCGCGGCAGGTTCAGCTGGACCGCCCATCGCTGGTTGCACAGTAAAATCAAATTCCTTGGGATCCAGGCCAGCCATACGAGTTAGACGACCACCCAATGCGTTAAGTCTTAATACCTGGGCCTGAAGATGACCCAAGCGCTGGGCCAATGCATTCAAATGGGTTTCGGCATCACGACGAGCGGTCTGAATTGCCACTCGTTGCACGTGTAATTCCTTCTGCTGCTGGGTAACCAGCTCGGCATCCATGACACCATTATGACGATCCAGAAGCGAGCGAATCTGATAGGTCATTCCGCCAAGGAAAACTGGAAGAACAAATAGACCGACCAGCGCCATCACTAGCACATGTCGATGCGAGAGACTGGCATGGCGATTGGCACCGCCTTTATCTGCAACGATAATTATATTCATGACTACTTACCCATCTCCTCCAATCGTTTTTATTATCTTCGGCGTCAAATTTGCCTGAAAATTCTATACTGCTGCCGCTGAAGTTCCGCTAACAAATGCAATCGGAACTTCATCGCTTTCGTCAAATGAAACCAGCTCCCATGCATCTTCATGCACCAGAAGCTCTCTCAGTAAACGATTATTCAAATAATGCCCTGAACGATAGGCTTTAAACTCACCTACCAAAGGATGCCCCAGCAGGTATAAATCACCGATGGCATCTAGAATTTTGTGTTTGACGAATTCATCTTCATATCGCAAACCGTCTTCGTTAAGCACGCGATAGTCATCCATCACGATGGCGTTATCAAATCCGCCGCCCCGTGCAAAACCATTTCGCTGGAGGCTTTCCAGATCCGACATAAATCCGAATGTGCGTGCCCGACTAACTTCTTTTACAAATGAAGTGCTTGAAAAATCCATGCTTGCTGCTTTACCGGTATTCTCGAAAGCAGGGTGATCAAAATCGATAGTGAATGACACTTTAAAACCGTCAAAAGGTTCAAAGCTTGCCCATTTATTATCTTCTTCGACTTTTACTGGTCGCTTGATACGTAAAAAGCGTTTAGGCGCTGACTGCGCTTCGATACCAGCGGACTGCAAGAGAAATACAAACGGGCCTGCACTGCCATCCATGATCGGCACTTCTGGTGCTGTTAACTCCACTATGGCGTTATCAATTCCAAGACCTGCGAAAGCAGACATCAGGTGCTCAATGGTAGAGATGCGTACACCATCTTTTTCAATGGTGGTAGAGAATCTTGTATCAGTAACATTTTGTGGGCAGGCCTGTACGTCTACAGGTTCTTCGAGATCAACTCGACGAAACACGATACCGCTATCTACAGGCGCAGGACGCAAGGTTAGATAGATCTTGTCACCGGTATGTAGGCCGACTCCGGTGGCTCGAATAGTGTTTTTTAGTGTTCTTTGTTTATTCACGAAATTCTTGCTTCTTATTTGACTGTCATTTATGCCGAGGGAAAGCATCCCCTGCCCCAATAATTAGGACACGAACGACAACTAGGATGACGAACTCCAACCGGAAAAGTCAGCTGCTTTATATGCATTAAAAGTCAATTTCCCTTTCCTGTCCAGTAGTTTAGCGAATCCTGGCACCCGATCGGTGCGCCATCACCGACAAACGGATTTACCAAAAAATACATCGGCAGCGCCGCTCTGGAGCAAGCGTAACTTCCAAATATGACGAACATACGAGCAATTCCCGTACCGCCAATCACCCAAACTCAGATCATCGAGATAACTATCTGTTATTAATAGAAATTCTTATTCTGTAGTTGGAGGTATTTTAGGCCTCAGACAATAAAAGTCGGTGTAATCGCACCATGTTGGTAACCATTTGCACCCTGATGGAAGTGATTTGATCTACTTTCATCAGTGGAATTCTGTAATTCGAAACGACTGATCGGGGTCGACGCTACTGGCGGGCATCCCTGCCCACCACGCTAAACCTGCAACCGGGAGCAGGCCGCAACCCGGACGATTAGTCGGCCTGCTTGCGCAGAAATGCCGGTATATCTAGATATTCCACCGAGTCATCACCGAGACCGGTATCGTCATCGCGACGCTTACGAATCACTGTTGGCGTATCCAGTTCTTCGTAGTCTGTTGTGCCCGTGCCCGTCCTGACCACTCGGTATGGCTTTTGCTCCTGTCGCTGCACCGTGCCAAGGCCGGTGGCCACAAGGGTTACGCGCACCTCGCCACTCATTTCCGGATCGATCACCGTGCCCATTACAACGGTCGCGTCGTCAGAGGCGAAGTCCTTGACCGTATTGCCAACCTCTTCAAATTCGCCGATAGACATGTCCGGTCCTGCAGTCACGTTTACCAGGATGCCACGAGCTCCGGAAATGTTGACGTCTTCGAGCAGAGGACTGGAAACTGCCGCTACGGCGGCTTCGGTGGCCCGATTTTCACCACTTGCCAGGGCAGAACCCATCATCGCCATACCCATTTCCGACATTACCGTCCGAACATCAGCAAAGTCGACGTTGATCAGGCCTGAGCGGGTGATCAATTCGGCGATGCCCTGGACTGCGCCCTGAAGCACTTCGTTGGCCTTGCTGAAAGCATCCAGCAATGTTGCCTCCTTGCCCAGAACCGTCAGTAATTTCTCATTCGGAATCGTAATAATGGAGTCTACGTATTCTGCAAGATCTTTCGCGCCCAGTTCGGCCACATCCATTCGCTTGCGTCCTTCGAAAGGAAATGGCTTGGTCACGACTGCGACGGTCAGGATGCCCAAATCTCGCGCCACTTGTGCGACGACTGGCGCCGCGCCGGTACCTGTACCGCCACCCATACCTGCGGTAATGAACACCATGTCAGCACCATCCAGCACTTCCGCTACGCGTTCGCGGTCTTCAACGGCGGCTTGTCGACCAATGTCAGGGTCCGCGCCGCAACCCAGTCCTTTGGTCAGGTTGGTGCCAAGCTGTAAAATCGTACGTGCCCCCGACTTGGAAAGTGCCTGCGAATCAGTATTGGCATTAATAAACTCCACACCTTCGATATTGGCTTCGACCATGTAGTCAACGGCATTACCACCACCGCCTCCTACACCGATCACCTTGATAACGGCCTGTTGACCGTATGTATCCATCAACTCAAACATGACGGCTTCTCCTTTGCTTGCTTACCCGGTTATTGTTACTTCTCTTCACGCTTAGAAATTTCCCTGGAACCAGCTCTTCATTCGATCCAAGATTCCTTGTACTCCTGCTGTTGAACCAGACTTCTGTTTGGTGAAATCAGAACCTTCTCGCTGTGCGGCCCCGAATTGCACCAATCCCACCCCGGTGGCATACATGGGGTTTTCGACTACACCTGTTAAACCACTAATATTTTGTGGCACACCTAATCGAACTGGCATGTGAAACACCTCTTCTGCCAATTCGACCATGCCCTGGAGTTTTGAACTGCCACCGGTCAGCACGACGCCAGATCCGACAAGGTCTTCGAATCCACTTCGGCGAAGTTCGGCAGCAATTAACGTATAGAGCTCCTCAATCCGAGGCTCGACGACTTCGGCTAATGTCTGACGCGCCAGTGTTCGCGGCGCACGATCGCCCACACTGGGCACCTCGATGGTTTCATCGTTATGAGCCAATTGGGTTAACGCACAGCCGTATTGTTTTTTAATTTCTTCGGCGTGCTGCATAGGCGTACGCAGTGCAACCGCGATGTCATTGGTAACCTGGTCACCTGCGATCGGGATAACAGCGGTATGCCGAATGGCTCCATCAGTGAAGACGCAGATATCCGTCGTGCCGCCACCGATATCGACCAGACATACCCCCAACTCCTTCTCGTCTTCGGTCAACACGGCGATGCTCGAGGCAAGTTGCTCAAGAATAATGTCGTCGACCTCCAAACCGCATCGACGCACACATTTGATAATATTTTGTGCAGCACTGACCGCGCCGGTGACGATATGTACCTTTGCCTCCAGTCTCACACCGCACATTCCAATCGGTTCGCGTATGCCTTCTTGCTTATCGATAATGTATTCCTGCGGCAGGATATGCAGTACTTTCTGGTCTGCCGGAATAGCTAGCGCCCGTGCTGCCTCAATCACCCGATCAACATCACTGTTACCCACTTCCTTGTCCTTGATAGCGACAATTCCATGTGAGTTGAAACTACTGATGTGGCTACCGGCGATGCCAGCAAACACTGAATGAATCTGGCAGCCAGCCATTAACTCTGCCTCCTCCACTGCCCGTTGTATCGACTGCACCGTAGATTCGATATTGACTACTACACCTTTCTTCAGTCCACGAGACGGGTGGTGCCCCACACCGATTATCTCGACATCACCGTCAGCCGTAACTTCACCGACGATGGCTAGAACCTTTGAGGTGCCAATATCGAGCCCAACAATCAGACGTTCATCATCTTTCTTAGACATGCCCCTACCTCGCGTAATGTTGGCGAGTAAATGTTTGCTTTCCACCTGCCCATGCCACGGCAATACCGTTGGCATATCGCAGATCTATGCGACGAATTTGTTTCCTACTACGAACAAGATACGGATAGATTTTCACCAGCCGTCCGACACGCTCGTGAAGCCGATCTCGGCCGACAATCAACTCGACTCCGTCGGTCAAGCCCAGTTTCCACATGCGACGCTGCGTCAACACGAGATGAGCTATCGATAAATCTATCTTCCGCAGTTCGGCATTCAACTGTTGATATGCCGCCAATACCTGGATCTCAGTGCCCTGAGGTCCCGAAAGCTGCACGACATCTAACGGTCCATCACGATTTGGCAGTGATACCGCGGCCCCGCTATCGTTAATCCATGCACCTTCGTTCCAACGTGCAACAAAATGTTGCTCACTAAAACGGATATGAATCGCGTTAGGCCAACGGCGACTAACCCATGCCCGACTTACCCAAGGCAGGGCTTCTATGCGTTTTTGCGCAGCATGAAGATCGACTGTGAGAAAACTGCCAGTCAACTCAGGCAATGCAACGCGTTCCAGTTCCGACTGACTGATATGCCCAAAAGCGCCTTCAAAACTCACGCGCTTGACCGGGTATGTGCTCGGCTTCAACACCCAATCCATTGTGATCAACGCCAGTGCCAGCACAACCAACAACCAGAAGACATACAAACCACCGGTAAACAGTAACCGTGGCGTACTCCAGTGCAGTTCTGGTTGTGCACTAGCCATGGGCCTGCTCCAGTATTTTTAATGCCAACTGTTCAAATTCGATTCCAGTCGCCTTTGCAGCCATGGGCACGAGGCTGTGATCAGTCATGCCAGGAATCGTGTTAGCCTCAAGCACATAAGGCGAATTGTTCTTATCGAGCATAAAGTCGACTCGACCCCAGCCCCGGCAATCCAGCAACTTGAAGGTTTGCAGTGCGAGCTGCTTTATTCGCTCTTCGACATTCGCATCAAGACCGCTCGGGCAGTGGTAACGGGTTGCGTCACCGACATACTTGGCGTCGTAGTCATAAAAACCATTCGCGGCTTCTATGCGGATTAACGGCAACACCTGATCACCCAGAATTGCTGCGGTCAATTCTGGTCCATCAATCCACGCTTCAGCCAAAACATCATCATCAAACTCTCTCGCCTTTCGCCACGCTGCTTCCATTTCTTCCAGCGTATGTACTTTAGCGGTGCCTATGCTTGAACCTTCACGACTGGGTTTGATGAATAAAGGCAGACCGAGACGTTCGGCGATATCTGCAAGTTCTAGAACACTGTTCACCAGTTCGAAATCGGCTGTTGGAATACCGGCCTCGCGCATCAGCATTTTGCTGCGCCACTTATCCATCGCTAGCGCAGAGGCGAGTACACCACTACCGGTGTAGGGAATGTCCAGGACTTCAAGCGCGCCTTGAATCACACCATCCTCTCCCCAACGACCGTGCAGTACGATGAAGGCCCGATCATATTGCTGCTCACGCAACTGCTTCAGCACAGTCGGATCAGCATCAATGCCGTGTGCATCGACGCCCGCAGACTGCAGGGCCGCCAAGACACGACTGCCACTATTTAAAGACACATCTCTTTCTGCGGAGGGTCCACCCATGAGTACGGCCACTTTGCCGAAGTCGGAAGATTTCATTTCGCCTCCCCGACAATGCGCACTTCGCGCTCCAAGCGAACACCATGCCGATGCTCAACCTCGTGCTGGATTTTTTCGATCAACTGTTCAATGTCAGCCGCAGCGCAACCACCAGTATTGATAATAAAGTTGGCGTGAATTTCGGAGACGCACGCCTTGCCTTCACAACTGCCTTTCAGGCCAAGGCTATCGATCAGGCGGGCAGCATGATCGTTTTCCGGATTCTTAAACACGGATCCGGCGTTGGCTGTCTGCATTGGTTGCGAAGCACCGCGTTTGGCCAACAATTGTTTAATATTGGCTCGGGTTTCGGCTCCGTCACCCGCTTGTAGTCTGAAGTGGCCAGCCACGAACCATTCGTCTGCTGGTGCCTCTACGGTACGGTAGCCAATAGTGTATTCATCTTTGCCCCGGGTTCGGATCTCGCCGTGACGATCTATAGTTTCCACCGCCTCAACAATCTCCCAGGTTTCGCCACCAAAGGCACCGGCGTTCATTGCCAGAGCGCCACCGATAGTGCCGGGAATGCCAGCAAGAAATTCACAGCCGGTCAGGTCATGTTCGGCGGCATAACGCGCCACCTTTGCGCTGGCAACACCAGCTTCAGCTCGAATCAGTCCGGCTTCGATAACAGAAAGTCTTTTTAGCATTCCGCTCGTTGCGATCACCGTTCCGCGAATACCTCCGTCGCGTACTAACAAGTTACTGCCCAGACCAACCCAGTGAAGTGGCTCTTCCTCGGGTAGTTGGGACAAGAAAAGCGAGAGATCTTCCAGATCAACTGGTTGGTAATAGTGATCCGCGGGCCCACCCACACGCCAACTGGTATGACGTGACATGGGCTCATCATGCTTCAGCGTTCCGCGCAAAGTGTTTTGTTCGGCCGCCATGTTCATGCCGCCCCCGTCAGTTGTTCACGTAGTTCTGCGGCGACCTGGCCAATATTGCCGGCCCCCAAGGTGAGCAACAGGTCATTTGGTTTTAACAAACCCTTCAATGCCTGAGGCAGTTCACTTAGCTTTTCAACAAACACCGGATTGGTTAAACCACGCGCTCTAATGGTGCGACACAAAGACCGGGCATCGGCACCACTGATCGGCTTTTCGCCCGCCGCGTAGACTTCGGTCACCAGCAGCGGGTCCTGGTCACTGAACACCGCAGCAAAATCATCCAACAAGTCGTGGGTGCGTGTGTATCGATGGGGCTGGAATACCGCAACAAGACGTCGATCCGGCCAACCTTTGCGCGCAGCGTCCAATGTCACGGCGATCTCTCGCGGATGATGCGCGTAGTCATCAACCAGCAGTACGGTTCCGCCATCAATCTCTACTTCACCGTTGATCTGGAAACGACGCCCTATGCCGCCAAATTCACTCAGCGCTTTAATAATTGCTTCATCTGCAACACCCAACTCATGAGCAACAGCAATGGCCGCCAAGGCGTTCAGCACATTGTGTTTGCCAGGCTGGTTCAAAGTAACGTTCAGCCAGTTCTCTTTGTCTCGCAGCGACACGGTGAATTTCGTCTTCCCTCCGTGCTGCTCAATATCGCTCGCACGCAGATCGGCCGTAGGGCTGGTGCCGTAGGTCATCACCGGTTTGTGAATCGACGGCAGGATTTCACGCACGACCGGATCGTCGATACACATAATCGCCACACCGTAGAACGGAATATTGTGCAAGAAATCAATGAACGCTTTCTTGAGTACGGAGAAGTCACCCCCGTAGGTGCTTAAATGATCGGCGTCTATGTTGGTCACCACACTCATAAACGGGTGCAGATGCATGAAGGATGCGTCACTTTCATCGGCTTCTGCGACCAGGTATTCACCGTGTCCGAGACGCGCATTGGTACCAGCACTGTTTAACCGGCCACCAATGACAAAGGTAGGGTCCAGCCCGCCTTCGGCCAGTAAGCTGGCGACCAGGCTGGTAGTGGTTGTCTTTCCATGGGTACCGGCGATGGCTATACCCCGCTGTAACTGCATTAGCTCGCCCAGCATTTCTGCACGAGGAACCACCGGTATCTTCTGGTCAATTGCAGACTTTACTTCGGGATTGGTTTTATCGATTGCCGAAGACACCACGACCACGTCCGCCTCCTTAACATGTGCAGCGTCATGACCAATGCTGATGTCGATGCCCATGTCGCGAAGTCGTTGCGTGTTAGTGCCATCGGCTATATCGGAACCGGAAACCTGGAACTCCAGGTTATGTAAGACCTCGGCAATGCCACACATACCGACACCACCGATGCCGACAAAATGAATTTTGCGCACCCACCTACGCATGTGCCATCTCCTCGCAAATCTGTGCCACCGCGTCGTCGGCATCAGGCATGGCACATTCGCGCGCGCGATTGGCCATACTGAGTACGGTGTCTCTATTGTGAGTGAGTTCATGAAACAGATGCTGCAGACGATCGTCTGTGGACTCCGTTTCCGGCAATAGTATTGCCGCGTTGCGATCGGCTAGATATTTCGCGTTAGCTGTCTGATGATCATCGGTGGCATATGGGAACGGCACCAGAATGGCGCCTACACCTGCCGCGGCCAGTTCCGCCACCGTCATGGCACCGGCGCGGCACAACACGATATCTGCCCAGTGATATGCCGTGGCCATATCATCAATAAACTCGGTCAGCCGAACCTGGGAGAGCTTATCTCCGTAGGTAGATTTTGTTTCTTCCAGCCAACGGCTACCACACTGATGCCACAATTCCGGTCGCTCCGCCTGATCCATGTTTGCGAAACACCGGGCAACGGTCTGGTTCAGCGCCCTCGCGCCCTGACTGCCGCCAATCACCAGAACGCGCAAACGATCCTGTCTTGCCGCCAGCCTGTCTTCAGGGGCGGGCAAATCAAAAATCTCTTTTCTTACCGGATTGCCCACATGTTTTACCCCGGGGCGATTGCCAAAGGTTCCTGGAAATCCGCACAACACTCTGGATGCCAGTAAAGATAAAATTCGATTGGTAAGACCGGGGATAGCATTGGCTTCGTGGATGATCAGGGGACGGCGCAATAGCCACGCGACGAGACCGCCGGGGCCGGCGACAAAACCACCCATGGACAGCACCACCGAAGGGCGGCGGCGAAGAAAAACCGACAGGGCCTGCGTCATGGCGAACAGCATGCGGAAGGGCAACAACAACCATCCAGTTACGCCGCGCCCGCGTAAGCCCTTGATGCTGATCCACTCCATGTGGAAACCTGCAGGAGGAACAAGCTTCGCCTCCAGACCCTGTCGGGTACCCAACCAAACTACATCGACACCGTGATGGTGCAATACACGTGCTACAGCCAAACCAGGATAAACATGACCGCCGGTTCCACCTGCCATGATCAGTACGCTAGTCATGGTACCTCCCGCGCCTGGGCTTTAACTCGCGCGCTATCGCGAGCAATAAACCAACGGCAAAACAGCTGGCGAGCATGCTACTACCGCCATAGCTAACAAAGGGCAGTGTCAGCCCCTTGGTCGGTAGGACGCCAAGGTTCACCCCAAAATTGATGATGGCCTGAAACCCAAGCAATAAGCCGATACCTTGCGCAAGGCGTGCGTGATAGATTTTTCCTGACTGCTCTGCAACTCGCGACAAGACGAAGGCCCGACCCACAACGATTGCGAACAGTGTCATTATTGTTACCACACCAATTAATCCCAGCTCCTCGGCGAGGACTGCGACAATAAAATCTGTGTGTGCTGCAGGAAGATAGAATAATTTCTGTACGCTGCCACCGAGCCCAACACCCATCCATTCACCTCGACCGAATGCAATCAATGCCTGCACCAACTGAAAACCTGAATCAAAAGGATCGGCCCAGGGATTGAGAAAACCGGTAACGCGTTCCATGCGATATGGCGAGACCAAGGTTAAAATAGCGATAGCGCCGACCCCTGCCCCAATGCAGGCGAGAAAGTGCCAGAATCGCACGCCGCCGAGAAACAGCATGGTAAGTGTCGTAGCTGTTAGCACCACCACCGTACCCAGATCCGGCTCTTGCAATAGCAGGGTGCCAACAATGGCCAACACGATGCCGACCATTAATATTCCTTGAGTAAAGTTACGTAGCTCCTCTTGCTTACGCACCAGGTAACCGGCGACATAAATCACCATGAATATTTTGGCGAGCTCAGACGGTTGCACGTTGAATCCACCGAGCCTGATCCAGCGCGTACTGCCATTGATTTGCGCGCCTACGCCGGGGATCAAAACAGCGATCAGCAAGGCAATCGCCGCGATTAGTAACAACGGCCCGGCATGTTCCCAGTTTCGTACACGGCTTTGCGCCACAATCCACATCACACCCAATCCCAGCGCAACATGCGCCAATTGACGCATTAGAAAATACATACTGTTACCGGTACTGCGTTCTGCCAAGGTGACAGAAGCGGAATAGACCATGATGATGCCGGCAATAATGAGTGCGATCACCGCACCTAGCAGCCACGGATCCCAACGCTCGAGTTTGCTTCCCGCTTCCCGTCGTGCGTTCATCTGTGCGGTCAACGCAGTCATTGTTTTATCTGCTCCCGGACCAATTGCGCAAAAACATCACCGCGCTGCATAAAGTTATCGAACATATCGAAACTGGCGCAGGCGGGCGAAAGCATCACGACATCGCCTTGATGTGCCAACTCATGAGCCAACCGTACTGCCTGTGCCAGATCTTCGACCTGATGCACTGGTATTGTTCCCTCGATCGCGCTCTCGATAAGACTGGCATCGCGACCAAAAAGAATTGCGTCGCGAACACGATTGCTTGCTGCTTCTTTAAGCGGTGCAAAATCAGCGTCCTTACCTTCACCCCCAGCGACCCAGATGACCGGCGACTCCATCCCCTGCAACGCTGCCGTGGTTGCTCCAACATTGGTGGCTTTGGAATCGTTAATCCATTTCACACCATTACTCTCGGCAATCAGCTGGCACCGATGGGGTAAACCGCGATATCCCTTGACCGCGCGTATGGCGGCATCGACCGGCACGTCCAGGACACTCGCTAGTGCCAGCGATGCCAGTACATTGGCAACATTGTGTTTACCCGGCACCTTAATCTCATCCGCTGCCAGTAACTTTTTCTTGCCGTGTACAAGCCAGGTCTTGCCATCAATCTTGTTGATACCATAGTCACGCTCACTTTTTGGCGCGCCGAATCCAAAATAAATTGTTTCACGATCCGCAATTTTCATGTTTGAAACCAAAGGATCATCTGCATTCAATACAACAACACCAGTGCCATTGAAAATTCGTGCTTTGGTTTCGGCGTATTCGTTTATATCCCGATATCGATCCATGTGATCTTCACTAATATTGAGTACCACCGCGGCACGAGCGTCGAGGCTGAAGGTTGTTTCAAGCTGAAAACTTGAAAGCTCAAGTACGTAGACATCAGGCTCATCATCTTTTAATAACTCAAGCGCCGGCACTCCAATGTTGCCGCCTAGACGTGTGTCGAGGCCTGCTTCGCTGCACATTTCTGCCACCAGTACACTGACAGTGCTCTTACCATTGGCACCGGTAACCGCAATCACTGGCGCGCGAGCAGTGCGGGCAAACAATTCGATGTCACCAATGATTTCTATGCCCGATTCCCTCGCTTCAGCGATGGCCGGTTCGGTAACGGCAACACCTGGGCTTATTACTAACAAATCAGCGCTTGCCAGTAGTTTTCTGTCAAAGGCACCGGTGTGTACCGGTATCTGCGGGAACGCATTGCGCAATGTAGTCGCTTGTGGTGGTTGCTTACGACTGTCCATTACTTCAACGTGATAATTGTTCGCTATGAGATGAGGCACGGCTGACAAACCGGTTTTACCCAAACCGATAACTATTGCCGTTTTGTGATTCATCTCTGTCATGGCATAAGCAACCATTATTAACGCACCTTCAGGGTTCCCAGTCCGATCAACACCAGGATGACTGTGATAATCCAGAACCGCACGATGACACGTGGTTCCGGCCAGCCCTTTAATTCATAATGATGATGCAACGGCGCCATACGGAATATGCGTTTACCAGTCAGCTTGTAGGACGCCACCTGCAAGATCACCGAAACCGTTTCCATAACAAACAGGCCGCCCATGATGAACAGGACAATTTCCTGTCGCACCACGACTGCGAGCACACCCAATGCCGCACCCAGTGCCAGCGCACCAATGTCGCCCATAAAAATCATTGCCGGGTAGGTGTTGAACCATAAAAATCCCAGGCCTGCGCCGACCATGGCGGAGCAAATAATCAGGACCTCACCGACGCCCTTAACGTAAGGAATACCCAAGTACTGTGAGAAATTGACGTTACCTGTCAGATAGGCAAATACGCCTAGCGCGCCCGCCACCATTACGGTTGGCATGATCGCCAGCCCATCCAGCCCATCGGTAAGATTGACTGCGTTACTGGAACCCACGATTACCAGATAGGCTAAAACGATGAACATTGGCCCAAGGTCGATTGCAACATCCTTGAATACCGGCACGATCAATTGTGTTTCTACCGGCGACTTTGCGGTGTAGAAAAGCACCGAGGCTGCCGCCAGACCGACGACCGATTGCCAGAAAAATTTATTCCTGGCACCGATGCCACGGGGGTCTTTGTTAATTATCTTTTTGTAGTCGTCCACCCAGCCGATGGCACCAAAGCCCATTGTTGTCAGCAACACCACCCAGACAAATCGATTGGTAAGATCCGCCCAAAGCAAAGTCGATACACCAATTGCCACCAGTAACAGGGCACCACCCATAGTAGGTGTACCAGCCTTGGCAAGATGTGATTCCGGGCCGTCATCACGAATCGTCTGTTTCATCTGACGATAACCGAGACGACGTATCATTCCGGGTCCAATCCAGAATGAGATCACCAATGCGGTCAGAACACCAAGGATTCCCCGGAACGTCAGATAGCGAAAGACGTTAAGGAAACTGTAGTCCTGTGCCAGCGAATTAAATAAGTGGTAAAGCAAGTTAACTTTTCCTCTGGTTACCTATTTCTTTGAACCGGATTTACTGATGCCCTTCACAATCTTTTCCATGTGCATACTGCGCGATCCCTTGACCAACACCGTCATATCGCTATGCAAGACATCAAGCAACGCATCCGCCGCTTCTTCGTGATTCTCGAAATGCCGACCACCTTTTCCGAACGCCGAAGCGGCATGGCGACTCATTGGACCAACGGCAAACAACCGATGAACACCTACACGTCGAGCCAGTTCGCCGACACGCCGGTGGATGTCGTCCGATGCCTGTCCCAGTTCGCCCATGTCACCCAGAACCAGCACTCGCTCTCCCTTGGCTTCGCGCAGAACCTGCAATCCCGCACCCACGGAATCCGGATTGGCGTTATAGGTGTCATCAAGGATGCGTGCACCATTGATACCTGCCTTGATCTCCAGCCTCCCGGACACGGCTTGCAGTTTCTCCAGTCCGCTGCGGATATCGGCCAGACTGGCGCCGCCTGCAAGCGATGCAGTCGCTGCCGTCAGTGCATTCATCACATTGTGTTTTCCAAGTAACGGTAATCGCATTTCAATAACCCCCTCTTTCGTTTTCATCGAGATCAAACTACCCGAATCAGTGGATTCATACTCCGCGGTAACATCAGCATCATTTTCCAAACCAAAAGTCATCACCTGGTGCGGTGCCGCCAGGTCCAACCACAAGTTGCAATAGGCATCGTCTGCGTTGATTACCGCTACGCCGTCATCGGCGAGGCCACCAAAAATCTCACCTTTGGCCTGCGCGACCTGCTCAATACTTCCAAGACCCTCAAGGTGTGCATGTGCAGCATTGGTTATCGCGGCAACGGTTGGTTTGGCGAGGTTGCTGAGATACGCAATCTCGCCACGATGGTTCATTCCCATTTCAATCACGGCGTGTTTGTGTTGCTGTCGCAAACCAAGAAGTGTCAGCGGTACGCCGATATCATTGTTCAGGTTGCCCTGCGTGGCACATACCGGCGCTGACTCTGCAAGAATGCTAGCGATCATGTTCTTAACGGTTGTCTTGCCGTTGCTGCCGGTGACGGCAATCAGTGGAATCTGGAATTGTTGGCGCCAGAAACTCGCCAGTGATCCAAGGGCCACGCGCGTATCGTCAACCGTAATCGTCGGTAAAGCGGTGTCGATCTGTCGACTAACAATGGCACCAACAGCACCTGCACCCATAGCCTCGGCAAGAAATAGATGACCATCGAATCGGGGTCCGCTGAGTGCGACAAACAGGTCACCCTTACTCAATGAACGTGTATCTGTGCTGACACCACTAAACACCACATCACTACCGGTGAATTTGCTTTTCAGGGTGTCGGCTGCAATTGCTAATGACATCACGCGGCCTCCCCCAGGATTTCTGCTACGGTATCCCGATCACTGTAAGGAGTTCGCTTGTCACCGATCTGTTGATAATCCTCGTGACCTTTGCCTGCGAGAACGATAATGTCCGCGGGATTGGCATTCTGAACTGCATTTCTTATTGCTTCGGCTCGGCGATGTATAACTTCTGGACTGCTGGTCATTCCAGATTGAATATCAGCAATAATTTGTTTCGCATCCTCATGGCGAGGATTGTCATCAGTCAATACGACGTGGTCAGCAAGTTGTTCCGCTACGGCTCCCATTTGTGGGCGCTTTCCACGATCTCTGTCACCACCACAACCGAACACACACCACAGTGAGTCTTCAGTGTGCTCACGTAAAGCCATTAATACTTTCTCAAGCGCATCGGGAGTATGAGCGTAATCAACAACTACTAGTGGCTTGTCTTGTTTGCCACCAAACCGCTCCATACGACCTGCCACTGGCCTAATTTCCGACAAACTTTCGGCTGCATCCGATAGTGAAATATCGCAAGCAACAAGAACCGCGAGTACTGCCAACAGGTTTGCAGCATTAAAACGACCGAATAACTGGCTATTGATCGTACTCATACCCAGCGGAGTACTCACCTCAATTGTCAGGCCCTCATGACCGGCAGCAATCATGGTTGCGTTGTATTCGCCTGAACCCAGACCAAACCTGATGGCTTGCACTTTCTCCGGAAGGTTTTTCAGGAGATCTTTCCCGAACTCATCCTCGCCATTGATTACGGCGACCTTCAATCCAGGTAAGGAAAACAGTCTGGCCTTGGCAGCACCATAGCTCTCCATGTCACCGTGATAGTCGAGATGATCACGGGTTAGGTTTGTGAATACGGCAACATCAAAGGCGACGCCGTTGACTCGGCCCTGCTCAAGCGCATGGGAGGAAACTTCTATACAAACGGAATCGGCACCGTCTGAAATAAACTTTGCTAACAACGAATGCACAGTAACTACATCCGGTGTGGTATGAATTGTCGTATCGAGTTTCCCGGGAAAACCGTTTCCGAGCGTCCCGATAATGGCACAAGACTTCTCCAGCTGATTCAACGCATCGGCGATCAACTGTGTGCATGTTGTTTTTCCGTTGGTGCCGGTTACTCCGATCACGGTCAACTGCTTGGATGGCGAACCAAAGAAACGATCCGCGATAACTCCTGCGATAGACGATAGATTCTTTACCGGATACTGCGGCAGTGACGCGGGTTGTGGCTCAAATCCATCCGATGACTCATAAACGATGGCTGCAGCGCCCTGCTGAATCGCATCCTGGATAAACTGTCTGCCGTCGGCAACAGTTCCGGGCATGGCAATAAATAGATTTCCAGGTTTAACGCGACGACTATCGAGCGCAAGACCAGTCACCTCACGATCTACATCAGCACTAATGTTGACGTAGTCATTTAGCAGCACGGACAAGTTTTGTTTTTGACTCATCACGCTGCCCGC
>CAJICK010000071.1_pt1 | contig 75523 bp, 72 predicted proteins | sample 9199621 | NCBI WGS metagenome assembly CAJICK01 (sample SAMEA7708342, study PRJEB35096) | sediment metagenome | biome: marine neritic benthic zone biome [ENVO:01000025]; feature: sediment [ENVO:00002007]; material: shallow marine sediment [ENVO:03000034] sea grass bed [ENVO_01000059] ... | reverse complement strand
TTGTCGTAAATGGCGTAGTCGCTATCTCATTTATCTCAGCGTTCCAGCGATATGTCGCCAGGACAAGCCCCAGGGCATTCGTGGCACTGGAACTGTCCGGGAAGGGGATCATGCATGTCTCCCAGAAGGATGGTAATCGAATTAGGGTGGAAGAAATATCATCGCGGTGGGTGAATCCTCTGGTAACAACGATGATGGTTAGGCTGGAAGATTGTCGATGGCCTCGCAAGCTGGTGATACCGGCAGATGCCGTTGAGCCGGAGCAGTTTCGATTTTTGCGGGTTCAACTTTTGCAACGTGGCATGGCAAGTTAAAAATTTTGAAGCCTAGGTTTTTGCGATCGCGCTCGTGGTAAAAGTAACGGGAGTTAGAATCGTGTTTCTTTGCAGCTCCTTACTTGTTTCCGGATAATCCCTGGTGAAATGTAAGCCGCGGCTTTCCTTGCGTTGTTGGGCGCTGCGGATTATCAACTCGGCAACCATGACCAGGTTTCTCAACTCGATAAGATCATTGCTAACTGTGAAGTTAGTATAGAACTCTCGAATTTCAGCCTGTAATAGCTTGACTCGATGCAGGGCACGCTCCAATCGCTTGTCTGTTCTGACGATACCGACGTAATCCCACATGAATCTCCTGAGCTCATCCCAGTTGTGAGACACAACCACTTCCTCGTCGGCATCGCGTACACGGCTTTCGTCCCAGAGTGGTAAGGCAGACGCCTCTGTCTTGACCGAACCACGTCGTTTATTGATGTCTTCCGCCGCCGATTGGGCAAAGACAACGCACTCGAGCAGAGAATTGCTGGCCAATCGGTTGGCGCCGTGCAGGCCGGTATGCGCGCATTCACCTATCGCATACAAACCATCCAGATCAGTGCGTCCGTAGTGATCAGTAATTACGCCGCCGCAGGTGTAGTGCGCTGCTGGCACAACCGGGATAGCTTCCTTGGTCATGTCATAGCCAAGGTGTTTGCATATTTTATAAATATGGGGAAAGTGTTCGTTAATAAATTCCGGACTTTTGTGACTAATGTCCAGTAACACGTGATCGAGGCCACGCTTTTTCATTTCGTAGTCAATTGCCCTCGCGACGATATCGCGCGGAGCCAGTTCACCTCGCTCGTCATGTTGTTCCATAAATGACGAGCCATCCGGAAGTTTAAGCTTGCCGCCTTCGCCACGCACCACTTCTGAAATCAGGAATGATTTGGCATGAGGGTGATACAGGCAGGTCGGGTGGAATTGTACGAATTCCATGTTGGCCACACGGCAACCAGCGCGCCAGGCAACGGCAATGCCATCCCCGGTTGAGGTGTCCGGGTTGCTGGTATAGACATAAACCTTGGAAGCACCCCCCGTGGCCATGACCGTAAAGTTAGCCGCGAAAACCTCGACTTTTTCTCGTTTCTTGTTAAGTACATAGGCACCCAGGCAGCGATTGTCGCCTTCAAGCCCCAACTTGTTTCTGGTGATGAGGTCAATGGCGATGTGGTGTTCCAGTAGCTGGATGTTGGGGTGTTGTCGTACCTGGGATTCCAGTGTGTTCTCAATGGCCTTGCCGGTTTGATCGGCTGCATGGATGACACGGCGGTGGCTGTGACCACCCTCGCGGGTCAGATGGTAGGCTGTTTCGTCATCACTTTCATTGATCCTGGTGAATGGCACGCCCTCCTGGATCAGCCAGCGGATCGCTTCGGGGCCATTTTCAACCACAAACTCCACCGTTTTTTTGTCACATAAACCCACACCCGCGTCGAGCGTGTCTTTCTCGTGTGATGCGAACGAATCCTCCTCGTTATCTAGCACCGCTGCCACACCGCCTTGTGCGTATACGCTGGAACCTTCCGTTAGCCTTGATTTAGCCAGTACGGTGACTTGTGATGTCGCCGCCAAGCGCAAGGCAAGGGTCAATCCGGCTATACCGGCGCCAATTATCAGTACATCCGAGGGTGGGGAGTTGTGCATACAGCGGTGAAAAGGGAGTTATCAGTTTTTTTGCTATCCTAGCACAGGCCCGGACGAACTTGAGCCTGGGAAATTTGCCCCAAATTACTACCAAACAACGAAAATAAGCGTGAATTTGATCATTATTATGAACTTTTACCCTCAATGCGTGTCTCTTATTCAGAGATTGGCGCCACGTGAGCAGAAGAGTTATTCAGGAGTCAGCTGGATTGGACGAACGTAGCGTCGATGCAGAAATTGTGGCTCGTGTGCAGGGCGGCGACAAGCCGGCTTTTAACCTGCTGGTGACCAAATACCAGCACAGGGTGACCAAGTTGGTGGCACGCTATATACGGGATAACGCCGAGGTCCAGGATGTTACTCAGGAGGCCTTTATTAAGGCATACCGGGCGTTAAAGAATTTTCGCGGCGATAGCGCCTTTTATACCTGGCTATATCGCATCGCCATCAATACAGCAAAGAATTTCCTGGTTTCACAGGGGCGGCGACCACCCAATTCTGATATTGATGTCGATACCGCCGAGGTGCTGGATGGTGCGGCGAGTATGCGCGAGACGGCAACACCGGAGCACAACCTGTTGCGCGATGAAATTGCCAATACCGTGCAACGTGCGATCGCGGAGTTGCCGGAAGATTTGCGGACGGCAATCACACTAAGGGAAATAGACGGTATGAGTTATGAAGATATTGCCCAGGTGATGGATTGCCCAATTGGTACAGTGAGATCACGAATATTTCGTGCACGTGAAGCGATCGATAAAGAACTGCGTCCTTTGATATAGATTGATTATTAAATGTTGTTAGTGGGGTTACGATGAACGAGAAATTGTCTGCATTGCTGGATGGTGAGCTCTCGAGAGAGGAGCTGCAGCAGGCGTTGAAAGAGATTGCCGCGAATGACGAGCTAAGTGCTCGTTGGAGTCGGTATCATCTTTTGCGCGATGCCCTGCGTCAGGAGCTGGATCAGGTAGCCCCGGCTGATCTATCGCGCTCAATTGCCGCACAGCTGGAAGGCGAGCCCACGGTGCTTGCGCCACGACGTCTGCCTACACGATCCCGTGTGATGCAAATGGTAACAGGCGCCGCCTTGGCGGCTTCGGTCGCGGCAGTCGCTATCGTTGGCGTCCGCTGGATGGCGCCTGAAGATGTGGCCGCGCCACAATACGTCGCGGCAGTAGAAAATGCGGATTACCTGCGTACGACTGCCACGCGTTGGCAGTCGGTGCCGACAGATGTCGAAGAAAATTTAAACGCCTACCTGGTGGAACACAGCGAATTTTCGCCTACCTCTAGCATGAATGGTGTCATGTCTTACGTCCGGTTTGTCGGGTACGATAGCGAGCAATGAGTTTCAGGCAGTTTCGCTTCTTTCTTTTTATTCTGGGTTTTGGTCCGATTGCATCCGCAATGGCGGCCGACTCGGCGCTCGACTGGCTGATGAAGATGAGCAGTGCAGTTCGTCAGCAAAACTATGAAGGTACCTTTATTTATCGTCATGGTGATCAGCTTGAGGCAATGCGCATTGTGCATCGATCCGATAACGGCGCATCCCGCGAGCGATTGGTATCGCTAAATGGTGAGGCGAGGGAGATCATCCGCAACAATCGCGATGTGATTTGTTATTTACCTGATAAGCGTTCGGTCGTTGTTGAGCACCGTAAGACCGGTGAAAAAAGCTTCCCTGCCTTGTTGCCGGATCGACTGGACAAAGTGGAGGCTAACTACAAACTGGGTCTTGGTGGTTTCGACCGCGTTGCAACGCGAAAGGCGCGAATGGTGTTCGTTAAACCGCGCGATAACTATCGCTATGGCTATCAACTTTGGGCCGACGACAAGACCGGCTTATTGTTGAAATCCAATCTTATTAGTGACGATCACCGAGTGGTCGAACAATTCATGTTTACCCAGATAGAGATCGGTAAACCCATCGGCACCGCTGAGTTAAAATCGAAATATTCTGGCAAGAAATGGGTCTGGCATCGCGAGAAAAAAGAAATGGCGACCGAGACCGGCGACAGACGCTGGAAGGTGACTCAATTGCCCAAGGGCTACGCGCTTTCGAGACAAATGTCGCGACACCTTCCGATGAGGAACATGGTGGTGGAACATTTGGTTTATTCGGATGGATTGGCCGCGGTATCAGTGTTTGTTGAGCCTAAGAGCAAAAAGGCCAAGCGTCCAATGACCGGCGCCACCGGTATGGGAGCTGTCCACGCCTACGGCACCATGGTAAAGGGTCATCAGGTTACGGTCGTGGGAGAGGTGCCCGCAGCTACCGTCGAGCTCATTGGCAAATCTGTGGTCTTCGAATAGTCTTTCCGTTTTCCCGTTTTCTTCTTGCTCTGACGCGACCGCTTTGTTGTGGTATCGGGTATCAAGTATGATACGCGCCGTCCGACAACCGTGAATCATTCATCCCTTAGTGTTTGGCGCCAGCTGATGGCCAGGCGCACAAGTATTACCATCCAATGAGCGACTGGAATCCCCAACAAATCAGGAACTTCTCCATCATTGCGCATATCGATCACGGCAAGTCGACGCTTGCCGATCGATTCATCCAGGTGTGCGGTGGATTGGAAGACAGGGAGATGGCAGCCCAGGTGCTGGATTCCATGGACCTCGAGCGCGAGCGTGGAATTACCATCAAGGCACAGAGTGTTGCACTTAATTACAAGGCCAAAGATGGCAATACCTATCTGCTGAATATGATCGATACACCCGGGCACGTTGATTTTTCATACGAAGTATCGCGATCTCTGACCGCCTGTGAGGGCGCTTTACTGGTGGTAGATGCATCCCAGGGAGTACAGGCCCAGACAGTTGCGAACTGCTTTACGGCGTCTGAGTTGAACCTCGAGATTTTGCCAGTGCTTAACAAGATTGATCTGCCCTCAGCGGAGCCCGAACGTGTAATCACGGAGATCGAAGATATTATAGGTATTGATGCGCAGGATGCGATACGCGCCAGTGCCAAGAGTGGGCTGGGTGTTGAAGAAATACTGGAGTCCATTGTCGATCGTGTTCCACCTCCTGTTGGCGAAGCCGAAGCACCGCTAAGGGCGCTGATTGTTGATTCCTGGTTTGACAACTATCTCGGTACGGTAGTGCTTGTTCGCATTATGGAAGGCACGCTGACGGCAAAAGAAAAAATACGGATGATGGGGAGTGGTAGTGATTTTGAAACCGATGAAGTCGGTATCTTCACACCCAAACGTACACGCGTAAAGGCGCTACGAGCGGGAGAAGTGGGATACGTTATTGCCGGTATCAAGGAGGTTCATGGTGCCAAGGTGGGGGACACGATTACCCATACTCGCCAACCTGCAAGCGAACCGCTACCAGGATTCAAAGAGATCAAACCGCAGGTGTTTGCGGGACTCTATCCGGTGGATTCGGCAGACTACGACGCCTTCCGGGAGGCGCTCGAGAAACTTTGCCTGAATGATGCGTCACTCGTGTTTGAACCAGAAACATCGCAGGCATTGGGTTTTGGATTCCGCTGTGGTTTTCTCGGTATGTTACATATGGAGATTATCCAGGAGCGCCTGGAGAGGGAGTACGATCTCGATCTGGTGACTACCGCGCCGACCGTTGTATATCAGGTGCTGACTTCCAGCGGCGACGTGATGGAAGTGGAAAACCCGGCAAAGTTGCCTAATCCGTCAAAAATCTCAGAATTCCGGGAGCCAATTGTCCAGGCGAATATTCTGGTGCCACAAGATTACGTTGGTGCTGTAATCGGATTATGCGTCGAAAAACGCGGGGAACAGAACGACATGCGTTACCTAGGTAATCAGGTAATGTTGTCTTATGACTTACCGCTGAACGAGATCGTGCTGGATTTCTTCGATCGTCTGAAGTCCGTCAGTCGTGGTTATGCATCGCTGGATTACGAGTTTCTCGAATTCAGGTCTTCTAAACTTATTAAGCTGGACGTTATGATAAATGGCGAAACGGTGGACGCATTGTCGATCATTGTTCACCAGGATCAGGCGCACTACCGCGGCCGGGAATTGTCGAAGCGGTTGAAAGAAATCATTCCTCGGCAGATGTTCGATGTGGCAATTCAGGCAGCAATTGGATCCAAGATCATTGCGCGTGAAACGGTTAAGGCATTGCGTAAGAATGTGACGGCAAAGTGTTATGGTGGCGATATTACGCGTAAGCGTAAATTGTTGGAAAAACAAAAGGCCGGTAAAAAGCGTATGAAACAGTTTGGTTCGGTTGAAATTCCGCAGGAAGCCTTTCTGGCTGTCCTGCGAGTGGATGAAAAATAGCGTATGGATTTCTCGGTATTAATGCTTATTTTGCTGGTGGTCGCAGGCGCGATATGGGGATTGGATCGTCTTATTTCTGCACCGGCCAGGAATCGGGCAGCGGATGATCTCGCACAGGCCAATGAACCCGAGGAGTCGGTGATAAAGGCGAGGCGCGAGCCCGTCATCGTGGAATATGCGCGCGCTTTTTTTCCGGTAATCCTGATTGTTTTCGTTTTGCGTGCATTCATCGTGGAGCCATTTCGTATTCCTTCTGGCTCGATGATGCCGAGTTTGTTAGCAGGTGATTTTATACTGGTCAGCAAGTTCAGTTTTGGTGTGCGTTTCCCCGGTCTCAATATAAAAATGGTGGATAGTGGCAGTCCGCAGCGCGGTGATGTCATGGTGTTTCGTTATCCCGACAATCCCACGGTGAATTACATCAAGCGTACTATTGGTCTACCCGGTGACCATATTCTTTATAAAAACAAAAGACTATATATAAATGGTAAGCTGATGCCCCAGGAGTTGGTACGGCCATATCTTCTACGGGAGTCCGGCGAGCGTTTGACTGAAATGCAGCATTGGACCGAAGATTTGGGAGTTGTGAAACACGATATTCTTAAGTACGGTCACAACAATGACATTACTCTGGAATATAAAGTACCGGAAGGACACTATTTCGTATTGGGGGATAACCGGGACCGCAGCAACGACAGTCGTTACTGGGGTTTTGTACCAGAAGACCATTTGATCGGAAGAGCATTCATGATCTGGTTCAGCTGGGACCTGGAAGACAACCAGAAATCGTTCTGGGATAAAGTGTTGTGGGACCGAATAGGTAAATCCATTCAGTAGATTAAAATTTTTGTATGTAGCGGAGGAAATCGATGACGGCATTGAGACGACAGGAAGGGATGACGATGTGGGGAATGGTTGGTCTCGCACTAATCGGCATATTCTTTTTGCTGCTTATGTTTAAACTGATACCGCCATACATGGATGACTTCAAGGTTGGTTCGGCGATCAAGCGAATTGCCAAAAAGCCTGGCGCTGGCTCCCTGCCGCCAAATGCACTTATTGAGAATATCGACAAAATGTTCGCGATTGAAAACGTAAACCACGTTAGGGCGGATAAAGACGTTGAGATCATCCCTCGCGGTGCATCGGCAAGACTCATCAAACTTGAATACGAGCGCGAAGTACCCATGACTGGGAATATTTCGGTGCTACTGTATTTTGATCATGCGGTAGAGGCGCGTTGATTTGGCCGCGGTTCGGCGCGAACTAATTGATCACCTTGGGTATTCCTTTCAGTCTGACGAGCTGGTTGATCTGGCGCTGACCCATCGGAGCCATGGCGCGCGGAACTACGAGCGTCTTGAGTTTCTCGGGGACAGTATTCTGGGCTTCACGATTTCTTCCTACTTGTTCCAACATTTCCCTGAATTAAGTGAAGGCGAGCTGACTCGTTTGAGAGCGAGCCTGGTACGAAAGGAATCCCTGGCTCAACTAGCACGTGGTCTTGAACTGGGTAAACACCTGCGTCTGGGAAGTGGCGAGCTGAAAAGTGGCGGCCACGATCGTGACTCAATCCTGGCAGACGCCCTGGAAGCCTTGATTGGCGCTATCTATATAGATGGTGGTATTGAATCTACCCGTGAAACAATATTGCGCATTTACAAGGATCAGTTGGCCTCGGTGGATCCAAAGGCTATTCAGAAAGACCCAAAAACAAGGCTGCAAGAATTTCTGCAGAAACGATCACAGTTAATACCCGAGTACGAAGTATTAGAGGTTCACGGCGAAGCGCATGCACAATCTTTTACAGTTAGATGTCTGGTGCCAGGTCTTGACGAAGCTGTTACGGGGAAAGGACGGTCTCGCCGGGCTGCGGAGCAGGACGCGGCGAGTCGGGCGCTGGCAGAACTGACGCAGAACTGATGTCTAGCGCATATCGAAGCGGCCTGGTGACATTCATCGGTCGACCTAATGTCGGAAAATCCACCTTACTGAATCGACTGGTAGGTCAGAAAGTCAGTATTACCTCAAGGCGTCCACAGACGACGCGCCACCGAATCATGGGCATCAAAACCATTGAGAATGCCCAGATCGTTTACGTCGACACCCCTGGCCTGCATATCGGGAAGGGAAAAATAATTAATCGATTTATGAATCGTGCGGCAACCGGCGCCCTACAGGGCGTCGATTGTATCGTCATGGTTATTACTGCAAAGGGCTGGCAGGAAGCAGACGAGCGCGTGCTCGAAGTCGTACGCAGGCAGGAGCAACCCGTTGTTCTCGTAATCAACAAGATGGACTTGCTCAAGCGCCGGGAAGATTTGCTGCCTTTGATTGAGAAGTCCAAAGATCGTATGCAGTTTGCTGAAATCATACCTGTATCGGCGACCGCCGGAACCAATATGGACCAACTGGAAAAGGTGCTGATAGAACAACTGCCTGAACAGACACCACTGTTTCCCGAGGATCAGTTGACCGATAGAAGTGAGCGCTTCATGGCGGCGGAATTTGTTCGGGAGCAGATCTTTCGGAACCTTGGTCAAGAGGTGCCTTATTCTGTTGCCGTCGAAATCGAGCAATTCAAAACAGAGAAACGTGTGCTCCACATCAATGCATTGATATGGGTGGAAAAGGCGGGTCAAAAAGCAATCCTGATAGGAAAAGGTGGCGACAGTCTAAAAAGGATCGGAACGGCTGCGCGAAAGGAAATGGAACAATTCTTTCAGTGTAAAGTTAACCTAACACTCTGGGTAAAAGTACGGGAAGGCTGGTCCGATAGTGAGAAGGCCGTTCGCAGTCTTGGTTATGCAGACGAGGACTAATGATGCGTGTCCAGCAGCAACCCGCATTTGTCATTCACCATCACGATTACAGTGAAACCAGTTTGTTGCTGGAGCTGTTTACCCGAGACTATGGTCGTGTCGCTGTGATTGCAAAGGGTGCACGTCGATCACGGGGCGGACGTCGTGCCTTGATGAATCCTTTCACACCACTACGGGTAAGTTGGAGTGGGAAAGGAGAGTTGGGCGTGCTCACTGATGTCGAAGCCGACGGCGCAGCATTTACTCTGACGGGTGAAGCTCTGTTTTGTGGTTTTTATCTCAACGAGTTGCTGGTTCGTTTGTTGCACCGTGACGATCCTCATGCTGCGTTGTTCGAAGGATATCTGCGCAGCCTTGATGGGCTTCAGAAAGGAGATTTTGTTGATGCAACACTAAGAGTGTTCGAGCACCTGTTACTTCAGGAAATTGGGTATGGGCTGGTGCTGGATCATGACTCGAATGATAATACCTCGATTGCCGATGAAGTATTGTATGAGTACGTGCCAGAAAGTGGTCCGCGTCGGGTAAAAGACAGAAGCGAGAGTGTTTCCGGAGTTGTCATTCATGGCAGCAGTCTGAAGGCGCTGGCAAGCGGATCACTCGATGAGCCGCGAACATTAAAAGAATTGAAACGTTTGATGCGATTCATGCTGAGTCGCCATCTCGGTGGCCGACCATTAAACAGTCGTCAGCTGATGCAGTCGGTTTCCCGACGGGCGAACGTAACTGAAGGAGATTCAGGCAGGTGATTACCCTGGGCGTAAATATTGATCACGTAGCGACCTTAAGACAGGCGCGCGGCACCGTGTACCCGGATCCGGTGCAGGCAGCAATCGTAGCGGAGCAAGCGGGGGCGGACGCCATTACCATGCACTTGCGCGAAGATCGACGCCATATCCAGGAGCGTGATGTGGAGCTGGTTCAGCAGGTCAAACAGACGAGACTAAATCTGGAAATGGCCGTGACGGACGAAATGCTTGCGTTTGCAGTGCAAACAAAACCGGAAGACTGTTGTCTGGTTCCGGAACGAAGGGAAGAGTTGACCACAGAGGGTGGGCTGGACGTGGTTGGACAAGAGAAGAAGATTTCTGATGCGGTAAAGCGCCTCGATGAAGCCGGTGTTCGTGTGTCACTTTTTATTGATGCCGATCCAGCGCAGATTGAAGCGGCATCGCGAACTGGTGCACCCGTTATCGAGATTCACACCGGCCATTTTGCCGATGCGAGAAGTGAAAAAGAGGCGCAGCAGGAATTGGCACGGGTTCAACTTGGCATCCAGAAAGGACTGGATTTGGGTATCCAGGTGAATGCGGGCCACGGGCTGCATTACCACAACGTGCAAGATATCGCCGCGATTCCGGGCGTGCAGGAGCTCAATATCGGGCATGCGATTGTCGCCAGAGCATTGTTTACCGGTTTTGAAGAAGCCGTGCGAGAAATGAAATTGCTAATGCGGGAAGTTGCACCGGAATGATCTTTGGTATCGGTACCGACATTGTGCGGGTGGAACGCATGAGCAAAAACCTCGAACGATTCGGTGGCAAGTTTGCACGCCGCATCTTGACTCAAAATGAATTGTCCGACTACGAAAATGTGATCAATCCCGCAAATTTCCTGGCAAAGCGTTTTGCCGCTAAAGAGGCTGCCGCAAAGGCGATGGGAATTGGATTCCGCGATGGACTTACCCTCAGGCAAATTGGTGTTGGTCATGACGAGAGAGGTAAGCCACAGCTTGAATTTGAAGATTACGCGGCGGAATTTATCAAAAAGAAAGGTATCAATGCCGTGCACGTCAGCCTCGCTGACGAAGCTGACAATGCGGTGGCTTTTGTTACCTTAAGTATCGATTAATTCGATATCGAATGATCCCACAGGGAAGACTAGTCTCTAACCAGTTCACCCCTGAATCCCATGATGGTTGCAACGCCGATCATCACCAGTCCGGCCAGCACCAGTAGTGGTCCAACCGACGCTATCGGACTCGCGAATAAGGCACCTGCCCAAGGCAACTCAAATACTGCGACCAGATAGAGAAGTCCGGAATGCAGGACCGCACCAGCAATGAAAACCCAGCTGATTATTTGTTTGAACTTGGCTGGTATTGCGAGAAAACATAAAACGACACCCGCGACAATGTTCAGCATTGCTTCCAGATTGCCATGGGCGTGCGGCCCGGACTTAATAGCATCGATTTTGCCGCGACTGTTCAAGCTGCTGGAGAGGGCAAGTACCGCGCCAGTGTTTTTCTGTGCGAGTTGTTGAGCGTTGAGAGAGTTCAGTTCTTCGTCGAGGTAACCGTTGCTGGCGATGCCTTGAAGCTCACTCAACTTGGATTGTCTTTGGCTTTGAGCCTCATTTACTGCATCAAATTGGGTGGCAATCATGTAGGGCCCCAGCGCGGCAGTAAATACCAGGTAGAGAAAACCGAAAGCAATATTCTTTTTTCCTATCATGACATTCTCCTCATTTCTTCAGGGGTTATAGTCTATGTGTTGCGAATAGTTTTACCGCCCAAAGAGAGTAATTAAAACCCTAATTGTTCTGCTATTGTTTATTGAGGGAGCGATCTAGGGGAATCTAAGGCCGGAAATATCTATGCAGGAAGTTGGACAGATAGACGGAAGGGTATGTGCAGTTTGATCAGTTTTGACTCACGTTTGAGGCGGTTGCTGCTAATCGTGCTGATATCGCTTGTTCCACTCAAACAAATCTCTGCAGCAGATAGTTTTGAGCAGGCGGTACAGTGGCATAAAGCCGGCAAGTCGACAAAAGCTGTGAAAACGTTGACCAGATTGGCAAAAGAAGGCGATGTCAATGCGCAAGCCTATCTCGGTGCAATGTACGGTAGCGGTAACGGTGTTGCCCGAAACTATCGGTTGGCGCTCAAGTGGCAGCGCAAGGCAGCAAAGAAAGGACACGTTCTGGCTCAATACAACACGGCGGTATTGCTGGCGAGAGGCGATAAGAGCTCGAGTAACCTGGAGGAGTCAGCGACATGGTTCAAAAAGGCCGGCGAGGCGGGATTACCGCAGGCACAATTGCATATGGGATTGATGCATGAAAAAGGTTGGGGAATCACCCGTTGCCCTTACGAGGCTTCAAAATGGTACTACCGTGCAGGTAAAACATTCCTGAACCAGAACAATCTTAAAATGGCGATTCACGCGAGAGACAACATCTTGCGCTTACTGCCAGACTATTATCTGGCGACACAGTTGTCTGATGAAATTTTTCTCCATGGTTCAGAAAAATAAGCTGGTTTCTGGCTTAATCGAACCAAATCGCCGTGCTATCTTAAATATAAGCAGGCGCATCACAGGTTAGAGGTGTTATGGCATGAACGAAGAATCACGGAAGATACTCGTTGTCGATGACAATGCAGATAACCGTGAGCTTTTATCTCGCCGTCTGGAGAAAAAGGGCTATGAGACGGTTTGTGCATCTTCAGGGAAAATTGCGCTCGAACTTCTCGAACAGCAATCATTCGATTTGATTTTGCTGGATATCATGATGCCGGAAATCAGCGGCATCGAAGTTCTTCAAATGGTCCGTGAAAACAAATCCATGGCGGACCTTCCTATCATAATGGCGACAGCCAAAGACACCAGCGAAGACATGGTAAATGCGTTGAAGCTTGGTGCCAATGACTACATCACCAAGCCGATTGATTTCCCGGTACTGTTCGCACGCGTGCAAACCCAGATGGCGCTCAAGCATGCTAATGATCGCAATCACGAGCTGGTAGGCCAGCTTAAGGCCAGAAATGATTTTATTCGTTCAATTTTTGGTCGCTACGTGTCGGATACGGTGGTTGAACAGTTACTGGATACACCGGATGCATTGCGGCTTGGCGGTGAAACTAAGAATCTGACAGTGATGTTTTCCGATCTACGTGGATTTACACCGATCGCCGAGTCGCTACCTCCTGCCAGCGTAGTGGATATGCTTAATAATTATTTTGGGGTTATGACCGACGCCATTGAGGAGTTTCATGGAACTATCAACGAGTTTTATGGTGACGGCATTCTGGCTTTCTTCGGCGCACCCATGCCTGCAGAGGATCATGCTCGTGCCGCGGTGCAATGCGCGTGCAAGATGCAGCAGCTAATGGAGCGGGTAAACAAAATTAATAACGATGCGGGCCTGCCCGAGTTATCGATGGGAATCGGCATCAATACCGGCAATGTCGTTATTGGAAATATCGGTGCTCATACTCGCAGCAAATATGGCATCGTTGGTTCACCGGTGAATCTGGCGGCCCGAATCCAGGCCAGTGCTGGTGCCGGTGAGATTCTGGTTTCAGAAGCAACATTGAAGGGTGCCGGTGATGGCGTGGAGTGTCTGGAACAACGAACTATCGAGGCGAAAGGAATAGACCACCCGGTATCGGTTTATTGTATTGGTGGTTTGTCGGATTCGGCTGGTATCGCTGGCCGCACAACGGCTAAAAGCAGCTAGCGAAGATTTCCAGGGAATAAAAAAAGACGCGTCTGAAACAGGTCAAACGCGTCTTTATTAGTTGGCTCCCCGGGCAGGACTTGAACCTGCGACATAAGGATTAACAGTCCTCCGTTCTACCAACTGAACTACCGGGGAATATCACCAGCGTCCCATGTAAGAACTGCCTGGTTTCCTCCCTCCGGCCGCAAATGTGACACAGGTCCATGACTGCGACCTGCCCTGCCGCTTGGGCCACCGGGGAGAGGTCGCGTATGGTACTGACGAGCCCCCGCAGGGTCAAGATGTCTTGCAAGACAAGGATTTGCCTGAGGATGTGCGGTGAGATACTCGCGGACGACCGGTCCAGTAGACAATAATTGCCCGTTTGTACCCGGTAGCACTGCAAAAAGTAAAAGTGGCCCCTGGGAACACCATGCCGTTGTCGTTGTACATCAAATAGCGGTAATACCCGCTACCGTATTGCAGGGATGTTCCTGCCGACAGTGGGCCCTGCACGCGTAACAGGAGATCATCGCCGTCAATTTTCCGATTGCGATTCCCATCCGAAAAGATAATCCAGCCGTCTGACCATGGTGATGATTTTGAGCAGCTTATCCCGTCGCCACTCGCACAAAGGGTTACGGTTTTTCTTCTGTTGACCGCGCTGGCGCGAACAAATGCCAGGTCCGTCATCAAACCGTTGACTTCGGCAGTGGTGGCGTGGCTTTGAATAATGCCACCGATTCCAGAGACGAGGGCACCGAGTACACCGGCAATTCCCAGCCCGGTAAGTACCTCAACTATTGATGCGCCACTTTGGCGTGCACGAAAAATCCGCCCCGATCGGGGCTGCTGTTCTGGCTTCATGGTCATCCTCCCTGACGACGTTTTTATTAATTATCAGATCGAACGGCATCCTGCCGAAATCGAGGTGATGTAGGCATTCTATGTGACAGATCGAATTGGAATCAATGCCAAATTTATTAATGAAGCAATTATCTGACGAGGGTAGGCTGCATTTTTGTAAGCCGTGCTACGCCTTGCCCAGAAAATTTTCCAGACGATCCAAGGCAGCGTCCAGCGTTTCCATGCCCGTAGCAAATGAAACGCGCATATAGCCTTCGGCACCAAACGCCGATCCGGGAACCAGTGCAACTCCCACTTCATTGAGGATATGTTCCGCGAGATCGACGTCATTATTAATCCCGTTAAGATTGTCGATCGCTTCCTGCATAGTGGGAAACGCATAAAACGTTCCCTCGGACGGTCGGCATCGAACGCCCTTCATTTGATTCAAGCGCTCAACAACATGATCGTGCCGTTCCTTAAATGCAGCCAGCATCGGTGCAATACAACTCTGGTCTCCGTTGATAGCTGCGGTTGCCGCTACCTGGGAAATCGAAGCAGGATTCGAGGTGCTTTGTGACTGGACTTTTTTCATTGCGGCGATCAGTGGTTCTGGACCTGCGGCATAACCAATGCGCCAACCGGTCATTGAATATGCCTTTGACACACCGTTTAAAACTATAGTGCGATCCATAAGATCAGGGCAGGCCATGACAATATTAGTGAATGGTTCGTCCGCCCACAGGATATGTTCATACATATCGTCGGTAGCGATGAGTACCTGCGGGTGTTTGCGCAGAATTTCTCCCAATGCTGCCAGTTCCGCTTTATTGTAGCTGGCTCCGGTTGGATTCGATGGACTGTTGAGAACCAGTAGTCGGGTTTTTTCGTTAATGGCATTTTCCAGCTGGTCAGGTGAGGTCTTGAATCCCTGGTCGATCCCGGCGGAGATCACCACTGGTTTGCCATCAGCAAGTAGCACCATGTCAGGATAAGATACCCAGTAGGGCGCCGGGATAATGACTTCGTCTCCAGGATCTAACAGGGCCTGAGCCAGATTAAAGAAACTCTGCTTGCCTCCCACAGATACAAGTATTTGGGCCGGCTCGTAATTGAGGCCATTGTCGCGTTTAAACTTCTCTATAATTGCCTGTTTCAGTTCCGGAGTGCCATCCACCGCCGTATATTTAGTAAATCCGTTTCGAATGGCTTCGATTGCGGCTTCCTTAATGTGTTCCGGTGTATCAAAGTCCGGTTCGCCTGCACCTAAACCGATAACATCCTTTCCTGCCGCACGCAGTTCGCGGGCACGATTGGTAACGGCAAGAGTGGGGGAGGGTTTAATCCGCTGGACGCGGTGAGAGAGACGGATTTCGGTCAAGGATGAAACTTCCAAATAAAAAATAACTCGAATGCGGGATAATATACTCTGTTCCCGAAAATAGTGAATAGTTCTATGAGTGATGAATTCAAACTGGAGCGACCGTTTCAACCGGCTGGCGACCAACCGCGCGCGATCGAGTCGCTGATCCAGGGGCTGGAGGCCGGGGAGGCGTGGCAAACGCTGCTCGGGGTCACCGGTTCGGGTAAGACATACACCGTTGCCAATGTGATTCAGCATACCCAGCGTCCAACACTGGTGATGGCGCCCAACAAAACACTGGCCGCACAGCTCTATTCGGAGATGCGGGATTTCTTTCCGCACAATGCCGTTGAGTATTTCGTTTCCTATTACGACTACTATCAACCCGAAGCCTACGTGCCGGCGTCTGATACCTTTGTTGAGAAAGACGCATCAATCAATGAGCACATTGAGCAAATGCGCCTGTCGGCGACCAAGGCGCTGCTGGAGCGTCGGGACGCTATCATCGTCGCCACGGTTTCAGCGATTTATGGTCTGGGCGATCCCAAGTCCTACCACGGCATGATTCTGCACTTGCGCCAGGGTTCGACGATGGATCAACGGGCGATCCTGAAACGGCTCGCGGAGCTTCAGTACACGCGCAACGATATCGAGTTACATCGGGGTACGTTTCGTGTTCACGGTGATGTGATTGATATCTATCCGGCGGATTCAGACCGATTGGCGATTCGTGTCGAGTTGTTTGGCGATGAAATCGAAAATATAAACCAGTTCGACCCCCTGACCGGTGAAGTGGTGGAGCGATTGACGCGAACCACCATCTATCCAAAATCCCATTATGTAACACCTCGAGAAACAGTACTTCATGCTGTCGACTTGATCCGCGAAGAGCTGAAGATTCGCCTCGAGCACCTCCGCAAAGCAGATAAGCTGGTTGAAGCACAGCGGCTTGAGCAGCGCACTCGTTTTGATATGGAGATGATGCAGGAACTCGGTTACTGCTCCGGTATCGAAAACTATTCACGCTACTTATCTGGAAGGAAAGAGGGCGAGCCCCCGCCAACGCTAATCGATTACCTTCCAGAAGACGCCATCATGATTCTGGATGAAAGTCATGTCACTGTTCCGCAAATAGGTGGCATGTATCGTGGCGATCGATCACGCAAGGAAACGCTGGTCGAATATGGATTTCGCTTGCCATCTGCGCTGGACAATCGTCCGTTGCGATTCGATGAATTTGAGAAATTGATGCCCCAGACGATTTTTGTCTCTGCGACGCCCGGACCTTATGAACTGGAACATGCGCCAGAGGTGATCGACCAGGTGGTGCGGCCAACCGGTCTGATCGATCCGGAAGTTGAGGTGCGCCCCGTGGCAACTCAGGTAGACGATCTTTTGTCAGAGATCCGTAAACGTGTTGCCGTGGATGAGCGTGTATTGGTGACAACTCTCACAAAACGCATGGCGGAGGATCTTACAGAGTATTACCACGATCACGATGTGCGTGTGCGTTATCTCCATTCCGATATCGATACAGTCGAGCGAGTCGAGATACTGCGAGACCTCCGGGCTGGAGAATTCGATGTATTGGTCGGTATTAACCTTCTACGCGAGGGTTTGGATATTCCGGAGGTCTCGCTGGTGGCGATCCTTGATGCCGATAAGGAAGGTTTCTTGCGTTCAACGCGCTCTTTAATTCAGACCATTGGCCGGGCGGCGCGTAACGTCAGCGGCAAGGCGATTTTGTATGCGGACAAGATGACCGACTCCATGCGTACCGCCATTGACGAAACCGGGCGTCGTCGAAAAAAACAGGCTGCATATAATAAGGAACACAACATCACACCGCAGAGTGTTAAGAAAAGAATTAAGGACATCATCGAGGCAGTGCCGGGACGCGGACCGACGTCTGGTAAAAAGAGGGGCGCGCGTGAAGCGGTTCTGGTTGCAGAAGAAGCGGCCGAGTATCAGGTTATGGGAGCGACCGGTCTGGGTAAGGTAATTGCCAAATTGGAAAAACAAATGTTTGAGCACGCAAAGAATCTCGAGTTTGAGGAAGCGGCAGCACTACGAGACAAGATCGATGCAATAAAGCAGGGCCAGTTTGGCCTGGTAGAGAAAAGGTAACTGGCTTCACTGGAGAACTGAAAAACATCAAAGCAATAGAATCCCAGTTTGGTGTGACCACTCGAAAATTCCAGGGAAAAACTGCATTGGCTTACACACTTCAGCATTCGATTTTTCTCTACTTGCTCGATCCAGAGAATAATCTGCGCGCCATGTTCTCCGGTGCCACCCTGCCTGCAACCCTAGGCAAGGAAATGACTCAATATCTCACAAGCAATGGCTAGAAAGAGTTAGCAGCGCGTATTGTCCTGCACGAGAAAAACCATACCACGAAGAGTGCAATATTAGAGGGTGCTTAATTACTCTTGTTTTACCGTGTTTTATCGACGATAGTTAATTTATCCCATTATTATTAAATCTATATCGGGGGAGATAATGTTTTCTAAAGAAGTGAACGTAATACGAATGGTGTCGAGGGGCTTCCTTGCAGCCATCATATCAAGCACATTCGTTCTGGCCGGGCCGATCAGTGCCCAAGCCAAGCCACAGAAATCGTTGACCTGGGCGGGTTGTGGTATTTCCAAGAAGGCCTTTATGGCCGAAATGGCAAAGGCCTATGAGAAAAAGACTGGTGTCAAAATCGTTTTACAAGGCGGTGGCGCTACCAAAGGTATTCGAAAAGTATCCGCACGCGAAATCGATCTTGGTGGATCGTGTCGCCAAACGCTGGAAGATCCGAATACTCTTTCTTCGCACAGGAAAGAGCGCCGCGTACAAATGGACCCGGTGGCCTGGGATGCATTGGCGGTGATCGTGCACAAACAAAATCCGGTAAGTAACATCACGCTGGATCAATTGCGCAAGGTCTATACCGGTCGCATTACCAACTGGAGTCAATTAGGTGGCAATAACGCTCCCATCGATCTTTATGTCCGTCGGGGCAAAATCTCAGGTGTCGGGCGAACCATCCGTGAGCTGATTTTTTACGACTATGAGCAGGATTTCTCGAGCCCGCGAATTCAAGTAAAAAAATCATCTGGCCCGATCGAAAAAGCGATAGCCAAAGATGCGGTAAACGGTATCGCAATTAGCGGTATCAGTAGCGCCAAGCGCCGCAGTGTGAAATTACTAAAGCTTGAGGGGCATGAGCCGAGTTATCGGAATATTAAAAACGGTTCCTACTTACTATATCGACCACTGTTTCTTGTCAGCCATTTGCGCAGCCTGGATAATCCCGAAATCCGCAAGTTCTCACAATTCGTACACGGCGAAGAGGGCAAGAAGATAATGCGTAAGGTGGGCACGGTTCCCTACGAGGACGCGATCCATCTGTGGCTGAAGTATCTGAACTCGGTACGAAAAGCACAGGACGCAGGTTTACGGCAGTAATAATCCTGAACGCTGCTTGTTAGCGTTCGTCAACATGTGGTAATTTGCGCCTCTTTTAGGCGCGTAGCTCAGTTGGTTAGAGCACCACCTTGACATGGTGGGGGTCGTTGGTTCGAATCCAATCGCGCCTACCAGAAACGAAACGCCTACCCGGCCAATTTGTTTTGGGGGTAGGCGTCTTTTTTTAATTCCAATGAGGAGCCTGTAAGCGGCCGATTGTAGCGGTCGCCACTGCGCAAGAGGATCCAGTATGCCTGTAATTACACTTCCCGACGGCAGCCGCCGCGAATTTTCCAAACCCGTATCCATTGCAGAAATAGCGGCCGATATTGGCCCCGGTCTGGCCAAAGCCGCCTTGGCTGGCAAAGTGGCCGATAAGTTGGTCGATACTTCCTATGTGGTGGAGGACGATGCAGAAATCAGCATTGTTACCGCCAAGGACGAAGAGGGCGTAGAAATCATTCGTCACTCCACTGCACACTTGCTGGCACAGGCGGTAAAAGATCTCTTCCCTGAGGCGCAAGTAACCATCGGGCCGGTTATCGAAGACGGTTTCTACTACGACTTTGCGTATAAGCGTGGATTTACCGAGGAAGATGTCGCAGCAATTGAAAAACGGATGAAAGAGCTCGCGAAAAAAGGTGAGCGGGTAGAGCGCACCGTGATGAAGCGTGAAGAGGCGATCGATTTCTTCCGCAACATGGGCGAAGAGTATAAAGCAGAAATAATCGAATCGATCCCTAAGGGCGAAGAACTATCGCTGTACCGGCAAGGGGAATTCATTGACCTGTGCCGCGGTCCTCACGTACCTAACATTAACCAACTCAAAGCTTTCAAGCTCATGAAGGTAGCGGGTGCCTACTGGCGTGGTGATTCCAACAACGAAATGCTGCAGCGCATTTATGGCACTGCCTGGGGTAACAAGGATGCGCTGAAGGATTATTTGCATCGCCTGGAGGAAGCGGAGAAACGGGATCATCGCAAGCTGGGAAGAAAACTGGATCTTTTCCATACCCAGGAAGAAGCCCCGGGGATGATTTTCTGGCATGACCGAGGCTGGACCGTTTACCGCATGGTGGTGGATTACATTCGCAGTGTGTTGCGGGATAACGGCTATCAGGAAGTTCATACACCACAAATTGTTGATCGGTCTTTGTGGGAAAAGTCCGGGCACTGGGACAAGTTCCGCGAGGACATGTTTACTACGCATTCGGAAAATCGCGACTATGCAATCAAGCCGATGAACTGCCCTTGTCATGTGGAGATATTCAATCAGGGACTACGCAGCTATCGTGATTTGCCGTTGCGCATGGCAGAGTTTGGTTCCTGCCACCGGAATGAACCCTCGGGTACGCTTCATGGCTTGATGCGCTTGCGCAATTTTGTTCAGGACGATGCGCACATATTCTGTACCGACGACCAGATTCAGTCGGAAGTGTCGGCGTTTATTGATCTTCTGTACAAGGTCTACGCCGATTTCGGTTTTACCGATATTATTATCAAACTTTCTACGCGCCCCGAGAAACGGGTGGGTTCCGACGAAGCCTGGGACAAGGCTGAGCACACACTGGAGCGTGCGCTAAACGACAAGGGGCTGGATTGGGATCTGCAGCCCGGAGAGGGAGCATTTTACGGGCCTAAAATCGAGTTCTCCCTCAAGGATTCTATTGGTCGAATTTGGCAGTGCGGTACTATCCAGGTCGATTTCTCCATGCCAGGCAGACTGGGTGCCCATTACGTTGCAGAAGATTCCAGCAAGCAGGTGCCGGTCATGCTGCATCGGGCCATTTTGGGTTCTCTCGAGCGATTTATTGGTATTTTGATCGAGGAACACGCCGGTTCTCTGCCTGCATGGTTGGCGCCGGTGCAGGTCTCAGTGCTGCCGATCGCTGATGGACAGGCCGAATATGCCCAGAAAGTTGAAAAATCGTTGAAAAATCAGGGCTTCAGGGTCGAATCCGACTTGAGAAACGAGAAAATCGGCTATAAAATCCGCGAGCACACAATGAAGCGCACTCCCTACCTGTTGGTAGTTGGCCAGAGGGAAGCTGGGGAGGGCACCGTTGCCGTTCGCGCGCGATCCGGTGAGGACATGGGTTCGATGAGCCCGGAGGCTTTTGCCGAAATCCTGACCAAAGATATCGCGGGCCGCGGCATTTAATTATTTTGGAGGACTGAAACTATTTCTGCAAAACGCGAGACTCGTCTCAACGATAAGATTACGGCACCGGAAGTAAGAGTTATTGGTGCGGATGGGGAACAGGTAGGAATACTGGCAATCGAAGAGGCATTGCGCGTCGCAGAAGAGGCGGAGCTCGATCTGGTCGAGATTTCACCTAATGCAGAACCGCCTGTTTGTCGCGTAATGGACTTTGGCAAGTTCCTGTACGAGGAAAGCAAGCGCAAAGCAGCGGCAAAGAAAAAGCAGAAACAGACTCAAGTCAAAGAAATAAAGTTTCGTCCGGGAACGGACATTGGCGATTACAACATCAAGGTACGGAAACTCATTGAGTTTCTGGAAAATGGTGACAAGACGAAGGTCACGCTTCGTTTTCGTGGTCGGGAAATGGCCCACAGGGAACTGGGTTTGGAGTTGTTAAAGCGGGTTGAGGAAGACCTGAAAGAATACGCTGTTGTCGAACAATTCCCGAGACTTGAGGGTCGACAGATGGTGATGGTGCTTGCGCCAAAACGATAAAGCCAGCTGAATCGAAAAGTTACGATCTGTTGGGCCAAAAAAGGCGCCGACAGTAAAATTGGAGTAAAGGGTAATGCCAAAATTAAAGACAAACCGTGGTGCGGCCAAGCGCTTCAAGCGTACGGCGAAGGGTGGCTTCAAACGAAGCAGCTCTCACTTGCGCCACATATTGACCAAGAAATCGACAAAGCGTAAGCGTCATTTGCGCGGTACCGACCAAGTGAACAAGGTCGATGTCGCGTCGGTGAAGCAGATGCTTCCGTACGCTTAATAGAGGTTTATAGATATGCCACGAGTAAAACGCGGTGTTCAGGCTCACGCTCGACACAAAAAAGTATTAAAGCAGGCAAAGGGCTACCGCGGTGCCCGCAGCCGCACATTCAAGACTGCAAACCAGGCCGTGATGAAGGCCGGTCAGTACGCCTATCGTGATCGTCGCCAACGCAAGCGTCAGTTCCGTGCGCTTTGGATTGCACGAATCAATGCAGCCGCCCGTGAAAACGGTATGAGCTACAGTCGATTTATTAACGGCCTGATGCGGGCTGAAGTCGAGGTTGATCGCAAGGTGTTAGCTGATATCGCGGTTCACGACAGCCAGGGATTTTCCGCATTGGTAGATCAAGCTAAGGCCGCTTTGCAGTAAACGTTAATTTGTAAGACGTTATTTCTGCGATAACCTGATAAGAAGGGAAGGCCAAATGCCTTCCCTTTTTTATTTTAAACCTAATGCCACGTAAAACTGGCTGTTTAAGAAAAAGACTATGAGCAGCGAACAAGAACAATCGCTAACTGAACTGCTTAATGCCGCATGCGAGGCGGCAGAGGCTGCGTCCGACGAAGCAACTGTAGAGCAATTACGTGTGCAATACCTGGGCAAGAAGGGTGTTCTCACCGAACAGCTGAAGCGTCTCGGAAGTTTGCCGGCTGAAGAGCGCCCACAGTTTGGTAAGTTGGTTAATGAGGCCAAGCAGAAACTGCAGCAGGTGTTAACCGAGCGTAAAGATGCTTTGCAGTCGAGTGCACGTGAAGCGCAGCTCGCGAGCGAAACCATAGATGTCACTTTACCGGGGCGTGGTTTGAATACCGGTGGACTTCACCCGGTTACACGTACTCTCGAGCGCCTCGAGCGCCTTTTCGTAGGAATGGGATTCCAGATTGCGGATGGGCCCGAGATAGAAGATGACTTTCATAATTTTGAGGCCCTGAATATTCCTGAGGATCATCCTGCCCGGGCGATGCATGACACCTTCTATTTTAAAGATGGTCATGTTCTACGAACACATACTTCGCCGGTGCAGATTCGCTTTATGGAGAGCCATGAACCGCCTTTTCGCGCGATTGCTCCAGGGCGCGTTTATCGCTGTGATTCCGATGTCACCCACACACCAATGTTCCATCAACTCGAGGGGCTATGGGTGGATGAGTCAGTGAGTTTCGCTGATCTCAAGGGATTGCTGAGCGAATTTCTTTCACGATTCTTTGAAAAAGATCTCGAAGTCCGCTTCCGGCCATCGTTCTTTCCATTCACCGAGCCATCTGCAGAGGTGGACATTGGCTGTGTGATTTGCGGCGGAAAAGGATGTCGTGTCTGCAGCCATACCGGATGGTTGGAAGTGTTGGGTTGCGGCATGGTTCACCCGGAAGTGTTCCGCCATGTTGGTGTCGACAGCGAAAAATACACCGGTCTCGCGTTCGGTCTCGGAGTTGAGCGATTGGCAATGCTGCGTTATGGCGTTAACGATTTACGTCTTTTCTTTGAAAATGATCTGCGCTTTTTGCGCCAGTTCGCGTAAGCGGGAGACATCACGATGAAGTTAAGTGAACACTGGTTGCGTGAATGGGCTTCCCCAAAACTCGACACAGCCGAATTGGCTGAACTGCTAACCATGGCCGGCCTTGAGGTTGACAGCATCGAGCCAGTATCCAAACCCATTAAGAAAGTGGTCGTTGGCAAGGTCTTGTCAGTCAAAAAACATCCAGACGCAGACCGATTAAGTGTCTGTAAAGTCGAGGCTGGTCGGGCACATCCCTTGACCATCGTTTGTGGTGCATCCAATGTTACCGAAGGCATCAAGGTGCCTGTGGCACTAATCGGCGCCCAATTGCCAAATGGTTTAAAAATCAAACCGACCGAGATTCGCGGCCAAAAATCCAGCGGCATGTTATGTGCTGCCGCTGAGCTCGGTATTGAAGAAGAGTCTGAGGGTTTATTGGTACTCGATACCCGTGCTCCCGTCGGCCAGGAAATAAGTGATCATCTGAATCTCGATGATCGTAGTATCGATATTGACCTAACCCCCAATCGTAGTGATTGCCTTAGCGTCGCCGGTATTGCGCGCGAAGTGTCAGCCTTATCAGGGGCAAAATTAAAAGTACCAACTATGAGTGCGGTGCGCTCAACAAGCAAACGTAGGTTTCCGGTTCGTCTTCAGGCCAAAAAAGATTGCCCACGTTACGTTGGGCGAGTGATCGAAGGCATCAATCCGGATGCCGTCACGCCGGTCTGGATGAAAGAGAAGTTACGTCGTAGCGGAGTTCGTCCTATTCATCCGGTCGTGGATGTCACCAATTACGTCATGTTGGAACTGGGTCAGCCAATGCACGGCTTTGATCTGAACAAACTTGATGGCGCCATCATTGTTCGTCAGTCCAGGCAAGGTGAGAAGCTCAAATTGTTGGATGGAACCGAAGTAAAATCAGAAACGGGTACGCTGCTGATTGCAGATAAAAAACAGGCGTTGGCACTAGCCGGTATTATGGGCGGTGAAGCGTCGGGTGTAACGGATGCGACTGTAAATGTATTTCTTGAAAGCGCATTTTTCCGACCGGGCGCAATTGCCGGGCGCGCACGAAGTCTTGGATTGCACACGGATTCTTCTCACCGTTTTGAGCGTGGTGTCGATCCGGGTTTGCAAAGGCAGGCGATTGAACGTGCCACCAAATTGTTGATAGACATTGCTGGTGGAAATGCCGGGCCAGTAATTGAGGAAACGGCCAAAGAGCATCTGCCCAAGCGTAAAGCAATTCGCTTGCGCCATGCTCGAATCGAGCGCGTCTTGGGAATGAAATTAAGCACTGGCCGCGTTCAAACCATGCTTAAGCGGTTAGGAATGACGGTCACGAAGCTAACAGGTGGTTGGCGTGTGACTCCTCCGGGCTATCGCTTTGATATTGTGCGAGAGGTTGATCTGATAGAAGAGGTCGCACGAGTTAATGGCTACCACAATCTCCCGGTACGAACGCCTGAGGCCGGCCTGTCGCCCCATCCCTTGCCCGAAGGATTGGTTAAAGAGTCACGTATGCGCGATACCCTGGTAAACAGGGATTATCAGGAAGTGGTGACCTACAGTTTTATTGACCCTGAGTTGCAGGCACTGATCGATCCACAGGCGAAATCCATTGGACTGGCTAATCCAATATCGTCAGATATGGCCAGCATGCGTAGCAGCCTTTGGCCAGGATTGATTCAGGCGTTGATCCATAATCGAAATAGGCAACAGGATCGAGTGCGTATGTTCGAATTGGGCAAAACGTTTGTTAAAGCAGGTTCGAAAATCGTTGAGACACCGATGATTGCCGGCATCACCATGGGCTCCGCATTACCGGAACAGTGGGGCGCGGCTACAAGACCGGTAGATTTCTTTGATCTAAAGGGTGACGTGGAGTCCCTTATTGCGTTGACGGGGGCTGAATCAGAATTCCGATTCGACGCTGCAACGAATCCGGCACTTCACAGTGGTCAATGCGCGGAACTTACCAGAAATAAAGAGAAAATTGGCTGGATTGGGGCTTTGGATCCGAAAATCCAGTCTGAGCTTGATATCGATGATAGTGTTTTTCTTTTTGAAATCACTCTTTCGTCGCTAAAATCGGCGAAAATCCCGGAATTCCTGCCGATCTCCAGATATCCGGCCATACGTCGCGATCTTGCTGTTATTGTGGACGAGAAAATAACATCACAAAAGATAGTAGATTGCGTGAGAGACTCCGCTGGTGAGCTGCTTGTGAACCTTGAGCTTTTTGACGAGTATCGCGGCGAAGGTATTGATTCGGGAAGAAAAAGTTTGGCTTTAGGCTTGACCTTACAGGACTCTTCGCGCACTCTTAAAGATAAGGCAGTAGATGCCTTGTTGGATCGAGTGGTGGAGAACCTGTCCTCTAGATTGGGCGCGCAGTTAAGATAGAGGGCGCGACCCAGCATAAGAATAATTGGATGGGATCCGGCTAGGGAGAATAAAAGGACCAAAAAAATGGCGTTAACAAAGGCCGATCTGGCGGAATGTCTCTATAACGAATTAGGTTTGAATAAGCGCGAAGCGAAGGAGTTCGTTGAACTGTTCTTCGAGCGTATCCGTGGTGCTTTGTCTGATGGAGATCAGGTGAAACTGTCCGGTTTTGGTAATTTTGGCCTCCGCGACAAAAACGCCCGTCCCGGTCGTAATCCAAAAACGGGTGAAGAGATTCCAATTTCTGCACGTCGCGTGGTCACATTCCGCGCAAGCCATAAACTCAAAGAGCGCGTGGAAAAGAATCTGCCTAATCTTCAAGAGCGACTGCGTAAGCGAGCCTAATTTATGTTGGATCCCGGCGGCAATCTGCAACTTCCGGAAATCCCTGGAAAACGCTATTTCACTATCGGTGAAGTAAGCGATCTTTGTGGTGTCAAACCACACGTGCTCAGATACTGGGAGCAGGAATTTCCTCAATTAAAGCCCGTTAAGCGTCGCGGAAACAGACGTTATTACCAACGTCATGACGTTATTCTTATTCGTCAGATTCGCGAGCTGCTCTATATCGATGGTTTTACTATCAGCGGTGCTCGTAACAAACTTGCTTCAGAACACGCTGTTGACGGTGAGATGGACAAAGAGCAAATTGTTCAGTCTCTCATTGATGATCTTGAGGCAGTACTCCAGCTGCTCGAACGTCGATAGTCTTCGCTAGCCATACTTGTTTGGCATATTAACTCGGGTATGATTGCCCACCTTCATTGGCTCGATCGGTTTTCAACCGTTTAGCCTGGCTACATCGGGGCGTAGCGCAGTCTGGTAGCGCACCGCAATGGGGTTGCGGTGGTCGGAGGTTCAAATCCTCTCGCCCCGACCATTTTTCTCACCACTTATCTTTTTACGTTCTCGATAAAGTCAGCAAGATTATTCGAAGTATCGGTGCTGAGATCGCGAAGTGCTTTTAGAACATCGTCTTTGGATAAACTACTGCGATTTATAATTTTGTAGGCCAGTTTTAGACTGCGAATATCTTCATTGGTAAAGCCGGCACGGCGCAAGCCAACCACATTAGGCCCATGTGGTGCGGCGGGTACGCCGTCGGTAATCATATAGGGCAATACATCTTTAACGATTTTGGAATTGCCGCCAATCATTGCAATGGTACCGATCTGAACAAATTGATGAACCATTACCCCGCCTGAAATAAAAGCACGATCGCTGACGTGTACATGGCCACCTAAACCGGTACCGGGTGCAATAATGACTCGATTCGCGAGGCTACAGTCATGACCAAGGTGAACCTGGTTCATCAGGTAGTTGTCATTGCCAAGACTGGTCGACACATCTTCCGTGGTCGCACGACTGATGGTGACGAACTCACGCAGTACGTTATTGTCTCCAATCTCTACCCTGGTGGGGCGACCATCAAATCCGATATCCTGAGGCAATCCAGCGATCACCGCATATTCGTGGATTGCATTATCATTTCCAATGCGGGTGCCATTTTTCAGCAGTGCGCCCTGCATCACCGTATTGTTATTGCCTAGACGAACATCGTCTTCGATGGTGACAAAGGGGCCGATAGAGTTATTGTTGCCGAGTTCCGCCTTGGAGGAGACCAGGGCCGTAGGGTGAATGCTGTTTGTCACAAGATTTATCGAATTCTAGTTAAAAAGCGCAGTTTCCTAGAGCCTCTCATGCACCATGTCCTTTGGCAACATGGATTTTACGTCATAGATAACACATTTCTTTTTACCCAGATTTCGAATCTTCTCTGCGCCCATGTTTTTGAAGTCGTCGTGGGCAACGGCGACAACGATAGCATCGTAGCTATCAGGCTTGGCGTTTTGTACCAAATCAATACCGTAATTCTCCTTAGCGCCATCAACATCGACGATCGGGTCCAGAACATCTACCTGGGTATGGTAATGCTTGAGCGTATTGATAATGTCGATGACTCTTGTGTTCCGCAAATCCGGACAATTTTCTTTAAAGGCCAGACCCAGTACCAATATCCTGCTATTCACAATTTCAATCCCGTGTCGTGCCATCAACTTTAGTGTCTGGTTTGCAACATACTCGCCCATACCTTCATTTACCTGGCGGCTGGCCGGAATCACTGTCGGTTGAAAGCCAGTCGCCATGGCCTTATGTGCCAGGTAGTAGGGATCAACACCAATACAATGGCCACCAACTAATCCTGGACGGAAGGGAAGGAAATTCCATTTTGTTTCCGCTGCTTCAAGTACCTGCTCGGTATCAATGCCAATGCGATGGAAGATTTGTGCCAATTCATTGATCAGAGCGATATTTACATCGCGCTGAACATTTTCTATGACCTTTGCGGCCTCAGCGATTTGAATGCTTTCTGTTTGGTGCACACCGGCTGTAATGATTTCGCCATATAGGCTGGATACAAATTCCGTAACTTCGGGTGTTGATCCGGATACCAGTTTCTTGATCGTTTGTAGAGTGTGTTTTTTGTCTGAAGGATTGATGCGCTCGGGACTGTATCCCACAAAGAAGTCTTTATTAATCGAAAGTCGGGATTCTTGTTCGAGAATTGGTATGCAGACTTCTTCTGTTGCGCCCGGATAAACTGTCGACTCATAGATGACGACATCATTCTTTATTAGCAGTTTACCTATCAAGCGGCTTGATTCACGCAGCGGTAAAAGATCTGGCCATTTGTGCTCATTGATTGGGGTTGGAACTGCAATGATATAAACGTTGCAGTCTGCCAGTGCGTCTTCTTCGTGATGCAGTGTTAACTGCGCCGCACCGGCCAGACTTTTCTGATCGACTTCACCGTGGCGATCCAGGCCTTTTTGCAGCTGATCGATGCGCTCAGCGTCGGCATCAAATCCGCGGACGGGAAATAGTTTGCTGAATTCGACGGCAAGAGGCAGTCCCACGTATCCCAGGCCGATAACGCCAATTTTTACTTGTTTCAGATCAAACACGATTGGTGAGCAAAAAAGTTAGTCTTGTTGTTTCTAGCTAGTGTAGTGGAGCCGCCTCATGGGAGCGAGGTTTGGCCGGATTCTAGCGCCAAATTCGTACCTGAATTACATATAATCCCGCTAAGGGACTGATTAATAATGAGATAATATCTTGAGGTATTCTGTATAGAATATTAGCAAATTCTAATAGTCCATAGAATAAAGTGACTGGTGCGCAGTCACTTGATCCGTATACTGCGCTCACCTGATATTGAGGCGAAATCCGAATGAAATATTCGCAGGACGAACAGCCCAAAGGGCGCGTCGAAGTTAAGAATACGACCTGCTACATGTGTGCGTGCCGCTGCGGCATTCGCGTGATCCTGCGCGATGGCGAAGTGCGTTATATCGAGGGCAATCCCGATCATCCGCTCAATAAGGGTGTGATCTGCGCAAAGGGATCCTCGGGTATCATGAAACAGTATTCGCCTGCACGACTGACACAGCCGCTGCGACGGAAGCCCGGTGCCGACAGGGGTGACGGTGAATTCGAACCCATATCCTGGGATGAAGCCTTTTCCATGATGGAAGAGCGTTTACGCCACATACGTGAAACGGATCCGAAGAAGTTTGCTCTGTTTACAGGTCGTGATCAGATGCAGGCGCTAACCGGGCTTTTTGCCAAGCAGTACGGTACGCCAAACTATGCCGCCCACGGCGGATTCTGCTCGGTGAACATGGCCGCCGGCATGATCTATACCATTGGCGGTTCGTTCTGGGAGTTTGGCGGGCCCGATCTCGATCGTTCAAAGCTGTTTGTCATGATCGGCACCGCCGAGGATCACCATTCAAATCCTTTGAAGATGGCGCTTAGCAAATTCAAGCGTAACGGCGGCAAGTTCATTTCCATTAATCCCGTGCGTACGGGCTATTCAGCAATTGCCGATGAGTGGGTTCCAATTAAACCCGGAACTGATGGTGCGCTATTACTGGCGTTAGTTAACGAGATTATTAAGCAAGGTCTCTTCGACCGTGATTTTCTGGTTCAGTATTCCAACTCGGCACAGCTGGTGAACATGAACAAAGACAGCTCCGAGTACGGCATGTTTGTGCGCACTGAAGTACCAGAAGAAGAAGGCTGTTTCGATCCACAAAACAAACTCTGGTGGGATCGTAAAACCAGCAAGCCGGTCATAACCCATAGTGAGGGAGTTGATCCAAGATTGATGGGTGAATTTCAGCTGGAAGATGGTACACCTGTAAAGCCGTCGTTCCAGCTATTGGTGGATCGCGTAAAAGAGTACACACCGGAATGGGCCGAAGGCATTACCGGTATTCCGGCGGACACCATTCGGCGTCTTGCATACGAGATGGGTGTTACCGCCCGTGACCAGAAAATTGAGTTGCCTATTGCCTGGACTGATGTCTGGGGCAAGGATCACGAAAGCATAAGCGGTAGCCCGGTAGCATTTCATGCGATGCGTGGTTTGGCTGCTCATTCCAATGGATTTCATTCCATCCGCGCGTTATCTATCCTGATGAGTTTATTGGGCACTATTGATCGTCCCGGTGGATTTCGTCACAAGGCGCCATTCCCTCGACCGATTCCACCGTGCGCCAAAAATCCCAAGGGCCCGGAAGATGTACAACCCAACACACCATTGAACGGCATGCCATTAGGCTGGCCGGCTGATCCTGACGATCTGTTCGTAGACGACAATGGTGAGCCGGTTCGGATCGATAAGGCATTCTCCTGGGAGTACCCGTTATCGGTTCACGGTCTGATGCATAACGTGATTACCAATGCCCACCGCGGGGATCCTTATTCTATTGATACGCTCATGATTTTCATGGCCAATATGGCCTGGAACTCGAGCATGAATACGGTGGAAGTACGGGACATGCTCAACGACAAAAACGAGGACGGTGAATACAAGATACCGTTCCTGATTGTTTGTGATGCCTTCCAGTCAGAGATGACTGCGTTTGCAGATCTGGTGTTACCTGACACCACATACCTCGAGCGCCATGACGTGATGTCCATGCTGGATCGACCTATTTCGGAATATGATGGACCGGTCGATTCCGTGCGTATTCCGGTGGTACCGCCAACTGGTGAATGTAAGCCGTTCCAGGAAGTGTTGATCGAAATGGGATCGCGTCTGGGTTTGCCGGCATTTGCGACGCCAGATGGCAAGCGTAAGTACCGTGACTATCCGGATTTCGTCGTGAATTATGAAACTGAACCCGGTTCGGGTATCGGTTTCCTCGCCGGTTGGCGCGGCAAGGGCGGCGAGAAGTTCATGAAGGGTGAGCCCAATCCGAATCAGTGGAAGATGTATGAGCAAAACAACTGCGTGTTCCACTATGAATTACCGAAATCCTACCAGTACATGCGTAACTGGAACCAGGGTTACCTCGAGTGGGCGCAGAAACATCGTCTCACGCGCTATGCGGAGCCGATACTGATTCATATTTATTCCGAAGTACTGCAGCAGTTCCGTCTTGCTGCGCAAGGTAAGACCCAGGGCAAGCAGCCACCGGAACGTTTACGCAATCGCATTGAAACCTATTTTGATCCCTTACCGTTCTACTTTGAGCCACTGGAAGTACAACTTTCAGATAAACAGCAGTTTCCATTGAGCGCGGTGACACAAAGGCCCATGGCCATGTATCACTCCTGGGATTCGCAAAATGCCTGGTTACGCCAGATTCATGCACATAACTACCTTTATATGAGCCCGGAACTTGGTGAAAAGGAAGGTTTTAGCGACGGCGACTGGGTTTGGGTGGAATCGCAGTGGGGTAAGGTGCGTTGTATGTGCCGCTTCTCGGAAGCGGTTGAGCCAGGCACGGTCTGGACATGGAATGCCATCGGTAAAAGTGCTGGCGCATGGAATCTGGATCAATTTGCAAATGAGTCGAAGAAGGGTTTCCTGTTAAACCATCTGATCTCGGAAGAATTACCCACGCACGTTGATGGTGAACACCTTTCCAATTCCGATCCGGTAACCGGGCAGGCAGCTTGGTACGACGTGCGTGTGCGAGTCTACAAGGCCGATGAAGACGAAGACAAAGTGGTGTATCCACAATTTAAAGCTGTTAGCCCGGCACCAGGTCAGGAACAGAAGCGTCGTAAGTGGCAGGCGTTTTTCGCCGGTAAATTTTCTAAAGGGGGTAGCCAATGACTCAGCTGGCACTCGTGATTGATCTAAATGTTTGCGTTGGTTGTCATGCCTGTGTGACCAGCTGCAAGGAATGGAATACCTCCGGTATGGCTGGCTCCATGGCGGACGACAATCCCTATGGCGTCGATCCCACCGGTACCTTTTTCAATCGTGTGCAAACCTTTGAAGTGGGCGAGTACCCTTGTTCAGAAACCGTTCATTTCCCCAAGTCTTGTCTGCATTGCGAAGATCCTCCATGCGTTCCGGTATGCCCGACTGGTGCCAGTTACAAGCGCGAGGAAGACGGTATTGTGCTCGTGGATTACGACAAATGCATCGGTTGCAAGTACTGTTCATGGGCCTGTCCATACGGAGCGCGTGAGTTCGATGAACACCAGAAGGTGATGAAAAAGTGCACCTTGTGTGTCGATCGAATTTACGATGAAAATATTCCCGAATCCGAACGCAAGCCGGCCTGTGTGCGAGCTTGCCCGACAAGTGCTCGACTCTACGGTGACTTGCACGATCCCAATTCCGAAGTGTCAGTGGCAATACGTGAGGCCGGTGGCTATCAGTTGATGCCGGAATGGGGAACAAATCCTGCGAATCATTACTTGCCACGCCGCAAGACGAAGATTCGAATTCACGAAGATGAACTGGTGCGCGCCGACAATCCGCTCAAGAAAGAAGCAGATCGTCCGACCGGGCCAGTTGATGAACCGACACTGGATGATGTCACCAGCTGGTAATAGCCAGCAGGGAGTCATTGTCCACTTACGGAGTTTGATATGCATCCCGCATTTTCGGTTATATTTTTAACAACCTTGATTGGTGCTGCTCAGGGATTCTTCCTGGCACTGTACACAGGCGAATCGTACGCTGCGGTTAAACTTTTACCGGAGCAGGGTGGTGCATTTTACGCCTGGGGCAGCTTGATATCTGTGGTGTTGCTAGCGCTTGGCCTGGTCGCATCATTTTTCCATCTTGGTCATCCGGAACGTGCGTGGCGTACGGCGACCAAGTGGCGTACCTCCTGGTTATCGCGCGAAGTGATTGTGCTGCCAGCCGTTCTGGGTGCAATTGCTGTGTATGGTGTGGTGCATGCCCTCGGGTGGAACCTTACTTTGGTTGGTATTGATACGGGTGTCAGTAATGATCTGACATTGATTATTGGAGCCGGCGGTGTGTTGCTGACGTTTACCTTATTTCTATGTACCGGCATGATTTACGCTTGCATCAAGTTTCTACAAGAGTGGTCAACGTGGTTGACTCCGGTTAACTACTTGTTACTTGGTACGGCTTCCGGGTTCACTTTGGCTACTGGCTATGCGGCAGTGTTTGCACCGGAGCTGGTCAACTTTTTTGGCGGTTGGGCAATCATTATTCTGGTTTCAGCATTCGTAACGAGATCCGTGTCGCTGATACGCAATGCACGCTTAAAGCCCAAATCGAGTCTTCAGAGCGCGATCGGTGTGCGGCACCAAACCATGACCCAGCGTTCCCAGGGACAAATGGGCGGTTCCTATAACACCCGAGAGTACAATCATGGTGCTCCGATGTGGGTGTTTCGATCCATTAAATGGGTTTTCCTGATACTGGTATTCCCGATACCCATTGTTTTACTTAGTGTCGGCATGAATGAGGCATCGATCGTGCTGCTGAGTTTGGCGTTTATCGTCCAGTACATCGGGTTGCTGACAGAGCGGTGGTTCTTCTTCGCCCAGGCAAACCATCCGCAGAATATTTATTATCAAACCGTCGGCTGAACCAGCCCGTTTGCTGATGAGTCGATCATGGCCAGGTGCTATGATCATGCGCTGTGCAAAACGCCTCTGACATTCTTGGCCCTGAGGGCCCATTCGCGCAGTTCCTGCCCCGGTTTTCTTCCCGCCCCAGTCAACAGGAAATGGCCGAGCACATCGAGCATGTGTTGGCAGAGGGCGGTGTGTTTATCGCCGAATCCGGTACCGGTACGGGAAAGACGTTTGCTTATCTGGTGCCGGCACTGTTGTCGGGTAAAAAGGTCGTCATTTCCACCGGTACCAAGCACCTGCAAGATCAAATCTACCGCAGAGACCTCCCGTTGGTGCGCGAAGCGCTTTCTATCCCGGTTACCACTGCACTGTTGAAAGGCCGTGCCAACTATCTCTGTTTGCACCGATTCGAACAGGTGGAGTCTGATCCCGGGCTCAATGGTGACGCTGCTGACTACCTTGAACGCATACGAGATTGGTCGCGCATTACGAAGCAGGGTGACATCAGCGAAGTCAGCGCAATACCGGAAGATGCCCCGGTGTGGTCGAAAATAACTTCGACGGCTGACAATTGCCTCGGTAGTGCATGTCCGAGTTTTGATGATTGCTTCGTTCGTCGGGCACGGAAGGATGCGCTTGAAGCAGATGTTCTCGTAGTGAACCACCATCTGTTTTTTGCCGACCTGGTATTGCGTGATGAAGGTTTTGGTCGATTGTTGCCCGGTGCAGATGCAGTGATATTTGATGAAGCGCACCAGATGGCGGAAATCGCCACCCTGTTTTTTGGCCAGTCAATCAGCCGAACCCAAATCGAGAATCTCTGCCGCGACGTGCTGGCGGAGGAGGTGAAGGAGCAAAGTGGTGTCGGAGGATTGCGACGATCCATTGACAGTACTAACAAAGCCATTGCGGATTTCCGGCTTACGCTGAATAGTGAGCCAGGTCGCGATGACTGGGAGCAATATAAAAATAAGAAAGTAGAAGACGCGCTACAGTCGCTATTCGATCAGCTGGCTAACTTGTCGGAGTTGCTGTCGGTTGCGGCCGGTCACGGTGAAGGGCTTAACAACTGCTTTCGTCGTTCGTTAGAAATTCTTGATCGTATGGATATGTTCAAGGATGGATCTGGTGGCGACTCTGTAAGATGGATAGAAACCAGCCGTCGAGGTTTCACGCTTTATATAACGCCACTGGATATATCACGACCATTTCTCGAGAGCGCTGAACTGGAGGAACACAGTTGGGTATTCACTTCAGCAACGCTGGCTATCGATGGTAGTTTTTCTCATTTCCAGCAACAGTTTGGGCTTGAGAACGCGGACACGATTCAATGGCCGAGTCCGTTTGATTTTGAGAACAAAACCCTGCTTTATCTGCCCAGCGGTTTGCCCCAACCCAATGATGCCAAGTTCACTGCCCAAGTTATCGAAGTTGCTATTCCTGTATTAGAAGCGAGCCGTGGTCGCGCATTTATGTTGTTTACCAGTTATCGGGCTCTCAATATCGCCGCTAAAGTTCTCCCGGACAAGATTGATTACCCGTTGCTCGTTCAGGGCGCCGCGCCAAAGCAGGTTCTGTTGCAGCAATTCAGGGAGAGCGGCAATGCGGTATTGCTCGGCACCAGCAGCTTCTGGGAAGGCGTGGATGTCAGGGGTGAGGCATTGTCATGTGTCATCATCGACAAGCTACCCTTTGCCGCACCCGATGATCCCGTACTCAGGGCCCGTGGTCGGGCACTGGAGAGCCAGGGGCGTAACGCGTTTATGGAATACCAGCTGCCACAATCTGTGATTGCGCTAAAGCAAGGAGCGGGCCGACTGATCCGCGATGAAAACGATTCGGGTGTGTTGGTGCTATGTGATCCACGTCTAATTACCAAAGGGTATGGTAAGATTTTTCTCTCCAGCCTGCCGCCGATGCCGAAAACGCGCGAGCTTGAGGACGTGCGAAATTTTTTTGAGGCGCAGCCGACAAATATTGAAAAAGCAGTTAATCCCTAGTCTCATTTTACATTCGTCTAAATACATACTCATGAATGCCAGAATCTTATTGTCAGCTTTATTCTTATCCGTTAATTCCTTCGTATTAGCCGAACAGGATGCCAGCAAGGGTGCGTCCGAGATCGTGCCGTCGGGTTCAGTAGCGATCGAGCGCGCCTGGATTCAAGCCGGGGATGAAGAAGCCATTATGCTAAAGGCCTTTGCCGAACTCAGGAGCGATGCCAATACACCATGGGTGCTCGAACGGGTATCGGCAAGAGGATTTCGTATGGTAATGATCCATCGCATGGTGCTGCAAGATGGTAAGCCAGTTATGGCGCTGCAGAGTAACCTGCAAATACCACCAGGCGAGACCGTGCAAATGGACAAAGACTCGGTTCATCTTATGTTTATGGGACCTCGAAAACATTATAAAGACGGGGACAAGATTAAGGTTGCGTTCCACTTTAAAGATCAGAAACCGGTTACGGTATTCGTGCCGGTTTTAAAGTCAGCCGCGAAGCGCAACAAGTAATATCTTCATTCAATTATGAAACTACTGGCACTTGATACGGCAACCGAGGCCTGTGCCGTTGCAGTATTGAGTGACGGTGAAATGCTTGAGCGTCAGGTAATTGGGCGTCAGCATGCCGAACGCATTCTCGAAACCATTGAGGAGCTTCTTTCAGAAGCCCAACTAGCGACCAACGCGCTGGATGCAATAGCCTTTGGTCGTGGCCCGGGTATGTTTACAGGCCTTCGTATTGGCGCCGGTGTTGTACAGGGCATAGCATTCGCGGCGGATTTGCCGGTGGTGCCGGTGTCATCACTGCTGGCGTTGGCGCAAGGCCAGGAAGGCAGCCGAATACTGGCGGCTCTTGATGCGCGCATGGGTCAGGTGTATTGGAATTGTTATACCCGTGATGAAGAAGGAATAGTTTCGCCGATGTGTGATGAACGAGTCGACGCACCCACTAGCGTCAAGCCGCCGGATGGAATGTGGCACGGCGTCGGCAGTGGCTGGGATGTCTATTCGTCAGAGTTATTGTCGTCTCTGGGGGATCAGGTCTCCGGGTGGACCAAACACACCTACCCGTCGGCCGGTGATATTGCGCGACTTGGTGAACGTGCCGTTAAGAGCGGGCATGCATTAAAGGCCGAAGAGGCGATTCCAGTGTATGTGCGCGACGATGTTGCCCGGAAATCCGTTTAACCGCATTACACCGTTTCCGTACTGTCGTGTTCAGGCCCATCATCCTTTCGACGTAAAGGTACGATACGCGCCACCTCCACGGCCGTACCACGCGTTTTTACAATATCAACGGCATAGCCGTTTAACATTAGACTGGTTCCCACCTCGGGGATCGTTTCCAGGAATTCGGTGATCAGGCCGTTCACCGTCCGTGAGTCTTTCGTCGGCAAGTGCCATCCCAACTGCCGGTTCAGGTCGCGCAGTGAAGCCGAGCCCTTGATGATATAGCTGCCATCACTTTGTGCCCGAAAGTCATCACTGATGCCGTGCGCACTTGTGGTGAATTCGCCAATAATTTCTTCCAGTATTTCTTCCAGTGTTACCAGTCCGAGAATATCTCCGTACTCATCGATTACCAATCCGCGCCGCCGCTTCGCCTCACGAAAATTCAGTAACTGCGTATTGAGTGGAGTGCCTTTCGGGATAAAGTAGGGTTCGCTAATTATTTTCTCCAGCGTCTCGGGAGACAGGCTTTTGTTGCCGGCCAGGTTAAGCGCCTTGCGCAGATGCATCATGCCAACAATGTTGTCCAGACTGCCTCGATAGATGGGCAGGCGGGTATAGCGACTGGCCATGATTTGTTCCTCGACTTCATCCCATTCCTGATCCAGGTCGACGCCTTGAATACGATTGCGAGGCACCATCACATCCTCTACCGTGGTTTTTTCCAGGTCGAGAATTCCTAGTAACATGGTTTGATGCGATTCCGGTATCAGTGAACCGGCTTCACGTACCGCGGCGCGCAGCTCTTCACTGGAAAGCTCCTGTCGCCGTTCACCAACGGTGACACCAAACAAACGCAACATTTGATTCGCGAGGATATTGATCAACCAGACTAGCGGGTAAAGCAGTGTCAACAATGGTTTGAGGATTACGCCTGCCGGAAAGGCAATGCGCTCAGGGTGCATGGCGGCGAGGGTTTTCGGTCCCACTTCAGCAAAAATCAGAATGACTATCGTAAGGATCATTGCTGCGACAACGATACCGGCTTCACCATATAAACGAATTGCCAGAATGGTGGCGACCGAAGACGCGGCAATGTTTACGAAATTGTTACCAAGCAGGATGATGCCGAGCAAGCGATCTGGCCGTGCCAGCAAGGATTCAACGAGTCGCGCTGCACGGTTGCCGCTTTCAACAAGGTGACGCAGTCGATATCGATTGATCGACATCACGGCGATTTCAGCCGCAGAAAAAAACGCGGAGAAGAAGATTAACAGGACAAGCACGCCAAGGAGGGCGCCTATCGGAATGTCTTGCAAGCTCTCAGAGCCTCCAGATTTCGGACCCCAATATTAACACGCACCCGACTGTGAATGGCTAGCCTTGTTTTAGTATTTCAAAAACAAATTTGCTGCCGAAGTAGGCCAGTATCAGGAGAAAAAATCCCACTAATGTCCAGCGAATGGCGGTACGTCCACGCCACCCCAGTTTCCAGTGGCCGAGTAGCAGGATGCCAAACACGATCCAACCTGCGATGGACAGAAGTGTGTGGTGTGTAAGTTGTAACGGTTTGCCAAATAGCGCCTCGGAGAAAAAGATGCCGCTAATCAAAGTCAATGTTAGCAAGGCAAAGCCACTGCCGATCATCAGAAACATCAGGCCTTCCATTGTTTCCATCGGTGGCAGGGCGCGCATAAATCCGCCCGGCTGGTGCTGTCGCAAATGCCGTTCCTGCACCAGCAACATCAGACTTTGCAGGGCAGCCAGAAAAAGAAGGCTGTATGCGAGCAGAGAAACAACGATGTGAATCGTTTGCGCCGTCGTTGTCGGATGGCTGAGTACGGCGCTGCCGGGAAACACCCAGCTGGCCAGCACGGTAAACGCTGCCAATGGCAGAATAGCGATACCAAGATTCTGAAACGGCCGGGCGAGGGAAACCGCCAGTAGAGTGAACACTGCGACCCAGGAAATTAATGAGCCGACATTGGTGATCGACAGATTGAGCCCACCATCGAGAAAAAATTGTTGGCGAATAATGAGACTGTGAGCAATCAGGCCGGCAATGACTATCGCCACAACGAGCGCAGGATTCTTGGGTAACTCATCCTGCTTGTTGGCTTGCATCAACGGGCGCCATAAAAGGGCCGCCGTAGCCAGGTAGAGAATTATGGTAATAATGCTGAGAAAGCTTATTGAAAACATGTTATCTGTTATCACAATCTAGATGGTGAGGTGTGCGTACTTGCGCTATTTTTAAGGCATAATAAGCACGATGGCGGGATTCGCCAAGCCTTAAAAAAAACAAAAATTAAAGGAAATCGCTAACACTAGGCCGGATTCCGGGCCTATGTTTTAATTCATCCATGTTTTCTCATACTGATCATAGCCTTATCACACTGACAATGTTTACAGGACACAAGTCGACCCGGGAGTACCACAAATGAAGATCCGGGTATTAGGGTGCAGTGGTGGTATCGGTCAGCCGGCTGCGACAACGTCGTTTCTAATCGATGACGATATATTAGTTGACGCCGGAACCGGCGTCGGCGGTTTGACCTTGGACGAATTAGCAAAAGTTGATCACGTTTTCCTAACTCACTCACACCTCGATCATATTAATAGCCTGCCATTGATGTCAGATAGCGTCGGAATGCTGCGCGATAAACCGGTCAACGTCTATGGTCGTAGTGAAACAATACACGTGCTGCGCGAGCATATTATGAACGGTCAGGTATGGCCTGATTTCACGGTCATTCCCACACCAGAAAATCCGTTTATACGATTACAAGAGCTGGCGCCCGGTGGCGAAAAAGTGCTCGGTAACAGGCAGCTTAGAAGTGTCGAGGTAAATCATACTGTCCCGGCAGTTGGGTACCTTGTTGGAAATGGTTCAGCCTGGCTGGCGTTTACAGGTGACACCAGTGAGATGACCGATTTTTGGAATACATTGAATGGAATCGGAGATTTGCGTTACCTGTTTATCGAAACCACTTTTACCGATGAGCAGGCAGATTTGGCAAATATTGCCAAGCACCTTTGCCCTGTTATGTTGGCAAGCGAGCTGACGAAACTGAAACAGTCACCAGAAGTTTTTATTACGCATTTAATGCCGGGCAGCGAGCAGGAAATAATGGACCAGATTGCCGGACACATTCCGGAGAATACACCGCGCGCATTGACGCGCGATCAGGTTTTCGAGTTGTAAGTCTCTCCCAAAGACCATATCTTTATAAGCGATTCCACTTTCATAGATCCAGAGTATGTTTGACAACCTGAGTGAACGACTGCAAGGCACGGTCAAGCGTCTGCGCGGTCAGGGCCGCCTAACCGACGAAAATATGCGAGAAGCCTTGCGTGAAGTGCGCATGGCGCTGCTCGAAGCCGACGTTGCATTGCCGGTGGCCAAAGCGTTTATTGAGGATATCAGGGAGAAGGCATCGGGACAGGAAGTGCTGACCAGCCTGACGCCGGGCCAGGCCGTCGTCAAGATTGTTCATGACGAGTTGGTGCACTTGATGGGTGATGCCAACGACAAACTGGATTTATCAGTTCGTCCTCCCGCGATCATACTTATGGCCGGTCTCCAGGGTGCAGGTAAAACCACCACCGTTGCCAAGCTGGCGCACTTTCTGAAAGAGAAAGAAAAAAAATCGGTCCTCGTAGCCAGTGCAGACATTTATCGTCCCGCAGCGATTGAACAGTTAAACCGTCTTGCTGATGACCTGGGTATTACCTTCTACCCGAGTCATACCGATGACAACCCCGTTGATATTGCACGCGGTGCCGTCGAGGAAGCGCGCAAACGTGTAATTGACGTAGTAATCATTGATACCGCCGGTCGTTTGCACGTCGACGATGAAATGATGGCGGAAATAATAAATATTCACGCCGCCATTGATCCAGTTGAAACCCTGTTTGTGGCAGACAGCATGACAGGTCAGGATGCGGTCAACAGCGCGCAAGCGTTTGACGCCGCCTTGCCATTGACCGGTGTCATCCTGACCAAGGCTGATGGTGATGCCCGAGGTGGTGCGGCGCTTTCTATTCGCCATATCACCGGCAAACCGATCAAGTTTCTCGGTATCGGAGAGAAGGCCGATGCCCTGGAACCGTTTTATCCAGACCGACTTGCCGGTCGCATTCTTGGAATGGGCGATGTCGTCAGTCTGGTGGAGGATATCCAGGAAAAGGTCGATGTTGCCGAAACTGAACGACTGGCGAAAAAGATAAGCAAGGGAAAAGGTTTTGATCTGGAGGATTTTCGCGATCAGTTGTTACAGATGGAGAAGATGGGCGGTATCGGCAGCATGATGGACAAGTTGCCCGGCATGGGTGCGATGGCCGGGCGAGTTCAGGAGCAGGCCGCCCGTAGCCAGATGAAAGGCATGCTGGCCATCATTAATTCAATGACCCCTCACGAGCGGCAATACCCGGACATTATTCGTGGATCTCGCAAACGGCGTATCGCTGCCGGTTCGGGTACCCAGGTCCAGGAAGTGAATCGGATGCTGAAGCAATTCGCCCAAATGCAGAAAATGATGAAGAAATTTAAAAAAGGCGGCATGAAAAACGCACTAAAAGGCATGAAAGGTATGCCGGGAATGCCTTTTTAACTTACACAAGCGGCGAGAATCCTCCCTCTGTTAATCGTTGAATCAAGGGTAATTATCGGCGTATAGTGGCACCGTTATTAAAAAAGAAATTCACGGACGATTACTCAATGCCTGACACTATTATGAGCGAAGCAAATACCACAGAACGTCGTTCCGGATCCGCCGGCATAGCCGAGAAACTGGTCTCGGAACGTGCGGAAATGCTGGTTCTGTTTTGCCAGGCAGCCGGGCTTGAGCCTTTCCAAAAGGAAACAGACGATCAACTGGCGAGAAAACATTTACAGGAATTTTGCCAGGTATTGATGGACTATATCGCTGCAGGCCATTTCGGTTTGTATGAACGAATTTCCAATGGTACTGAACGTCGTCAGGGCATCGCTCAGCTTGCCGATGAACTCTATCCGCGTATTGCCGAATCCACCGAGTTGGCGGTGGCGTTTAACGACAAATACGATTGTGGTGATGATTGCGATGTCACCACTGATATCGGCAAAGACCTTTCCAAATTGGGTGAAGAACTGGCGGTGCGAGCAGAACTGGAAGACAAATTGCTCAGCGCGATGTCACGATAATATTTTAACCGCCCGTTAGTGACATAAACCTGATTATCTTGTTCGGCTGTTACCGGGATTCAAGCCGTTCGGGTTTCAGTGCGATTGCCTGCACAATTGCGTCGCTCAACTCATTGATTGAAATCCCCGCGAGTAATAGTGGCCGTAGCTCCGCGCGGTCTTCCTGACCCAGGTATAAATGAAGTGTTCCTTCGGTTGAGAGTCGAACCAGATTGCAGCCGTCACAGAAATGTTGCGAGATTGGAGAAATGAATCCAATACGGGTTCGGTGCCTTTTACCTGACAAGAGCGAGCAGGGCCTCCACCGGATAATCTTGTGATAAACGTGACGGAACGTAATCCACACGATATTTAGGGGACACCTCGGGCTAGGTGTAGATAGCAGGTCTATTTGAGTACGTTCGCAGGTATTGGTTCCTGCGCATGTAGTGCTTGCCCGGTAACATTGTCACTCTCCGGTCCAAGTAAAAACAGGTAAGCACCCATGATCTCATCCGGTATCGGCAAGCTGTTGGGATCTTCGCCCGGGTAGGCGCGTGCACGCAAGGTGGTTCTTATGGGACCAGTCACGAGGCTGTTAGCCCGTATCGATGTGTCATCCACCAGTTCGGCAGACCAGGTCTGCATCATCCCCTCAATGGCAAAGCAGGCGATACCGTAGGCGCCCCAGAACGGTTTGCCGGTGCGACCCGCTTCTGATGAGGTGAATACAATACTGGCACTATCTGACTTATTGAGTAATTCCAGGCAGGCGCGAGTTAGTAGATAGGGTGCGTTTACGTTGGCCGCCAGCACGCGACTGAATGTCGGCAAGTCGTAGAGATTCAGTGGGCTAAGTACACCAATATCAATGTCGCAATGGACAAGCCCGTCCAGTCGGCCGAATTCGTTTGTCAGTGTTTCTGTTAACTGTACGTAGGAATCCTCATTCGCTTTTGTGAGGTTCACCGGAATTAAGGCGGGTTGTGGTGCTCCTGACTGTTCTATCTTGTCGTACAGGCTTTCCAGTTTACGTCGGCTAGCACCCAACAGGATCACTGTTGCACCGTGTGCTGCACAACTTGTCGCGACCGTCTCCCCCAGGTCGGTATCTGCACCGGTTACCAGGATGATGCGAGAATTCAGCAGGTGTTTCTCTGGCTGGTATTGGGAAAGAGGGATTGTCGGGTCGAAACTGGTCACGAGGCTTTTCCGTTTGCCGGTAATCTGTGAGCTTGTCTCCACCGGCGAGGCGTCGCAGTGTTATCTAAAATGCCGATGAATGCAACGCTGCTCAGGCAGCGAAATTGGATTTGCCCTCGTCGTTCACCGCAATTCGATTCCGGCCCATCTCCTTGGCGAGGTAGAGGCGCTTGTCTGCAATTCGCATGAGGTCGCCGACGTTGTCGACGTGCTCGGCATCCTGGGAGGCGACGCCGATGCTGACGGTGAGATTGATATTGGTACCACCAGAATCGAAATTGTGATTTTCGATCGAAGCGCGTACACGCTCCGCGATTACCGCTGTGCCCAGACGATTGGTATCCGGTAGGAGAATTGCGAATTCCTCGCCACCGATTCGGGCGACCGTATCAACGCCACGCGTCAGTTGCGGCAGGACAGTTGCAACCGCAACCAATATATTGTCGCCAACATTGTGACCGTGGTTATCATTGATGTCTTTGAAGAAATCGATGTCGAGCATAATGATGGAATAGGTGGAGCCATATCTTTTATGCATGGCCATGCACTCATTGGCCTGGTCAAAGAAGGCGCGTCGGTTTTTGAGCCCGGTCAGGGGGTCACTGGTTGCCTGTTGTTGCAGTGCCTGTCGACTGGCCTCAAGCTCACGGATGGTGTTGGACAGCGAATAATGCACGTTCACCCGCGCATTGATCTCGAGTTCGTCGATCGGTTTGTTAACAAAATCGCTGGCGCCGTTCAGAAAAGCCAGGTTGCGGTCGGTGTCATCGTCGGTCTGGGTCATAACGATAACCGGGATCTGGTTGATCTTGGGATCCTTGCTTCGACGAATTTCCACCAACAACTGGTGCCCGGTTAACTTGGGCATGTTGATGTCAGTGAGGACCAGGCCGATATTATTGTCTTCCTTGATTAACTCCAGCGCCTGCTGGCCATCATTGGCCTGTATCAGGGTATATCGTTCGTCCAGATACTTGGTCAGCATCGTGGCCGTGGTTGCCGAATCCTCCACCAGCAACACGCTGGGCTGAGGTGAGGCGCCGATAGGTGCGGTATCTTCAGTTGAATCTGCCATGGGTTTCCAGCAGGCCTTAAAGTTCTCGTATTCGATTTTGTGTGTGTTCCTACCTGATTATAGTAGGCAACAATCGTGCCGGTAGGGGGAGATCAGGCGTCTTTCTCAGTGCTGGTGGGCTGGCGCACACCTTTTTCAATTTGCGTGGGTTTTTCCAGGGGTTTCGCTTCCACCCCCAATTCGGTGAATTTCCGTGCACCTGGCAGCACTTTCGCTTCAAATGAGCCAACTGACTTGTTGAAATTGCCTACCGCACTATCCAGACTGCGGCCCAATTTGGACAGATGATCCGCGAACACGGCTAGCCGTTGATAAAGGTCGACTCCAACTTCCCGCACCTTGTCGGCATTGGCAGCCAGTGCCTCCTGACGCCAGCCGTAAGCGACGGCGCGCAAAAGGGCAACCAGACTGGTGGGTGTCGTCAGTACAATCTGTTGTTGCAGGGCATCTTCCAGCAACTTCGGATCCTGGTCGAGTGCCGAGGATAGAAACTGATCACCGGGGATGAATAGGATGACGAAGTCAGGTGCATTGCTAAACTGGTTCCAGTAGGCCTTGCTGGCCAGCTCCCGCACACGTTTTCTGACGTTGGCCGCATGGCGTTCCATAAACTGTTTTCGCTCTTTGTCATCACGGGATTCCACCGCGCTGAGATAGGCATCGAGTGGTGTCTTGGCGTCTACCACGATCTCGCGTCGATCCGGCATGCGCACAATCATGTCCGGTCGCATATTGCCGTCGGAAGTGGTTTCCTGTTCAAAGAAATCACAGTGCTGCACCATGCCAGCCAGTTCGGCCAAGCGTTTTAAGGTGAGTTCACCCCACTGGCCTCTAACTTCCGGTCGGCGCAGTGCCTGTACCAGATTGCGTGTTTCTCCCTGGAGTAATTCCTGGGTTTTGATCATTGAGTCGAGGTACTGGCGTAGTGAGCCATAGGCCTCCTTGCGCTCTTTCTCGATCGAGTGGATCTGGGTTTCGGTTTTCTCCAGAGCTTCCTTGATCGGCTTGATCAGGTTTTCGACCGCTTTTTCTTTTTGGTCGAGTTGACCCTTGGTTTCGGCATGCAGTCGTTTCAGGGTTTGTTCGGCAAGCTGCAGGAACGCCTGGTTATTCTCATGTAACGCCTTGGTCGAAAGGCTGTGGAAAGTGGTTTCCAGTTCCGACAATTTTCCCTCGGCCGATTGCCGCTCAAGCTCTAGTCGTGTTTCCAGTTGAGCAACCTTGCGCTGATTCAACATATGGCCGATTAGCCATCCAATCAGCGTACCAATGGCAGCGGCAACGATAATAAACAGTATTACGTTATCGCTGAATTCAGGCATGTGTGTGTATCCATTCAATAAGTTCCATTGGAGATGCGATGGCGCCGTCTGCTCCCCAGTCATCGGTATTGTCGTCGTCTCGAATATAACCGAAAGTCGCGACCAGCGTTTTCATACCGGCCCGTTTGCCTGCTTCTATATCTCTCTGAGCATCGCCGACGTAAAGGCATTGCTCAGGTCGACTACCGGCCAGCTCGCAGGCATGTAGCAAAGGTTCTGGATGCGGTTTGCTGTTGCTGGTCGTATCACCGCTGACAACAGCGGCAGGTTCGATTGCAAGCCCCAGTTGTTCTACCAGCGGATCGGTAAGGAACGCCGGTTTATTGGTGACGATCCCCCAATTCATGTTCGACGCCGCGATTTCATTCAATACCTTGTCCATACCTTCGAAGAGCTTGGTCTCCACACAGATCTTGTTCTGATAAAAATCAAGAAAACGTTGACGCAACGGTGCAAATTCGGGTGAATCCGGTTCCAGGTTAAAGCCGAGACGGATGAGCGCCTTGCCACCGTATGAAGCTTCCTGCCGAATGCGCTCGTAGGGCAGGGCATCTTTGCCGGTCTCCTTGAGCAGCGTATTCAGTGCCAGCGCCAGATCAGGGGCTGTATCCGCTAACGTGCCATCAAGATCAAACAGAATGGTTCGAATTGATGTTCCTGTGGCCCGAGAGGTTTCGGTTGCCGCAGTATCAGCCATCGCTATGCTGGCACCAGGCAAGGTAGTTGACGTCGACGCCGGGACCAAGCGAGTACTGCTTGATCAAAGGATTGTAGTGCATACCGGTAAATTCGTTGACCGAGAGTTTGGCGGCGCGTACCCAGCGTTCCATTTCGGAGGGTTTGATGAATTTCATGTATTCGTGCGTGCCTCTGGGCAATAGATTCAGAATGTATTCTGCGCCGACAATGGCAAACAGCCAGGACTTTGGATTGCGGTTGATAGTGGAGAAGAAAATGTGCCCACCAGGTTTTGTCAGTTTCGCGCAAGCAGCGATAGTAGATCCTGGATCAGGTACGTGTTCCAGCATTTCCATGCAAGTGACTACGTCGAAATTTCCCGGCGCTTTATTTGCCAGCTCTTCCGCGGTGATACGTTGATAGTCGACAGACTGACCGCTTTCTTTCAGGTGCAATTTTGCCACGGCCAACGGCGCTTCACCCATATCGATTCCGGTAACGATGGCACCACGCTGTGCCATGCTCTCTGCCAAGATGCCGCCACCACAGCCAACATCCAGTACCTGCTTTCCTTTAAGCGATGCGCGCTGGTCAATAAAGTCGAGACGCAGCGGATTGATTTCGTGAAGCGGGCGAAACTCGCTATTGGGATCCCACCACCGGGAGGCAAGTTGTTCGAACTTGGCGATTTCTCCCGGGTCCACATTGGCATCGAGCTGTTTAGTGCTTGCGCTAGTCATGTCTAATCTTCCGATCGAGAAGCGATGATTTTATCACGCCATTGCTGTGCTTTGGCGATTACCCGTTTCTCGTCGATGGTGGTGAGCACACGGTTCTTTAGCAGTTGTTGGCCGCCCACCCAGACGTCGCTAATTTGTTCCCGGGTTGCGGCGTAAACGAGCTGGGATAGGGGATCATAGACTGGTTGGGTTGAAACTGCGGACAGATCAATCGCCGTAATATCGGCAGCTTTGCCCGATAACAAAGAGCCGGTGAGTTCCTCCAGGCCCAACGCTCGCGCGCCGTTAAGTGTCGCCATGCGTAACACGGCGTACGCGGGCAGAGCCGTGGCGTCTCCACTGACGCCTTTTGCCAACAGGGCCGCTGTCCGCAACTCACCGAGCATATTGAGGTCGTTATTGCTGGCAGCACCGTCAGTCCCCAACGCGACATTGACACCAGCATCGAGCAGTTCAGTTACGGGGCAGAAACCACTGGCCAGTTTCAGGTTGGATTCCGGGCAGTGGACGACGCTGGCATTATTGTCAGCAAGCAAGCGCATTTCCTCAGGAGTTGCCTGGGTTAGGTGCACCGCCAGTAAGTTTGGATTCACCAGATCCAGCTTGTCGAGCCGCTCCAGTGGTCGCATTCGCGTCGCTTTTTCCGCTTCCGCTACCTCCGCTGCAGTCTCGTGTACATGCATGTGCACAGGTCGATTTAGCTCATTATTAAGCGTCGAGATTTTCGATAGCGGCTCGTCAGAAATGGAGTAGGGTGCATGCGGCGCGAAAGTCGTGCTGACCAGCTCACTGTTTCGCAGGTCGTCATGCAGCTTTAAACCTTTCTCTAGATACTCGTCCCAGGATTGAGCGTAGGTGGAAGGGAAATCAAGCATGATCATGCCGACCGAGGCACGCATGCGAACTTCGCGTGCGACATGGGCCACATCTTCGGCGAAGAAATACATGTCGTTAAAACAGGTAGTGCCACTTTTCAGCATCTCGGCCATAGCCAGACGGGAACCATCGGCGACAAACTCATCGCTGACCCATTTGGCTTCAGCTGGCCAGATATGGTTCTCCAGCCAATCCATCAGCGGCAGGTCATCCGCCAGACCTCGGAACAGTGTCATGGCCGCATGAGTATGGCTGTTGATGAATCCAGGTAACAGTGCATGGTTTGGTAGTTCAACCAATTTTGATGCACGATATTTTTTCTCTGCCTCAGTGGTCGGTAAGACCTTTACGATTTTGCCATCAAGAATCGCAACACTGTGGTGATCCAGTACCGTTGCATCCGGTTCCACCGGAATTACCCATCGGGCTGAAATAATCGTGTCCACACGTTTCATTGATAACCCATGTTAATATTCTAAAATTAGTAGCGGCAGAGTATGCCAGTAAGGTGGACACCTTTCTAACTAAGCGTTGCCTAGATCAATAGCGCTGACTTCAAGAGTTTCTATTACAAAGAGGAAACAATGACAATTATTAGAGAAAGCATTATCGCTGCTGCGGTTTCCGGATCGTTGATTGGGGCAGCGTACGCCGAGGGGCCAAGCAATAATTATCTCGATTTGCTATACCTCAATGGGAATCAAGGAGGGTCTTATACAGGTTATAGCGCTGATGGCTCCCTGGCGATGTCTTACAATTTAAGTTTACTTTATTACTATGAGGGAGTTTCCGGCAGTGATGACAGCATTTTAAAACTTGGTGTTGGTTATCATATGCCGTCCGCCAACAATTCGCTCGATTTCAAAATTTTCTATCGTTCCGACACGGTCGGTTTGTCTACTTTTACCGGTTCTCAGTTAGATGTCGGGTATCGAGCTGCCATTAGCAATAGGATGGAGATCAGCGCATACGCAGGGTTTATTTCGCAAGGTGGCGGTAGTGGAACAGAAGTCGGTTTAAAGGGCGCCTATAGATTCAGTGATGCGTTGTCGGGAGTATTTGGTTATAAAACCGATAGTAGCTATGGCCCAAGTAAAAACGATTTGCAGCTTGGTGTGAGGTTTAATTTTTAATAGTTTACAGAGTAACATCAGACAGGCTGGTAGTAATACCGGCCTTTTTTTGTGCAATAATTTCCATCAATTTTTCAAAGCTAGATATTCACAACTGGAACACACATTGTCTCAAATCGAACACATCTCCTACGATCAAATCCGCGCGGTAGAATGGGAAAATGGTCAATTACGATTGATAGATCAGCGTGTATTACCGGCACGTTTCGAGAACCTTTTCTTTGATGATGTTAATAATGTCGCGCAGGCCATTACCGATATGGTGGTACGGGGTGCGCCGGCGATTGGTATTACCGCGGCCTATGGAGTGGTGTTAGCAGCTCGGCAACGATATCAGAAAGACGGCTCAGACTGGCGCGAAACCATTCAACAGGATTTGTACAATTTAAAAGCCGCGCGCCCAACGGCTGTGAATCTGGCCTGGGCGGTAGACAAGCTAGCCGTTATTATAAAAAAAATGGGTGCTAACGTTGATCCTGAACCAGAGTTGCTCAAGCTTGCCAAACAAATTCATGCTGACGATATTGCTGCCAATCACACGATGGGTCAGTTAGGCTCGGGATTAATCCAATCCGGTAGCGGGGTGCTGACCCATTGCAACACAGGTGCCTTGGCCACCGGGGGATATGGGACCGCACTTGGAGTCGTCAGGGCAGGTTATGCCAATGGTGCAATAAAAGATGTCTACGCCGATGAGACCCGACCTTGGTTACAGGGTGCGCGCCTGACCGCATGGGAGCTGGTGCAGGAGAAAATCCCGGTAACTCTGATCGCCGACGGCGCTGCCGCTTTCCTGATGCAGCAGGCCAAGGTGCAGTGGGTGATTGTTGGTTCCGACAGGATTGCCGCCAACGGCGATGTGGCAAACAAGATTGGCACGTATTCGGCCGCCGTCGCGGCCAGACATCACGGTGTGAAATTTATGGTGGTGGCGCCAACCAGTACGGTGGATATGGACACGGCTACTGGCACCGACATCCCGATCGAGGCCCGCGGACAAGAAGAGCTGCTGGTCTGCGGTGATCAATGCATTGCCCCGGAGGGCGCCAGTGCCTGGAATCCAGTGTTTGATATCACTCCCGCTGAACTGGTCGACGCCATTGTTACGGAGCGTGGTGTGGTGGAGCACCCCACCGCTGAAAAAATGACGCGAATGATGGCAAATTAGTGGCCAAAATCCTCACCTTTTTATTCCTTTATTAATGCAGTGACAGCCCCTCCCGTGGTAAAATCTTGCCTGCAAAATTAGTCGTCCAAACCCTATCAAAGGGCTAAGGAATTCACCCGATTTCTCAAGTCTTCTGGGCCGGCACAACTCGCTGGTGGACGCGATTTTATTGTGTAACGCCGACACAAATGTCGACACAATCTGATACCTAATCGATGACAGAAGAATTCGCCAAAGAAACGATACCGGTCAATCTCGAAGACGAGATGCGACAGTCCTACCTGGACTACGCGATGAGTGTCATCGTTGGTCGCGCACTACCCGATGTGCGCGATGGAATGAAACCGGTGCATCGACGTGTGCTGTTCGCGATGCACGAACTCAACAACGATTACAACAAGCCTTATAAAAAATCAGCCCGTGTGGTCGGTGACGTTATCGGTAAGTATCACCCGCATGGCGACACCGCCGTATACGACACGATCGTGCGCATGGCGCAGAACTTCTCTCTGCGTTACCCGTTGGTAGACGGCCAGGGTAACTTCGGTTCGGTGGACGGCGATTCGCCGGCAGCCATGCGTTATACCGAAATCCGCATGTCGCGCATTGCCCATGAAATGTTGGCGGATCTAGAGAAGGAGACCGTCGACTATTCGCCCAACTACGACGGCACCGAGCAAATCCCGGATGTGATGCCGACCAAATTGCCCAATCTGCTGGTCAATGGTTCCGCCGGTATTGCCGTCGGCATGGCGACAAATATTCCGCCACATAATCTCACCGAAGTGTTGGATGGCTGTTTGGCGTTGCTTGAAAACGAAGACGTCAGCATCGATGAATTGATGAAGATTATTCCGGGTCCGGATTTTCCTACCGCCGGCATAATCAATGGCATCAAGGGAATTCGCGATGCGTATCGCACGGGTAGAGGTCGCATTTATGTTCGCGCGCGCGTGGAAGTCGAAACTGAAGAAAAATCCGGCCGGCAGCGAATCGTTGTTACGGAATTGCCCTACCAGGTAAACAAGGCGCGATTGCTCGAACGCATCGCAGAGCTGGTGAAAGAGGGCAAACTCGAAGGTATCTCCGGCCTGCGTGATGAGTCTGACAAGAGCGGCATGCGCATGGTGATTGAGCTCAAGCGTGGCGAAGTGGCGGATGTCATCATCAACAATCTATACCAGCACACTGCCATGCAGAACGTGTTCGGTATCAATATGGTTGCGCTCGATCGCGGCCAGCCGCGTCTGTTCAACCTCAAGCAGACGCTCGAAGCCTTCATTCGCCATCGCCGCGAAGTCATCACTCGACGGACTATCTACGATTTGCGCAAGTCCCGTGAGCGTGCCCATGTATTGGAAGGTTTGGCGGTCGCACTTGAAAACATCGATCGCATAATTGCTTTGATCAAAGCGGCCAAGGATCCCGCTACCGCCAAGATCGGGTTGATGAAAGAATTTTGGCCGGCGAAACAAGTGGCGCAATTACTTGCTCGTAGTGACACCAGTATGTCGCGTCCTGAAGATCTCGACGCGATTTACGGTTTAAGCAAGAAGGGCTACAAGCTATCCGATGCCCAGGCACAAGCGATTCTTGAGTTGCGCCTGCATCGCCTGACCGGTTTAGAGCAAGAAAAGATTCATGGTGAATACAGCGAGATTCTTGAGCGTATCGAAGACTTGCTGGAAATTTTGCAAAAGCCCGAGCGTTTGCAAAAGGAAATCCACGGTGAGCTAGTTGCCATGCGTGATCAGTACGGTGACGAGCGACGTACAGAGATCCTGGAAAGTCAGCTCGATCTGAGCATGGAAGATCTTATCGCGGAAGAAGACGTGGTGGTAACACTTTCACACGCGGGTTACGTGAAGTCACAGGCGCTGAGTGAGTATCGTGCGCAAAAGCGCGGCGGTCGTGGCAAGACAGCCACGCGCATGAAAGAAGAGGACTTCGTCGACAAGTTATTTGTCGCCAACACTCATGACACCGTCTTGTGTTTTTCCAGTCGCGGCAAGGTCTATTGGTTGAAGGTGTACCAGATCCCGCAGGCCAGTCGTGGCGCTCGAGGCAAGCCGATTGTGAACCTGTTGCCACTGGAAGAAGGGGAGCAAGTTAACGCGATTTTGCCTATCCGCGCTTATGAAGAAGACAAGTTTGTATTCATGGCCACCTCTGATGGCACAGTGAAAAAGACCGCACTCACCGAATTCTCGCGTCCGCGCACCAGCGGGATCATCGCCATTGATTTGGTTGACGGGAATCGTCTTATTGGCGTCGGCCTCACCAATGGCAATTGCGATATCGTTTTATTCAGTTCCGCTGGCAAGGCGGTACGATTCACCGAGCAAGATGTGCGCGCCATGGGACGCAGCGCCAGGGGCGTGCGCGGGATGCTGTTGAAATCCGGGCAAACATTGGTGTCCCAGATCATCGCCAACGGCGAGGTTGGTGAAGATACGATGGTGCTAACTGCCACCAGTGGTGGTTTTGGCAAGCGCACCTTGCTTTCAGACTTCCCCAAACACAAGCGCGGCGGTCAAGGTGTCATTTCGATCCATGTAAGTGGAAAGCGCGGCGACGTGGTTGGAGCGCTGCTGACCTCGACCGGTAGCGAAATCATGCTAATCACCAGCGGCGGAACCCTGATTCGCACACGAACCGATGAAATATCAACTCAAGGCCGTAACACTCAAGGCGTAACATTAATCGGTCTTGGTGAAGGTGAGCGCCTCGTTGGCATGGATGAAGTGGCAGAAACTGATGAAGATGAAGAAGGCGAGTAAGGCCGGATCAGAGCCACGCAAGAATTCTTTAACTTTTTGGATGTAGACAAAGATTATGGCAAGAGTATTTAACTTCAGCGCCGGACCAGCAACCCTTCCACTGGAAGTTCTGGAGCAAGCACGCGAAGAACTGGTTGATTGGCAAGGATCAGGTGTTTCCGTAATGGAAATGAGCCATCGCGGAAAGGAATTTATGTCGATTGCCGCTCAGACCGAAGCCGATCTGCGCGAGATCATGAGTGTTCCGGGCAACTACAAAGTGTTGTTCCTTCAAGGCGGTGCTTCCACGCAGTTCGCCATGGTGCCTTTGAATATTCTGGGTGATAAAGGCACGGCCGATTATCTGCTTACAGGTCACTGGGGCAAGAAAGCTGTCGCCGAAGGCAAGCGATACGGCACTGTAAACCTGGCGGTCGACACTTCGGAAAGCAAATTCACTACTGTTCCTGCTCCAGGCGACTGGAAACTGGATAGCGGTGCTGCCTACGTGCATTACACACCGAATGAAACCATTGCAGGTGTAGAGTTTGACCATATACCGGAAACAGGCGACGTGCCGCTTGTTGCCGATATGTCTTCAACCATCCTGTCGCGACCAGTGGATGTAAGCCGGTATGGAATTGTCTATGCGGGCGCACAGAAGAATATTGGGCCGGCCGGGCTTACTATAGTAATCGTCCGCGATGACTTGATTGGTAAAGCCGGAGACAACGTGCCTGCTATGTTGAATTACCAGACTCACGTTGATGCGGAATCCATGTATAACACCCCACCGACATTCGCCTGGTATATGGCGGGGCTGGTGTTCCAGTGGGTGAAGGCCAAGGGTGGGGTCTCTGCGATGGCCGAGATCAATGAGCGTAAGTCGAAAAAACTATACGAAGCCATCGATAGTTCCGGTGGTTTTTATACCAATCCGGTGGACAAGAAAAATCGTTCCTGGATGAACGTGCCATTTATTCTTAAAGACGACGCTCTCGACGAAGCGTTTCTGAGTGAGTCCAAGGCAGCAGGCCTAGTACAGCTTAAAGGCCACCGCTCGGTCGGTGGTATGCGCGCGAGCATTTACAATGCCATGCCAGAAGAGGGTGTCGATGCGCTTATCGACTTCATGAAGCAATTCCAGAATCAAAAAGGTTGAGTCACGTGTTAAACGTTAAAACGCTAAACAATATTTCCGATAAAGGGCTTTCTCACTTACCCCACGATCTGTTTACGGTGGGTGATGATGTAGAGAATCCTGACGCCATTCTGCTGCGTTCATTCAAGATGCATGACATGGAATTGCCGACTAGCCTAAAAGCGGTGGGTCGCGCCGGGGCTGGCGTAAATAATATTCCTGTCGACAAAATGTCGAAACTTGGTATTCCCGTTTTTAACGCCCCTGGTGCAAATGCCAACGCCGTGAAGGAGCTTGTGATAGCCGGCCTGTTGTTAGCTGCGCGTAATATTTGTCAGGCGTGGGAATACACCAACAATCTTGAAGGCAAAGATGCTGAATTACACAAGCAAGTAGAAGCCGGTAAAAAACAATACGGCGGTTTCGAGCTTCCTGGTCGTACGCTCGGCGTAGTTGGTCTCGGTGCTATTGGTCGTTATGTAGCCAATGCCGCTGTGGATTTAGGAATGAAGGTAATTGGCTTCGATCCGGGTATTACGGTCGAGGGTGCCTGGCAGTTGTCGGCTGATGTGAAAAAGGCCGGCAGTATCGAAGAGCTGCTGCGTAATGTGGATTTTGTAACATTTCATGTGCCGCTGATTGATGCGACCCGCGACATGATTAACACTGATACCATCAAGATCATGCGTGACGGCGCTACTATTCTGAACTTCGCTCGTGACGGTATTGTCAATGATGAAGCCGTGGTAGCTGCGATCAAGGAAGGCAAGATTCACGCTTACGTGTGCGATTTTCCGAGCAATGTATTGAAAGGGCAGGATCGCGTAATTGCTTTGCCTCATCTCGGCGCCTCAACCGGTGAAGCTGAAGAAAATTGTGCGGTGATGGTTGCCGAGCAGGTTAAGGATTTTCTGCTCAACGGCAATATTAAAAATTCGGTGAATTTCCCTGAAGTAAACGTCCCAAGGGAAACCGATTACCGTGTGGTTGTCGCCAATGATAACGTCCCCAAGATGTTGGGCAATATTTCCAATGTGATGGCCGATGCAGGATTGAATATTCATGATATGGTAAATAAATCGCGAGGCGATCTTGCCTACACAGTCGTTGATTGCGACAGCGAAGTGTCGGAAGAAGTTATAAAGAATCTGGCTGGAATTGAGGGCGTATTGAGCGTCAGGGCAATTTAATAGTTACGTGAGCGACAATTCAGAACTAAAAAAAATAAGAGACAAGATTGACGCCGTTGATGAAAAAATTCAGGCGTTAATCACCGAGCGCGCCAACTACGCGAAGCAGGTCGCTGAAACCAAGCAAGAAGCCGGCTCTGAGAGTTTCTATCGTCCGGAGCGCGAAGCAGAAGTGTTGCGCGCTGTAATCGAGCGCAATAAGGGGCCAGTCAGCGATGATGAAATGGCGCGGTTGTTTCGCGAGATCATGTCGGCGTGTCTCGCGCTCGAATCCCCATTAACGGTTGCCTACCTGGGTCCTGAAGGAACCTTCACTCAGCAGGCCGCACTCAAACATTTCGGGCACTCGGTAAAAACCAGAGCACTTGGCGCCATTGATGAGGTGTTCCGTGAAGTCGAAGCCGGCAGCGCCCAGTTCGGTGTCGTCCCGGTAGAAAATTCCACTGAAGGCGTTGTCAGCCATACACTCGATATGTTCATGCGCTCCGATTTGAAGATCTGTGGTGAGGTCCAGTTGCGTGTACACCAGCATTTGCTGGGTCAGATGGATGATCTTGGAAAAATCAAACAGATCGTTTCCCATCAGCAGTCACTGGCGCAATGTCGCGAATGGCTCGATGCGAATCTCCCCAATGTCGAACGCGTCATGGTAAGCAGCAATGCTGAAGCTGCACAAATAGCAGCCAGTAAAAAGGGCACAGCCGCTATCGCCGGAGAATCCGCTGCCCAGATTTACGGGCTAAATACTTTGGCATCAAACATAGAGGATGAGCCGGACAACATCACGCGTTTCCTGATCATTGGTCGCCTGCAAACCGTTCCCAGCGGGAATGACAAAACCAGCCTGTTGCTGGGTGGCAAGAATAAACCCGGCGCGTTACACGAGTTGTTAGGCTCGTTGGCAAGTCATGGAATCAACATGACCCGAATTGAGTCACGCCCGTCACGACAGAATCCGTGGGAGTATGTTTTCTTCCTCGATATTGAAGGCCATGCTGAAGATGAAGGTGTAAAGCAAACGCTGACCAAATTGAAGGCAGAGGCAGCATTGTTCAAAAACCTGGGCTCCTATCCGGTTTCGGTTCGATAGAGATGGCACTCGATATCAACGCCCTTGCGCTCACGGGTGTTCGCGGCCTGCGCCCGTATGAACCGGGTAAACCACTTGAGGAGCTTGAGCGAGAGTATGGGATTAGCAATGCCGTAAAGCTCGCATCAAATGAGAACCCACTCGGTCCAAGCAAAAAGGCGGTTGAAGTTCTCACAAACCACTTGGCCGAGCTTGCCCGTTACCCGGACGGCAATGGTTTCGCGTTAAAAAAGGCGTTGGCAGATAAACTTGCTGTTAGCACGGACCAAATTACCCTGGGAAACGGTTCGAACGATGTGCTGGAGTTCGCTGCCCGGGCTTTCGTTAGTGTCGAAAATGAAGTTATTTTTTCCCAGCACTCATTCGCAGTGTATCCCATTGTGACTCAGGCAGTTGGCGCCAGGGCGATTGTGGTGCCAGCAAATAACTGGGGTTACGATCTCGATGGGATCATAAAGGCTGTAACTGACAAGACACGCTTGATCTTTATAGCTAACCCCAACAATCCGACCGGCACCTGGTCACGAAAAGACGAACTAAAGCGTTTCCTGGCGTCACTACCGGGGCATGTGCTTTGCGTGGTTGACGAAGCCTATTTCGAATATGTGGAAAATCCTGATTATCCTGATGTCATGCAGTGGTTACCGGAGTTCGAGAACCTGATAGTGACGCGGACGTTTTCCAAAATTTATGGTCTAGCCGGGTTACGGATAGGGTATGGTGTCTCAAGTCCGGCAATCGCCGATATGCTTAATCGTGTGCGCCAACCATTTAATGTGAACAGCCTGGCACTGGCTGCAGCAGAAGCGGCGCTTGCCGACGAACAGCATTTGCTAGCCTCTCGGGAATTAAACAATCGAGGCATGGCGCAGTTGGTGCAGGGCTTTGAAAAACTGGGCTTGAGTTATATCCCTTCGGTAGGGAACTTTGTTTCTGTTGATATTGGCAGATCGGGCGCAGACGTGTATGAGCAGCTGTTAAAAAGAGGCGTAATCGTGCGCCCGGTGGCAAATTACGAGATGCCCAATCATCTTCGAATCACAATCGGTACCAAGGCCGAAAACACCCGTTTTCTCGATGCGTTGACCGATATCCTTCAGGGCTAGAACAAGGCACTCTGGTTTCAAACCATCAAACCAATAATAATCACTCAATGATCAATCGACTCGCAATTATCGGTATCGGACTTATCGGGGGTTCTTTAGCCCGGGCCCTGCGTCGAGCCGGTTATGTGAAAGAGGTTGTCGGATTCGGTCGAAATTTGAGTAACCTCAAACTCGCCGTCGACCTCGGCGTGGTGGATCATGCGGAAGTCAGCCTGAGCGCGGCGGTAGAGGAAGCGGACATGATCGTGGTGGCCGTGCCGGTTGGCGCGATGGCAGGCGTCTTCAGTCAACTTGCCGGGAAAATTACGCGAGAGACCATTGTGACCGATGTCGGCAGCGTGAAGCAGTCAGTAGTAGATATCGCACGAGAGGCATTGGGTGCCGATGAATTCTCGAGATTTGTTCCAGGCCATCCAATTGCTGGTACAGAACAGAGCGGCGTCGCGGCGTCGCGCGAAGACCTGTTTCAGGGGCATGAAATTATATTAAGCCCGGAGCAGGACACTGACGAAGGCGCGGTAGAAGAGGTGCGCGCGATGTGGGAAGCCGCGGGTGCCATGGTCAGGTTGATCGATGCTCCACAGCACGACGTGATTCTCGCCGCTAGTAGTCATCTGCCTCACGTGTTGGCCTACGCGTTAGTAGATATGCTGGTACGTCGTGATGACCACAAAGAAATATTTGATCTAGCAGCAGGTGGGTTCCGGGATTTTACGAGGATTGCCGGCAGTGATCCGACGATGTGGCGTGATATCTGTGTTGCCAATCGCAAACCGCTGATAAGCCTGTTGCAGGATTTCCGCGATGATCTGGGTGAAGTCATTACCGCCGTCGAGGCGGGAGACGGCGAATGGTTAATGGATACCTTTGAACGCGCCAGGCATGCGCGCGATACATATGTTAAACCGGCGCCGACGGATTCACCGGATAGTACCGAATAAGGCTGATTTAGAGATGCCAAGTCATAAAGAAAACGAGATCGATTTCATCGTAGAACCCGGCGGGAAGATGACCGGCAACTTGCGTGTACCAGGGGATAAATCTATTTCCCATCGTGCGGTAATGATGGGGTCACTGGCAGAAGGCGTAACCGAGGTTAGCGGCCTGCTTGAGGGCGAAGACGTGATGGCAACGCTCGAAGCGTTTCGCGCCATGGGAGTTAATGCCAAGGGTCCAGACAAAGGGAATTTGGTCATAGAGGGCAAAGGACTCAAGGGGCTCGAGGCACCCGACCAGCCACTGGATATGGGAAATTCCGGCACTGCCATGCGGTTGATGGCTGGCATTCTGGCAGGACAGGCGTTTGACAGTGTGTTGGTGGGCGATGCTTCCCTGAGCAAGCGCCCGATGAATCGTGTTGCCGGTCCCTTGCGCGATATGGGTGCGGTGATTAATACGGAAGAGGGCGGACGACCACCGATTCGAATTACCGGCGGCCAGTCTCTCAAGGGCGTTAAGTACGATATGCCCGTCGCTAGCGCCCAGGTTAAATCCTGTCTTTTGCTGGCAGGTATGTACGCGGACGGCGAGACCGAAGTGATCGAGCCGGCACCAACGCGGGATCACACCGAGCGCATGTTGAATGGTTTTGGCTATCCGGTAGCGAAGGATGGAGCAGTATCGCGGCTCAAGGGTGGCGGTAAGCTGGACGCTACCAAGATCGATGTTCCTGCCGATATCTCTTCGGCCGCCTTTTTTCTGGTGGGCGCGTCAATCGCAACGGGATCTGAACTGGTGCTAGAGCATGTCGGTATCAATCCGACGCGTATCGGCGTGTTGCACATCCTCCAGGACATGGGTGCCGACATTACGATCGAAAACGAGCGCGTAATCGGAGGCGAGCCGGTAGCGAATATCCATGTACGTGCTGCCCAGCTAAAGGGTATTCACATTCCAGAAGATCAGGTGCCATTGGCGATTGATGAGTTCCCGGTATTGTTCGTGGCTGCCGCCTGTGCAGCAGGTACGACAGTACTCACCGGTGCCCGAGAACTGCGCGTAAAAGAAAGCGATCGGATTGCGGTGATGGCTGAGGGATTGAAACGCCTTGGTGTCGCTGTCCGGGAAACCGAGGACGGTATCATTATAAATGGGGGGTCAATTGACGGCGGCGACGTCGACAGTCACGATGACCACCGAATAGCCATGGCCTTCGCCATCGCGGGTTTGCGATCTTCTGAGCCAATCCGGATACGCGATTGCCGGAACGTGAATACATCGTTCCCGAGCTTTATTGAGCTGGCAAGACAAGCAGGTCTAAATATACGCTTGGCAGACTAGATTCAATATGCCCCCTGACCCACTTACGATCTCTTGACTATAATAATGAGCACACCCCGAGCGTACGATGCCGTGCCCGTATTGACCCTCGATGGCCCCAGTGGCTCTGGAAAGGGCACGATCAGCCAGTTACTTGCAGAACGCCACGGTTGGCATTACCTGGATAGCGGCGCACTCTATCGACTGGTGGCACTGGCCGCGCGTACTGCCGATATACAGGCCGACGACACGGATCGTCTAGTAGAGTTGGCGCGAAATCTGGATGTCGAGTTCGTGCTCCAACCTGGTGCAATCGCCAAAGTTGTTCTCGACGGGAAAGAGGTGGGCGACCTCCTTCGCACGGAAGAGATCGGCAATCTGGCGTCTCAGATTGCGTCCGAAAATCGCATTCGAGAGGCACTGCTGGACCGTCAGCGACAGTTTCAGCAGGCCCCGGGCCTGGTAGCCGATGGCCGCGACATGGGTACAACCATATTTCCCGATGCGCTGCTCAAGATTTACCTGACTGCCAGTGCCGAAATTCGGGCCGAAAGGCGCCATAAGCAGTTGATGGAAAAGGGTTTCGATGTTAATCTTCCGCGCCTTCTGGGGGAGATCCGTGACCGCGATGCCCGCGACAGCGAACGCAGCGCATCCCCGCTGAAGCCGGCAGAGGATGCCATCGTAGTGGACACATCATCCATGACGATTGACGAAGTGGTGGACCATATTGATGGTCTGCTCAATTCGAAGCTGGAAGAGAAGTTGGGGAGTTAACGGATCTCATTTTTTTAACGACAACCCATGTCGCAATTGGTCGAACATATATAAGTGCCAAAGGCGGTGTGGCTAAACAGAGGTGGCTCAGGCCACTAACAGGTTAACCATTTACTAATGTCTGAAAGTTTCGCCGAATTATTCGAACAAAGTTATCAACAAACCAATTTCAAGTCTGGTGAATTAATCACCGGCGAAATCGTCTCCATCACCGACGACGTTGTCATCGTTAATGCCGGGCTCAAGTCCGAAGGCATTATCCCCATTTCCCAATTCAAGGATCACGAAGGCAATATCTCCGTTAATGTCGGCGACGATATCGAAGTCGTGCTGGAATCTCTGGAAAACGGTTTCGGTGAAACTCAGCTTTCGCGTGAGAAGGCGATGCGCGTCAAGGCCTGGGATGTTCTCGAACTGGCTTTCGAGGATCAATCCATTGTTAAGGGCGTTTTGACCGGCAAGGTTAAAGGTGGTTTTACCATTTCCATCGACAGTATCCGCGCTTTCCTGCCAGCCTCTTTGGTAGATGTGCGCCCGGTACGCGATCCATCCTATCTTGAAGGCAAGGAACTCGAATTCAAGGTCATCAAGATTGACCGTAAACGCAACAACGTTGTTGTTTCACGCCGTGCAGTTGTAGAAACAGAGATGTCGGCGGACCGCGAGGAACTGCTCGCCAATCTGGAAGAAGGTCAGACGGTCACCGGTATCGTCAAGAACCTCACCGATTACGGTGCGTTCGTCGATCTCGGTGGTGTAGACGGCCTGTTGCACATCACGGACCTGGCGTGGAAGCGCGTCAAGCATCCGTCCGAAGTATTGAATATTGGTGACGAAATTGAAGCCAAGGTGCTGCGTTACGACCGTGAACGCAATCGTGTCTCACTGGGTCTGAAGCAGTTAGGTGATGATCCGTGGGTTGATATTGCACGTCGCTATCCGGAAGGTGCGCGCCTGTTTGGTCGTGTTACCAACATCACAGATTATGGTGCTTTTGTTGAGATTGAGGAAGGCGTAGAAGGTCTGGTGCACGTGTCAGAAATGGACTGGACCAACAAGAATGTTCATCCGAACAAGGTGGTTCAACTGGGTGATGAAGTAGAGGTGATGATCCTTGATATCGATATTGAGCGTCGCCGAATTTCACTCGGTATCAAACAGTGCCAGCCCAATCCCTGGGAAGAGTTTGCCGCTACCCACAATAAGGGTGATCACGTTACCGGTAACATCAAGTCCATTACTGACTTCGGTGTATTCGTCGGTCTTGACGGCGGCATCGATGGCCTGATTCATTTAAGCGATCTGTCCTGGAACCGTTCCGGTGAAGAGGCTGTTCGTGAGTACAAGAAGGGCGATGAGCTTGAAGCTATTGTGCTGGCCGTTGATCCGGAGCGCGAACGTATTTCACTCGGCATCAAACAGCTAGGCGGTGATCCATTTACGGTATACGTTGCCGAGCACGGTAAGGGTTCCATCGTTACGGGCAAGGTGGTTAGTGTCGAAGCCAAGGGCGCTGTTGTTAACCTGGGTGATGACATTGAAGCCTATCTACGCGCCAGTGAACTTTCGAGGGATCGCGTTGAAGATGCACGTACCCTGCTGAACGAAGGTGACGACGTAGAAGCCAAGATCACGACGATCGATCGCAAGAATCGCAAGATCTCACTGTCTATCAAGGCCAAGGATATGCAGGAAGAGAGCGCAGCGGTTGAGGAATATTCTCGCAAGGCACCATCTGCCACCACCTCTCTGGGCGAAGCCCTGAAAGAGAAGCTTGGTGGTTCTGAAGGCGACGAATCCTGATAGCGGTTTGCTACTGGGTGGGGTAGACGGACATGACTAAGTCGGAACTGATAGAAACATTAGCGGCCAAGCAGCCGCAGCTGGATCACAAAGATGTTGAGCTTGCTGTCAAAGAGTTGCTTGAGCAGATGTCTTCAGCATTGGCGATGGGCGATCGTATCGAGGTACGTGGTTTTGGCAGTTTTTCGCTGCACTACCGCCCTCCGCGGGTCGGTCGCAATCCCAAGACCGGCTCTACCGTTCATGTTCCCGACAAGTACGTACCCCATTTCAAACCGGGTAAGGAGCTGAGGGAGCGCGTCAAGGACACTGTGGGCGGTGACAGTTAACCGGTTTTGTCTGTATTCACGAACAAGGTAAGATTAAAAGGCATCGGAGTACCGATGCCTTTTTTTTGGTACTGACAATGATATTTCTCATGCGGCTGGAGGCTCCATGAAGCGACTGTTTTATATTGTACTGACTCTTTTTGTGTTCTTTATCGGTCTGACATTTGCCTTTCAAAACAGTCAAAGTGTGGATCTAAAGTACTACCTTGGCATTCAATTTAATGGACCGCTGTCACTGATGCTGATTTTGGCGTTGGCTATCGGTGTTGGTGTCGGGTACCTGGTTAATTTGCGTATGGTTGTCAATGCCCGCCGTGAACTCGCACAGGCTAGAAAGGAAGTGAAACAGGTAGAGCAGGAAGTGGAAAACCTGCGGTCCCTCCCAATTAAAGATGTCATTTAGTTCTCTGGAATTACTCTGGTTTCTGTTACCGGTGGCTGCTGCTTCCGGTTGGTTTATGGCGCGCATGGATGGCAAGCGTAAAGTGTCGTCGACAATTGAAGATCGATTTGATCTACCGGAGGCATATTTCCGTGGGTTGAATTTTCTTTTGAATGAACAGCCTGACAAGGCCATCGAGGTCTTTATTAAGGTGTTGGAAGTAAATTCTGAGACCGCTGAAACCCATCTTGCACTGGGTAACCTGTTTCGTCGAAGGGGCGAGGTTGAGCGAGCCATTCGAATACACCAGAACCTGATTGCCCGACCGACGCTGGATCGTGAGCAACGATCATTAGCGTTGCTGGAATTGGGTCAGGATTACCTCAAGGCAGGTCTTCTGGATCGCGCTGAAAATCTGTTCTCCGAACTGGTCGAGAACCGTACATACAATGAACAGGCATTGCGTTGGTTGCTCCATATCTATCAGCAGGAGAAAGAATGGGAAAAGGCGATCGAGATCAGTCGTCGGTTATCCCGTGTGACCAAGACTTCGATGGATGATGTGATTGCACATTACTATTGTGAGTTGGCTGAACTAAAACTTAACGGCAGAAACAACAAGGATGCTCGCCTGTTTTTACGCAAAGCCTTTGCCAGTGATGCCAATTGTGTTCGTGCCAGCATGTTGCTTGGTGACCTTGAGGTTGTAGAGCATCGGGATCCCGAGGCGATCAAGGCATGGAAACGGATAGAAGAACAAGACCCCCAATTTCTCGGTGAAGTGGCAACGCGTATGGCGGACGCCTATAGAAGACTGGGGGATGAGGCCGGTTTATATTCTTATTTTGACGGTGCAATGGAGCGTCAACAGGGAATTGGTTTAATGACAGTATTGGTTGACCTGGTCAAAGACAGGGATGGAATTGATGCGGCTGAAAAAATCGTCGTAGAGTGGCTAAGACGAAACCCGTCTGTACATGGATTGACGCGATTAATTGAGCTCAACATGCTGCAATCGGAAGGTAGTGCGCGAGAAGACCTGATATTGCTGAAAGGAATCATCGAGCGCCTTGGTGAACAACAACAAGGTTATAGTTGCCAACATTGTGGATTCAAGGGTAGTACGCTCTACTGGCTGTGCCCCGGCTGCAATCATTGGAATACGGTCAAGCCCATTGCTGAGAATGTCTAAAGCTATGGTTAAACCTGGACAGAACGAACCAAAGATTATCGTTGCCCTTGATTATCCTAGCGCCAATGCGGCGCTGGCATTTGCTGATTCTGTCAGTCCTTCTGATTGCAAGCTAAAGGTGGGTCTGGAGTTGTTTACAGTTGCCGGTGCAAATCTGGTAGAGAAGCTCACAGAAAAAGGATTTGATGTATTTCTAGACCTCAAGTTTCATGACATCCCCAATACTGTCGCTCAGGCGTGTCGAGCTGCGGCAAGCATGGGAGTGTGGATGGTGAATGTGCATGCTCTGGGTGGCCCAAACATGTTAGCGGCGGCACGAGAAGCGATCGATGCGAGCCAATCAAAGCCACTATTGATTGGCGTTACGATCCTAACCAGCCATAGTCAGAATGATCTGGAGCAAATAGGGCTGAAAGGTAGCCCTGGAGAGATGGTTGCAAATTTGGCATCTATGTCTCAGCAATCGGGTCTGGATGGGGTGGTGTGTTCTCCACATGAAGTCTTAACGCTTAAGAGTGCGCTTGGCGAATCTTTTATTTTGGTTACACCCGGTGTTAGGCCAACTGGCAGCGATATTAACGATCAGCAGCGAGTCATGACACCAACTGAGGCACTATCACAGGGATCTGATTATCTCGTTATTGGTAGACCGATCACAAAGGCGCCAGATCCCGTTGCCGCACTTAAAGAGATCAATGTAAGTATCTCAAAGTGACTCGTTGACTTAATATATAAATTCCTTAATATAAAGACTCGTCACATGGAGTGACGAGTTAAATCCAGTCTATTCAAAACAAGGAGGTTTTCGCATGAAGCTGTTTCAAATAATAGTTTTTTCTGTTTTTCTCGCCCTTACCGGTTTGTCAGTTCAGGCCGCTCCAGTTGATATAAACAGTGCCGACGCCAAGGCTATCGCCAAAGTGATGAAGGGTGTTGGCATCAAAAAGGCCAAAGCGATAGTCGCTTATAGAAATAAGCACGGAAAGTTTAAATCGGTGGAGGAGTTGTCAAAGGTCAAAGGCATAGGTAAGAAAACAGTAGCCAAGAATCGGAAAAATCTCTTTTTGGGGAAAGCGAAGTAAAATATTTTGTGATACTTGTTCGTAGACGGGGCGCGGTAAGCGCCCCGTTTTCGTAGTAGACCATCGTTGACCACCTAATTCCGGATTCGGGTCGACACCAATCCAAAAACCCTCGATAATACCGCCACCTATAGCAACTAGTTGAAGTCGCTTTCGAGCTAACTGGTCAGAAAATACCCATGATTCCCAGTCTTTTAGAAAAAATCAGCCACGCCAAGGTGCTGGTGGTGGGTGACGTGATGTTGGATCGCTACTGGTATGGTGGTGTGGATCGGATTTCGCCCGAGGCACCGGTACCGGTTATAGCAGTGAATAATGCCGAAGAACGTCCAGGCGGCGCAGCAAATGTCGCCAGCAACGTCACGGCCCTTGGGGCGCACTGCACCCTGCTGGCAGTCACTGGAGACGACGCCGATGCTGATTGTCTTACCAAGATTCTAGAAGGACAGCGAATTCAGGCTGATTTGCTGCGGGATAAACTCATTAATACAACGGTTAAGCTGAGAGTGGTTTCCCAGCAGCAACAACTTATCCGGATCGACTTTGAGGCCCCGATCAGCAAGGACAGTCGGGCAAAACTGCTGGACGATTACCTTGGTAAATTGAAGGATTACGATGTCGTGATTCTTTCCGATTATGGAAAAGGCGGGCTCGGTTTCATTAGGGAAATGATAGATGCGGCCAAAAAGAATAATGTGCCTCTGGTTATCGATCCAAAGGGTGATGATTACTCTCCCTATAGAGGTGCAACACTGATCACACCAAATCGTAAAGAGTTCATTCAAGTTGCCGGTCGCTATGATACCGAAGTACAACTTGTAGAGAAGGCACGCGGTCTGGCAGACGAGCTGGAGCTGGAGGCAGTCCTTGTTACCCGGAGCGAAGAAGGTATGAGCCTGATTAGCCGCAATGGGAATGTGGTGCATATGCCAGCTCGGGCGCAGGAAGTTTACGATGTAACAGGTGCCGGTGATACGGTTATCGCGACCATCGCTGCCGCCTATGCTGCCGGCGGAGAGCCAGCGGATGCGCTGCATTTGGCCAATATCGCTGCCGGCATTGTTGTCGGCAAACTGGGATCGGCAACTGCAACACCTGATGATATCAAGCGCGAACTGGGGCGAGAGGAAGAATAAAAATGTATGTCGTAACCGGAGGCGCCGGTTTTATTGGCGCCAATATTGTAAAGGCTCTCAACGAGCGTGGTATCGAAGATATTCTCGTAGTCGATAACCTTGAAAAGGCCGATAAGTTCCTAAATCTTACTGACTGCGAAATTGCTGACTTTCTAGACAAACGTGATTTTATTGAACGCATAAAATCAGGCGCGATAAACGAGAAATACCACGCAGTATTTCATGAAGGCGCATGTTCCGACACCATGGAACACAATGGTCTTTATATGATGACCAACAACTATGAGTATTCTAAGACCTTGTTGCACTATTGTCAGGAAGTGGGTACGCCATATCTCTATGCCTCTTCTGCGTCAGTCTATGGCGGCGGTAGTGTTTTTAAGGAAGAGCGAGAGCATGAGGCACCGTTAAATGTATATGGCTATTCCAAGTTCCTGTTTGATCAATATGTTCGACGCAACTGGCCGAAATTGAAAGCGCAGGTAGTTGGTTTTCGTTATTTCAACGTTTACGGCCCACGAGAGCAACATAAGGGGCGCATGGCCTCTGTTGCGTTTCATCACTTCAATCAGTTCCGGGAGACGGGGATTGTAAAACTGTTTGAAGGATACGATGGCTATGGTAACGGCGAGCAAAGTAGAGATTTTGTTTCAGTAGAAGACGTTGTGTCTGTAAATTTCTGGTTCCTGGACAACCCGGAGAAGAAAGGCATTTTCAACCTTGGCACCGGTCGAGCACAACCTTTTAATGATATCGCGACGTCGACGGTAAACACATTGCGCCATGCCGATGGTCAAGAGAAACTGACGCTGAACGAGATGGTAAAAGAAGGGATTGTCGAATACGTTGACTTTCCGGAAGCGCTCAAAGGAAAGTATCAGAGTTTTACCCAGGCAGATATCAGCTCATTACGAGAAATCGGCTATGAAAAAGACTTCCTGACTGTCGAGCAGGGTGTTGATCGATACGTTAGACAGTTACTCACCAAAGCGGCGGGATAACCACTTATCGAAAAGTTTATATGGATATTTGTCCGGTAATATTATCAGGTGGCTCGGGAACTAGGCTTTGGCCGCTTTCCCGAGAATACTACCCAAAACAGTTGCTTGCGTTGACTGGCGAACGCACTTTGCTGCAAGAAACTGGTCATCGACTTGATGGTATTGAAAACGTACTACCACCAATTGTTGTCTGTAACGAGGAGCATCGTTTTCTGGTTGCAGAACAACTTCGACAGGTTAACGTAATCCCTTCTTCTATTGTGCTGGAGCCAGTAGGGCGTAATACCGCACCCGCTCTTGCCCTGGCCGCAATGTCTTTGCTAGCAAATGACAATGATCCCGTGATGTTGGTAATGCCTGCTGATCACGTTATACCTGATGTGGCCACTTTCCAGTCGGTAGTAAAAGAAGGAGTGAAGCTTGCCGCAGAAGGCAGACTGGTTACATTCGGGATTGTGCCTGACTCACCCGCGACCGGTTATGGTTATATCAAGAAGGGGGCTGGTACAGGGGTTGATGCCTTTGTCGAAAAGCCGGATCCAGAGACTGCAAAATCATATATTGATTCTGGTGACTATTTCTGGAATAGCGGATTATTTATGTTGAAAGCGTCAGTCTGGATGGAAGAGTTGCGTCGTTTTCGCTCTGATATTGCATTCGCCATAGAAAAAGCTTTCGAGAGCGGAAGTGCGGATCAAGACTTTTTCCGCGCGGATAAAGAAATGTTTAGAAATTGCCCTAGTGACTCAATCGACTATGCGGTGATGGAAAGAACTGATCGCGCGTCCGTGCTCCCCTTGTCGGCCGGCTGGTCGGATATCGGTGCATGGTCTTCGTTATGGGAAGTTTCTGAGCAAGATAGCTCCGGGAATGTGCTCGAAGGTGATGCAATAGCCCACAATACAAAAGATACAATGGTAATCGCTCAACACCGTGTAGTTGCAACCGTTGGCGTGGAGAATATGATCGTTGTTGAGACTCCTGATGCGGTATTGGTGTGTCATAAAGAACAAGCACAAGATGTTAAAGAGATAGTTGGACAGCTTAAAGAAAACAACAGAAGTGAGCATCAGACTCATCGCAAGGTATACCGGCCATGGGGCAGTTACGAAGGAGTTGATGCAGGGAACCGTTTTCAGGTTAAACGGTTAACAGTGAATCCAGGAGCTGCCTTATCGTTGCAGTCGCACAAACATCGTGCGGAACATTGGGTGGTAGTTAGCGGAACGGCCCGAGTAACACGAGACGAGGAAGTGCTTGAGTTGGGTGAGAACGAGTCGACATATATCCCGATAGGCATGAAACACCGCCTTGAAAATCCGGGATTGGCCCCTTTAGAGATTATAGAGGTGCAGTCGGGAAGCTACCTTGGAGAAGATGACATCGTTAGGTATGACGATATTTACGATAGAGCTACAACAAAATGACAAAAAAAGCACTGATAACAGGTATTACCGGGCAAGACGGTGCCTATCTTGCGGAATTTCTTCTAGAGAAGGGGTATGAGGTTCACGGCATTAAGCGCCGTACATCCTTATTCAATACAGATCGAATCGACCATTTGTATCAAGATCCTCATGAGACAGGTGTGAAGCTTTATTTACATCACGGTGATATGACCGACTCAAGCAGCCTGATTCGAATCATTCAGCAGGTGCAACCTGACGAAATATATAATCTCGCCGCGCAAAGTCATGTACAAGTCTCGTTTGATGAGCCTGAGTATACAGCAGATTCCGATGCTATTGGTGCGCTGCGTTTGCTTGAGGCGATAAGAATCCTGGGCCTGGAGAATAGAACGCGTTACTACCAGGCATCTACATCCGAGCTGTTCGGCCAGGTTCAGGAGATTCCCCAGACGGAAAAAACTCCATTTTATCCACGGTCACCATATGCAGTAGCCAAGCTTTATGCATACTGGATTACGGTGAACTACCGTGAAGCCTATGGTATGTACGCATGCAATGGAATTCTGTTTAACCATGAATCACCCATACGGGGTGAGACGTTTGTTACGAGAAAAATTACACGGGCGTTGGCGAGAATCCGCTTGGGATTACAAGATTGCCTTTACCTGGGTAATTTGGATGCAAAACGTGATTGGGGGCATGCCAAGGACTATGTCGAAATGCAGTGGCTAATGCTGCAACAGGATCAACCGGACGATTTTGTTATAGCAACTGGCCAGCAATTTAGTGTTCGTGAATTTGTCGATGCGGCAGCGAATCAGTTAGGCATAAGTATTAGTTGGGAGGGAGAAGGATTAAACCAAACTGGTACGGTAGAAGCCATCTCGGATAATGAAGTGAGTGAACATGTATTTAGAGAGCTTGAGCCGGGCGACACGATCGTCAGGGTGGATCCAAGATACTTCAGACTAACAGAAGTGGAGACACTCCTTGGCGATCCCTCAAAGGCGAAATCAGAGTTGGGGTGGACGCCTAAAATCACCTTTGAGGAGCTGGTGTCGGAAATGGTTTTGGAAGACCTAAAATCTGCAGAACGTGATGAGTTGGTAAAGCGTCACGGTTATTCTGCCTACGACTATCACGAATAATCAGCGTGAAAAAAGAATCCAAAATATATGTGGCAGGACATAGGGGGCTTGTCGGGTCCGCTATAATACGGCAGCTGGATTCTGCGAAATATCAAAACATAGTTACGCGTACACACTCGGAGCTTGATCTCACCGAGCAACCTGAAGTCAGAGACTTTTTTAGCGAAGAAAAACCGGAATATGTCTTTCTTTGTGCGGCGAAGGTGGGCGGGATCTTGGCGAACAACAGCTATCCTGCGGAGTTTATACACCAAAATCTTGCAATTCAGACAAATGTTATACACGAGTCATACGTAGCAGGAGTAAAAAGACTGCTGTTCTTGGGCTCATCATGTATTTACCCTCGTGAATGTCCTCAGCCGATGAAAGAAGAGTACCTTCTAACCGGACCACTCGAATCAACGAATCGCCCATATGCGGTCGCAAAGATCTCCGGTATCGAGATGTGTTGGTCTTACAACCGCCAATATGGAACAGAGTACCTTGCTATAATGCCTACCAATTTGTACGGTCCGGGCGATAATTATAATTTAGAGACATCACACGTTCTGCCGGCACTGATTCGAAAAATGCATGACGCGAAAATTAGTGACGCAAACTCAGTCAGCGTATGGGGAACTGGTAATGCAGAGCGAGAATTTCTTTATAGCGATGATCTTGGTGGTGCCGCAATATTTCTAATGAACTTATCGCGTGCTGATTTTGCGGCAATTTCAGGAAGAGACTCATCCGATGGTTCTGACTCACTTCCACCGCTAGTTAATATTGGTGTAGGTAAAGACCTGACTATTCGAGAGCTAGTAGATGTTGTAAAAGAAGTTGTTGGTTTTAAAGGAAACGTGGTCTGGGATACATCTAAGCCAGATGGAACACCAAAAAAGCTATTGGATGTAAGTCGGATGAACGAGCTTGGATGGAAAGCGAATACTGAATTGAGGCAGGGTATCAAACTCGCATATAAAGATTATCTGGAAGATTATACATAATCGTCATTGGGTAGGTTAACCCTGGATAAACCGACAGATGAGTAGCAACAACAAGATGATAAATAGCTACCTTGATGCGGATTGTTTGTTTAATGAAGCCGAAGTAGAGAGCGCTATCAGTTCGTTAGCTACAAAGATATCTTCATCCTATAGCGAAGAAAATCCCCTAATAGTTTGTATTCTAAATGGCGGGCTCGTAATATTTGGCCGCCTGTTGCCCCAATTGAAATTCCCGTTAGAAATTGACTATTTACATGCCACTCGTTACTTCGACAACAGACCCAGTCATGAGCTGAATTGGATTTCAGGTCCAAACCAGAATCCAAAAGGGCGCACTGTAATACTTGTTGATGATATTTTGGATGAAGGCATTACACTTGCCGGCATTGTTGACCACTACATGAAAGCGGATGCGGCGAAAGTGATAAAAGTGGTATTGGTTGAAAAACAGCGCAATCGGAAAACAAATATTCAAGCCGATCTTGTCGGTCTGCAGGTGCCTGATCGGTATGTTTTTGGGTACGGAATGGATTACAGAGGATATTGGCGAAATGCGCCCGGTATTTACGCAGAGAAGGAGTGAGTGGTGACTGTTACCGCAGTAATAGGCGGCAGTGGGCTTGCCAGTCTATCTAATCTAAAAGTAATGCGTCGTGAGGTTGTAAGAACTCCTTACGGCGAACCATCTGGTCCCATGGTTTTTGGGAAAATAGACGGAAATGATATCGCGTTTTTGCCTCGCCATGGGCCCAAACATACGATTCCGCCCCATGAGATTAACTATCGTGCCAATCTCTGGGCGCTTAATGAAGCAGGTATCAAACGAGTCATCGCTATTGCCGCAGTGGGCGGTATTTCAGGCAAATACCAACAGCCCTGCACAATTGCCATACCAGACCAGATTATTGACTACACCTATGGTCGAGAACACACATTCTTTGCTGGCCAGGACAAAAGCGTCAAGCATGTTGACCTTACCAATCCCTATTGTAACGAGTTACGGTCGTCATTGGTTGAGGCAGCAACAAACATTTCGCTAGATCTAATAGAAGGTGGCACATATGGGGCAACACAGGGTCCCCGCTTTGAAACAGCGGCCGAGGTGTGGCGTATGGAACGTGACGGAGTTGATATCGTTGGAATGACCGGTATGCCAGAAGCGGCGCTGGCACGTGAGCTCGATATTTGTTATGCCGCGATCGCTGTCGTCGTCAATCCAGCAGCTGGTAAAAGTGAACGCGAAATAGAAATTGCGGAAATTGACGAAAATCTTAAAACAGGAATGAGTAAGGTGCGTAAGCTGATCGAGTCTTGTGTGCCACTATGTGTAGATTGACTTGATATCAGCGTTATTTATTATCGACTTCAACCTGTTTCACCTGCACCAGCGCGCCAAACTTTGGGTGATCAAAGTACTGCATTTCATTTGATCGAACTCTCCGTCGTTCACGAATCTCATAACCGATCGTGTTTGTGTTTTCGAGATTGCTCGCCTGAAACAGTGATGTTGTCTCCGCTTCTTTGAATATCAGGTTCATATCGACATGCAAGAACCGGCTCATGAAGAACTTGAACGTGCCGTCCAGATCACCATCTTCAGTGTTTAGGCGAACCAGCTTTGCGTCCGAGCGAGGATTTGCATTCTCCACCCATTGCTTGTGTACAAGAATTCTATAGTTACTGTTCTGCTCAATGAGCTCTTTCGCCTTAGTTAAATCCGAATCTTCACCAGGTACCGTGGAGATAGCTACACTCTTATCCAGATCCGCGATGTCAGGATTGATTCGTTCATTTACCCAAAGTTCGCCGCCTTCCAGGTCGGTACGAATGTTTTGAAATACCATTACCTCGATTTCGTAAACCTTCGGTGCCGGCTCCGTGGTTGCTTGAGTAGCAGCGTTTGCGATTGGTGAGAGAATGATTAGCGTAGCGAGCAGTAAATTTTTTATCACAGTCATTTCCAATGGTGTTCGAATCCTTCTGAATCTATAGTATGAACAACTTTGCAATGAATTTCGAGAGGGCGGCCTAATGGCGGCACGGTCAGTACTAAAAATGGGAGATCCGCTGCTACTGAAAGAAGCGCAGCCGGTGACGGAATTCAATACTCCCGAACTCGACACGTTGATCGCAGACATGTTTGACACCATGCATGCACAAAGCGGAGCCGGTCTGGCTGCCCCGCAAATCGGTATTTCGAAAAGGGTAGTCATTTTCGGCGTGGAGGCCAATCCACGTTATCCCGAGGCGGAGTCGGTTCCGACCACCGTGCTAATCAATCCGATAATTGAGACAATAGGGGAGAGCACCGATTTGGGCTGGGAGGGGTGTTTGAGCGTGCCCGGTATGCGTGGCTTGGTTCCTCGTTATACGAATATTAGATACCGTGGTCTAAATGAAAGGGGCGAGGTAATAGAACGAACTGCTTCCGATTTTCATGCACGCGTTGTTCAACACGAATGTGACCATCTCGATGGTATCCTGTACCCGATGCGCATTGAGGATATGCGATACTTTGGATTCGAAGAAGTTTTGTTTCCTGAGTTATGAAGAATAAGGTCCTTAAGAAATTAGAGAAACTAGCGCCTACTTAACAAAAAATAATTCGAAGAACTATGGCAGAAAACATACTTGTCGTTGGAGGGGCCGGCTACATCGGTTCGCACATGGTAAAAATGTTGGCACAAAACGGCCACAAAGTTACCGTGATCGACAATCTATCTACCGGCCATAGAGACTCGGTGATTCGTGCAGACTTGATTGAATTGGATATGGGTGATACCCAAGCTATCCATTCGTTCCTTAACGAAAATACAGTGGATGCCGTAATGCATTTTGCATCCTATATTGAAGTAGGGGAATCAATACAAAATCCGAGGAAGTACTTTCACAACAATGTTACGAACACCCTAAAGCTTTTAGATGCGCTTGTAGAGAATGATATTCAGCGCTTTATATTTTCTTCCTCTGCAGCCATATACGGCAAACCCCAATATACGCCAATCGACGAACAGCACCCGAAGGAACCGATGAATCCATATGGCAGAGGAAAGTGGATGGTCGAGCAGGTTCTTGAGGATTATTACAACGCGTACGGATTAAAATCGTGCTCACTCAGATACTTTAACGCCTCTGGTGCAGATCCCGAGGGGGAGTTGGGTGAGCGGCATAATCCAGAAACCCACCTCATACCACTGATTTTGCAAGTCGCGTCGGGTCGTAAAGACGCCATTAATATTTTTGGCAACGATTATGATACACAAGACGGTACCTGCATAAGAGATTATGTGCACGTGAATGACATCTGTGCCGCACATATGTTGGCGATCGACCAACTGGATGGTTGCAAGGCGTACAATCTCGGTACATCGAATGGATTCTCGGTGCGCGAGGTTATAGCGGCAGTTGAGAGAGTAACGGGTAAATCAATTAAAACTATTCAATCAGATCGTCGACCCGGAGACCCGGCGGTGTTAGTGGCAGACTCTTCGCTAGCGACTCAGGAGCTCGGTTGGGTGCCCAAGTATCCTGAGCTCGATGTAATTGTTGAGCACGCCTGGGCATGGGAACAGCTTTTAGCCGCCATGTAGACATTTACAATATTTGCGAGTTACAACCTGGCGGCCGCGATCGAACTATTGGTTGCCTTCAGGTTTTAGAGTCGTAAGAACAGTCGAAATCATCTCTAGCCGGGGGTCGGCATCAAGCATATCTTTTGTTACTCGAATACGCTCTGGACCGTCCAGTCGGAAAGTTCTTGGTTCGGACTGCAGTAGTGAAATTACGCTTGCAGGATCAACCGGCGCTTTTGGATGAAAGTCAATGCGCGCACCCTTTGGTCCGGCATCGATCTTTTTAATACCAAGTTTATCTGCAGCATTACGTAACGACGTAATATCAAACAGCAACTTTGCCGGTTCTGGCAACATACCAAACCGATCAATCATTTCCTCTCGCAACGCCACCAAAGCCTCGTCCGTTCTGGCATTACTGATGCGCTTATAAAGCACCAGACGCATATGGATGTCGGGTAGAAAGTCAGCGGGTAACAATGCGGGCGCGTGGATATTTATTTCTACGCCGCTTCTGGGTGCGTCCTCGAGATCCAGCTCTTTTCCTTGTTTGATTGACTCGACCGCCCGATTCAATAGCTCGGAGTACATGCTAAATCCTACTTCATCGATCTCGCCGCTCTGTGATTCACCCAGTATCTCACCTGCGCCGCGTATTTCCAGGTCATGG
>CAJICK010000114.1_pt1 | contig 93103 bp, 96 predicted proteins | sample 9199621 | NCBI WGS metagenome assembly CAJICK01 (sample SAMEA7708342, study PRJEB35096) | sediment metagenome | biome: marine neritic benthic zone biome [ENVO:01000025]; feature: sediment [ENVO:00002007]; material: shallow marine sediment [ENVO:03000034] sea grass bed [ENVO_01000059] ... | reverse complement strand
TCATGGCAGCAACAAGTGAAAGTGATCTCAATTTTTTACTCCGTTTAGTTAATATTTATTATTGTGGGGATATACAAAGATAGACTATCCGGGCGGCCATGTCATGGTGCGCCCACCCAGTACATGCAGGTGAATGTGCCAGACTGTCTGGCCGGCATCGCTATTGCAATTCATCACGGTGCGGTAACCACCGTTGGCAACGCCTTCATCATCCGCCACTTTTTTCGCCGCCAAATACATTTTACCGACAAGTTCCGAGTGACTTGATTCCAGGTCGTTAAGGGTGGTGATGTGTTGTTTCGGGACGACGAGGAAATGCACGGGTGCCTGCGGATTGATGTCGCTGAACGCTAAAACGTCATCATCTTCGTATAAAACGTCTGATTTGATTTCACCATTTGCCATTTTGCAAAACAGGCAGTCGTCAGTCATTATGCCTCCCGGCCGGCTGATTATTGTTGAGCTAAGTACATCATAGCGTAGGCAGTAATCTCAAGTTTTATGCCTCTGAATAAATAATATGAAAGGTTTATCGCTAAAAGCGCTGAATACCAGTTTGATTGGTCCGATTGATCTGACCATCGCGGCCGGTGAGTGTGTTTGTTTGTCTGGCCCGTCCGGGTCGGGGAAAAGCCTGACCCTGCGCGCCGTCGCTGACCTGGATCCCCATGAGGGCGAGCTGTTTCTTGACGACGCTCGGTCGACGGATATGTCGGGACCACAGTGGCGCCGGCAAGTTGGTTTGTTAACTGCCGAGAGCCACTGGTGGGCCGAAACCGTCGGCGAGCATTTCATTGATGGTAGAGAGTTCGCTGAAGAAGTTGGCTTCGGAAAAGAGGTAATGGACTGGTCTGTCAGCCGTCTTTCCACTGGCGAGAAACAGAGGCTGGCTTTGGCCCGACTTCTCGGGAATGGTCCTACGGTGTTGTTGCTGGATGAACCGACCGCGAGTCTGGATCGGGAGAACATCACACGGGTTGAATCATTAATTAATAAGTATCGCGAGGAGAATAATACCGCCGTACTTTGGGTGAGCCACGACCCGGAGCAAATAAAAAGAATTGCCAGCCGACACTTCCAAATCGAGCAGGGCAGTATTCGGGAGGTTCAGTGAGTGTTATTAGTCTAACCCCGTTTGACCTGGCACTGACCGCGGTGCTGATCCTTTTGCTTTCCGGTTCGTCGATTGCATTGCGACTGGGTGTGGAATGGCAGCTGATGATTGCCGCGGTCCGCACCACCGTGCAGTTACTGTTGATCGGTATGGTGCTGAAGACAGTGTTTGGTTATGCGGAGTTACACTGGGTAGGACTGATTGCCGTTGTCATGTTGTTGATCGCGGGTCGTGAGGTGATGGCACGGCAACAACATCGGCTTGCAGGCTGGTGGGGCTTTGGTGTGGGAACCGTGTCGATGTTCGTTTCGACGTTCGTGATCACCATCATGGCACTGTTGGTTGTGATTGGAACAGAGCCCTGGTACCGGCCACAGTATGCGATTCCGCTGCTGGGAATGATGTTGGGCAACACCATGAATGGTATTGCACTCGGCCTGGATCGGCTGACCACTGGTGCACGTGAACAACGACCGATCATCGAGGCACGTTTGATCCTTGGGCAGACCTGGAATCAGGCTGTTACTGATATTCGTCGCAACAGCATGCGTACCGGCATGATTCCGATCATCAACGCCATGGCAGCTGCGGGACTGGTGAGCCTGCCGGGTATGATGACAGGCCAAATTCTCGCCGGCACACCACCAATGGAGGCGGTGAAATACCAGATATTGATTATGTTTATGATTACCGCGGGTACAGGTTTTGGCACCATGGCGGCGGTGTGGCTCGCGGCACGACGATTGTTTGATGAGCGACATCGTCTACGCATCGAGCGGTTGGTATAAAATATTTACACTAAACGTCCGCTTACGACCCATAGCGGACATGGACAGAGTCGCAAGAAAGAGCCCCTTTTGTTATATATTTTTCGTAAAGTGTCCTACGAAAAACAGGCTAACTTATTGTTATCATTCGGGCCTACTATTTCGTCGGTCCTAAAAAGCACTTTTAAACGGGCCTTTTAGGTCCTCTACTTATAGTTATGTGTAAAAGGAATTAAATGCGTAGTTTAATTTTAATACTACTTTTTGTCGTTTCTAGTTCGGTTTATGCTCAAGAACAAAGCCTTGAGCTTCGTGAATGGTCAGGAACAACAACGGATGAAAATGCGGTTTTTATGACTCGCGGTGCCAATATTGAATCCACCAAAACCTTTTATAGAGTCTATTTTTTAGTTTATGAGGTTTACTATAGTTTGCTAATCGAAGAAATGACTTATTCTGGTATAGAGAACTCAGATATTACAAGCAAAAATAAATCATTTATTACCGGTTATGAAATAGCTAGTAAATTCCCAAATCTATTAAATTTAACTAATTTACGTTTCATAAAATGGACTTCACCAACCAGCTTCATAATTAATGAAAATGAAACAAAATTAAAAATAAATATAAAACCGCAAGAAAAATTTACGGTTGAAACAATTAACTAAACACATAACAACGCGCTTAAGCGGGACAAATAAAAGGCTATCGCCTTTTATTTGTCCCTTAGCTTGATCGTTATGCCAAGAGAGTCTGATTTCATGTTTAAACCCGATACGGAAAAAATAATTACCTTTACGTCACCGAAAGATCTGAGCAAGTGGCTACAAGCGAACCATGCAACCGAAAGCGAACTTTGGGTGAAGATCTTTAAAAAGGGGTCTGGGGTTCCGAGCGTAACTTGGAACGAAGTCGTTATTGAGACACTGTGCTGGGGCTGGATTGACGGTATTAAGAAGTCACTCGATGACCAAGCCTACCTTCAAAGGATTACTCCGAGAAAGATCCAAAGCAATTGGTCGAAGAAGAATACAGAACATGTAGAACGCCTGATAGCTGAAGGACGGATGAAGGAGTCGGGTCTCGCGCATGTCCGTGCCGCGAAAGCGGACGGTCGTTGGGAAAACGCCTATGTGGCTAGTGAGATGATGGTTCCAGCAGATTTTCTGGCAGCTCTGGAGAATAGGCCGAAGGCGAAACAGTTCTATGAGACGCTAACCAAAACCGATCGTTATGCAATTGCTTATGGACTGGAGACTGCAAAGAAGCCGGAAACCAGGCAGAGGAGGTTTAAAAAATTCATGGATATGCTAATCCGCAAAGAGAATCCTGACTTTGGCTTCAAAAAAGGTAAGAAGGCATAACAAGTGCATGCACAGGAAGTCAAAAGCTTCGCTTTTTCCTCCTGTGATGCTGGCGTTAATTGCAAAGTGACTGCTACTGGCCGATAGCGGACGCTATGACTAAAAGCGATATTCTATTCCAGTACGAAAGCTTATATCAGTTTCCTTTACCCCTACCGGCGGCTTGCTATCGTGTGCAACATCCAGCGAAACTTTCAGATTAAGTTTCTCGCTGATGGCAACGCTGAGTGCAGCCTGTTCCAGGGCACGAAAATCACCCAGTTCGCTGGTTGCAGGTTGATAGTAGGTTGTGCTGATAAAACGCGTGTTCTGATTAAGCGCATGTTTGATTACGAAATAAATATTGGCTCGTAGCAAGTTATCTGTTGTATTGTCATCCAGTCGTTCGGTCGAATAGAAACCGCCGAGACCGAGATACATCGCCGTTTTATCGGATTCCGTTAATGTATTACGCAGACCAATGCCACCCAGGCCTCGGAATGACAATCGTCGAAACTCGTCTTGTTCCACTTGTCCGAACAGTTCCCATGCCCATTTATCATTACGTTGTACAACATGGCGGCCATGTAGAAACGCCTTGTTGATATCGCGCGTACCACTGCTTTCACCATAGTCAGAATTAAGCACCATAAAGTCAGTAATGTAGCCACGGATCCATTGCAGGCGACTGCCAATTCCGATGCGCGTGTTATTTGTGTTCCCACTTTGCAGGCTGGCATCCAATTCCAATTGCCCACTAAAACCATCTTCCTTTTTTTGTACGCGGACATTTTCAACGTTGACGATGGCGAAAGCATTGCTGCTGATCAGCGTCAGACAGGAGATGGCAATAAGAATTCTTTTATACATTTTTTACTTGGTTGATGATTGGTCGGTGGCCATTGAGTTTACGTTAAGCCAATGGTTGGATACCAGTACACACAGAATGTTCTGTGAAAGGGAGCACGTTATGCCGTGCTGATGGGGATCATGGCATAATTAGCACCTTCACCAAATTTCTTACATAGAGCCTGTAACGATGCCTGAACGCTGGCAATTCTGGATAGACCGCGGCGGTACGTTTACCGACGTTATCGCCCGTGCGCCGGACGGGCAGATTCAAACGCGCAAGTTGTTGTCGGAAAATCCCGAACGATATGCCGATGCCGCTTTACAGGGCATCCGTGAAACCCTGAAGGTATCGGGGGATGAACCGATTCCCGGCGATCAGCTTGATGCAGTCAAAATGGGCACTACCGTGGCGACCAATGCGTTGCTTGAGCGCACCGGTGATCGCACCTTGTTAATGATCACGCGAGGATTTGGCGACGCGTTGCGCATCGCCTACCAGAACCGTCCCGATATCTTCGCGCTACATGTCGAGTTGCCGGAGATGTTGTACGAGGCTGTCGCCGAAGTCGACGAGCGGGTAACGGCCAATGGCGATGTTATTCAGGCATTGGACACCAGCGCAGCACGGAATTCGCTCCAGCAGACATATGACGCGGGTATTCGATCGGTGGCCATCGTCTTGATGCATAGCTATCGCTTTCCCCGACATGAACAGGCGATTGCCGAAATCGCACGGGAGGTGGGATTCACCCAGGTGTCTGTATCCCATGAAGTTAGCGCATTGATGAAGCTGGTTAGCCGCGGTGATACGACGGTGGTGGATGCTTATCTGTCGCCCATCCTGCGTCGCTATGTCGATCGTGTGGCAGGTGAGTTGAGCGGGACGAGGCTATTGTTCATGCAGTCCAATGGCGGGCTGGTGGACAGTAGATGGTTCCAGGGAAAGGACAGCATCCTGTCTGGTCCGGCAGGAGGTGTTGTCGGTGCCGTACAAACCTGCGCCACGGAGGGGTTCGACAAAATAATTGGATTCGACATGGGCGGTACATCAACCGATGTCAGCCATTTTCATGGCGACTACGAGCGCACCTACGAGACCCAGGTTGCCGGTGTGCGCATGCGTGTGCCGATGATGTATATCCATACCGTCGCCGCCGGTGGGGGCTCGGTGATCAATCTCGACGGTGCGCGGTTAACCGTTGGGCCAGAGTCCGCGGGTGCGAATCCGGGCCCACGCTGTTACCGGCGCGACGGACCGCTGACAGTGACTGACTGCAACGTCATGGTCGGTAAGCTCAATGCAGAGTATTTCCCAAGGGTGTTTGGTCCCGATGGCAACCAGTCATTGGATGTGGATGCAGTGTCGAAGGAATTCGAGACGCTAGCGCAGCGAGTCAGTGAGGCAAGTGGTCAGCCACACGATCCTGTATCAGTGGCCCACGGATGCCTGCAAATTGCGGTGGACAATATGGCCAGCGCGATTCGCCGGATATCGGTGCAGCGTGGATATGATGTTGCCGACTACACCCTTTGCTGTTTCGGTGGCGCTGGTGCACAACATGCGTGCATGGTCGCGGACGCTCTTGGAATGCGATCGGTGTTCATCCACCAGTATGCCGGTGTATTGTCTGCCTACGGTATGGGGTTGGCAGAGATGCGATGGATGCGCGAACAGGCAGTGGAAGAGCCGCTTTCCGAACAGGCTCTTGGTGATTCGCATAAAATCTGCCGCGCATTGATCGAACAGGGACAGCAAGAACTGATTGAGCAGGGTGTCCCAAAGAACCAGCAATCGAGCCAGCAGCGAGTTCACGTGCGCTACCGTGGGACTGACACCGCCTTACTTGTTGACTGGGGTGATCTGCAGAGCATTCGACACGATTTTGAAACGGCGTACCAAATGCAATACGGCTTTATCGAACCGGACAAAGAGTTGGTACTGGAAGCCGTTGCCGTTGAGATCATTGGCAAGAGTGAGTCTGTGGCTCCGGCTAGCGACGCTCGAAAGACCGATGTTCCGGTGAAACCAGCAGAGCCAATTTCAACCATCTCCCTATTTACCGAAAACGCTCAACGTAGCGATGCTGCTTATGTTGATGCAGCGGTTTACAAAAAAGAACAAATGGTTGGCGAGCAGAAGATTACTGGCCCTGCAGTTGTGCTTGAGCCGAACAGTACTGTGGTGGTGGAGCCCGGCTGGACAGCCCGGCTAACCGATAACGGAAATATTGTTCTCGAACGCACAACCGAGATCGAAGCTCAGCGTGAACTGGGAACAGACGCAGATCCGGTAAGGCTAGAGATATTTAACAATCTGTTTATGTCTATCGCCGAACAAATGGGCGCGATTCTGGAGAAAACCAGCCACTCGGTGAACATGAAAGAGCGACTCGATTTCTCGTGCGCGATCTTCGATGGTGACGGCCAACTGGTAGCCAATGCGCCCCACGTACCGGTTCATCTCGGCTCAATGGGCGATAGCGTCCAGAGTGTGATCAATGAATATCGCAACCAGATGCGGCCAGATGATGTTTATGTGCTCAATGCCCCATTCGCCGGCGGCACGCATTTACCCGATATCACCGTGGTGTCTCCGGTGTTTACAGAGAGTGGCGAGGTACTTTTTTACGTAGCGTCTCGTGGCCACCACGCGGATATTGGTGGAGTGACACCTGGATCGATGCCGCCCGACAGTACCTCGGTAGAGGAAGAGGGCGTGCTCATCGAGAACTTAAAGGTAGTTGTAGCGGGAGAGTTTCGCGAACAGGCAATGAGAGACTTGTTGGAAAGCGGCAATTATCCAGCGCGCAATCCCGATCAGAACATTGCCGACCTTAAGGCACAAGTTGCCGCAAACGCCGCAGGCATCGCAGAGTTAAATACAATGGTTGCGCAATATGGATTGGCAACAGTGCAGGCTTATATGGGGCATGTTCAGGACAATGCCGAGGAGTCTGTTCGCAGCGTTATTGACGTCTTGCATGATGGTCAATTTAGTTGTGAGATGGATAACGGTGCGCATATTAATGTAAGCATCGAGATCGATAAAAAGCAGCGAAGTGCGCGTATTGATTTTAGCGGAACGTCGCCCCAACAAAATGACAATCTCAATGCTCCGGCTGCGATTTGCAAGGCAGCCGTGCTCTATGTTTTTCGAACCCTGGTTGAGCGCGATATTCCGTTAAATGCTGGTTGCCTTAAACCGCTGGATATCGTTGTCCCCAAGGGAAGTATTTTGAATCCGGAGTACCCCGCTGCCGTGGTGGGCGGTAACGTGGAGACGTCTCAGTGCGTGGTCGATGCGCTATATGGTGCGCTGGGCATTCTGGCGGGATCGCAGGGCACGATGAACAACTTCACCTTCGGTAATGAACGCTGGCAATACTATGAAACCCTTTGTGGCGGGACAGGTGCCGGCAAGGATTTCGATGGCGCTAGCGCCGTTCAGAATCACATGACCAACTCGCGTCTGACCGATCCGGAAGTATTGGAATGGCGATATCCTGTGTTACTGGAGGAATTTTCCATTCGCCGGAATAGCGGTGGCAAGGGTCGGCATAGCGGAGGTGATGGTGCCAGCCGTCGTATTCGATTCCTGGAGCCGATGACTGCTGCCATCCTGTCGAATCGTCGTCGGGTGCCACCCCATGGCCTGGAAGGCGGTATGAGCGGCAGCCCCGGGCGCAACATAGTGAAGCGAGCCGACGGCGCTACAGTGGAACTTGCAGCCAGTGGTCGTGTCGAAATGGAGGCGGATGATGTAATGCTGATCGAAACGCCCGGTGGCGGCGGCTTTGGCGGCAAAAAGAATCCAGGGAATAATTGACGCTTGAATTGCATCTATTTCAGTTAGAGGCAAAAAAATAACCAAATATAATCGGACTTCCATCGTTAGCTTGCATCCATACAGTTTTAGCACTGTAAAACGGTAGCGAGTCCATGATCCAGAAATTGGGGGAACCAATGTATCGTTTCTTTATTGTTCTAGCTGTCACGACACTAAGTGTTGCGGCTGGTGTGACACATGCAGATTCCGTAATGACAATAAACAGGGGACTCGTTGATGAGGCCACTCGCTGGAATCAGTTCGTCGACGAACTGTATGAATTGCATAAGCAGCATATCGCTGGCAAAGATCTGGATATCAAGGAGCGCACCGGTGGCTACTTCAGGCTTAAAAATTTCTACAAGGAGCAATCTTTTTACGATAAGAAAAGCGGCAAGTTATTGAGCCTGATCCAGTGGGAAACCAAGAAGCCTAAGAACATTCATGTCATTCAGGTTTTTTTCTACGACAAAAAGGGCCGAACCACGCGTGATTTTGCCGCGGTCTACCGTACCGGCGATCACGATGATCCGATGATCACCGAAATCAATCTTCATGACTATCGCAGGGGCCTGCACGCATTCCGGCAATTCAACGCTTCAAACGAGATCATCTATGAACGTTGCAGCGGTAAATGGCGGGGCAAGACAGTAGAAATTCGACTCGGTATTCTCGAACTCGAGGAATTTCGTGACGAACCTAACACGGTTATGACCAGCCCTCAGTACAAGGTTTGTTTTGGCGACATCCCGATGACCGCTGGAAAATACCTGAAGCCGCAATAGCGCAACGCCGTCCGGCCGCTGTCGAGCCCGGGGAGACCAAACTAGATCAACTGTGATTGTGTCGGGAAGGGGGAGTGAGGAATCCAGCCCCCGGGCGAGTCTGTCGATGACAGACCGAGAACCGCCCGAAGACCGGTGATCCGGAAAAACCTAGACCATTTCCTTCAGGTTTTTCAGTGCCGTGATCTTGATAACATTACGGGCCGGTTTAGCCTTAAACATCATCGTTTCCTTGGTGAACGGATTAATGCCTTCACGTTCGGGAACAGCTGGTTTGTGTACCGATTTGATCTTCAGTAGGCCGGGCAAGTTAAATGCACCAGCGCTAGCTAGATCGCTTTTTATGACTTTTGCCAGAGAATCAAATACATCGGCAACTTCTTTTTTCTTTAAACCGGTATCTTCGACAATGGCGTTGAAGATTTCGGTTTTGGTAGAAGGTTTTCCGTTGGCCATTAATTACTCCTGAGTGCTAGCTTGTTGTAGATAGTTGGTTATTGAATTCGCCGCTAATGTTTTTCGTAATAGGCGAACCGCATAAATTCATGCTGCAGGGATTATTAAGCGATTTTGTGCTGCCCTGCAAGCAAAAATCGCTAAAACTAAGTTATTTTTTGACTAGTGGCAGGTGCGGTTCTTGGTAAACGGCTTTTGAAATCCCAAGTAAGCCGCTTATTTTCAAAATATATTAGCTTTTAGTGATGAAGTTTTAGGTAACTGTACGTTGAACATCAATCGCATCACGGGTGATATATCTTCTGAATATTGCACGTCAGTTGTCAGTGCTTTTTGACGAGGCTGGATCGGCAGAACCAGGTTGGTCCAGCTGGATCACGAGGCAGGGAATGTTGTAAGGGCCCAATATTGGCCGGTTTGGCAGGATTTCGGTCCAAAAAAGGGTATTTTGGCGTGCTTTTTTCTGGGTAAAGCGAAGGCGGGGCGCTATAATCGCGCCTTGCAAAAAAGGGGTATCAACCCCACTTTTTTGCCGTTGAATCTAGTTCGAGGAAAGCTCCATGCCGTTTTACGAATACCAATGTCAGGCCTGTGGTCACGAGTTCGAGGCGCTCCAGAAAATGAGTGATGCTGCCCTGGAAGATTGCCCATCCTGCAAAAAGTCTGAATTAAAGAAGCTGATTTCGGCCGCCGGATTCCAGTTGAAGGGTACCGGATGGTATGAGACCGACTTTAAAGGCGGCGATAATAAATCAACGGCAAAGACAGAATCCAAATCGCAGGCAGCTCCGAGTTGTGCCGGCGGGGCCTGCGGCTGTAAACACTAGTATTTCGCGTGAACGCCCTGTGTCGCTTTCTGGTCGATACTATTGACCAGAATACGCCGTTGTTGTCTGAGTTAAATTGACTGGAAGTTGGTTATAAGTTTTTGACTGTCTGGTCATAGTGATGAAGTAATCCCTGATGGCGGCGCTCATGCTACCGAGTTTAGCTTTTTGTCAGTAAGCCATCGTTGAAGAATAAGAAGTTGGAACAAGAAATATGCGTAGTCATTTTTGCGGACATGTAACCGAGTCCCTGATTGATCAGGATGTGGCTCTTTGCGGTTGGGTTGATACCCGTCGTGACCACGGTGGCGTGATATTTATTGATCTTCGTGATCGCGAAGGCATTGTCCAGGTGGTGGTCGATCCCGATGTGGAAGAAGCCTTCAAGCTGGCCGAAGACAGCCGCAATGAGTACGTGCTTCGCGTTCAGGGTCGAGTACGTCATCGTCCGGAAGGCACGACCAATCCCGAGCTCACCACCGGCATGATCGAAGTATTGGCCAAAGAGATTGAAGTCTTGAACAAAGCTGACGCTTTACCGTTCCAGTTAGACGAAGAAGTAGGTGAAGCCAATCGACTAAAGTATCGCTACCTTGATCTGCGTCGTGATGTCATGCACCGCAATATACGTGTGCGCCATGCCATTACGCGCACCCTACGTCGTTATCTTGAAGCGGAAGGATTTATTGAAATTGAAACGCCAATGCTGACGCGTTCTACACCGGAAGGTGCACGCGACTACCTGGTACCAAGCCGCGTTTATGGTGGACAGTTCTTTGCATTGCCTCAGTCTCCGCAGATATTCAAACAGTTGTTGATGGTCTCTGGGTTTGAGCGCTACTTCCAGGTGACTCGCTGCTTCCGCGATGAGGATCTGCGTGCTGATCGACAGCCGGAATTTACCCAGCTCGATATCGAGATGGCCTTCGTTGAAGAAGAAGACATAATGGGGCTGATCGAGAACATGATCCGCACCCTGTTCAAGGAAGTGCTGGATGTGGTTCTGCCCGATCCGTTCCCGCGCATGGGTTGGCACGAGGCCATGCTCCGATTCGGTAGCGATCGTCCGGATATGCGTATTCCGCTCGAGTTGGTTGAAGTGCAGGATTTGATGACCGAGGTCGAGTTTAAAGTGTTCTCCGGGCCGGCCAATTCTCCTTCCGGCCGAGTCGCTGCATTGCGTCTACCCAAGGGTGGTGAACTGACACGCAAGCAAATAGACGAATACACCGAGTTCGTTGGCAAGTACGGCGCCAAGGGCCTGGCATACATCAAGATCAACGAAGTTGCCAAAGGTAGAGACGGCCTGCAATCACCCATCCTTAAATTCCTGCCGGACGATACGGTGCAAGGTATTCTCGAGCGCACTGGCGCCGAAGACGGTGACCTGATCTTTTTTGGCGCCGACCATGAACAGGTGGTGAACAATGCCCTGGGTGCACTGCGTGAAAAGCTGGGTCAGGATCATGGCCTGGTGGAAGCAGGGTGGAAACCGTTATGGGTCGTGGACTTCCCGATGTTTGAATACGATGCGGATCATCGTCGCTACAAGGCACTCCATCATCCTTTCACCGCGCCAACCAAGGATTATGAAGAGGAAGTTGATCGTGATCCCGCCAACGCCATGTCACGTGCTTATGACATGGTATTGAATGGCAGCGAAATAGGCGGTGGCTCCATTCGTATCTCGAAACTGGAAGTACAGAAGCGTGTGTTCGAAGCCTTGGGTATTGAAGACGAGGAGGCCAATGAGAAATTTGGTTTCCTGCTTGATGCACTCAGGTACGGTGCACCACCACACGGTGGTATTGCCTTTGGTATGGATCGCATTGCCGCCATGATGGTCGGCGCCGATTCCATTCGGGATGTCATCGCGTTTCCGAAGACGCAACGGTCTTCCTGTCTTATGACAGAGGCGCCAAGCATTGTATCCGACGAACAATTACGCGAACTCAATGTGAAATTGCGCAAGCCGGTCGAGAAGCCTGCAGAGGGTGGCAGCGACAAATCATAAGCGTGCTGAATCGGTGCTTGTCGTCGTGTATACGCGCGATGGCAAGGTGCTGCTAATGCGTCGCGTCGATCACCCCGAATTCTGGCAATCTGTTACCGGCAGTCTTGCCTGGGAAGAAACGGATCCACGCGATACCGCGATTCGTGAGCTGAAAGAAGAAACCGGTATCTCAGACACCACCGGTCTACGGGATCTTGAGCTCAACCACCGCTACGAAATCTTTCCGGAATGGCGCCATCGTTACGCGCCAGGTATTACCCACAATACTGAACACGTTTATGTCCTTGAGCTGGATCACACCGTAGCGATTAAATTGAATCCCGACGAGCATTCCGAATATAAATGGTTGGATTATGATGCCGCCATTGCGCTTGCCACGTCTCACACCAACCGGGATGCAATAGAATATATCCGCGACCAAACAAAGGATGTTGCTAATGGCTAAAAAACGCGAAGCGGTGGTTATCTTGCCTGGCTTATGGCTTCCGTATTGGGCAATGTTTCTGCTCAGAAATCGTATGAAAGCAGCAGGGTATGATGCTTACGTGTTTCGCTATCACACTGTGATTTCGCCGCTTGAACAAAGCGCACGGAAGCTCGATGCATTCCTCAGAGAAATTGATGCCGACGTCATACATCTTGTAAGCCAATCACTTGGCGGTATCGTGATTCGGGCGATGTTTCACTATTTTTCCAAGCAGAAACCCGGGCGCATTGTTACCTTCGTTCCACCACATAAGGGATCCTACGCCGCCAGATTTTTCTCGCGATGGGCTATCGGTAGATGGCTATTGGGAAAGAGCATTGCACAGCTGTTACGTGGCCTGCCGGACCAATGGCAGACGCCAGATCGTGAGATCGGGGTAATCGCCGGGGACAACCGGTTCGGATTGGGATTGTTAGCTCCGGGTCTGCCAAAACCCAATGATGGTGTTGTGTCGGTAACAGAGACCATGCTTTCGGGGATAAAAGAACACAAAGTGTTGCGTGTGGGCCATACACCGTCGGTATTCTCGGAAAATGTGGCGAAGAATGTAATTGCGTTTATCGGTAATGGAGAATTCCAGTAACAGCCTTTGGCTGCTTATTTTTTCTTACACATCGGTAAAGAAAGAGCTTGCAGCACTTCACCATTTGTGTGGTTTTGTATAAAAGCCGCCACTCCCATGTCTGTATGTTTCCATGAAGGGCTCAAGGTAATCGTCTTATTGATTTCTAGCATTCCGTCGGAATGGATTGCATATGGTCCGAGCAGGTCACGAACCACATAATCGTGCTTGAGTTTCCTGCCGGTGTTCTCGCCACGTTTGACAGCACTGGATTGATTGTTTTGATAAAGCGCGATGTAGGCACTGGCCCTGGAGGGATATGATTGTGGTGCTACGGCAAATTTGCCACGAAGTCGAAGCTGTATGTTGCTTATATCGCGCACACTAAGCGAGATTTTCGCCTTGGCGGGTTCCAGGCTATTTTTCTCGATAGTCCTGATTGCTTGCTTTCCCCAGTACCAGTGTCGAAAGTCACGCCCATTTAGCACAACCTGTGGTGTGTAGATTGTGCGCAGTTTATTTGCCCGTGCAATATCTCGCTGGCGCAGGGTATGTGATGGCTTGGCAAAACGATCAGCCCAGCCAATGTAATCCCAGTAGTCCACGTGAAATGCCAGAGGCACGACCTTGTTTGGGCCGAAACCTGATTTCGGGAGTTCACGCAGCCAGGTATCTGCCGGTGGGCAACTGCTGCAACCCTCTGAGGTATAAAGCTCTACTAGCGTGACACGATGCTTGCCGCTTTCGGCGCGACATTGTTTGGAAGGCGTATTTGCCAGGGCGGAACTGGAACCCACAGCGATCACCATGCCAGCGAGAATTAGGGTGGTAGATAGACGCATACCCTCTGTGACAGGGTATGGCTAAAAGGGTTCAGTATGGATATGTAATAAGGGTGTGTGCTGAACTCCGTTGAGGAAATACTTTACGGAGGAACAGTTGCTGGCCCGGGTAGCCCGGGCCAGCCACGATTCAGGCGTTACTTTGGACCGCTTCCTGCTCAGCGATTTCAGCTCGCACCTTGTCCATATCCAGGGCCTTGGCCTTGCCGATAATATCTTCCAGTGCGGAACCCGGCAGGGCACCCGGTTGAGCAAAAACCACGACCTGTTCTTTCAGGATCATCAGCGTGGGGATGGAGCGAATCTGGAAATGCGCCGCCAGTTCCTGCTGATCTTCTGTATTGACCTTGGCAAATACGACATCGTCGTGCTTTTCCGAGATCTCTTCATAGACCGGACCAAATGACTTACAAGGGCCGCACCAGGGCGCCCAAAAATCGACAATTACCAGGTCATTGTTGTCGACGGTTTCAGAAAAATTGTCTTTGTTGACTTCAATCGTTGCCATGAAGCACTCCTCGGCTGAGCTGGGTTATATATTAGAAATTTCTAATGGAGTCGTCGGCCCTGGATATCAAGGCCGTTCAGCGAGTGGCCCAGAGGACAAGCATCTTATCGGCACCTGCAGATGCCAGTGTTTTGCCGTCAGAGGCGAGGCTAAGGCCCCTGACAGCACCCCGGTGGCCCGAGAAGCTACCGATTTGGGCACCATTTCTGGCGTCCCACAGGGTGATGTGGCCGCCGATATCGCCTGCGTACAGCCGTCGGCCGTCTCGGGCAAATATCAGCCCGTAGACAGCCCTACCGCCGGGATTCTTGAGCTGACGGGCTTTCCGGCCGTCGCTGGGACGCCAGACGGAGATGCTGTGGCTGATGCCGCCGGAAGCGAGCAATTTGCCATCTCTGGAGAACGCCAGCGATTCAATACCGCCGCCGTTGGTATCGATTCTCTTTCGAGTGATGCCGCTCCGACTGTCCAGCAGATGAATAATGCCGCTACTGGTGCCAGCGGCGATGGTCTGACCGTTCGGTGATACCGCCAGCGCAGAAACCCGACCCAGATTACTGGCCAGCACCCGGTTTTTTTCGCCTTTGGTGAGGCCCCATACAATGATGCGTTGATCTCTCCCGCCACTGGCCAGCCAACGATGGTTCGGGGCCGTCGCTAATGCGAGCACTGCCCCCTGATGTCCATCGAGTTGCTGGATGGCTTTGTTCTGGCTCACATCCCAGACGATGATATTGCCGCCGTCATCACCGGCGGCGACCAGCGAATCTCGTCCGAGCGATTTGACTGTTCTGACAGTAGAACGATGCCGGTTCAAAGTACCGACTGGCCGGCCACTGTCGATATTCCAGATCATGAGATCACCGCCCTTGGCCGCCGCCAGTACCAGGTTCGTTCCTGGTACGAAGCTGGTGGCTACTAGCGGATCGTAGGAATCCTTCAGGTGACGCACAGCTCGCAGTTGCGAAGAACTCGAGACGACCGGTTTTCCAGTCACACGGGTTTGGCCGCCTCGATCTGTCTCGGGCGCCTGTGACTGACTGACAGATTTCGTTTGTTTGGCTGGATACACTGCCCAGATTCCAATTGCCGCTATCACAACCAGTGCCGCGGCACCGGCGAGCGCTACTTTGAATCGGTCAACTTGAGGTTCGGGCGCGGGTTTGAATTCATCTGCATTTACGGTGTCAGTTTCTGTCGGTGTGCTAACCGCTGGTTCTGGATTCGGTGCCACCGCCGCAATTTCCGCTTTGCGTATTCCCATCAAACCGTCCTGCAGATCCCGCGCAGACTGCGGCCGATTGCGTGGATAAAGCTGCATTGCCCAGTCGACGCACTGTAAAACGAAATCGGAAAAGCCTTCCAGTTTCAGATCCATTAGTGGCGTCAATGGGTCGGGTTGGTAGCGCCGAATGGCATCATAGCGATTAAATCCGCCGACCGGCTGATTGCCGGTGATGCAACGATACATGCTGGCCCCGATGGCATAGACATCGGTGAACCTGCCTTCATCACCCTGGCCCGGGTACTGTTCGATGGCAGCGTACGCCGGCGTTAATGTGATCGGCTGGTTGGTGTCGCCGCTATGAGTTGTCTGGCGCACCGAACCGAAATCGATCAGCATTGGCGTTTCGTCGAGGCGCAAGTAAATATTGTCGGGTTTGATATCGCGATGCAGCAGTCCGGTATCGTGCACTGCTTGTAAGCCATTCAATATCGGCACAAACACTCTTAGCAGGGATTGCTCATCAAGTTTGCCACCTCGCATCATCAATTGGCGAGCAAGGCTTTGGCCGTCTTCGAATTCCATGACCATGTAGGCTGTGCCATTGGTTTCGAGAAAGCGCAGTACCCTGACGATATTGTTGTGTTTGAACTGACCAAGTGCCTGCGCCTCTTTCAGGAACTGCTGTAGGCCCCAGCTCAAGTTGTTGAGAGCGGATTCATCGATTTCGGCGCGTGGCTGGAGGGATAAATCGTCGCCGCGCAATGCCAATGAATTTGGAAAGTATTCCTTGATCGCGACTTTGGTGCCCAATTTCTGATCACGGGCAAGATAGGTGATACCGAAGCCGCCTTGTCCGAGTACGGACTCGATCTCGTAGTCACCAAGCGAATAGCCGATTGGCAGGGCATTATTATTGTCTGGTGGCATTAAATTCTAGTTCTGACAGTTGGGATGCTGCCTATACCATTAAATAGATACTCTAAACGTAGCCGCTCGCACGTCATCGGGCAATCCGCAATAGCTTAGCAGCCCTGACCTGGTCGCCGGTATAATACCGGGCATGAAGTTAGTGCAACTGTATATATTAAGTATGCGTCGACTTGGCTGCGGCAATCCTCCAGTTTTATCGGCATATTTTCCGCAAATGTACGTTATCTGGACCGTTCCGGTGGTACTGACGATCCTTATCGGCATGTTACTAGGGGGTGGCACTAATATAGTTCTGTTTACCTGGTTGAACGGGCTGAGCCGGTTCACGGGTGATCCAATTTGGGCCAACCTTACTGTGCTAGGGAGTGCTTTACTGGCGTTTGCCCTGGTTGGCCCTATTTCCGCGCGTCGTTCGGACATCGCCTGGTCTTTGGTGGCTGCTGGACTGATTGCATCATCTGCATCACACGGACTCAAAGCGCTGTTCGACGCACAACGACCGCTGTCGGTGCTGGTCGAATCGCAAATTCACGTGATCGGTCCGGAGCTCTTTGTCGCTTCGTTTCCCTCCGGGCATGCGACTACCATCACGACCTTTGCCACTGTTTTGGGATTGCATATCCCCAATCGCCATGTTCGCGTTGCATTGCTGATTGCGGTTATCGCGATTGGATTTTCACGCGTGGTAGTTGGTGCGCATTGGCCAGCGGATGTGCTTGGTGGCTTTATTGTTGGCTGGCTATCTGCCGTCGCGGCAGTGTGGATTGCGCGTCGATATCCCGTCGGTCTGACACGGGGCTGGCAAACAGCCATATGTGTGTTTTCGTTGGCATCAGCCTGGTTATTTTGGGATGCGCCGACGGGGCAGGCATCAGCGGTTTTATTGCAGCGCTCGCTGTCGCTAATGGCGGGCCTGCTGGGATTGGCAGCACTCATCTGGTTATGGGTGCCAGAGCAAAAGAAGCGGATCTGAGTTGACGGTTTTTTTCGGATTTCCTTCGGAATTGGGGCAAATGGGTGGAGCGATGGTAAACTTCGGTCAGTCACAGGCGCCACCAAGCGCCTGCTTATGTAGTAACAATCAGGAATTCAGGAGTCAGTCACAGCACTATGGCCGGACACAGTAAATGGGCCAACATCCGCTTCCGTAAGGGGGCCCAGGATGCCAAACGCGGCAAAATCTTCACCAAGCTTATTCGCGAAATAACCATCGCCTCACGCCTGGGGGGTGGTGATCCCGCTGCCAATCCCCGTCTGCGCACGGCGATCGACAAGGCGCTTGGGCAAAACATGCCCAAGGACAATATCGAGCGCGCGATCAAGCGTGGTACCGGCGAACTGGAGGGGGTGAATTACGAAGAAGTGCGCTATGAGGGCTATGGCCCGAGTGGTGTCGCGGTACTGGTCGAGTGCACCACCGACAACAAGAACCGGACGGTTTCCGAGGTGCGTCATGCTTTCACCAAACACGGCGGCAATCTAGGTACCGATGGATCCGTGGCATATCTGTTTAATAAGCTGGGTGTGCTCAGTTACCCGAGTGGCAGCGATGAAGACGCCATCATGGAGGCGGCACTAGAGGCAGGTGCCGATGACGTGGTGACAGACGATGACGGTTCAATCGAAGTGCAAACTTCACAAGAAGACTTTAATAGTGTGCGTGACGCTATGGTCACCGCTGGTTTTGATCCAGATCTGGCCGAAATTACTCAACGGGCATCCACCGATATATCTTTGAGTGCAGACGATGCGGAGAAAATGCTCAGGTTGCTCGATGTGCTTGAAGATCTGGATGACGTGCAAAACGTATACAGCAACGCTGACTTCCCTGACGAGCTGTTGGCTCAGGAAGCCGGGTAAGGCCATCATGCTGACAAGGGATCGAGCGTAACCACATGAGAATACTCGGCATCGATCCAGGCTCCCGCTTAACCGGATTCGGTATTATCACTGTATTACGTAACGGCAAGCTCGGTTATGTTGCCAGTGGCTGTGTGCGCGTACCCAAAGGCAGCCTTGCCGAGCGCCTGAAGGTCATCCTTGATGGTGTCGACGAAGTTATAAAAACCCACAATCCGGAAGTGTTGGCAATTGAGAAAGTGTTCATGGCGCGCAATGCGGATTCCGCGCTCAAGCTTGGTCAGGCACGTGGTGCCGCGCTTTGCGCCGCATTGCAGCACGATCTACCGGTGAGCGAATACACGGCGCTACAAATCAAACGTGCCGTAGTTGGTACAGGGCGCGGAGAGAAGAAACAGGTGCAACACATGGTGACGGCACTACTGGGCTTATCAGGAACGCCGCAAGCGGACGCCGCCGACGCCCTCGCGGCCGCCATCTGTCACGCGCATACGGCCTTCGGTCAAAACGCCATGGCCAAAGGATTAAGCAAGTCCGCAATGGGAGTTGTGTCGAGGTGATTGGTCGACTGTCGGGCAAACTGCTGCTGAAAGAGCCACCTACGCTACTTGTTGATGTCAACGGTGTGGGTTACGAGCTCGAGGCGCCGATGACGACGTTCTATGATTTACCCGCCACTGGTGAAACGGTCACGCTACATACCCACCTGGTGGTGCGCGAAGACGCCCACTTGCTTTACGCGTTCTCAAACCAGGGACAAAGGCATCTGTTTCGCAGCCTGCTAAAAGTCAGTGGTGTTGGGCCACGAGTCGCGCTGGCGATCTTGTCCGGCCTGACGACAGAGGAATTCGTGCAGTGTATTACCAGTGAGGACGTCGCTCGTATTACCCGTGTTCCGGGTATTGGCAAAAAAACCGCAGAGCGACTCATTGTGGAAATGCGCGACAAAGTGGAAGCGGAAGAAGGTGGTGCACAGGTCGCAGCGCAAGTGAGTGGCAGTGGTGTTGCACTGAACCCGTCGGGTGAAGCGGTGAGCGCGCTGATGGCGCTAGGCTACAAACCCAATGAAGCCACGCGTCTGGTGCGGGCCGTGGAAGGCGACGGACTCGATACAGAAGAAATCATTCGACAGGCACTCAAGAGTGCCGCAGGGTAAGCTGAAAATTTATGGCTATTGAAAACGACAGATTGGTATCGGCCCATGTGGTTTCTGCGCCAGAAGAGGCGAGCCAGGATCGTGCATTACGCCCGATTAAGATTGCCGACTATATCGGTCAGCCCCATGTGCACGAACAACTGGAAGTCTTTATTGCTGCGGCGAGAAAGCGCGCTGAAGCGCTGGATCACGTTTTGCTTTTCGGTCCACCCGGTTTGGGCAAAACAACGCTCGCGCACATTATCGCCAATGAAATGGGTGCCAATCTTCGCCAGACTTCCGGACCGGTGCTTGAGCGCGCCGGAGATCTGGCGGCGTTGCTCACTAACCTGGAGCCTAATGATGTTCTCTTTATTGACGAGATACATCGACTGAGCCCGGTGGTCGAAGAGATTTTGTATCCGGCGATGGAGGACTATCAGCTCGATATTGTCATTGGTGAGGGCCCGGCCGCGCGTTCAATTAAACTAGATTTACCGCCATTTACACTTATCGGTGCTACTACCCGAGCAGGTCTGCTGACTTCACCCCTGCGTGATCGTTTCGGTATCGTGCTACGGCTTGAGTTTTATGGTCACGACGACCTGGCACGCATTGTTGGAAGATCGGCAAATATTCTTGAGGTCGATACCCAGCCTGACGGTATACAGGCTATCGCGCGCCGCTCACGAGGCACACCGCGTATTGCCAATCGTCTGTTGCGCAGGACGCGAGATTTCGCCGAGATCAAAGGCAATGGTGTGCTGACCGGCGACATTGCTGAGTCTGCGCTCAACATGTTAGAAGTGGATGAGCAGGGCCTGGATACATTGGACCGCAAATTGATGCGCACAATTCTGGAAAATTTTGATGGTGGACCGGTGGGTATTGATAGTCTGGCCGCCGCCGTGAGTGAAGAGCGCGGCACTCTTGAAGATGTCATCGAGCCCTATTTGATTCAGCAAGGTTTCCTCATGCGTTCCCCGCGTGGACGTATGGCAACAAGACGCGCCTGGGAATATTTTGGCATCCCGATGCCGCAGTCAGCCGCGAAATTGCAGCAGGATCTTTTTAAACAGTCTTAACCCATTTTATGGAACCGTGCGTTAAACATTAACAGCAATGACACAATGAGCACGTTTTCTATTCCAATTCGCGTGTACTACGAAGATACAGACGCTGGCGGAGTTGTTTATTACGCAAATTACCTGCGTTTTATGGAGCGCGCACGTACAGAATGGCTACGCAATCTCGGTTTCGAGCAGGACGAACTTTCGACAAAAGACGGAGTCGTATTTGCCGTACGCAGTGCCAGTCTCGAGTTTGTGAAGGCGGCGCGATTTAACGAGCAGTTACGTGTAACGGCGGAAGTGATAAAACAGGGAAAGGCCAGCGTTACCTTCAAACAGACAATCACACGCGAAGACGATCTGATGTGCAGTGGCAAGGTAAAGCTCGCTTGTGTGGATACCGAGAAATTTTTACCAAAAGCTATACCGCGTGCTATCGCAGATAAAATTGACATAAGCAACGGATAATAATGACAGCCTCAGACAGTCTTTCCATCGAATCTTTAATTGTCAACGCCAGCTTGTTGGTACAACTGGTAATGTTGATGCTTCTGGTCGCATCGTTCATTTCCTGGGTAATGATATTCCTCAAGTGGTTCCAGTTACGCAGTGCGCGACGCTCGGCGGATCGCTTCGAGGAAAAATTCTGGTCTGGTGCCGCGCTGGACAAGCTTTATACGGTGGTCAATCGCAAAGACGTTGATGCCACGGGCGTTGAGAGCCTTTTTCTCTCCGGTTTCCGTGAATTGCGGCGTCAACAAAAACTGGGCGGAGTTCCCCGGGGCGATATGCTCGAAAGTGTTCGCCGTGCCATGCGTGTCGCGCTGACTGAGGAAATCGATTACCTCGAAACACATCTTTCATTTTTGGCGACGGTAGGGTCGACCAGCCCCTATATCGGATTGTTTGGCACTGTCTGGGGCATTATGAATTCTTTTCGATCGCTTGGTGCTGTGCAGCAGGCCAGTATCGCGCATGTCGCTCCCGGTATTGCAGAGGCTTTGATAGCTACCGCCATGGGCCTGTTTGCCGCTATCCCGGCGGTAATCGCCTACAACCGTTACTCCAACAATGTGGAGCGACTGGTGACCCGCTATGAAATCTTTGTGGAAGAATTTTCCAGCATTGTTCAGCGGCAGGTAGCCAAGTGACCGACGTTAGCATTAATTATCGTCAGCGTCGGCGCAAGCCGATGTCAGAGATCAATGTTGTACCTTATATTGACGTCATGCTGGTGTTGTTGGTGATATTCATTATTACCGCACCGCTGTTGAGTCAGGGTGTCAAGGTTGACTTGCCCGAAGCGCAGGCAAAACCAGTAGAGACTACCGAGGAAGAAACATTGGTAGTTACCGTTGATAAAGACGGAAAATATTATCTTGAAGATAAAGTCATTGAGGCGGACGTGTTAAAGAAAAAAGCACGCGCGATTTTGTTGCAGCAACCAAAAACTCCGGTTTTGATTCGGGGTGATAGGCAGGTGCCATACGGTACCGTGGTTAAGGCCATGGTGCTGTTACAGCAAAGCGGTGCAACCAGTGTTGGATTGATAACGGAGCCACCCGCGAAAACCAGATGATGGCAACCGCGCATGCCCGGCGTACGTCGGATGTTATTCAGGCCCTGTTCATGGCCGTGGCAGTACATTTGGTTGTGTTAGTGTTGCTCACCGTAAATTTGAGTTGGAGTCCGCAAGCAACATCCCAGGCGGTCAATGTCATCAAGGCGGTAGTGATTACCGAGGCGCCGGCAGAAAAGAAGCCGGCACCAAAGGTCCAACAGGATACTGACCTGGAGCGTCGAAAGGCCGCAGCAAAACGCAAGGCCGAGGCGTTACGACGAAAAAAGGCAGCACGGCGGCAGGCCGAGATCAAACGCAAGAAGGCCAAGGCCGCAGCGGAACGTCGGAAAAAAGCGGCAGCTGAGGCGCGACACAAGCAGGCGCAAAAAATGTTGCAGGAGCAGCTCGCGGCCGAAGAGGCGGAACGGGAAAGTGGTGCGCGGTTGGCGGTAGCCCAGCAAAAAGCGTCAAAGTACATTTCGCTGATCGGTGAAAAAGTCAGTAGTAAATTTCGCCGACCGCCGGCTTCAGCCAAGGACTTGTTTGCTGTCGTGCGCGTGAGGGTGACACCAGGCGGACGCGTGCTCAGTGTAACGGTAGTCCGGCCCAGTGGTGATCCCTTGTTTGATCGCGCAATAGAAGATGCGATTTACTTGGCAGAACCCTTACCGGTGCCGACAGAACCTGATGTCTTTAAGTTGTTACGCGAATTCAATATTGATACCGAAAAATTCTAACATGTGTCACTTACGAAAAATCTTACTAGTTCTCCTGAGCATCAGCGCGATACTAGTTAGCGCTCAGGCGCAGGCGATAATTACTATCACCATTACTGAAGGTGGTGAAGGTGGCATGCCAATCGCCATATCCTCTTTCAAATGGCAGGGTGCCGAAAAGTTACCCGTGGACGTTTCAGCAATTATCCGCGCGGATCTTCGTCGTAGTGGCCGTTTTTCGCCGCTTACAGGCGAACAAATGCCAGGCGAGCCTTACCGGGATAAAGACGTGGTGTTCAAGGAGTGGCGCCTGGTTAAGGCCACGGCACTGGTCATTGGGGAAATTACACCGGTTGAGCAAAATCGCTATCGGGTCGAGTTCCGCCTGTATGATGTATTCCGTGAACGGCAACTGGCAGGTTATCGCTATACTGTTGCTGTTGACCGATTGCGTTCCGTCGCGCATCAAATCAGCGACATTGTTTATGAGAAATTAACCGGCGAGAAAGGCGCGTTTGGTTCGCGCATTGCTTATGTAAGTCAGGAGCAGTTAAGTAATGGCCAGAAGCGCTTTCGACTGGCCGTCGCTGATTCTGATGGCGCCAATCCGCAGATCATTGTGACATCTGGTGAGCCGCTGATGTCACCGGCATGGTCACCGGACGGGAAGCACCTGGCCTATGTATCGTTCGAAAAGAAACGGTCGATGGTATATATGCAGAACTTGAAGGACGGTAAGCGAATTCGTGTTGCCTCTTTCCAGGGTATCAATAGCGCGCCGGCGTGGTCACCGGATGGCGCCAGAATGGCCGTGACCCTATCGAAGGATGGTAATGCAGAGATTTATATTATCGACATTAATAAAAAACGGCTGCAGCGACTGACGTTTCATCATGCCATCGACACTGAGCCGGCGTGGTCGCCAGATGGTCGATTTGTAGTATTCACATCTGATCGCGCGGGAAAACCACAGGTATATCGTAAGTCTGTGCGCGGTGGTCGAGCGGAGCGACTGACATTTGAAGGAAATTACAATGCGCGACCTTCGTATTCGCCAGACGGCAAGCAGCTGACACTGATCACACGCAGAAACGGTCGTTACAACGTCGGAGTTCTTGAGCTCAGTTCCAACTCGTTGCAGATTCTGACCGATACTCGCCTTGATGAATCCCCGACATTTGCACCTAACGGACGTATGATTCTTTATGCCACCGAGCGCAAGGGCCGAGGCGTGTTGGCCTCCGTATCGTCTGACGGTCGTGTGCGACATTTATTTACGCTTGCGGAGGGGGATATCCGCGAGCCAGCCTGGTCCCCCCACAATCCATAATCTGGTCTAAATCCGAAGGAGTCCATCATGAAACCGCTACTAAGGATAATATCGTTATTAATTTTTGCTGCAGTGATTGCCGGCTGTGCAACAGACGGCGCAAAGAAGCCTGATGGCGCCGGACCTGATGACGCTGCGACTGTTCAAGGTGCGGCAGGTGAGGGCGCGCTTGGCGGAGAACAACTGGTCCCTACTGACGCTAGTGGCAAGCCTACGGTTACTCGCGTGCATTTTGATTTTGACAGCAGCGCGATTGATACCGACAGCAGGGTAACGATTGAGGCCCATGCTGCTTATCTGAGTGCAAATCCGGGTATCACGCTGAAACTGGAAGGCCATTGTGACGAACGTGGAACGCGCGAATACAATCTTGCTTTGGGTGAGCGTCGCGCAAAGGCCGTTTCCCGTATGCTGGGTGTGCTTGGCATAGATCGCAGTCGACTAAACAGTACCTCCTATGGCGAAGAAAAGCCCCTGGAGGAGGGACATAGTGAAGAGGCCTGGACGCTCAATCGTCGTGTGGAGATTATTTATTAATGTCTAGAAAGGGTTCAATCTGGTATTCCGTGTTGCTGGCAGGTTTGCTTGGCGTGTCTCACGATGTGATGGCGGCACAGTGGCGTGCCACGCCGCCAAAGGATGACGCGGCAAAGACCAGAGCACCTGCGCCCGTATCGACTTCCACGGAGACCTTGCTGGAGTTATTCAATCAGCTTGAGGCGCTTCAAACAGAGGTACGTCAGCTTCGCAACCAGACGGAAGTACAGCAGAATGAAATACGTCAGCTTCGCACACGGCTACAGGATGTGACCGAGGACTTTGATCGTCGTGTGCGCACTCTGGAGCGCCACGGTGTGGCCAGTACCAAACCGAAGTTGCCGTCTACCGGAACTGCCGCGCCAGCCAAACCTGTTGTAACTACAACTGGCGAAGAGCAGAAAGCCTACGATGCCGCATTCCAGCTGATGAAGCAGGGCGACTACACAGCAGCATCGCGGGCATTTCGGGGATTTATTAATCGCTATCCTTCAAGTTCTCTCGCTTCCAATGCACAGTACTGGATCGCCGAATCCAATTATTTCGTGCGTAATTTTCGATTGGCGCTTAAAGAGTTCTTAAAAGTAGAAGCAAAATACCCGGACAGTCGGAAATTATCGGATGCGTTATTGAAGATCGGTTATACCTATTATGAACTGGGTGAGTGGAAAAAGGCGCGTCAGTATCTTCAAGATGTAGTCAAACGGTACCCCAACACCCGCAATGCACGTTCTGCCAACGCGCGACTGACAATAATGAAGAAAGAAGGGCACTAGTGAACACGCAAGGCGGCGCACGCGTTCGCGTGACCGAAATCTTTTTTTCACTACAAGGCGAAGCGCGCACCATCGGTTATCCCACTGTGTTTATCAGGTTGACCGGCTGTCCGCTTCGGTGCGGTTATTGCGACACTGAGTATGCGTTTAGCGGCGGTGACTGGATGTCACTGGATAAGGTAATTGAGAAGACTGCTGTTTACGACGCCAAGTACGTTACCGTGACCGGCGGTGAACCACTGGCCCAACCCGATGTGATTCCCTTGTTAACTCAGCTATGTGATAGCGGATATGAGGTGTCACTTGAAACCAGTGGCAGTCGCGATATTTCGGATGTCGACGATCGAGTTAGCGTGGTGATGGATCTCAAGACGCCCGGATCCGGCGAGAGTGACAAGAACCTGTACGAAAATATCCAGCGACTTGATCAGAACGATCAGGTCAAATTCGTCATTCAGGATCGGGAAGATTACGAATGGAGCCGTGAACAACTGGCCAAGTCTACGTTGGATCAGAAATGCGAGGTTTTGTTTTCACCCGTACATGACAAGCTGGAACCTGATTTACTGGCGAAATGGATTCTGGATGATCGCTTGCCGGTGCGCATGCAGGTGCAGTTGCATAAAATAGTCTGGGGTGACGAGCGTGGCCGTTAGTCCGGAGAAAAAAGCGGTAGTACTGGTTTCTGGCGGTCTCGATTCGGCCACGACGCTTGCGATAGCGAGTGATCAGGGATTTGAATGCTACTGTCTCTCGTATGACTACGGCCAACGTCACCGGGTAGAGCTGGAGTCGGCGCGACAAGTGGCAGAAAGTCTGGGTGCTGCTCGGCACGAGATGGTGAAACTGGACATTGGCTGGATAGGTGGTTCGGCGCTGACCGACAGCAATATCGATGTGCCCGAGACTCTGATAGAAGAAGGTATACCCGTTACCTATGTCCCTGCCCGCAACACCATTTTCCTGTCGGTGGCTCTGGGTTGGGCGGAAGTGCTCGGCGCTCGCGACATTTTTATCGGAGCCAACGCGGTAGATTATTCCGGTTATCCGGATTGCCGACCGGCGTTTATTTCTGCTTTTGAGCAATTGGCCAACGTGGCCACCAAGGCCGGAGTTGAAGGCGATCGATTTACTGTTCACGCCCCTTTGATAGACCTGACCAAGGCCGACATCATAAGTCGGGGTCAGGCGCTGGGAATAAATTATGGTCTCACGGTGTCCTGTTATAACCCCGGGCCAGGTGGCGAGGCCTGTGGTCGATGCGATTCCTGTCGCCTTCGCGCCAAGGGATTTCATGATGCAGGTGTGGCTGATCCCACGAAATATCGAGAAAAACCGCCGGAAATCGACTAGAAACACGCGGTTTCCCCATGTGGTGCGTTGGGAGCAAACCGAGTAAAATCCGCCCCCGACTGAATCCAAAGAATTACACTCGCGTATGAGTTCCAACGCGGACAACTAAAAGATTAGGAAGAAAAATATGTCCCTTCACGCACAAATCTTATTAACTGTATTCATCACGGCAGCTGTCATGGGAGCTGTGGTTAACAAGACCAATTTTTGCACCATGGGCGCCGTCTCCGATTGGGTGAACATGGAAGACAAAGGCCGCCTGCGTGCCTGGATCCTGGCAATGGCGGTTGCCATGGGTGGTCTGGTATTTATGGAAGGGACTGGTATTTTCACCTACCCTGAAGATCCGAGCCAGGTGTTCCCTCCGTATCGCACGGCAAACTTCGCCTGGTTGCGTTACGTGCTCGGTGGCTTCATTTTTGGGATTGGCATGACCCTGGGATCGGGTTGCGGTAATAAAACCCTGATTCGCATTGGCGGCGGAAACATCAAATCCATAATTGTACTGATCGTCGCTGCCACGGTGGCCTATATCATGCTGCACACAGATTTCTTTGGGCTTTACATTCTGCCCTGGATTTCTGCCACGTCAATTGATCTGGCCACACGTGGTATCCAGGGCCAGGACATTGGCAGCCTGGTTGGTGCCCCACCGCTGATGAAATTGTTTATTGGTGAAGCCATCGCCCTGGGCATGCTGTGGTTTGTGTTCAAATCCAGCGAGTTCCGTTCCAGCTTTGACAACATCCTTGGTGGCGTCGTTGTTGGTCTGGCAGTCGTGATTGGCTGGTATATCACCGGCAGCGCCATGGGTGTAGAGTGGATTGAAGAAGCCCAGTTTGCCGAGCTGCCTCCAACCCGCGTTGCGACACAGTCCTTCACCTTCATCAGCCCGATGGGAGATACCGCGCGTTACGTGATGAATCCAACCCACTCTGAATTCATTAATTTCGGTGTGACGGCGCTGACCGGCGTAATCGTTGGCTCATTCCTTTTTGCCATTCTCAGCAAGAGTTTCCGCATTGAGTGGTTTGTGAATGGCAAAGACGCCACGAACCACATTGTTGGCGGTGTGCTGATGGGTTTTGGCGGTGTGCTGGGAATGGGTTGCACCGTTGGGCAGGGTATTACCGGTGTATCTACCCTGGCGCTGGGTTCTTTCCTGGTGCTGGTTTCCATCATCTTCGGTAGCGCGTTGACCATGAAGGTTCAGTTCAACATGATGGATGAGCAGAACTTCTTCCAGGCGTTACGTACAGCCCTGGCCGATATGAAGCTGTTGCCCAAAGCCAAATAATTCCAGAATTCAATAGGTTCCGAGTCGCCGGGTTCCCGTTGTTTTGGCGGGAACCCGGTTTGACAACCCGGTAGGTGCCCGGGATAATCGCGCCTCATTTTCCCGCGGGCCGTTAGCTCAGTTGGTAGAGCAGTGGACTTTTAATCCATTGGTCGTAGGTTCAAGTCCTACACGGCCCACCATTTTCCCTCCTGGATTTGATATCGCGCTTTGCGCCAAGGCCCCGGCGTCGTATAGTTTTTCCGGTCATATACCGGATCTCCGTTAGCACGATGGTGTCGTCAGTTTCACCACAAGATGTTCAAAACCAGCCCAGACCAAAGCAGCGGCGCCTGTTCTTTGCCTGGTGGCCATCTGCCGAAGTGCAGAACACGCTTCATCAAATCGGCGAACAGCGCCTGTCGGGCAAGCATGGCCGCCTCACCAAGGAACACAAGATACATCTGACGCTGGCCTTTCTGGGGCCGGTGGGTGTGGAAACAACCCAGTGTGTAAAGCGAGTGGCCAGCGGCATTCGCTGGCAGCCCTTTTCCCTGACATTCGACCGTCTGGGCTGGTTCGCCCGATCCCGGGTGATGTGGGTGGGAGGCTCTGAGTTACCGACCCCGCTGGCTGATCTGGTAGCAAGGTTGCAGGAGGAGCTAAAACTTTGTGGTTATACACCGGAGCACCGACGTTTCCAGGCGCATCTGACGCTGGCCAGAAAAGTGAATCGACCGCCTTCGGAAACCGAGCTGGAGCCGATTGAGTGCCCCTTCGAGCAGTTCGCGTTGGTACAGTCAACGCTTGATGAGCATGGTGCTACCTATGAAACACTGGCCACGTTCGCTGCGGACTAAGACCGGCTCAGGCCCGAATACAAACCAATAAAAAAGCCCTGCGATATTGCTATCACAGGGCTTTCGATTGTATGGCCTTTGATCTTAGCCCTTACGCTTTTTCTTCATCATTTCGTGAATCATTGGCGTCAGGATCAATTCCATGGCGAAGCCCATTTTGCCACCCGGTACACAGATCGTATTAACACGTGACATGAATGAATCATGGATCATGTTGAGCAGATACGGGAAGTCGGCATCTTTGGGATCGCGGAAGCGAATCACGATGAAGCTCTCATCCGGCGTCGGAATATCGCGGGCGATAAACGGATTGGAAGTATCAACCGTCGGCACGCGCTGGAAATTAATGTGTGAACGAGAGAACTGCGGAGTGATGTAGTTCACATAGTCGTGCATGCGTCGGAGGATGGTATCGGTAACGGCCTCTGGCGAATAGCCGCGCTCTGCCGTATCCCGGTGGATTTTCTGGATCCACTCAAGGTTAACGATAGGCACAACGCCTACCAGCAGGTCGACGAATTGCGCCGCATTGATCGTATCGGTAGCAACACCGCCGTGCAGGCCTTCGTAGAAAAGCAGGTCGGTACCTTCAGGAATTGGTTCCCATGGCGTGAATTCACCGGGGCTGAGACCTTCATAGGGAGCAGCTTCTTCATCGCTGTGCAAGTATAGACGCTTTTCACCTGTTCCATTTTCACCGTATTGCTTGAACAGGTTTGCCAGTTTTTCGAATTCGTTAGCCTCGGCGCCAAAATGACTGAAGTTGCCAGTCGCATCTTTGGCAACGGCTTCTTTCATTTCTGTGCGATTGTAACGATGAAAACTGTCACCCTCGATGATGACTGGATTAAGTTGCTCCCGTAAGAAAATGTGCTCGAACGCACGTTTTACGGTAGTCGTGCCCGCGCCGGAGGATCCGGTGATGGCAATGACGGGATGTTTCGTTGACATAGAGGGTTCTCCCCGAAATATTAGAATTAATGTAAATAGCCAAAAAGTTGAAGGCGCCGATTCTACCGAAGGCGGAGGCCAACTTCCATTGCCACGACCTTCTTCCTAATCCGGCAACCTGTTGAATATAAACACAAAATACCAAAACCTGAGCACGGCGGTATAATGCCGATTCAATTTGAGGAGGAGGAGTTATGAATTTTAGAATTATGGGCTTGATACTCGTATTTCCGTGGGTATCGGTCCAGGCCAATGATGTTGAAGTGGTGAAGACCGAATTCGTTCATCAGGGCGGCAGCTGGAGTGTTAGCACCACACTACTGCACAAGGATACCGGCTGGGATCACTATGCGGACCAGTGGCGCGTGGTCGATAGATCGGGAAAGGTGCTGGGCAAACGTATTCTTTATCACCCGCATGAGCATGAGCAGCCGTTCACACGTAGTCAGAGCGGAATCCGTATCCCAGAAACTACTACCGTGGTTTTTGTTGAAGCCCACGACAAGGTGCATGGTTGGAGTGCACAGCGTGTTCAGGTCGACCTGAACAAAAGAACCGGGGATGGCTTTACCGTCAGTCGCTAACGACAAGACCCTCCAACAAAAAAGCCTGGCACCGGAAAACCGGGCCAGGCTTTTTGATACCTGAATGGTTTATCTTGATCAGGCTTCGGCCAATCCGGGGTTACCCTTCATGCCCTTGATAACAGGGACATTGGCCTTCTTGATGTTGATGGATTTCTTGTCACGGCAGTAGTCTGCAACCACGTCCCAGATGTCCGGTAGCTCATCGGGCTGTTCGTTGATACTGGCCCAGCCAGCCACCTTATACGTTTTCTTAGGATCAATCGGTTTGCCGTTGAGTTCCATGCTGGTAATACGGCTACCCATCTTCGCTGTTGGTTCGATGGCGTATTTGAGGCCACCGACGCGTACCATGTCACCACCCTGTTGATAGTATGGATCTTCATGGAACAGATTGTCGGCAATATCTTCCAACACCGTTTTGATCATTTCGCCGGACATATCGTTGACGGTTGACTTCGGATAGGTGATAGCCGTCTGATCCATGACACGATCCATGGTGATGTCATCACCGGGCAGAAGCGACGTACCCCAGCGGAAACCTGGAGAGAACGCGATTTCTGCGCCGCGAACTTCCAGCATGGCGTCGAGGATCAGCTGATCGTAGGTACCATTAAAGTTACCACGGCGATAAAGAGTCCCTTCGTTTACAGCCAGTTTCTCTTCCAGTTTGGATTTGTACGGCGCACGTACTTTTTCGATGTAAGTCGCCATCTCCGGATCCGGTTCCAGCATGTTGGAGAATACCGGTACCAGTTTGTAGCGGAAGTCACGAACCTTGCCGCCCTTAACGTCGAGATCGAGCACGGACAGGAACTTGCCGTTAGAGCCGGAATTGATCACCAGCGTCTTGCCGCCCTTGTTCTTGATTGGAATCGCTGCTGGAACACCGTCGTGAGTGTGGCCACCAAGAATGGCATCTACTCCGGTGACACGGCTGGCCATTTTCAGGTCCACGTCCATACCGTTGTGGGAGATCACAACTACAACGGCTGGCTTTTCTTTTTCGCGTACTTCATTGACGACTGACTGCATTTCCTCGTCGCGAATACCGAAGGTCCAGGACGGAATATTAAACTTCGGATTAGCGATTGGTGTGTACGGGAATGCCTGACCAATAACGGCAACGCGTACCCCGTTAACCACCTTGATGGTATAGGGCTTGAATGCACGCATGGTGTCTTCGTTAAAGCCGGGGAAGTCGGCAAACTGATAATCAAATGCCGCTTCGTCTTTCACAAAAACATTCTGGGCGACGAATTCACCATTGAAGTCCTTGATGTTGGCAATCGTTTCGGAATCTTTGTAAGTAAATTCCCAGTGACCGGTCATGACATCAACGCCAAGCAAATTGGTCGCGCCAACCATGTCTTTGCCCCGGGTCCACAATGCCGTAGCAGAGCCCTGCCAGGTGTCACCACTGTCCAGTAACAGAGTGCGACCCGGACGTGCGCCACGCATTTTCTTTATCAATGTGGCCATGTGTGCAAATCCACCTACCTTGCCGTACTTGCGACTGGCTTCTACGAAATCGAGATAGGTAAAGGCGTGCGCCTCTTGAGATCCAGGTTTTATATTAAATGCTTTCAGTAAATGCTCACCTACCAGATGTGGTGCTTTGCCGTGAGCGCCACCAACCCCGATGTTGATGCTGGGTTCGCGGAAGTAGATCGGTAGTAATTGCGCATGGCAATCGGTGAAATGCAGAAGACTGACATTACCGAATGCCTCAAAGTCATACATGCTGCCGCCACCGCTGGAAGCGTCTTTGGCGCAGCCTGCAAGGTTGAAACCGGCTGCGGAGGCCGCGGCCAGCATCTGTAAAAATTCGCGCCGAGATAGGCTCATGGGGTTCCTCCCGAGGACTAACTAATGATTTCTATACGATGCGGGAATAACGGAATTTATTCCAACTAAAATAATTTATTGAAGAGAAAAAAAGCCCGACCCTGAAGGGCCGGGCTTTTTTCTGTGTTCAGGTACTGCCCGATTAGAAGCGCTGGCTAGGCACGTCGATCGGTATACCGGTACTCATGTAAGTCTCATAGACTTCCAGTGCTGTGTATTCACGGCTTTGTGGCTTCAGCGGCTTGGCACGCACTTGCTTGTTACAGCCACCGTAACGACGGTGAAGGGTTCCAAGACCACCCCACTTGGAGCGATAAACCGGGAATCCGGTGCCATGTCCTATTCCAGCGCTAAGAATATTGCCACCGATACGCATGCCGGCATTGTGAACATGGCAGTTGGCGCAGGAAAAGTTAAGCTGGCCACGTTTTGCCCAGAACACTTTTTTGCCGTACTCGTACTCTGCGCGCATGCCCGCAGAACGCATATCAAGCTTCACTCTCTTACCGTTCGCCATGGAGCGGAAGTAAGCTGTCACAGCAGCCATCTTACCCTTCTTCAGGTTCTTGATGGGCTTCTGGCCTTTACGCTTCAAACAGGCATTAATGTCTTCTTCTGCGGTGACGACAGACTTGCTCTTTCTGTCCCAACGCGGATAGGCGTGAGCAATACCAACACCCTTGTTCTTGAAGCATGAACCAAGGTTGTGCTTGTTCCAGAACTTCTTGCCTGACTCCAGCTCGGGTTCAAACGGTGGAAATACCATGATTTCCTTCCATTCTGAGCGACGATCTTTAGCGATCGGCAGGGCGTATAGACCATTCCGGTATTCGCTCCGTTTCACGGTCGGGAACTTTTTCTTGAAGTAGGCGCGGTACGCTTTCAGGTCAGACTTGGGGTCGGCCTGAGCAGCGAGCGGTAGCCCGAAAATTACCCCCATGATGACTAGGGCGCTTGTAATTTTTTTCATCGAATTCCTCCTGGGTGAGTCACGATCGCACCGGCCATCCAGAAGAAAGCCGGTGCGAGGTGAATCATTTACTTAACGGTTGCAGTTTTTGATCCGCTTTCTTTTTTGTTATCGCGCCAGGTGACTTTTACCGTGTCACCAGACTTTGCAGTCGTTACGCGAACACCAACCATCGGGCGCTTGGAAACAGCGGCACCCAAGTTAGCGGAAGCGACCAGTTTGCCGTTCAGCTCAACGTTCATTTTTTCTACGTAATGAGCCGGAATCAGCTTACCGGTCTTCTTGTTTTTACGGCGACCGGTTTCCATCGGATGGTTGACCATCGCCAGGATCTCGGTAGCACCGCCTGTTTTGCGGGTTTTGATACGAATGTCTCTTGCCATTTTAAATTCCTCTTGCTTTCGCTAGTCGTTGACGAAGTAGCGTGGATTAACCACCGCAACCGCCAACCGTTACCTTGATCTTGACGTCATTAGAGTAGAGCTTACCACCCGACTTAACCACGGCATGCACGTCTGAGGTTTTACCCATTTTGATACGGGTCTTGAAATAACCTATCGAGCCTGCAGAAAGATCAACACTTGCCGCCAGTGCGCCAGGGTTGTTAGTAACCAAAATGGCGATGGAGTCAGCCTTCAGTGAGGTTTCGACGGTGATCGGTACCACACCAGCGTTCTCAGCCTGAATCGGCGGGTTAATGAACTTGATCTTATTGCTCTTGGTAACTGAAGAGGTGCCAAACAGCTTCTTCATGGTAGCGTCCAGGCCTTTCTGACCGAAGGCGCCAGCCGGATATGCAGAAGCCAATACCTCGGTAGGCCGCAGCAGACCGGCACCGGCAGCAGCGACAATTACACCGCTAGCAAGCGTGCCTCTTAAAAAAGTTCTGCGTTTCATTGTGTTCACGTTCTATCTCCTCTTACACAAACTTAGGTAATTTTAATAATATTTGGTCGTAGCTGAATATCTGCTGAACAACTTTACAGGGTTGTCAGCCATTCCACGACGAGGTCAATTTCCTTACCGTTCAGAATCTTATGTCTGCCGAACGGAGGCATCGAAGTTTGGGGATTCATCTTGGTCGCGTCGAAGACACGATCTTTCAGCTGCTTCTTGGAGTAGCGCGAACCCAGTTGAACAAGGGGTGGTGCGATATTACCAGCCTGCAGGCGGGTGTTCTCCAGACCTTTAAAGAAGTGGCAAGCATGGCAGTTGCCACCCTTGCGGTCGGTCGCGACACAGCCACCCATGGCGACTTTATCGGTACCAGCCTTCATGGCTGCCTTACATGCTTTTTTGCTTGGCATTTCGCCTTTAGCACCTGCGCCGGCATAGACAGTCGGTGAAAGTGCGAGACCGACGATAAGCGCAGCGGCAGCACTGGCTCCGGCCAAGATTTTGGGGATATTGCGCATTACTCCTCCTACTCTTGCGTTACTTTAATCCGGTGGTCCGGGATTGTTTTATTGGACCCGGTGGTCCGGGGTTGTTTTGGTTTAAGAAACCTTTTCTTTCTATAGCGCGCGGATGTTATTTTCGACATCCCAGCACGAGAGGGGCATAGCATACATAGTGAATTACCCTGATAGCAAGCCCCGAATGAAAAGGTGGTGCGTTTAATTAGGGGAATAAGTATAAGTTGATATTGGTATAGATCGATCGTTTGAAAAAATCGTCGTTAGTGCACCAAGTAATTAATCATGTATATATATTATTAATTAATAATAAACATCGGACGTGCGTTTATTGTTGATTATCTATGGCGCTGGTTAATTGACCGTCGAGCTTTTTGAAAGACGGCCTTTGATTTCGCGCTTCCTGGCTTTGATTGCAGCCAACGCATAAAAATTATTACGCGCTTTCTTTTCGGCGATGTCGAGCTGGTTGATCGCAGCATGGGGGTTGCCGTTAATAACATAGTACTCGGCCATGGATCGGTGGGCCTGAATCAGATCGCCGGTTTCTCCGGCAGCGGTGGCCAGCAATTTATTAAGAGTGGGGCTCTTGGGGTTTCGCTGCAAAGCAGGTTTCAGGACCTTCACGGCCGTTTTTGCCTGATTGTTGGCAAGGAGAACTTCCGCATATCGCTGGATGATCCAGCTGTTCCGTGAATTATTCCTATATATATAGTTGTAAAGGCGAAGCCCTTTTTTCGAGTTTTTGTTTCCCAGCTCAATATCGGCCTCGGTCAGGCGGTATTGCAGGTTTTTCGGTTGCTCGGAACGTAACGTACTGATTTCTTTTCTGGCCGAGTCGTATTCACCGAGCTCGATTAATGCCAAGGCGATACCATAGCGTGCTGCACGTTGCCGACTGGCTCCTGTATCTCCCTTATCCAGCTCGGATTGAAATTTGGTGATCACATGGTTGGTGTTGGGCGCATAAAGCGCCAAGGTACGAGCACGAAAATGCCAAAAGGCGTCGCTTGAGGTGATGCTTTTTCGTGTAAAACGTTTTTCGTTACTGCGCGCTTCGGCAATGCGTGAATTGGTTACAGGATGTGTGCGCATAAATTCCGGCACATCGGCTCCACTATAACGACTGCCCTCTGCCAGTCGCTCAAAGAACCCTGCCATAGCAGAAACATCATGGTCAGACTCTGACAGCAGACGAATGCCGATTCGATCGGCCTCGCGTTCAAATGTGCGGGTAAATACCAGCTGACTATCTATGTTGGAGGCCATGGATGCCATCGCGACACCCACAGCATTCGGATTTCCCGATCCGGCAATGACCAGTGAAGCCAGAATTGCAGCCATGGTTACACCGGCACGGTCTTTTTGTGCGGCGACCATTCGCGGCCAATGTCGCTGGGTGACATGGGAGATTTCGTGTGCGAGTACTGCTGCAAGCTCTGACTCCGAGCGCGCCTTGGCGACGAGCCCGGTGTGAATGCCGATGAATCCACCCGGTAATGCAAAGGCGTTAATGCTTGGATTGGCAATCAGGAAAAACTGAAATTCATGAGGTTGATCCGATAATGTGTTAGTAAGTTTCGCACCCAGGCGTTGAAGGTAATAGGTGAGTTCGGGGTCATCGACGAAATCCAGCGACTGACGAATCTGGACCATTGCCTCTTCGCCAATCCTGCGTTCTTCATAAGGGGAAATAATCGCGGCGGCGTCCTGCCCCAGTTCTGGCAATTCACTGGCAACTGCTGGTCGGACTGCAACTACTAAAGTCATGCCTAACAACACAAGATACCTTAGTATTTGTATGGTAGAGGCGAGCTTAGGTAATGCGATTTTCATCGGATTTGAGGCATCATATCTTAACCAGGGAATGGGGGCGAAAAAGCTAAACACCAGCGAAAACGATGCAATATATGGATAATTCCTTCAGTAAAACAATAAGTTATAGTGTGCCGCAATGGAGTGCCGGTGGGTCGTCACAGGGCCAGTGGCGAGCAAATAAAAATGATTCTCAGGGGTTGCGAACTATCGCGCAAATCGGCAATCTATATCGTTCATGGATAATGATTCAATAATATACTAATTTTATTGATCATGGTTTTTACAGGGGCGTGGAGATACACTTTCGCTCCTTGAAAGAGGTAAGAATTCACCTGGGGCGAGGAAAAAAGTTAGCCCGCACCTCGGAACATTCTTTGTTAATTCACTCATTAGTCAAACTAAATTTCTTCAGGAGGAAAAATGGCTGATCAAGAACTCGACGCACGTGGTTTAAATTGTCCACTGCCGATCCTTCGCGCTAAAAAAGCGCTAAACGACCTGGACGGTGGTCAGACCCTGTCTATCATTGCTACCGATCCGGGCTCCGTAAAAGATTTTCAGGCTTTTGCCAAGCAGACCGGTAACGAATTAATGGAATCTGGCGAAGCCAACGGCGAGTTTACCTTCCTCATTAAGAAGAAGGCTTAACGTTCAAGCTTAAGCGGAAATAATAATAAGCGGGCAGGGAATCGCGCGAAGATAAATTCAACTTAATGACTTCTTATGGAGGGGTTATGGCTGACAAGAAAATGATGATTATCGCTACCAAGGGTTCCCTGGATTGGGCGTATCCGCCTTTCATCCTGAGTTCTACCGCGGCAGCGTTAGGTATGGAGGTGAATATTTTCTTCACCTTCTATGGTCTGCAGCTTCTAAAGAAAAACCTGAGCCTGGGCGTAACACCTCTTGGCAATCCAGGTATGCCTATGCCTATGGCAATGGACAAGTGGTTCCCGGTACTGGGTACGGCTATTCCCGGTATGCAGGGCATGATGACCATGATGATGAAATCCAAGATGAAAAAGAAAGGCGTCGCGAGCGTTGATGAACTACGCAGTCTCTGTCTCGAGGCTGACGTAAAAATGATCGCTTGCCAGATGACTGTCGATCTCTTTGATTTCAAATCTACCGACCTGATTGAAGGTGTTGAATATGCGGGTGCTTCCGCAGCACTGGCATTTGCCAGCGATGCTGACATCAATCTGTTTGTCTGATCGAATAACCTGCTCCACTTGGGGCTGGTGTGTTGAAAGGGGTGCTTCGGCACCCCTTTTTGCTTTGGTGGAGCAGGTGAAACCGGGGGTAGCGCGATTTGACAAGATCAGTCGGCACCACTAATTTCAAGAAAGCCACTTAACAGAACTATAACGATAATCGAGAGATTTTTATGGCAGATACAGGCAGCTCACCCCAGAGCCTACCCGAAGGAACAGATCCACTTCAGTTGCTAGGCCAGATTCTGGCATTGGGTGTACGCCTTGAGGCCTCGGATATTCATTTACGCAGCCGTAATCACCCCATTCTCCGTGTTGATGGCGTATTGCGCTCCGTGCGCGAAGTACCGCCGCTGTCGCCAGACTTTATGGAGACACTGGCGAACACCATGATGTCGGCCCGGCACCAGGAGGAATTCAAGGAAGAGCATCAAGTCGATCTCTCTCTCGGATTCAAGGATATCGGCCGTGTGCGTGCCAACCTGTATTACCAGCGTGGCAGTGTTGCCATGGTATTGCGCGTTATCAATACCAAGGTACCAACGCCGCAAGAGCTGAAGCTGCCGGATATCGTTTCGAAATTTACCGGACATGAGCGCGGTCTCGTGCTTATTACCGGCGCAACAGGCTCAGGTAAATCAACCACCCTCGCTTCCCTGGTGAATGAAGTAAACAGGGTAAAAGGTAAGCACATCATCACCATTGAGGACCCGATCGAGTTTTTATTTACCGAGCAAAAATCCATCATCACCCAACGTGAAGTCGGTGTTGATACCGCCAGTTTCGCGGGAGCAATGAAAGCTGCTTTGCGCGAAGACCCGGATGTGATCCTGCTCGGTGAGATGCGTGATCCGGAAACTATTGAGGCCGCGTTGGCTGCCTCGGAAACCGGGCATCTGGTTTTTTCTACAGTGCATTCACCAGCCGCTGCCGATACCATTACTCGTATCGTCACGGCATTCCCGGCGGAAGGTCAGCCCAGTATTCGAGCCAAACTGTCGCAAAACCTCCTCGGGGTAGTGAGTCAACGCTTACTTCCCCACGTCAGCTGTAAAGGCCGAACCATTGCCTGTGAGGTAATGACAGTGTCTGCCCTGGTGAGGGAGATGATTCTGGATCCACTAAAGGTCAAAGAATTGGGTGACGTTATCAAGAAGGGTACCCTTGCCGAAGGCATGCTCAGTTTCGATGAATCTCTTTTTGATTTGGTGAAAAAGGGTGAAATCGACAGCGAAACCGCACTTCAATACTCCTCCAGCCCAACTGACCTCAAGCTGAAGCTTGAAGGCTATTAATCCAACACACACGGTTCGTGGGCCTACCAGGCAATAGAAACCTTTGATAGGGTATAATGGATGTTTATTGGGGCCGCAAGTCGTCGTAGAATCGACGTTTTTCCGACAGCACCCCAAAAGCCCAATTTGAGGATTAACCATGGCGGATCGCCGACTCCAGGTATTTCATACCGTTGCCCGTTTGCTGAGTTTTACCAAGGCAGCAGAGACACTGCACATGACGCAGCCTGCGGTCACGTTCCAGATTCGCCAGCTGGAAGAGCACTTCAATACCCGTCTGTTTGATCGCACCCATAACCGAATAAGCCTCACCGAGGCGGGTAAAACGGTTTACGAGTACGCCGACAAGATTTTGTCCCTTTACGGGGAAATGGATAACTCGGTGCGAGAGCTCACCGGTGATGTCAGTGGTGTATTGCTGATTGGTGCCAGTACCACCATTGCCGAGTACGTTCTTCCGAGCCTTTTGGGTGAGTTCAAGGAGAAGCACCCGAATGTAAACATGCGCTTGAGTGTATCCAACTCGGTTGGGGTGGTGCACATGGTCGAAAACAATTCTGTTGATGTTGGTATCGTTGAATCACCTATTACGAACAAGAATCTCGCGGTAGAGGTGTGCTGGCACGACAAACTTGTATTCATTTGTCCGCCGGATCATCCGATGGCAAAGGAGAAGATCGTCCCGGTCAAGGCGCTAACCGAGCAGCCCTATATCTGTCGCGAGGAAGGTTCGGGTACTCGTGAATTTGTTTGTGCCCACCTGGCAGCGAATGATATCCAAATGCAGGATATCGACGTGAAGCTGGAAGTTGGTAGCCCCGAAGCCGTAAAGAGCATGGTAGAGGCCGGCCTAGGAACCTCTGTCGTATCTCAAGCCACGGTTGAAAAGGAAGTGAAGCTGGGAACACTGGTGGCCTTGCCGCTTGATCCGCCACTGGAACGACCTTTCTCGATTGTTTATCAGCGTCAGAAATTCCGCATCCGCGCTATGGATGAGTTTATGGAATTTGCCTACGACCATTGCGAAAAGAAAGCGACCAAGACTGGCGACGCTGGCTGATTCATGGCTGCCAAGAAAGACGAACAAAAACTGCTCGAGTGGTTTCGTCGACTTCCCAAAGAGCAAGCAAATAGCCTGCTTGACTATGCTCACTTTCTGAACGAACAACATGGCGCCAATCCCGAAGCGCTCGCGCTGCAAGATATCCCCAGACCAAAAGACGAATCGGTTGTGAAAGCGATCCAGCGATTGCGTTCTACTTATCCCATGCTGGATCCAACCCAATTGCTTACCGAAACTTCTGAGTTAATGAACCAACATCTAATGCAGGGAAAAGAAGCAGATAAAGTCATCGATGACCTCGAGGAGCTATTCCAAAGTCATTACAAGACATTTATGAATCAACAAGAAACATAAGTGCTGTAGTCAGTCTCTAAAGGGCCTGTTCTGCAAAGCAGGCTAAAAGCAAATAATAAATATTTGGAGGATGTGATGAACGATAAGGCCACTGGCGGTGTTCACTGGAGTTTCTGGGTAGTCGGCGCTATTGCGCTGGTCTGGCACGTGATGGGCTCTTTAAATTATCTCATGCAAACGAACGCGGATTTTGTTGCTACTTTGCCAGAGACACACCGAGCGATCATCAATGGTCGACCAGTATGGGCCACTGGTGGGTTTGCAATGGCCGTTTTCGGTGGGGCGCTTGGCTCTCTTCTGCTTTTACTCAGGAAGTCAGTTGCAATCTATCTTTTTGTCGCAGCTCTGCTTGGTGTGGTTTTGACAATGATCCATACAGCTCGTATCGCTAGTTCGGTAATTGATTTTAGTGCTGTCGAGATAATCGTCATGGTTTTGTTGCCGTTCGTGGTCGCTGCAGCGTTAATCTGGTATTCGAGCTGGGCCAAGAGCAAGGGTTGGATCAGTTAATAAATACCAGTGGCTAAGTTGACGTAAAAACGGGGACCTGAATCAGTTTTCAGTTCCAGTTCTATATTCTTATGCCGCTAATGGCTGATACTTGTCGTGAAAGCAATCATTGAGCCAAACCGTCCGCTTTCGACCCATAGCAGACATAGCTTTAATTCCTATCTACCGATGAAGATTCTATTACTTGCTATTCTTACTTCGCTGATTTCCACCGTATCTGCATCTGAGAATATTCCAGAATCGATATCTTTATGGAAGAAACAGTCAGAACATTTTTGGGCGCTGAATTACAAAGATGAAGACAAGTTCAAAAAAGAACTCTCTTCATACAATTCTCGTATCTATTCCGGTGAGATGCGGAAAAGAATGCTCAAGTGGATTAAAGAGGGAAATCTAGAAAGCGAATACTATTCAAGTAGATATTCAGATTTTAAAGACATGAAGATCGGTGCGATCAAGAAGATCTCGCAAAATAAGTATAAAGTGAAGACAATACAATCATCCTGCTATAGCCTAGATTACAATCCTCCGACTATTTCATCTATTGTTGCTGACTACAGAGTAACAAATCTTACGCAAGAGCAGGTTAGCCATTGGTATAGATCGGTGACACATCCTAAATATCCAGGATTACCAACGATCGATGCTGACGTTTGTCTCGATATTTTTTGGGATATGACTCTTCAGACAAATCAAAAGAATAAATTGATCGAGAAAGAGGCATGGACAATTAGCAAATCGATACTAAAACTTAGGCCTGAAAAAGCGCCTGAGTCAGCGGCAAAATAACTTTATATTGAATAGTAAAACGTCTGCTAATGGCCGAAAGCGGACGCTATAGAATCTCACTGGCAAAATCCGCCAGTCGTGATCTCTCTCCCCGCTGCAACGTTATATGACCACTGTGTTGCCAGTGTTTGAATCGGTCCACCACATAAGTCAGCCCTGAAGTCGTCTCGGTTAAATACGGTGTATCGATCTGGGTGAGGTTGCCGAGACAGATAACTTTACTGCCGGGGCCGGCACGGGTGATAAGTGTCTTTAGTTGATGTGGGCTGAGATTTTGTGCTTCATCGATGATCAAAAATTTACGAAGGAACGTGCGACCGCGCATGAAGTTCAAGGATTTCACCCGGATCTTGCTGTAGAGAAAGTCCTTGGTTGCGGCCTTGCCCCATTCGCCGTGTTCCTCGGCGGTCTCGTGCAACACTTCCAGGTTGTCATTTAGAGCGCCCATCCAGGGGCTCATCTTTTCTTCTTCCGTTCCCGGCAAGAAGCCGATGTCTTCACCTACAGGTACGGTAATGCGAGTAAAGATGATTTCGCTATAAAGTTGTTCGTCCAGTGTTTGCGATAAAGCAGCGGCGAGGGTCAACAAGGTTTTACCAGTACCGGCTTGACCCAGAATGGTGAGAAAATCTATCTCCGGATCCATTAACAGGTTTAACGCATAGTTTTGTTCCGGGTTACGAGCCTGTATGCCCCAGACGGCACCGGCCTCACTTTTGTAATCTCTAACTGTCTCAAGTATCACCGCGTCGTCTTCGATGGCGCGGACCGTTGCTTCAAACGGCTGATCGCCAGAGACATGAATGAATTGATTGGGGTACCAATCACGAGGATCAATATCGGAAAGGCGATAACCTGCGCGACCTTCCTCGCTGGTCCAGGATTCGATTTTCCCTTGGGTTTCCCAAAAATTGCTATCGAATTCGTCAGCACCAGTGTAGAGCAGGTCAGTGTCTTCCAGTGCCTGATCACTGGTGTAGTCTTCGGCGATAATGCTGAGAGCGCGTGCCTTGATGCGCAGATTGATATCTTTAGTAACCAGCGCCACATCTTTGTCCGGATAGCGCCGACTAAGGTCCAGCGTTATTCCGAGCAGCGTATTGTCGGCGGTATCCGCATGCATGCCGTGTGGCATAGGGTGTTGTACCGGATCGAGGTGGAAGTACAGTCGACCCGCTGCCTTTTCTTCCGTGGCTGGTAGCGGAATGCCTTTATCTATTTCGCCATTGACCTTCTCGACCATTTCGTCGAGGTATCGGCTAACCTGGCGAACGTTTCGTGCAACTTCTGTTAAACCTTTCTTTCCTCGATCAAGTTCTTCGAGTACCACCATCGGCAATATGATGTCGTGTTCTTCAAAGCGGAATAGGGCGGTGGGGTCGTGCATCAACACGTTTGTGTCGAGTACGAATATCTTCTTTGTGTCGGATGACATTAAGGTCAGCGTTGTCGGCTTAAAGCTCTTTAAGTGCTTCGAGGACGGCTTCGACGTGTCCGGGGACTTTGATCTTGCGGAATTCTTTTCTAAGTATGCCTTCTTCATCGATTAAGAATGTACTCCGTTCAATACCCATTACTTTTTTACCATACATATTTTTCTCTTTTATGACATCGAACGCTTTGCACAACTTTTCATCAGGATCCGATATCAGATCAAATGGAAATTTATGTTTGGCTTTGAAATTCTCATGCGACTTCAGACTATCGCGCGACACACCAAGAACGACCGTCTTGCGTCGTTTCAGCTTGGTGTGGTTATCACGGAAATCCTGGCTCTCAGTAGTACAGCCTGGCGTACTGTCCTTGGGGTAAAAATAGAGGACCAGTTTCTGTCCGCGTAATTCGGAGAGCTTGAAAGATTTGTCACCGGTGGTGGTGACCTTTAGATCAGGAATGATTTTATCTAGCTTGGCCTTTCTTGCTGCCACGATATTCCTCAGGTTCGTGTCATCAATCTACTTTTATAGATTACCACCATTCCTGAAAAAAGATACAGCTAATACCACGCGGATACCTCAGTCGATTTCACGATTTATATCGCAGCAATGATGTTGGGCAAATTCGTCGGTTTGCACACCAGATTCGAGTACCGCACCGGTGACGGGATTGGGCCTGAAGGTGGTGCAGCCTTTAAGACCGCGATTAAAAGCCTGTTCATACAGTGATTTAAACTGGTCGAAGGGATAGTCCTCGGGGATATTTATTGTTTTGGATATGGCGCTATCAACAAAGGGTTGAATGGCGGCCTGCATATCCAGGTGAGCCACGGGCTCTATATCCCATGCCCGAACAAAGGCATCTGGTAATGGAGAATCTCCCCGCAATTCCCGCCAGGCATGTAGTGCGTAATCGGTTAGTTCATAGGTTTTTTCTTGATCGCCCGACTCTCTCACCTTGCGCTTGTACTGGAAATCGTAAACCGGTTCGATACCGCTCGAGATATTGTTGGCCAACAGGCTAATGGTGCCCGTGGGCGCAATGGCAATTAGATGGCTGTTACGTATGCCATGATCACTAATGCCTTGCTTGATGTCGTCCGGGAGACTGGCGACAAAAGCGCTTTTCAGATATTCCTGCTTGTTGAAAAATGGAAATGGCCCACGTTCTTCAGCCAGCGCAATGGATGCGCGGTATGCGGCATGGCAGATGGTTTTCATCAAGTCGGCGGCTTGTTCACGCGCCCTGGTTTCATCATATTTCAGCCCAAGCATAATTAGTGCATCGCCAAGACCCGTGATGCCAAGACCGATACGGCGTGATCCCTGTGCCTGTTCGCGTTGCGCCTCCAGTGGAAAGTGTGAGACGTCGATGACATTGTCCATCAGTCGAACTGTGGTCGGTATAATTTTTTCAATACTGGCCAGATCGACGCTTGCTCTGTCAGTAAACGGATCAACAATAAACTGTGTCAGGTTAATCGAGCCTAGATTGCAAGCTCCGTACGCTGGCAGAGGTACTTCGCCACAAGGATTGGAAGCGGAAATCGATTCCCGATGATGCAGGTTGTTGAATTGGTTGATGCGGTCAACAAACAACACACCCGGCTCAGCGTAGTCGTAACTCGCTTGCATGAGCCTGGTCCAGAGTTCGCGTGCAGACACTTCCCTCAGTACCCGGCATTCGACATCACTCTCTTGACCAGACCAACGTCGTCTAACGGTAGCGCCATTCTCACCAGCGATTGCCTCGGCCGGAAACACCAGTTGCCACATTTCATCGTGATGGACCGCATGCATAAACTTATCCGTTACCTGAACGGATAAGTTGAAGTTTCGTAGCGATTGGGGGTTCCGCTTGGCGTCGATGAATTCCTCTATGTCGGGATGGTCGCAGCGTAGCGTTGCCATCATTGCACCGCGGCGGGCGCCAGTGGAGAGCAGGGTGGCGCACATGCTATCCCAGATACGCATGAACGATATCGGTCCGGAAGCAACAGACCCTGTTCGGCGCGCCGGCGCACCATTGGGGCGAAGGGTGGAGAAATCATAGCCGACGCCACCGCCCTGTTGCATGGTCAACGCGCCTTCTTTCAGTGCATCGAAGATACCGTCCATCGAGTCTTCGATATCCCCCATGACAAAGCAATTGAAGAGTGTGACATCGCGCCCTGTTCCGGCACCGGCCTGAATGCGCCCGGCGGGAAGAAAGCGAAATTCATCCAATATGTCGTAAAATCGCTCTTCCCATTTGTCCGGGTCCTGTTTCTCCACTGTGGCCAGGGAGTTGGCTATACGTCGCCAGCTATCCTCAATCGATTGATCGATGACTTCGGTTGGCGAACGAAAGCGATACTTGGTTTCCCAAATATGGCGCGCGATATCTGCGGTGAAGAAATCCTTGGTCATATTCAGTTAGTTCAATAGGAATAACTAAAATATACGGGTTCTCTGGTGATCTGAGTATTGATATTAATCAGAATACCACGCAATCTTTTACTTTGAACGGGAGCTTAGCCATGAAGAAAAAGAGTGCTTCAAGACTGAAAAGGCCTCGCCATCCAATACCTGACTCTGTTCGGCAGGCGCTTGTCGAGCACAATCTGATGAATGCCTATCGTTCCCGCCCGCCTTATCAGCAAAATGACTATATCGGCTGGATTAATCACGCCAAAAAGGACGAGACCAAAGAAAAACGTTTGCAGCAAATGCTGGATGAACTTAAGCGCGGCGATGTTTATATGAAAATGGCATATAAACCGAAACATTCTCCTCAATAGAAAAACGGGCGAGAATCAATATAAGGATTAGCAGCTACAACCTGATTGATATGTCGAAAAAACTGAAACGCCAGATTGAAGCAATAGACGGCCAGGACTATGGCGCATGTCAGTCGTTGCTAGGCAGTTATTCTTTCGATAACTACGAGCTCTATGTTGATCGCATTCCCAAAGATCCCTACGCGCCGCCGAGTACCGGTATATATCGTGTTCGGATAGATTGGAGCGACTCTGGTTTTACTGCGGATATGGTGGAGCCAGCGGTAAGAAGTGTTGCGCTTCGAGATTACCTCGCTCGCATGTTCCATAAAAACTGCCAAAAATACTCTAAAGGCAGACGCGGAACTGGCAATAGCGGCCTGATCACTATCGCTGAGCCCGGGCAGTGCATTCTGCTGCGAAGCTCGGTCGCAGTTACCCAGGAGTTTGTTGAGGTACGGTTCTTTATTGGCCTGCCGGCAAAGGGCAGAAATATTAATGCTGCACTCATGGCGACCATGTTGTTTGAGGAGCTGCCGCAGATCGTCAGTGAGTCTCTGTATTGTGAAAATCTTGATGTGCATGATATCTACCGACATATCGAAACCGCGGAAGATGCCCAACACTTGCGGAATCGATTGCGGGACAATGGACTCATTGCGTTTGTCGCAAACGGTGCAGTACTGCCGAGGGTGAGTGGCGTCGATGATCGACCGTTTGATACAGGCGACGTTATCCCGTTCCAGTCACCAGAGGGCATGAGTGTTGATATGGAGCTACCCAATCGCGGCGGTATAAGTGGTATGGGTATTCCAGCCGGAGTCACTTTAATCGTTGGTGGTGGCTATCATGGTAAATCGACTCTGCTAAAGACGCTGGAGCAGGGCGTGTACGATCATGTGCCCGGTGACGGCAGGGAGTATTGTGTCACCGTACCAGAAGCGATGAAGGTGCGTGCTTCCAGTGGTCGCTATGTGATCAAGAATGATATCTCGCCTTTCTTACGCGACATTCCCTTACAACATGATACGACCTGTTTTTCTACAGACAATGCCAGCGGCAGTACTTCCCAGGCGGCGAGTATCGTCGAGGCGATCGAGGTGGGGGCCAAACTGTTTTTCATGGATGAGGATACCTGTGCGGCCAACTTCATGATTCGTGATAAACGCATGCAGGAGTTGGTGAACAAAGAGGACGAACCAATCACCGCATTTATCGACAATGTAAAAGGTTTGTTTGAGTCGTTGGATATTTCAACGGTTCTGGTAATGGGCGGTTGTGGTGACTATTTCAACATGGCAGACCACGTGATCCAGATGAAGGACTTTGTGCCGCTAGATGTTACAAATGAAGCTCATCGGGTTGCCGATGAATATCCTACCGGCAGGAAGGATGAGAGACTTGAAGATTTCGAGTTCAAACTCAATCGTATTCCCAATGGCGAAAGTATTGATCCCCGCAATGAGTACGGTCGTGTTCGTGTTTCCTCCCCGGAAGTGAGTACACTTGTATTCGGCAAACAGAATATTGACCTGGGTGATGTGGAACAGTTGATTGAATCATCACAAACCAAGGCCATTGGTCTCGCGATCCTCTATGCGCAACAGTATATGGATGGTCAGCGCTCGATAAGTGAGGTAGTGGAAGTCGTAGCGCGAGATATCGAGCAACATGGTATCGACGTACTGGATGAGAACCTGACAGGTGACATATCCGGTTTTCGAGGCCTGGAATTGGCAGCAGCGCTAAATCGAATGCGTGGATTTAAAGTTAAACAGGTGAACTGAATCTCTTGCCAATCAAGCTGCGCAATCGTCTGGCATCCCTTGGGGCATGTCCTTCAGCATCGTTATCAAAGTAGACGTGAACATCGCTACCCTCGTTTATCCAGCCGCCAATTTTTTCTGCCCACTTTTCCAGGGCGCTTCTACGATAAGCGGAAGCATATGTTCGGGTATGACCATGCAGGCGGATATATACCAGATCGGTTGTGACGGCATTCCATATTGGCCAGTCCCTTGCATCAGACTGACAATTCGCGATGCTGTGTTCACTAAGGCAGTTAGCTACTTCTTCATTAAACCAGGATCGGTGTCTGAATTCGATAACGTGCCTGACTTCGCTCCAGCTGCCCAGGGCCCCGGCGAAAGCCTGAAGGCGATCCAGGTGCTTATGGTAGCTGCCAGGCAATTGCCACAAAACTGCGGATAACTTATTACCAAGTGTGACGGCACGTTCACGTTCTCGTCGAATGGAATCAACCGGGTCGCGCAGTTTTTTGTTATGGGTGAGGTAGCGATTCCCTTTAATGGTAAAGCGAAAGTCACCGGGCGTTTCTTTGTGCCACCGGGTAAAGGTTATCTTTTCCTGCAGGCGATAGAAAGTTGCGTTCACCTCAATGGCGTTAAACTGTTCAGCATAAAATCGTAACCAATCGCTACGTTTAACACCTTCATAAAAATTGTTCTTCCAGTGATCATAGTTCCAACCACTGGTGCCAATATAAAGCCTGGCTGCCAAGCTTCTAGCCCTTGACGCAGATCAGTGGTTCAACGCGAGCGACCTTTCTGGCAAGACCCGCAGCGTCTGCTACGTCAACAACTTCGGTAACATCCTTATAAGCACCCGGTGCTTCTTCAGCAACGCCACGCATACTTGGACTGCGTATGATGATCCCGTGTAATGCCAGGTCATCGACCAGTTGGCGCCCGTGCCATTGTCGTGTCGCTGCGCGACGACTCATGGCACGACCGGCACCATGACAAGCTGAGCTCCAGGCGCGTTGCTCGCTTAGTTCCATGCCGGCGAGAATAAAAGAACCGGTACCCATGGACCCGCCAATTAACACAGGTTGACCGACGGATCTTAACGCCTCTGGGATGGCCGGGTGGCCGGGGCCAAAAGCACGAGTTGCGCCCTTGCGATGAACAAACAATTTTCTATGTTTGCCGTTCACCTCATGCTCCTCTTCCTTGCAGGTATTGTGCGATACGTCGTATAGCAATTTCAGATCTGCTTCCGGTAGAACACGTGAAAACGCCTCGCGCGTAAGATGGGTAATTATCTGTCGGTTTGCCAAAGCGCAGTTGATACCCGCGCGCATTGCGCCAAGGTATTTCTGTCCCAGTGGTGAATCAATCGGCGCGCAGGCAAGCTCACGGTCCGGTAGGGTAATCCCGTGGTCTTTGGCACTGGCAACCATTTGCTTCAGGAACTCAGTGCCGATCTGGTGACCCAGACCGCGCGAGCCACAGTGAATACTGAGCACTACATCACCGCCACGGATGCCGAATGTTTCTGCGATCTTCTCGTCATAAACATCGGTAACATGCTGTACTTCAAGATAGTGGTTCCCGGAACCGAGTGTGCCCATTTCTTTTTTCTGACGTTTCTTTGCAAGAGCAGACACGGCTTCCGGTTTCGCGCCCTGCATGCAACCGTGCTCCTCGATACGCTCCATGTCTTCCGGGCGACCCCACCCTTGTTCCAGAGCCCATTGGGCGCCACCCGACAGCATGGCATGCATTGCTCTGTCATTAAGGGTAATTTCGCCTTTGCTGCCAAGGCCTGCAGGGATTGTGTGATAGAGGGCATCCGCGAGTCTGGTTTTCACGTCCTCAATTTGTTGACGTGTTACACCCGTCAGTAGGGTGCGCACTCCACATGAGATGTCAAAGCCGACGCCGCCGGCCGAGATAACGCCACCGTCTTTTGGATCAAATGCTGCAACACCGCCGATAGGAAAACCGTATCCCCAGTGGGCATCGGGCATGGCATAGGAGGCGCCGACGATTCCCGGGAGCTTGGCGACATTGCAAGCTTGCTCAAAAACCTTCTGATCCATGTTTGTCACCAGCGCCTCGCTTGCATAAAAAATGGCTGGCACGCGCATCTCACCTTGCGGATTAACCTGCCAGGTGTAGTCGTCAATCTTCTCTAACTGGTCTAGATCCATGATTCTCGATTAGCTAAACATCCACAACAGTTTGGGCAATCCATTGTCCATCTTCATTGCGACCGACTCGAAGAGTCGTGTACGTCGCACCCTTGATTTCGACAGCAGGTTGGTGCCGCTCGATATCAACATTTTCTCCCCAGGCTGTCGCGACAAGTGAACTGTTTTCAAAACTGATTTCAAAACGGCTGAACAGCATACGGCGAGTTGCCATTTCGTAGACCAGGGCGTTCAACCAGTCGACAAGTATTATTTCATCGTCGCTACCCTCACAGTTTATGGGGATGGGCTGTTCGGCTGCCACCGTAGCCAGATCAGCGACTACCGAGGTCATCGCAAGGGCGACTTGTTCAAACGCAATTGCTTTGCTGCTACCAATCCCGCGTACACCAATGTCTGCCCCGTGGTCATAAGTATCATGGCTGGCAGTGTCGGTTGGCTTTGGCATAAATTTGGCGTCACGTTTTGTCGTGGCTAACTATCGATCAGGTTTCTTGTTTTGGATGAATTCATTTTGGGTGATTGTCCAATTAGGCTACGATGCGGGTTGCACGGCGTTGATTTGAGTCAAATTCCAGACATTGCCTGCAATAAAGGTAAAAAAATAAGAATAATACGGAGACCTGAAATGAAAAAAATCAAGTATTTTCCCCTCACCTTGTTTTTCCTGGCTTCTGCACATGCGGCAGAAACGCAGCCAGCCCAGCTGGATATTTTTCCTAGTATCGGTGTCGGCTATAACCAGCTTAACTTTAAGCGTCCTGGCGGTACTGTTAACGCAAATTATAAAACCTTAAACATAGGGCTGACGGTCACCCGCGGGGAATTGTTTGTCAAATTCAGCGGAGAGTGGTTCGGTAAGGTAAATCTACGAGAATCTCCGACCTCTTACACTAGTATCGAGCGGGAAGATCAGACGGTAACGGTTGGTATGGCGGTTACCCAGAGGGCGAGTATTTTCGCGGGATATACGGCATCAGAGACCAAAGATGATTTTACCGGCGATTTTCATAATGATCAGGGTTACTTCCTGGGTGCTGGTTATAGCTTTCCGTTGCGCAACAGCACGCTCGGCCTGAATATCGCCTACGCTGACTTAGACGGTCGAATTGATAACGATGGCGGTGTTGGCACTACCGAGATTGGAAAAACTCGGGGATTTAGTTATGGACTGAGCCTGACAGGTCCTTACCGCCAGAACATGGCCTACAATCTTGGGATTCGTTTTCGCAGTTACGACTTCAACAGTGCCGGGGTGATTACAGATAAAGATATTCTTTCGTTGAGTGCTGGCATCACATTTTAAACATCGTTACAGGTGTTAGTGCTTATCGGGCCTGTAGGAGAAGGTTTCTGACTTCGTCTTCGCTTACATCTGTCCAATGTTTGTATGCATCTGCAACGGCAAAACGAAAACCTTCGCGTATGTTGACGCAATAAAGCTTGTCGCATTCTTTGGCAATACGTTCAATGGATGCGCTGTGACCGGTCGGCACAGCGACGATCACTTCTTTGGCGTTTCGGTTTCTGGCGGACTCAATGGCGACCTGTAGAGTGAAACCTGAAGCGATACCGTCGTCGACAATAATCACAGTTTTATTTTTAAAGGATTTCGGAGTGATGAGTTCGTGATACTGCAGTTCCCGTTTCGCAACCTTTTTCCGCGTAATTTCAATCCCGCCGTCTACGGCGTCGGCATCGAGACCGATGGTGCCGACCAGGGCCTGATTGACTCGTACCGTACCGTCGGATGACATGGCGCCGTATCCCGCTTCAGTATTCCACGGCAAGGTCATTTTACTGACAACCAATACATCAAAAGCCAGTTGTAACGTTTTTGACACTACGGCCCCGATGGGTACGCCGCCTGCGGGGATGGCGGCTACGAGCGCATCAGAACCTCGGTAGTCGCCGAGCAAGTCTGCAAGCTCATTGCCGGCGTCCTTCCTGTCGGCAAATACCGTGCTGCGATTGTGCAACTCGGGACTCTCGATTACGTTTATGGGAGGGCGCCACATCGATTCTAGGTTGCACTGGAGGTATCAGTATTTATTGAGCTGCATCAAGCGGCGAAATTGTGCAGTCGCACTGGCTGACGACGTGCACCCCAGTCTCCGGGTTTGTCGTCAAACACGCCCGCAACAGGAGTCTGACAGTGTTTACACTTGCCGTCGGCGGTAATGTTCCAGTCGCTTAATACATACCAGTCACGACCAATCAGTTTTTTCCCGCATTCGTGGCACCAGGTACTGTCTGCTGCGGGATCATGCACATTGCCAACGTATGCGTAACGCACACCATTTTTCATGGCGATGTCGCGGGCACGGGTCAGTGTCGATGCCGGGGTCGCCGGGACATCCATCATTTTCCAGTCGGGGTGGAAAGCGCTGAAATGCATGGGTACGTCAGGGCCAAGATTGGCCACAACCCATTGGGTCATTTCTTCCAGTTCTTCGTCAGAGTCATTCCATCCGGGAATGATGAGGGTAGTCGTTTCCAGCCAGACATCGGTTTTATGTTTTATGTATTTCAGTGTGTCTAGTACCGGTTGCAGGTGTGCACCGGTGAGCTTGAAATAGAAATCGTCAGTAAAACCCTTTAGATCAATATTGGCCGCGTCCATGTTTTCATAAAACTCCGCGCGGGGTTCCGGGGAAACGTATCCAGCACTGACCACGACGTTTTTAATATCTACCTCACGACAAGCTTTTGCTACGTCAATAGCGTATTCGTGGAAGATCGTGGGATCGTTATAGGTATATGCCACACTGCGCGCTCCATGGGCCTTGGCCGCGCGCGCAATGGTTTCCGGCGAAGCGTCATCGGCCAGGGTGTTCATCTCGCGTGACTTGCTGATATCCCAGTTCTGGCAGAATTTGCAGGCGAGATTGCAGCCGGCAGTGCCAAACGACAGTACCGGTGTCCCGGGCAAGAAATGGTTCAGTGGTTTTTTCTCTATCGGATCGATGCAAAATCCGCTGGATCGGCCATAAGTGGTAAGTACCACTTCGCCGTTGCGGTTCTCGCGTACGTAGCACAGGCCCTGCTGGCCTTCGTGCATTTTGCACTCGCGCGGGCACAAATCACACTGTACCCGGCCGTTTTCCAATGCATGCCAGTATTTGGTTTTAACGACCGTGTCGGTAATAAATTCGGTCATGTCGGTTAAGCTGGGCCTTAAAAGGCCAATAAAACAGATGGTTTGTAAATGTGGTCGGTTGCCGCGCAATTCAATGAACACTTGAAATCGGACGTGCACCACATCACTTAGTATCTATATAGTAAGATAGGGGAGAGATGCTTTGTCTCAGATCAGATCACCGGCTGTCGCCGGAATGTTTTATCCCGCAGAGGCAAAAGAGCTTCGCAGTATGGTCGAAGCCATGCTTGCCGAGGCTGACTCCACTACTTTAGCTGAAACACCGCCGAAGGCGATTATTGCGCCCCATGCAGGGTATGTTTATTCAGGCCCGATTGCTGCCAGTGCTTACGCCAGCCTGTCAAATGTAAAAGAAACCATTACTCGCGTGGTTCTGCTTGGCCCCGCCCATCGAGTGCCAGTCCATGGCATGGCCCTACCTGCAAGCGACGTGTTTGCCACGCCGTTAGGCACAATTAATGTAGATAGCGCGGCAGTGGATCAGATCCGCGATTTACCGCAAGTGCGTGTATTCGAGGATGCCCACACCATGGAGCATAGTCTTGAGGTGCATTTGCCGTTTCTTCAGTCGGTTCTGGCTGATTTTCAGCTTGTACCATTGGTGGTTGGGGATGCCAGTGCCGAGGAAGTTGCTGAGGTGTTGGATACTTTATGGGGTGGGCCGGAAACACTCATCGTGATCAGTTCTGACCTGAGCCACTATCACGACTATCAGACAGCACAGCAAATGGACAGTGCGACATCGGATGCCATTGAGCATCTTGCTTTCGAGGACATTCAATTCGATCAGGCATGTGGGCGCATACCCGTCAGTGGTTTGTTATTGACTGCGCGCAAGCGCGGCATGCACGGGCGAACGATTGATTTACGTAACTCTGGCGATACCGCCGGGCCACGAGATCAGGTGGTGGGATATGGTGCCTATGTCTTCCAGTAACCCCGTTGACTTCACGCCAGACCAAAGAGAGATTCTTCTTGGCCTGGCGAAAGAGTCTATTGAAAAAGGCCTGTTTGGCGAGTTGGCCGGAGTGGATCCTCTAGAGTACTCGGGTTCCCTGGCTGAGAACGGGGCCAGTTTTGTCACCCTCAATAGAAACCGGCAGTTACGTGGATGCATCGGGTCACTTGAAGCGCACCAGCCGCTTGTACTGGATGTGGTGAGTAATGCTTACAGTTCTGCCTTTCGTGACCCGCGTTTTTCTCCACTCACTCGCGACGAGCTACCGGGGCTCGATATTCATATTTCGGTACTTACGCCTGCAGAACCGATGCAGTTTGACTCAGAGGCGAACCTGCTCGATCAGCTGCAGCCAGGCGTAGACGGCCTGATTCTCTCTGCCGGTCCACGGCGCGGCACGTTCTTACCTTCCGTGTGGGAGTCGCTGCCCGATGCGCGCGTATTTCTGCAGCAGTTAAAACGAAAGGCCGGCCTTCCCACCGATTACTGGGGCAGCGACATACGTATTGAACGCTATCGCACTGTCTCAATTTCCCGCTAATTATAAGCACGAAAGACTTGAGCCAGATCAAGGCGGCTCCGGCTGTCAGGCGCTGTAATGGATATGCAGAAACCGTGAACTAAAGGAACTCATGTATGACTCAACTTGGAAAGGCCCCAGACGTTGGCGCACCCGATCCGGAAATGCGAAATTCACCCATATTTGACGACAGTAGTAGCGAGGATATCGATCTCGACCTCGAGCTGGAGGAGGGTGTTTGTTATTTCAATAACGAGACCTTCGAGATAGGCACTTACGTCTGTAGCGGGAACGAATTGCTGCGTTGCGAGGGGCGTGGTGTCTGGATGCGGGAAGGTTCCTGCTACGAAAAATAGATATTGGTTTGGAGGAAATTCTATGAAATTACCGCTGCAGATTACCTGGCGTAATGTTGATCAATCAGACGCGATTGAGGCATCGATACATGAGCACGCGGATAAGCTCGATCAGTTCTGTGATCAGATCATGTCCTGCCGCGTCGTCGTCGAAGCACCACACGGCCACCATCACAAAGGCAAGCAATATCATATAGGAATTGATATCACCGTGCCCGGTACGGAGATCGCGGTGAAGCGTGATCCGGGGAAAAATACAGCTCATGAAGATATCTACGTGTCGATCAGGGATGCCTTTGATGCCGCCAGGCGCCAGCTACAGGATTACGTGCGCAAGCAACGTGGCGACGTTAAAAAACACGCAGACTACCAACAGTAAATCGACCTTACAGATACACGCGGGAAGCAATCATGCGCTTTCGTGACCGCAACGACGCAGGCAAACAGCTGGCGCAGGCCTTGGCTGAAAAATACCAGGACGCAGACGGTGTAATTTATCCATTGCCACGCGGCGGGCTGCCATTGGGCATGGAGGTAGCGCGCGCACTTAATATGCCGATGGATCTGATTATCCCCAGAAAAATCGGTCACCCCTTTAACCCCGAGTACGCCATTTGCGCAGTGTCCGAAAGTGGTGAAACCGTTTGTAATGAACGCGAGTTGGCGCGCGTGGAGAAACCGTGGTTCGAACAGCGTGTAAAAGAAGAGCGTGAAGAATCCCGCCGCCGCCGCCAACGTTATCTTGCTGGTCGCGAACCGGTTCCGATCGAGGGAAAGACTGCGATTCTGGTTGATGACGGTATTGCCACTGGTCTCACGATGCGTGCGGCGATCAAGGATGCACGGGCGCGCAAGGCGGGACATATTGTTGTCGCGATTCCAGTGGTGCCGCAGGATACGGCGGAATTGCTGGCAACAGAAGTGGATGATGTGGTTGCTTTGTCCGTGGATGCCTATTACCTCGGTGCTGTTGGAGCCTACTACGACAATTTCGGTCAGCTGAGCGATGAAGAGGTGGTGGAAATGATGCAACAGTTGGATGAGCACGGGTTGCCAGTGACAACTGATTAGGCCGTGGAAAATAACGACATCAAAGATGTAGAAATACCGATCGGTGACCATGTGCACATGGGTTTGCTCGGTGTGCCTCCATCAGCAAGTGGTATCGTCGTCTTTGCCCACGGTAGTGGTAGTAGCCGGCTCAGTAAGCGAAATAATTATGTTGCCGAGATTATTCGCGCGCGCGGTATGGCAACACTCTTGTTCGACTTGTTAACCGAGGAAGAAGATCGCATCTACGAGAACCGTTTTGATATACCGTTGCTGACAGAGCGCCTGATTGATGTTACGCGTTGGTTAAAATCCAAGGAACAATTCTCCGCTTTATCTATTGGTTATTTTGGTGCCAGTACCGGTGCTGCCGCCGCACTCAAAGCAGCGGCTGAGCTGGGTGACGAGATCAGTGCCGTTGTATCACGCGGTGGACGGCCGGACCTGGCAGGGGAAGATGATTTATCTCGTGTGCATTCTCCAACCTTGCTCGTGGTCGGCGGCTATGATGATGTGGTGATCGAACTAAACCAGGGAGCCTACGCGGCAATGACGTGTGCTAAAGATATTCAGATAGTGCCCGGCGCGACTCACCTTTTCGAAGAGCCCGGTACACTCGAGCAGGCAGCGAAACTGGCAAGCGACTGGTTTGCCCAACATCTGGTCGACAAAACCTAGTTGTGCTCATCATGGAGTCCCTCCAGAAACGTATCCAGTCCGAAGCGGTCTACCTTGGCAAGGGCATCGTCAAGCTCGACAGCTTTCTCAATCACCGCATCGATACTGTATTGATGACAGAGATCGGTGGAGAGTTGGCAAAACAATTGGTTGATGCCGGCGTAACTGCGGTAAATAAAGTGTTGACGGCAGAGACCAGCGGCATCGCACCCGCTCTAACGACTGCGCAGGCCCTTGGTGTACCAATGGTCTTTGCCAGAAAAAAGCGGCCGGTGACATTGGTAGGTGACTGTTACCAGTCTTCTGCCCGCAGCCATACCAAAGGTGAGTTGGCTACACTGCATGTCTCCTCGGAATATCTTTCTGCACTGGACCGAGTCGTGATTGTTGACGATTTTCTTGGCACCGGTGAAACGGCTGAGGCTATGCTTGATCTGGTTGAGCAAAGTGGTGCCACGCTTTGCGGTATCGCGTACGTGATCGAAAAAGTGTATGAACACGGCCGTAAACATCTCCAGCATCTGGATATACCGGTCGTTTCACTTGTGCGGCTGGATCTGGATAAAAACCGCATCGTTTTCCTTTAACTTGCTTCAAGAACTTCTCTGAATCGTAAATATTACCGTTTTAAAATTGACATGCATCAATTTCAAAACGGTAATGCTCGTCTAGTCTCCCTGCGAAAGTAGGATGAAAATAACCACATTTTACGTATCCGGTGAAAAAAGGGAGGTTTTATGGGACTTTTTACTTGGAAAGATATTTACAGCGTCGGGGTTGATGAAATCGACAAGCAACATCAGCAATTGTTTGATATTGCCAATCGCTTCCATTATGCCTACGAGAACAAATCAGAAACTCAAGTGCTCGGATCTATTTTTAGCGAACTCGTAATGTACACCCAAAAACATTTTGAAGATGAAGAACGCTTGATGCGAGAGCACAAATTTCCTGACTTCGACGCACATAAGAGCAATCATGATAAGTTGGTGAAGCTGGTGAGTTGGTACGTGGAGCAATTCGAAGCGGGCCAAGATGGCATCGAAGAAACCGCTATGAATTTCATCAAGACCTGGCTAAACGGGCATATTCTGGGTATGGACAGAAAGTACAGTCCATATATGACCGAACACTAGAAAGTATCCTTTCCTATCAAAACGTTCAGACCGCCTGTGCAGTTAATCTGTCCGCGCGGTTTTATTTTCTTGCCTGGAAAAGCCTGGCGTGGCTACCATGGGCATGATGGCAGATATTAAATTCATACCTGACTTAAAGGCGCTGGTGGCTGTCTTTCCACGCTGGCTGTTATTTTCCTATTCGCTGTTTTTCGCGGTGCTTTTTACGATTTACTGGATTTATCGAGGGCCTCTGAATTTTCTGTGGGGCTGTGATATTGCTTTGTTGTTGACCTTGATTGGTTTGTGGAGACGATCCGCATTAGCGGCCAGCATGGCACTTTTGGTGACCCTGCTACCAGATATCGTATGGAACATTGATTTTGTTTCGCACTTCATAATGGGTCGGGACGTTCTGGGTGTGGATGCGACGGCATACATGTTCGAATCGTCGATGCCAATATTTGTGCGTGGACTATCTCTGTTTCATGTATTTCTGGCACCACTGCTCGTGTGGATGGTTTATCGACTGGGATATGATCCTCGTGGCTTATTCTGGATGACCCTGGTGGCGTGGATCGTTATTCCCATCAGCTATGTGGTGAGCGACGTCGAGCGCAATATAAATTGGGTCTATGGTGTTGGACCATTGCCGCCGGCCTGGATGTCCGGCGAGATTTATTTGTTGTTATTTATGATGGCTGTTCCTGTCATCATATTTTTACCAACACATTGGCTAATGAAAAAATGGTTTTATCGGCCAGCAGCTGTGGTGGAGCCCACTGTTCCATTGAGTGGGAATGATTAGTTGGTCTGAATGATTGAATTGGGCTTCAACACAATATCGAATTTGATGGATTCCACGTTCTTTTCTCCAATCCACTGAGTGCCAACTTTCCTGTATCCATTCGCACTAACAATGAAGTGAATATGCGGGACCATGGCAGCGGGCCATTCTGTGCTAAACCGGTAACGACCATTTTCATCGCTATACAGAAACGCGCGTAATCGGTCCTGGTAACTACCATTTTTGCCCGCTTGCCAGTGAGCAATTCTTGCTCCGGCGACAGGTTTGCAGTCTTTGCTCGAAAGGATGCTTCCCTGAACCAGCAATCCTTTTCCAATATCGATTTTATTCAAGGTGACCGGCTTATAGTGGGTGCCGGGAGTCATTGCCGGTGTCGGGACACAGTCGCGAGCCTGAATTGGGAAAATAATCACAGCCAGAAACACTAGAGATAAAATACGCATGGCATTCTCCTCTTCGTTGCGGGGGCGAATTGTTTGACCGGAGTTGCTTGTGATGGTTCCCGGTTCGAGGTCTAGAAATCGGCTACGATGTAATTTACCCAGGACTCCTGATTTTCAGCGTCTGTGACTTCTTCGTAGTCGCCGGTGCCTTCCATTTCATCGTCATCATCGTCACTATCGATGAATTCTTCCCAGAAAACACGAACCTTGCTGAAACCTGCTTCTTCCAGCAACTCGATGACTTCAGGCATGGTCCACAGGCGCCAGTCATAGGTAAAGGCCTTCTTTAGTTTGGAGCCGTCCGGGAAGTTGAAGTGAATGTGACAAAGCATTTCGTGGGTAATGGGATTGAACTTGTCCTGATCCCAGATGTAAGTGAAATCCTCGTCATCGACGTCACGCTCTTCCTCGAGTTCATCCATGGTTTCGGTGCCACCGAACATATCAAGGATCAAAAGACCATCTTCTTTAAGACTGCTGTGTGCAGCGATGAAGTATTCCCGCAACTCATCTCTTGTTTTAAAGATATTGTAGCTAAAATTGAGCGCGCAGGTGATGTCTGCTTTGATGTCGGTAGCGTTGGTATCGAGCACATTGGCTTCGATCAATTTGACCCGCTCCTTCATGTCGCCGCCTGCGACGTCGATATTGTGTTCCTGTCCCCAGTCCAGTGTCGGTTTATCCAGGTCCACGCCTATTGCCTTGCGCTGGGGATCGGTTTTGCACCATTCGACAGAAAGCAGAGCAGTGCCGCAAAAGTCTTCGCGCATCACCAGTGCCTTCTTCCCGCGAAGCTTTTTATATGTCTCGTTAAAAAATTCTACATCTGCTTCCGGGGCCTGTACGGCGTTCTGATAAAGTTCGTGAATATTGGCAAGCTTGGCGAGTGATTTACCCTTTTTATATTTTGAGCTCATGGTGAATTATTTCTGTATGTTTTTTTGTCAGGTGCAAATTGGCCGCATATGGTAGTCGTTTTCAATGTTAATGACTATGTGGATTGAAACGCGTGCTTATTATCTGCCGAGACTCCAGGCGCAAGAATCCGAGGCCAGTCGGTGGCAGAGGACCTGGTTGCCGAATCCGGTAGATCTGGAGTCACAATGCGCGTTTTTTGCCAGTTTTTATCCTTTCTGGTGCAAATATTGGAGGTTCTGCGGGAAGCCGGGATTGTTTCTGGCGAGACTCGTTGTTTGCGCTAGAATAGCCTATATATAAGGTAGAGATAGAAACATAAGCGATGATATGGATATCTGCTTGAGCCAGTTGTCAATTTTTCATTTGGACACAGCAGGGGTGTCCAATTTTTTGAGCAATAAATTACGATTTCTCATTTAAGCTGCATACGCTGTGAATTTTAACCACATATCAATCCGGACTATTCTGGCCGGCGCCATATTTGTAATTGGTAATCTGGCGATTGTGCTGGTGTATATCAGTGGTGAAGTTTTCCAGTACCGCTCATTGCAACATGAGCGGGAGCTCGCAACACAATTAACCGATACCGAAGTCAGAAACCTGAAACGAATTATGGATCAGGAATCCCAGCAACTCGTTAGCAGCTTGTTACTAAAACAACGTTTCATGTCCGATGTACGTACAGGTAATCCGCAAGCAATAGAGAAGCATCTGAAAACACAGATGGGATCATACCTGGCGTCACCCGGAAAACACTCCATACGCCGGATCTATGTATACGATTCAAGTGCCAGATTTGTTGCCCAGTCGTCGCAGGCAAAATTCAAGGAAGTCTTGGTCCCGGGTATGTGTCCGAAGCTTCATGAGATCGCGTCGCGCAGAGCGCTTCAGGATAATTCTGCGCAAGTGTCCGCTGTATGTCCCTGGGAGAATCAGTATTTATATATCACGGTAATGCCTTTGGGAGAGCTTGCCAGCAACGGGTTTATTGAGGTGGTATCGAGCTTGATCCCCCGATTTGCCGCACAGGAGCGAGAGCTGAATCTGCCAATTCGTGTCACCACTGGCGAAAATTCAGTGTTGTATCGCTCGTCGAGTTTTCCCGGTACGGGGGAACTGGAAAATTTCATTGTTGTAAAAACAAAATTTTCCGACAACCCAACAACCAGTGCCGTCTATATGGAGATCGCGCGGGACCTCACCAAATATCGGGATGATTTAAGTCGCACCAGCTATATCGTTTTAATTGTCACAGGTGTGGTGACGCTATTTGTAATTGTTATATCAATTACAGTACTGCAAAAAACTGCAGTGGATCCGATTACCGAGCTGACTTATCAGGTTGGCAAGATTCGAAATGATCAGGATCAGCTTGGCAGAAGGATTGCCGCCGAAGGTAATGCCGAGGTATTTGAGTTGGCGCAAGGATTTAATGATATGACCGCCAAGCTTAAAGAGTCTTACGACAATCTTCAGCGCATGGCATTTATGGATCCACTAACCAAGTTGCCTAACCGTACGCTGTTCAGTGACCGTCTGGAACAAAGTGTATTGGCATCCCGTCGATCCAAGCGAACCTTTGCCGTGTTTATTATGGATTTGGATCGTTTCAAGGAAATTAACGATACGGTTGGCCACCATGTTGGTGATGTCATTTTACAGCAAGTCGGGGTTCGCCTGGTTGATGAATTACGCGAGAGTGATACTGTGGCTCGACTTGGCGGTGACGAATTCGCTGTATTGTTGCAGTCCGTCGATAAACTTTATGCATCCCAAATGGCCAAGGCGCTGCTTGATACGCTTAAGCAACCTTTCGAAGTCAATGGCGACCGCTTTTACATTAGCGCGAGTATCGGCATTGCCCTGTACCCCAATCACGGTGACAACGTCAGCTCCCTGATGCAAAAAGCAGACGTGGCGATGTATGAAGCCAAAAATGAGAAGAAGGGCTTTACCGTATATAACGAAGAACTTGACCGGGATAGCACCAACCGACTTGAGTTGATGGGCGATTTACGCCACGCAGTTGAGGTACAGGGTTTCGAGCTTCGTTACCAGCCCAAGGTTAATCTTCGCAATCAGGAAGTTGAGGGTGTTGAGGCGCTGGTCCGATGGAGGCGCGATGGTCATGATGTGTCATCACCAGAAGTCTTTATTCCTATACTTGAGCAGACGGGGCAAATTCGCAACTTGACGCAGTTTGTGCTGGAAGAGGCGCTTGATCAATACACACGATGGAAAGAAAAAGGGCTGAACACCCGGATCGCGGTCAATCTTTCCACTCGGGATTTACAGGATCCTGACATTGCGGTTCGAATTTCCACGTTACTGTCAGAGAAGCAGATCAGCAGTCAGCGCCTGGAACTGGAAATAACCGAAAGCTCGATGATGCATGATCCAATCCGTGCGCTGGATATGTTGCAGCATCTTTCTGCCATGGGCATCAACATTACGATTGATGACTTTGGAACAGGTTATTCATCACTAGCATACCTGAAACGTTTGCCCGCAAGCTCCGTCAAGATCGACAAGTCATTTATTATCGGCATGTTACAAGATCCGAACGATGCGGCGATCGTCCGCACCAGTGTCGATCTGGCACATAATCTGGGGCTCAAGGTTGTGGCCGAAGGCGTGGAAAATCAGGAACTGATGACCATGTTGACCGGGCAGGGATGCGATTCCGCACAGGGTTATTACATCAGCCGTCCACTAACTCCCGATGATTTCGAGGCCTGGATCCAGCAATGTCCGTGGCCGTTGCGACAAACGGTGGCCTAGCGCAATCCAGGGTATCGGTCAGGCGCTAGCAGGCTCTCGAACGTCGCTACTTTCTTCCCGCTGTTGGATCGCCCACATCCTCGCATAGATATTATTCTGTTCCAGCAGTTCCTCATGACTGCCCCGCTCTACGATTCGACCTTGATCCATGACCAGAATCTGGTCTGCATCCATCACGGTAGACAGACGATGTGCAATGACCAGGGTAGTATGATTGATTGCAACCTCTGCCAGTTCCGCCTGGATACGTTTTTCCGTCCTGGAATCCAGTGCCGAGGTGGCTTCATCAAAAACCAGGATACAAGGATCTTTTAGAATGGTGCGCGCGATCGCCACGCGTTGTTTTTCTCCACCTGAAAGTTTCAATCCACGTTCACCTACCAGTGTGTCGTAACCGTCCGGAAGCGTCTCGACAAATTCATGAATGTGGGCATGTTTGGCCGCCTTGATGATCTGTTCACGCGTAGCGTCAGGATTTCCGTAGGCGATGTTGTAGTAAATGCTGTCGTTAAACAGGACCGTGTCCTGAGGCACGATTCCTATCGCTGCCCTCACACTTTTCTGAGTGACGTCGCGAATATCCTGCCCATCAATGGAAATGTGACCACCGGTCACATCGTAAAAACGGAATAGCAGGCGTGATAGGGTCGATTTACCAGCACCACTGTGTCCGACCACGGCGACTTTGTGCCCGGCAGGGACCTCAAAATTAACATCAAAAAGTATCTGTCGTTTTTTGTCGTAGCCGAAATCCACATGCTCAAATCGTATATTGCCAGTCGAGATCTTCAGCTCGTGCGCGTCGGCTTTGTCCGATACTTCAGTATCGGTTTCTAGCAAACCAAACATACGTTCCATATCAGCAAGCGAGTGCCTGATCTCACGATAGACGAAACCAAGAAAATGCAGTGGCATGTATAGCTGTAGCAGAAAAGCGTTGATCAAGACCAGATCACCCAATGTCATGGTGCCGTCTACAACGCCCTGGCCGGCCAGCATCATCAGAATGGTGACACCGATGGCAATTACGGCGCTTTGTCCACTGTTCAGAAAAGACAATGACGTTTGATTGCGTACTGCAGCTTTTTCCCACAACTTCATGCTGCTGTCATAGCGCCGTGTCTCATACTCTTCATTGCTAAAATATTTAACCGTCTCGTAGTTCAACAAGCTGTCAATCGCTGCGGTGTTGGCTTTCGAGTCCATCTCATTCATGTTGCGACGGAATACCATGCGCCACTCTGTGATCATCAGCGTAAACACAATATAGGCAATCAGCGTCGCCAGAATGACCAGCGTAAAGATGACTGCGTATTTGCTCAGCAATATTGCAGCCACCAGTGCAATTTCGAGAATGGTAGGCAGGATATTGAACAGCATAAAGTTCAGTAGAAATCGGATGCCGGCGGTACCGCGTTCAATATCGCGCGACATACCACCGGTCTGCCGCTCAAGATGAAAACGCAGGGACAAGCCATGCAGATGTCGGAACACCTTGATGGCAACACGCCTGATGGATCGCTGCACGACCTTGGCAAACACGGCATCACGCAGTTCGCCAAACAGAGATGTCGCCAGGCGCAACGCGCCGTATGCCAGTAGCATGATTGCGGGAAGCGTCAGCAGTGCCTGGGGTTTGTCCAGCGAGTCGACAATTTCTTTCAGTACCAGCGGGATCCCGACATTGGCGAATTTGGCCAGTGCGAGCAAAGCGAGCGCCAACATCACACGCCCCCGGAACTCCCAGAGGTAGGGTAGCAATGTGGCGATGGTCTTCCAGTCGTTACGATTTTTTGGTGGAGGACCGAAGTGACGTGTACGCATGGGATCAATCGATATCAGGATGCAGGGAGCAAAGTCTACACAAGGCCCGGCGTCAACACGAGATTGATGCTGGTAATAGTGCTTATTGCCAGATGATCAGAAAGGTTTTGTAATGGGAGGGCTGACGCCTACTGTGACCAGGTAGGCGCAGATAGCTCGTCTTCCGACAAGGTGGTCTCGTCGTCAGCGGCAAACTCGTAAGACATGTTGGCATCAGGCTGCTGGAAGTAGTGTCCTTGCACATAGTCGAAACCGTAAGGCCATATCTCGGATAATGCCGACGCGTCTTCGATGTGAGTCGCCACCGTACGAATTGCCAATTGCTTGGCCATGTCCATGACAGCGGTCAGTGCGTCACCGTCACCGTCACCGGCGAGTTCAAGAATGGTATTGCCATCAAACTTCAGGTACTTGATCGACTGACGCGGTAGTTTAAGCAGAATTTCGGTTTCCGGGCCGGAATCGTCGAGAGAAACCAGGCATCCCAGGTCGCGCACCTGGCTGAAAAATTCGGACGCGGCGTCAACTTGTTGTGTTACCGCCGGCTGAGCCATTTCAATAACCAGCCGTTTGGCAACGACATCGGGATCTTTAACGCCATTTTCCAGGGTTGACACCAGCTTCGGATTACTCAGGCTTGATGGCGAGATGTTAACGAAATAACTGACCGACCGACCTTCCTTTGACGTGGCTGCTATAGATTCCAGCGTCCGTTGCAATACCCAACAATCAATATCACCAATCTGGCCACTGGCCTCGGCTTTAGGCATGAATTGCCCTGGTGGAACGAGTTCACCATTTTCGCCAGTCATGCGTACCAGCACTTCGTACATTTCGTCCGTCTCACCCTGCATGCTGACGATAGGCTGAAACACCAGGTCGAAGCCATTATTGTCTAACGCGGTAGTAATCAAGCTATCTGTATCTGTGGCGGCTGCAGGCACCGATGGTGTCGTGGGAGTTGCCGCTACCAGTTCTGCCTCAAGTGACGCTGCGCTGGCGGCAGTCTCAACTGGCGGGGATACTTCAGGCGCAGGTGCTGCTGCTGTTGGAGCAGCTTGTTTTGCCGCGGGTCGTTGATCCTTGCTCTTGATGACTGCTTTGGAAATCGCTTCATGCACACTTTTCATTTCGGCGGTGATTTCCGAAGTTCCAATTGCGCAATCGCACGGGTTTTCCATGTCGCCGGCAGTGAATTTGGCGTCGTCAAGAGCCTGCTTCAGTTCTGTGGCAAGTGCGTCGGCTTTGGTCTCGTCAGAATCGGCGAGCAATACTGTTAATTCTTCGTCACCAAATCGCGCCAGCATGCTGTTATCACCCAGATGATTGCGCATCAGCTTGCTGACCTTAAGCAGCAAGCCGTCTCCGACGGTATACCCCTGCGAGTTATTGATTTCTTCAAGATTGAATAAATCAACATAAACCAGTGCACTGGTTCTACCTTCTTTCTTGGCGGAATTCAGCGCGTGATTCATTTCCTTGGTGAAGTAATGACGGTTGAATAGACCGGTCAAGGCATCGCGTTGGGTCAGGTACTGCAGCCGATCTTCGGTGGCCTTACGTGCAGAGATATCGGTAAAGGTCACCTGGATGGTGTCTTCACCTTTTAATTTCACAGGCGCAAACACGGCTTCAACCCTAAGCGATTCACCGTCCTGTTTTATTGCATCCAGTTCTATTCCCGATTCAAGCTTGGTGCCCTTGGCGGCTTTTTTCAGAGCGTCTTTGAATTTCTTTTGATCGCTTTTCGCGATCAGGTTTAGGACTGGGATTACCTCAAGATCTTCCAGGCTGTCATAGCCAAACATACCCAAGTAGGCCTGGTTGGCTTCGATGTGCATGCCTTCGTGACAATAGCAGACCGCTTCCTGTGTGCCGGTGACCATGGCGGAATGCTGTGTTTCCATTTCGCCGATCTTCTTTCTGGTAATCTCGAGTTCGCGTTTCATTTCAACGAATTTGAGTTCACGACGAACGGCGGGAACCAGGCGGCCAGTATAGTTTTTGCGGATGACATCGCGGGCACCAGCCTGGGTGATAGTATTAAAATCAGAATCGCTGAGTGATCGTGTCACCACGATCAGTGGGATATCCAGGCCCTTCCGTTTTAGGACTTCGAGAGCCATTTGCGCACTGAATTGCAGAAGGGTGAAATCGGACAGAACCAGATCCCAGGTTTCTTTTTGAAGCGCCGCTTCCATACCGGCGAGGTTGTAGACGCGCTCGGTCTTCAGGCGAAATCCAGCGTTGCGCAACTCCTTGACCGGCAGTTCCGCATCATCTGGCGAATCGTCGATGATCAGTACACTTAATACCTTGTTATCCATAGGAGTCGACTAGAGAATTCCGTTTAATTGAGCCCGTTTCTGTAAGTACAGCAGAAGTTGCAGCCCCCAGCTACAAAAATAACTATAGCCGAAGAAAAACATCGGATACAGCGGGGTGTATTCCTAGGGCTTGGGGAATACGACCAGGTGATCGGCCTCAATGCGGACACCGACTTTTTCACCAATTCTGTGGTCAGCGTGGCTGGGGAACAGAGACAATAACCTGCCGCCATTAGGTGATTTCAGGGTGTATAGAATTTCTGCACCTTTAAATGCTTTCTGCAGGATCTCCAGCTTGAGCTCACTATCCGTGTCCGGAAGGACATCGTCTGGGCGTAGCAGCACCTCAACGGGTGTACCTTCACCCCAGTCGTAGGCCCGGTTTCCTTTATGTTCGCCAAGCATGGTTTTGACCGTATCGGGCGCAGTTAGCTGCCCGTCGAGAAACACGCCCTGGCCAATAAAATCAGCAACGAAGCGACAATTGGGCTCGTGATACAGGTTATAGGGCGTGTCCCATTGCAGCAGTCGACCCTCGTGCATGACGCCCACCTGATCGCCCAAAGCAAAGGCCTCATGCTGATCATGGGTTACCAGCACCATGGTAATGCCCTGTTTTTTCAGAATTTGGCGTACTTCCTCACTCAAGCGCTCACGAAGCTCGACGTCGAGATTGGAGAATGGCTCGTCCATCAGCAGTAAATCCGGCTGCGGTGCCAATGCGCGTGCCAATGCGACACGCTGTTGCTGACCACCCGAAAGCTCATGGGGATACCGATGCTCCATTCCCTTGAGACCGACGACTTCCAGCATCGCTTCCACCACCTGTTGTTGATGGTCGCTGGGCAGATGCCGCAATCCAAAGGCTATGTTTTTACCAATATCCAGATGGGGGAAAAGGGCGTAATCCTGAAACACCATACCCAGGCGACGTTTCTCCGGGGGCAGGGTGAAACCGGGCGAAGAAACCGGGCGATCATTAATGCTGATTTCGCCTGCGTCCAGAGGGTGGAAGCCAGCGATTGCCCGAAGTACCGTGGTTTTACCGCACCCACTTGGGCCAAGCAGGCAGACGAGATTGCCACGATTTACGTGCATTGAGAGATCGCGCACCACGGCCCGATCTTCATAACTGCATTTGACACCTTTTAGGGAGAGCAACTCGCTCAAGAGGATAGCCTGCTAGAAATTATTATTGACTAGATGATAACAAATCTCATTAAGAGGATGTGGGATTTATATCAGGTATCTTCAAGATGTCAGTAGAAACTCAAGTAGAGCCTTTTGGGCATGCAGACGATTTTCTGCCTCATCCCATACAACGCTCTGTGCACCGTCGATCACCTCCGCGGCAACTTCGGAGCCCCGGTAAGCAGGCAGACAGTGCATAAAGATGGCGTCCTCTTTGGCGTTTGCCATCAATTCTTCAGTCACCATAAATGGCTTGAAGGTTTTGAGTCGATCGGACTTTTCGTCTTCCTGACCCATGCTGGCCCAGGTGTCAGTTACCACCACATCGGCGCCATCGGCCGCCGCCATGGGATCACGCGTCATCGATACGCGCTTACTGCAGGCGGTGAGGAGTGTTGCATCCGGGTCGTAGCCCTCTGGCGCGGCAACGACCAAATTAAAATCCAGCAGCCTAGCTGCATTCATCCATGAGTGGCAGACATTATTTCCGTCGCCAATCCACGCTACGGTCTTGCCCTGAATATCGCCGCGGTGCTCGATATAGGTCTGCATATCGGCAAGCAATTGGCACGGATGGTAGGTATCGGTCAGCGCATTGATCACGGGCACTTGCGAATTGGCAGCAAAATTCTCGACATTACTGTGATCACCGGTGCGCATGACGATCACGTCCACCATACGCGACATGACCCGCGCCGTGTCCTCGATGGGTTCACCGCGTCCAATTTGCAGATCGCGCGGGGACAGAAACATGGAGCTGCCGCCAAGTTGCGCCATGCCCGCTTCAAACGATACCCGGGTGCGAGTGCTTGATTTATCGAACACCATGGCCAGGGTTTTGCCACGCAATGGGGAGATGATCTCACCGGATTTATGTAGCGCTTTCAGTTCTGCAGCGCGGGCAAGTAACTGCCGAAATTCATCGGCGCTGAGATCCATGAGTGAAAGAAAATGACGTGTTGTCATTTCACCTCCAGAAATTTACGAATGAGTTCTGCAACACCACTGGCGATTTGTCCGGCTTCGTCTTCGCTCAGGGTGAGCGGTGGTAACAAGCGAACGACATTACCCGCGGTGACATTAATGAGCAGGTTCTTTTTTAGTGCTTTGGACATCAGATCACCGCAGTCACGGTCGAGTTCAATGGCGATCATCATGCCCCTGGCGCGTATTTCGCTAACGCCGTCCACATCCTTTAGTGCTGATTCCAGACCATCAACAATTCTTTGGCCAAGACTCGCGGCCTGTTTATCTAGTGCGGCTGATTCCATTGCGTCGACCACTGCGAGTGCGGCCGCACATGCGAGCGGATTGCCGCCGAACGTGGAGCCATGCTTGCCGGCACCCAAAACCTCAGCGGCTTCGCCGCGGGCAAGACAGGCACCGACTGGCATGCCATTGCCGAGTGCCTTGGCCAGGGTCATAACATCGGGTACGACATTCTCATGCTGTCCCGCAAACCACTTACCGGTACGACACATGCCAGTCTGGATTTCGTCAAGAATGAGCAGCCAGTTATTGTCATCACAGATTTGACGGAGACTCGCGAGATACCCCTCGTCGGGAATAACGATACCGCCTTCACCGAGTACCGGTTCAACCATAACGGCTACCACATCGTGACTGTTGGCAGCGACCTGGCGAATTGCTTCGAGGTCGTTGTAGGGTACGCGATTGAATCCCTGCACCAGTGGTTCAAAACCAGCCTGGACTTTGCGGTTGCCGGTAGCGGTCAGAGTCGCCATGGTGCGACCGTGGAAACTCTGTTTGGTGACGATGATCGTTGGATTGTCGATACCTTTGTTGTGACCGTAGAGTCTTGCCAGTTTGATCGCCGCCTCATTGGCCTCGGCGCCGGAGTTACTGAAAAATACCGCGTCCATACCGGAGAGTTTGCAAAGACGCTCCCCCAGCTGTTCCTGTTTCGGAATCTGGTACCAGTTAGATGTGTGCATGAGGGTGCCGGCCTGGTCGCAAATCGCCTGACTGACAGCAGGGTGAGAATGACCGAGCGAACATACTGCGATGCCGGTCATCGCATCCAGGTATTTATTGCCGTCTGTATCCCAAACCCAGGCGCCTTCACCGCGCTCGAATGCCACGGGCAAACGGCCATAGGTATGCATTAGAAAAGAGTCTTGTGCCATAAAAACAGAAAGCGCCCTGCAAGCAGGGCGCTACCTTCAATTAAAACGAAATTCTAGACCTTATAAATGGGTCTGCCAAGCCTTTAATAACGAACAAACCCGGCATTTGCCGGGTTTGTTCTGATGCAAAATACCGACTGTGATCAGTCGCTTACATCATGGGCAGGCCGTGTGGGCCGGCGACCATGAAGAAGGCCATCGGAATTGACAGCATGGTATTGGTGCGGGAAGCCAGGAAGGCAACACGAGCCGCACTGGCCTTTTGTTCGTCAGAGGCTTCGGTAATACCCAGGACTTTCTTCTGGTTTGGCCAGATCAGCACCCATACATTGAAGAGCATGATGGTGCCGAGCCAGGCACCGATACCGATGGTGGCGCTAGCACCCTTGAGCATGAAGGCATCAGCAAAGCCCAAGTGAGCGGCACTCATAAGGTAGTAGGCGCCAGTCAACCAGGTTACCAGGGCGGCGTACCGGAACCACATCAGGGCCTTGGGTGCGATCAGTTTCGGCACGATGTCTGCAGCAATGCCGTCAGCCTTGGCTTTACCAACAGAGGGAACTTGAATGAAATTGAAGTAATAGAGCAAGCCGATCCAGGTAATACCGGCCATAACGTGCAACCAACGGTCAAGGATAAGATCCATAGCTAATAACCTTTTATTGAATTCGTTTTAAATTAATTAATTATCCAGCGACAACCAGAAATTTGGTTGCGATCAGGTAAAGAATTACGGTCAGGACGAGTCCGGAAATAATGGTTCCAGTGATGGAATCCAGTGGATTCTTCATAGTCTCTTGCCTCTTTAATTTTTGGATTGGTGTGACTAAAAATAGTTGACTAAAATTGTCGGGCGTTAATCTATGCCAGTCACTTCTTAAATTCAAGCAACTGATGCAGTGCCGATCTCCAGGCCGTCATGGCTGGCCTCGTCTTCTGGCAAGATACGCTCCTGCAGGACTCGCCATTTTCCGTCATCTTCTTTATGGATGATGATTTCGACACCATAGGTGTTGCTGGTACCGTCATTGGCCTCGACTTTTTCCACAGTTTTAAACATCACCCGACCCGGCGCGTGCGCCACAATTTTCATCGGGCCATAGGAAACCTGCTTCAGGATGTTGTTCTCGAATTCGTGTTTGCACTGACGGGCCCAGTCATCGTAGCCGATGACATCAAAGCCGGGGACGCCAAAGACGCTTACTTGTTTGGAGATAAGGTCCATGTGTGTCTGGTAGTTTTTACCATTAGCGGATTGCGCCAGATCGTCCAGCCACCGTTGAGCGATATTAAGACCCATTGTTGCTTCTTCCTCCGTTAGTGGTTTTTCTTCTGCCATTTTTTAGCCAAGCTTAATTATAGTTACCGGCTGCGTTACCGGGAGCGGCTCATGCTACAGCAAATCCAGCGTTTTCTGCACCCGTGTCTCCGCCAGAAACGCGGGGTTGTCGGCCATCATTGTTTGGCTACCCGTTGATTTTTGCTAAAACACGTTTGAACCTATTTACCATTAAAATATTACAACTTGCTGACAAATTAGTTGAAATGTAGCGAACGTGCCAATTTCTGGATTTCTTCTTTAATTTAAAATCGCTGGCAAAAAATGCGAGTTTTCTCGCCTTGACCTCTATAGGCAAAAAAACGATCATACCGCCCTCGCAACGGCAGGCCCTTGTGTGTCTGTCCGTCAACAACGAACACATAACAGCGTGGTGACGACTCGCTATCCCACCAACTCAAGGGAGTTCCATGAAGCCAGAGGACCAAAAACGCCTACTGCGTGAAATGATTTTTTTTCGTCGTTTCGAAGATCGAACCTTCGAAGCCTATATGGAGCGAAAAATCGGCGGCTTCCTGCACCTGTACTCAGGACAGGAGGCAGTAGCCACCGGTGTATTGGAGCAAGCCAATTGCGGTCATGACTATGTGATCACCGGTTATCGTGATCATGTTCATGCGATCAAGTCTGGCGCTCCAGCCAAAGAAGTCATGGCCGAGCTTTACGGCAAAGAGACCGGGTCCAGCAAAGGCCGCGGTGGCTCCATGCATATCTTCGATCCCACAGCGAACTTTATGGGTGGTTATGCGCTCGTGGGTCAGCCATTCCCCCTGGCAGCCGGTCTGGCATTGGGTGCCAAGCATCGTGGCGAAGACCAGATCTCGATCTGCTTCCTGGGGGATGGCGCCAACAATCAGGGCACCTTTCATGAAACCATGAATATGGCGTCGGTGTGGAATCTTCCCGTGTTATTTGTTTGTGAGAATAACGGCTACGCCATCGGTACCCATATCGATCGATCGACTGCGGTAAAAGATCAGTACAAACGTGTTGCCGCTTATGACATGAAAGCTAGCCAGCATGACGGTATGGATATCGACACCGTTATGGAAGCGGCAAAAAAGGCAATCAAATATGTGCGTGAAGAAAAGAAGCCATATTTCATTGAGTTCATGACCTATCGCTATCGCGGTCATTCAATGTCGGATTCCAAGAGCTATCGCACCAAGGAAGAAGAGGCAGAATGGGAGAAGCGCGATCCCATCAAGATTTATGGTGCACGTCTGAAAGAGGCTGGCCTGATTACCGATGACGACATCAAGGCTTGGGAAAAGGAAATCGACAGCGAAATCGAGAACGACATTATCAAGTTTGCCGAGGAGAGTCCTGAGCCCAAGATAGAAGAACTCACCCGCTACGTGCTTGATGACAACCCGGATCCCCGTTGGATCGGGCCGCTGGTTAACGAAGGAGAATAAGCGTGGCCGAGACTGCATATTGGGAAGCCATTCGGCGTGCCCACGACGAAGAGCTGGCTAACGACAAAATGGTCATCGCCATGGGCGAAGACATAGGTGTCGCTGGCGGTACCTACAAGGCAACATCCGGTCTGTTCGACAAATACGGCCCGGAGCGCATCATTGATACACCTATCTCGGAGAACTCCTATACCGGTATTGGTATTGGTGCTTCCATGGTGGGCATGCGCCCCATTGTCGAAATTATGTCGATTAACTTCGCATTACTTGCACTGGACACCATTATTAATGCTGCTGCCAAGATTCGTTACATGTCCGGCGGCCGCGTCGCGAGCCCGGTAGTGATCCGTACCCCGGGTGGTACGGCGCATCAATTGGCCGCACAGCACTCGGCTCGGCTGGCGCGTATGTTCATGTCCACCGCTGGTCTGCGCGTGGTGACGCCGCGAGGCCCACTGGATGCCTATGGCATGTTGAAGTCCGCGGTGCGTTGTAATGATCCGGTAGTCATCATCGAACACGAGCGCATGTACAACATGAAGGAAGAAATTCCGGACGAAGAATTCTTTCGCCCGCTCGAAGGTGCCGAGATTGTGCGTCATGGTACCGATATCACACTGATTGGTTATAACTACAACGTCCATCTGTGTCTGGGCGCAGCCGATAAGCTGGCCAAAGACGGCATCAGTGCCGAGGTGCTCGACTTGCGCTCCCTTAAGCCGCTGGATCGGGAAGCGATTCGTCGCTCCGTTGAAAAAACCCATCGCGTGGTGATTGCTGAAGAGGACGAGGCGCCGGTTGGTGTTGGTGCAGAGATTATGGCAGCCATCAACGAAGACTGCTTCTTTGCCTTGGACGCCCAGCCGATCCGTGTTCATGCCGCTGATGTACCGGTGCCATACAACGCGCGGTTGGAAAAAGAGGCAATCCCTGATGTGGAAGATGTGTATCAGGGTGCGCTGAAGGCATTGGGCAAAATCTAATTGCCCGAATGGACAAACATAACAACTTCTATCAATAGGATAGTGCGGGGCAATTGCCCTGCAATAATTTTGTGCCGCTATGAGTGACCCATACGTAATTAAAATGCCCCAACTTTCGGACACCATGACCGAGGGTACTATTGTGTCGTGGGAAAAAAATATTGGTGAATTCATCGAACGTGGCACGGTGGTGGCGACGGTTGAAACCGACAAAGCCATCATGGATGTCGAAGTTTTTCGTGAAGGCTATCTCTCGGGCCCGATGGCGGAGGTGGACAGCGTCGTTCCTGTCGGTGATGCAATTGCCTTGTTGGTAGCAAGTGAAGACCTGGTTGTGGCAGCGAACAGCGCACCGGTAGCGGCGAGCGCCGGTGAGTCTGTAGAAGCAGGTGAATCAGAGCCAACAGCGGACGAGACACCGGCCGATGCTCACCCGGTCAAGATGCCACAGCTCTCCGACACCATGACCGAGGGCACCATGGTGACCTGGGAAAAGGAAATTGGTGATCACATTGCTCGTGGCACGGTAGTGGCGACGGTGGAAACCGACAAAGCAGTAATGGATGTCGAGATCTTTCGTGAAGGCTATCTGTCAGGCCCTCTGGCCGCGGTCGACAGTGTTGTTCCTGTGGGTGAGGCCATCGCCTTTCTGGTGGATAACAAATCAAAAGTACTAAAAACCGAACGCTCCGCGGGTGCCGAGGCGCCCAAGGAAGCCGCGCCAAAATCAGAGCCGGCCGGTACTGCCAAGGCCAAGACCAAGATTCCTGCCATGCCCAGCGGGGCGACACCTGCACCGCGACCCATGGCGGGTGTGGCCACACCGTATGCTCGCCAGCTCGCGGGTGCACACGGAATCGATATCAGTCAAATAAAAGGCACGGGGCCTGGCGGCACCATCATTGCCAACGACGTCTTGAGCACCGAAGTCCAGAAGACCGCCACCAAGCGAATCTTGCAGGTACCGGGCGAAGGCCGTCCGATGAGTGCTATGGAAAAAGCTGTGGCGCACAACATGGAGTATTCACTCTCCATGCCGCTTTTCCGTGTCACGGTGAATATTCAGCCTGATGCATTGAAGGCAGCATCGAAGAAAGCCGGCGCGTCGCTAACCGTTGCGATCGCCAAAGCCGCCGCCTTGGCTATTACGAAACATCCTTCGATCAATGCCGTCTATCAACATGAAGACCGTATTGTCGAGCGCGAACAAATTGATATCGGTCTTGCGGTAGAAACCGAGGGCATGGGTCTGGTAGTACCGGTACTGCGCAATGCCGCACATCGTTCACTATCAGAATTGACTGCCAATTGGATCGATCTGGTTGATCGTGCACGCAAGCGTCGTTTGAAACCGGAAGAATATTCCAACCCGACCTTTACCATTTCCAACATGGGCATGATGGGGGTAGCAGTGTTCGATGCCATCCCATCGCCAGGCACTTCGGCGATCTTCGCGATTGCCACGGCTGGACCGCAAGGCATGCCAGTAACGATCACTGCTGACCATCGAATCGTGAACGGCGCTGACGCGGCCAAGTTCCTCAATACCTTCAAAGAGCTTGTCGAGAATCCCGCCTGGTTGAGTGGTTCGGCGGCAGCACCCACGCCCGTTGCTAAAGGCGAGTCAGCCATTCCTGACGGTGATTGGGATTACGACGTAGTCGTCATTGGTGGCGGACCGGGCGGGGAAGACTGCGCTCGTGATCTGGTGCAACACGGCCTCAAGGTCGCCATGATTAACGACGCACCGTTCCCCGGTGGTGAATGCTTGTGGCGCGGATGTATTCCGTCCAAGGCATGGCGCGCCGGTGCCGATCGCATGCGCGATCGTGCGCACGATGCGCGTCTGGGTGTGAAGGGAACAAACAAGCCCGAGCTCAACTGGAAGAAGCTGGAAGAAACACGTCGCGGTGTGCTCGAAACGCGTGGTGAGATGGCGCTCAAGACCGACAAGGGTGTCAAGATTGATGTCATCCAGGGCTTTGGCCGGTTTGCCTCCGATCACAGTATCACTGTGGACACAGGTGGTAATACCAAGGACCCACATGTTCGCGCCGAACCTGGCGACGGCAAGAAAACCAAAACCATTACCTTCGGGGCAGCTGTCGTTGCCACCGGCGCACCGCCTTTCGTACCGCCGATTGAAGGTTCCGACAATGCCGGCGTACTGACTTCGGATACCGTTTGGGGATTGAAGCAGGCTCCTAAACGCCTGGGTATTGTCGGTGCTGGCGCCATCGGCCTGGAGATGGCACAAATCTTTGCCGACTTTGGTGCCAAGGTGACGGTGCTGGAAGCTGCTGATCGTCCGCTCAAGGAAGTCGAGCCGGAAATTGCCAAGACGCTGACCGCGTTACTGGAAAACGAAAAGAACCTGACGCTCGCGACCAATGCCAAGGCCAAAAAGATTTCCGGTAAGCCAGGTGAAATGACCCTTGCTTATGAAGATGGTGAAGGCAAGAACCGTAGTTTCAAATGCGATTACGTGGTGATGGCTACTGGTAAGCGTCCCGTGCTGGAGCCACTTGATCTCGATAAGGCCGGCGTGGCAACCGAAAACAGTGCTATCAAGGTCGATGCTACCTGTCGCACCAATGTGCCGCACATCCTTGCTGTGGGGGATGTCGTTGGCGGGCTGATGTTGGCCCATACTGCCGGTCAGCAAGGTCGTGTCGCTGCCATGACGATCAATGGTGAGTCCGCTTTTTATGATGAATCCAAAGACTGTGGTGTGATCTTTACGCGACCACAGGCGGCCTTCGTCGGGTTATCGGTAGAGCAGGCCAAAGCCAAGGGCATGGATCCGGTCGAGGTGAAGGTACCCATGAGTATCGATGCCAAGGCCATGATTACCGACGAAACCGACGGCATGATCAAGATCGTTGTCGACAAGGCCAGTCATCGCGTAATCGGTGTGCACTTCCTGACAGAGCATGCCGATACGCTAATCGGTGAAGCCGTCATGATGGTGTCGGGCGAGATGACGCTGGAGCAGGTTGCCATGGCGATTCATCCGCATCCGACCCAGACCGAGCTCTTTGGCGACATGGCGCGTCGATTACTATCGCGCCTGCGTCGCAGCGAAGCCCGAAAGAAATAGACCAGTAATTTTCGAAGTAAGTTGGGCGCCTGGCCGATCTCGCGGGCCAGAACGGACCCGCTGTTGGGCGTGACCTCGTGCCTACCCAGAAGCCTTGTGTATAATCGCCGCTTTGGCGTAGCTGCAATGTCATATCAGGCATTTTTCTTGTTGTTCACGCTATCAATTTAACCATCATGGAGTTTGCGCGAAACATGTCGCAAGTGAAAAAAGTCGTACTCGCCTATTCTGGCGGACTGGACACTTCGGTCATTCTGAAGTGGTTACAGGAGACCTATCAATGTGAAGTGGTCACCTTTACCGCCGATATTGGTCAAGGTGAGGAGGTCGAGCCGGCCCGGGCCAAGGCCGAGGCGCTGGGTATTAAAGAGATCTATATCGAGGACCTGCGCGAAGAGTTTGCGCGGGAATACGTCTTTCCCATGTTTCGCGCCAACACCATTTACGAGGGCGAATATTTGTTGGGCACGTCGATCGCCCGGCCACTGATCGCCAAACGTCTGGTAGAGATAGCGGCTGAGACAGGTGGTGATGCCATCTCCCATGGCGCCACCGGTAAGGGTAATGATCAAGTGCGTTTCGAGTTAGGTGCCTATGCCCTGGCACCGGATATAAAGGTGATCGCACCGTGGCGCGAGTGGGATCTGACTTCACGTGAGAAGCTGATCGCCTATGCCGACAAACACGGCATTGCAGTCGAAAAGAAAGCAGGCGGTAAATCGCCATATTCAATGGATGCCAACTTACTGCACATCTCTTACGAGGGCGACATCCTGGAGGATCCGTGGGCCGAGCCGGAAGAAGACATGTGGCGCTGGTCGGTTTCACCGGAGAACGCACCGGATGAACCCACTTACATCGAGTTAACCTATCGTCATGGCGACATCGTCGCTATCGATGGTGTCGACATGAGCCCTGCCACCGTCATGGAAACCCTGAATAAACTCGGTTCTGCCAATGGTATCGGGCGTGATGACATCGTCGAAAATCGTTATGTCGGTATGAAATCGCGCGGTTGTTACGAGACACCCGCGGGCACCATCATGCTGAAGGCGCATCGCGCCATGGAGTCACTGACTCTGGATCGGGAAGTGGCCCATCTGAAGGATGAGCTAATGCCGCGCTATGCCAGCCTGATTTACAATGGTTACTGGTGGAGTCCGGAGCGCGAAATGATGCAGCAAATGATTGATGCCTCACAGGAAACCGTAAACGGCACGGTGAAACTCAAACTGTACAAAGGCAATGTCATTACAGCAGGTAGGGTTTCTGAAAGCCACACCCTGTTTGACAGCGATATCGCCACGTTCGAGGAAGATGCCGGCGCTTACGATCAGGCGGATGCAGCCGGATTTATTAAGCTCAACGCGCTGCGTTTGCGCATCGCGGCAAGGCAAAAAAAGGGCTGAAATAAGCCTAAATAGCGCTCCTGGCTTGGCTATACTTATTAAATAAAAACCAGTCAGGGGTATGTTGACCGACGGGAGAGGCGGTAGCATCTAACTCAAGGTCAATGATTTTGGAACCGGCACAGATTTCAGTACAGGAGTTCAAGCGCAAATTCCGGCAGCTCATATTACTGACCTGGATGGTGCCGCCTGTGTTTGGCCTCTCCTTTTTGCTGTTTCTGCGCATTTTTACACCTGAGCAGATCTACGGCATTTTAATCACGCCACTCGAGCCGACATTCATCATCGCAAGCCTGTTCTTTGCAGTCTGGTACCTGGAACGGCGCATTACGCCTGTTGTTGAGTTTCTCGAAGGCAGTGGGTCCGTTCATCGCGACTTGGCACTCGGATGCATGCGCGCGTTCCCGCTGCATTACTGGACAGTCTTCCTGGTTTACCTATTGTTGGCACCTGCTTCGGTCATTTTCTCCGCCGAGATATTTACTGATTTTGTTGCACAACCAGTTGACTGGTTTCGTGTACACCTGGTGGCTTTGATTGTATCCATCATTGTCGGCTTGCCAATATTCTTCCTGGTCCTTGATCTATTTGGTAAGACGGTATCCGGTTTGCCGATCAGGCGGCCGCATCTCACCGTGAAGACCAAGGTGTTTCTCATTGGCGCTTTGGTGCCATTGTTGATTGATACCACGCTGGTTCAGTACTTCTGGACCCGAACAGGATTCTTCAGCGTTGAGACTTTTATGATTTGGTTGATACTGGAGCTTCTTGCTATTGGTGGCAGTATTCTATTCGCTCGCAGTTTTGGTCAATCCTTGCTGCCGTTGCAGGAGTTCATCGAGGCGCACAGTGTTTCCAGCGATTTCGATATTGCCAAGCTCAAGGCAATGTCTACCGATGAGTTGGGAGTCATTACTTCCGACATACGGGAATTGGCCGAGAAGTTACAATTTCAAAGCGACATTCTCGATATCCGCAACCAGATTCTTGCCGCCAGTGGTGGCGAGAATATGTTGCAAGAGGCATCTACGGTTATTGTAGACATCGCTGACGTCGCCCTTGGGGCAGACATTTCTTTTCTTCTGATCTATGACAAGAATAGCGACACTTTGGTTAACGTCGCGTATTCCGGGTCAGAGTTTAGTCACAACGGTCATTATCGTTTACCCCTGATCGGTGATTCATCGCTGGCGGTGTTGGCATACAAAAGCGGTCAGACGATTGCCATTGATGATGTGACCACCGATATGCGGGTTAACAGGGCCGTGGTTGACGAGAAAAATATTCTATCTGCCATCGCCACCCCGCTTAAATACGGCGATTCTAATATTGGTGTTCTGATTTCCGCGTCTACAAAAGAGCATCATCATTATGTCGATCGCGAGATCAAGCTGATTGAGTCTCTGGCACAGGAAGCAGCATTGGTCACCAACGCAATCTTGCTGCAACAAGAGCAACGGAGAGCGGAACAGCGTTATCGTAATCTCAACGAGCTGGCGCCTGATGCGATCTTGTTGATGGACGAGTACGGTATTCTCACCGAGATTAATCGTGCCGCCGAAGTGCTGTTAGGGAAAGATCGTAAAGAACTGTTAGGCACACCATGGAGCGGTTTCATTAGACAATGCCATTGCCCTAGTGGTGATCTGATAGATACAGTGAACGCACTTCCTATTGGGGAGGCCAAGCTTTGTCAGGCAGAGCTAACGGCAAAAACCGAGGGAGTACCAATAACGGTTGATATTCGCGCATCGCGACTGGAGTTGGGAGGCGTCCCCATGATTCAGGCCTTCCTGCGGGACATTACAAAAGAAAAACTGGTGGAAGAGGCCCATCGTCGCTCACAGGAAAAACTGGCGCTTCATATTAGCCAGACGCCAATCGGCGTTATCGAATGGAATACTGATTTTGAAGTGGTCGAATGGAATCCCGCGGCAGAGGTAATTTTCGGATATTCGCGCGAAGAAGCATTGAACAAGCCTGCCGTCGACTTGCTGATTCCGAATAGCGCCAAGGAGCATGTGGATGCTATATGGAGTGCCTTGTTGGAGCAAAAAGGTGGTCGACGCAGTACCAACGATAACGTTACCAAAGATGGCAGAACCATAAACTGTGAATGGCACAACACTCCACTCGTGAGCGATGATGGTGAAGTAATCGGTGTGGCTTCACTGGTGCGTGATATTACCGCAAGCAAGCGAGCCGAGGAGAGTGTCAGAAAATCGGAACAGGAACTTAGTGCAATCCTGAACAGCCTTCAGGATACTTTTTACCGTACGGATGTTGAAGGCAATATTGTTCGTATATCACCTTCTGTAGAGAAATTGTTAGGGTATATGCCACAGGAGCTGACAGGTCGGAAGATGTCGGATCTGTATGTGGACGAAGACGGGCGCGAGAGATTTATAACTGAGCTTCAGGAAAACAATGGAGCGGTAAAAGGTTATCAAGCTGCATTGCGATGTAAGGACGATTCTGTAGTTTGGGTCTCGACAAACGCACAATATTACACAGACGAGCAAGGCAACATCGCTGGTGTCGAGGGCACCACTCGGGATATCACCAAAATCCGACTTACCCAGGAAGAATTGTTCAAGGAGAAAGAGCGGGCGCAAGTGACACTGGAATCCATTGGCGACGGTGTGATTACAACCGATGTCAGCGGCAGTATTGAATACGTCAATCCGGTTGCGGAGCAGATATGCGGCTGGTCCGAGGAAGAGGCAGAGACCCAGCCATTCGAAAAGGTATTCCGGTTTATTGAGGAGAGCACCCGGTTACCGATTGAAAGCCCGATTCTGCAGTGTCTGGAAAAACGCCATCCGGTGAATTCTGATGTGGAAACGATTCTCGTCGGCAAACACGGCCGGGAGTTCGCTGTTGAATTTTCGGCTTCACCCATTCGCGATCGCAACGGTAGTCTGGTTGGTGTCGTGGTGGGATTGCATGATGTTACCGAAATGCGTCAGCTATCACAGCAGCTTACTCATCAGGCGACGCACGATTCCCTGACCGGGCTGATCAATCGTCACGAATTCGAACTTCGACTGAAGGCTGCTCTTGATAGCGCCTTCCATGACGATGTTCAGCACGCGCTATGTTATCTCGATCTTGATCAATTCAAGATTGTTAACGATACCTGTGGCCATATCGCTGGCGACAAACTGTTGAAGCAAGTGACATCGCGATTACGCGATAAAGTGCGCAATTCCGATACCCTGGCACGTCTGGGTGGCGATGAGTTCGGGGTTCTGTTGTGGGATTGCCCATTGGAAACTGCGCAAAAGATAAGTGATGACCTGCGCAAAGCAGTCAATGAATTCCGTTTTTCCTGGGAGGATCGTGTATTCGAAGTCGGCGTTAGCATAGGTCTGGTGCCGATCGACGATAAAAGCGGCACGCTTACCGATGTGTTAAGCGCCGCCGACAGTGCCTGCTATGCCGCCAAGGATCAAGGGCGCAATCGTGTGCATGTCTACCAGCCCGATGACACGCTGTTGACAGCGCGCCATGGTGAGATGCAGTGGGTATCCCGGATTACCAGTGCACTAGAAGAGGATCGCCTGCTGCTATATGGCCAGCACATCAAATCCTTGGTAGATGAAAATATCGATCATTGGGAGCTGTTGGTTAGACTGAAAGGTGAAGACGGTGAAGTGATTCCGCCGATGGCCTTTATTCCAGCCGCCGAGCGATATCATATTATGCCGGCCATTGATCGATGGGTTTTGAAACGGGCATTTTCCCTCATCGTTGATCACGATCATCTAGCTGCTGACGATGCACCGATATTCAACTTCAACCTTTCCGGCCAGTCTTTATCCGATGACGGGCTGTTTAACTTCCTTGTCAATGAGATTGATGAGAGCGGAATAAATCCAGAGAAGATCTGTTTTGAAATTACTGAAACGGCAGCAATAGCGGATCTGGCTCATGCAACACGATTCATCGCAATCATGACTGGCCTGGGGTGTCGTTTTGCACTGGACGACTTCGGTAGCGGTTTAAGTTCTTTTGGCTATCTAAAAAATCTCAATGTCAGTTATCTCAAGATTGATGGTGGATTTGTGCGCAATATGGTTGACGATGCGATTGATTACGCCATGGTGGAATCCATTAATCACGTCGGACATATGCTTGGCATCAAAACCATTGCCGAGTTCGTGGAGTCCGACAAGATTCTGGATGCAGTAACCAAACTGGGTGTGGATTATGCGCAGGGTTATAATATTTCCAAACCTATCCCGATTGACGACGACTTCTTCTCGGTGGCCAATCCGATGTTTGGCAAGGCAAAAGCTCACTAGTTTAGCCATTGCAGATTGTTTGTTTGGTACGGTAGGGTAGTGACCACATCACCGGAGGCCATATGCGACTACTCCACACCATGCTTCGTGTCGGCGATCTCGACAAATCGATCAGCTTTTATACCGATGTACTGGGTATGCAGCTGCTGCGAAAGAAAGACTATCCGGATGGAAAATTCACGCTCGCGTTTGTAGGTTACGGACCCGAGTCCGAGCACGCGGTAATCGAGCTAACCCATAACTGGGATACCGATCATTACGACCTGGGCGACGGTTTTGGTCATGTTGCACTACAAGTGGATGACGCCTATGCCGCCTGTGAACAGATTCGGGAGCGCGGTGGTCGTGTGGTGCGCGAAGCTGGGCCAATGAAACACGGTACGACCGTGATTGCTTTTGTCGAAGATCCGGATGGTTACAAAATCGAACTGATTCAGCGAAAAGACTGAAATCCATCTCCATTGCATTTTTCCCTATAAATATCATGTAGATCAATTAGTTATCCTGTTTTTTAGCAGAGATAACTATGCACCTGCGTGGGGCGATGGCACTCGGTATCTGGCGAGAATTGTGACATAATTGGCAGCTATTTTTCATGGCAGTAATGTCATGCTTTCAGAAGGGGGGATTCCATGGGGAAAGAAAGTATTAAACCGACCTGCGATCAGCTGATCGACATGATGGCGAAACCGTTCGTCATCATTGATAAAGACTATGAAATCCGCGCTGCCAATCGTGCCTACCGTGAACGCTACGGCGTGAAAGAGTGCGATGTGGTGGGTCGCAAGTGCCACGATGTGTCGCACCATTCCGATGTGCCGTGCAGTCAGCATGGGGAGCACTGCCCGCTCGATGCCGTATTTGCCGAAGCTCAGCCGACCCAAGTGATGCACGTACATTACGATGGCAAGGGTGCTGAGGAATATGTGCAGCTTCAGGCCTCACCGATATTCGATGAAAACGGTGAAGTGCTCTATATCGGTGAGACCATAAATCCGGTCAGTAAGCCGGAAGAGGATGAACCAATTCTCATTGGACGCTCACGCCCCTTGTTGCGCCTGACCAGTATTCTTCAGCGCGTGGCCCCGACGCCGACGACAGTACTGCTTCTGGGTGAAAGTGGTACGGGTAAAGAACGCGCTGCCGAGTATATCCATCAGTTTTCTACGCGATCAGCCGGCCCGTTCGTTGTGGTGGATTGCAGTACCCTGGGTGAAAATCTGATTGAGAGTGAGTTATTTGGCGCCGAGAAGGGTTCCTATACTGGCGCCATGAAGTTGAAGAAAGGCTTATTTGAAGCTGCTCACGGCGGCACGCTGTTCATTGACGAGATTGGTGAATTGCCACTACCGCTGCAAACAAAATTACTGCGTGCACTGGAATCCGGCACCATTCGCAGAATCGGCGGCACTGAGTATATCCGTACAGACGTACGTGTGATCGCCGCCACCAATCGTGATATGAAAGCGATGGTGAAGGCCGGCGAATTCCGTGAAGATCTGTATTATCGATTGACCGCCTTCCCGGTTACCTTGCCACCCCTGCGTGAACGCAAGGACGATATCCCGGCATTGGCGGAACACTTCCTGAAACACCTCTCTGATGGCGATCGTCATTTACCGCTTTCACCGGAGGTGATCGAGGCGCTCCTCGATTACGAGTACCCGGGCAACATCAGGGAGCTACGTAATATTATCGAGCGCGCAGCGATACTGGCGATTGATGATGTTATGCGACCGGAGCATCTAATGCTGGAAGGTCTGGGCCAGATTAATCGTGCGGTAAGCAAGGCATTCCACAAATCCGATGAGCTGATTGTACGTCGCGGGCGCTTGACCGACGATATCGTGCTGGAAGCGTTGGATAAAACTAAAGGGCACCGTGCCAAGGCTGCCGAGATGCTGGGTGTAAGTGAGCGCACACTCTACCGTCACGTGGGACGTATGAAGCAAAGCGCCTGAACCTGCGCAACCCGCTTTTCACCTAAATTCTTCCCAAAAAAATCCCGAGGTCGGTTACGACCTCGGGTTACTCGCGTATGCCAGACTGAAGGGAGGAGGGTCGCCTGGCGTATTGAGATATAAAATCGCCAGTGCACAAACAACTTAACCATCAACATATCCTATGAGAATGACAAAGCCATACACCAACATTTTATATATAGCAATCCTCGTGCCAGCCAGGCACTGTAAATTTTCTTAGTAATATTAGTAAGTTATGATGCTGGCATTTCAAGACCGGTGAGTCTGTCGCTGTCATGTCTGCCATTCCGGTCACGAAATGTCAGGAGTATGCGGTGGAATTTCCAAGAAAGGCAGGGTGAATGGAGTAATAAAAAAACCGGGGTCGGTTCGCGACCCCGGTTACAAGTGCCAGTCAAGATAGGAGAAATTAACTTGGCGAATCGGAAAAATTCCGGATTTATTTGACAGTGCTCAGACCGAGAATCTCCCAGTTCTGCATGCCACCGCGGTACCACTTGATCTTGTGTGCCGGGTAGCCGACCTGCAGCAACGACTTGATGTTGTTTGGAGACTGACCACACCACATGCCATTACAGAACATCACCAGCGTCTTGGCGTTGCTGAAGTTCCAGATGCCGTCGTCTTCCTTGGCACCAAATTCCTTTTTCAAGATATCACTGATGGTGAACGGATCAGATTTGGCAACATTCAGCTTGGTCCAGGGGATATTCTTGGCGCCTGGAATGGTGCCGCGAGCTACCCAATCCGGTGTACGTGAATCCACTACCAGGATTGAACGGTCGCCTTTACTCATTTTCACTAGGTAATGCAGCATTTCCGTTTCGGCAATGGTCTCCACGCCAGGTGCCAGTTTGATCGGCTGAATGCAGAATGGAGGGCATTTACGCGATGTTTTGGCGAATGCTGGATTGACCACATTCTTCTGATTCTGATTGCGCATGATGGTGTGTGTCTTACCATTGTGCTTGACCTTCACACGGCTCATTTTCGGCGTAATGCCAACCGCATCTTTCGCGGTCGCGGCCAATGGTGTTACCAGGCCGACACAGACGCCAGCAATGACTAAAAGTTTATCGATTCTCATGTAGGACTCCTTAAATTATTGTTTATCCTCCCATTTGGTATTACTAAACCCTCAATCGCATTCGGGCTCTTCATCTTCAGATCCTTCCTCTTTTTTCTTCTCTTTCTTCTTTTTGTCTTCCTCTGACGCCTTGATAATCTGGGCGAATACCGGCTTATGGTTGGCGTTAACGACGCTCACCGAGCAACTTCCGGCCATTATGTCGGTTGATACAAAATTAAAGGCCGTCACTAAGAATGCGGCAATCACCTGTTTCATATTCTTTATGTCTCCTGTGTTCGCTGGAAAAACTAGCATGAACAATCCATCAGGAACTTTGATCCCCGACAAATAACCATCACTGCAACTCGCGTGCCAGAAATTTTTTATCGTTTTTTAGCTGTATTTTAAGGAAAAGGATTGCGGCTGTGACGTATTGGCATGCCCTGGTGGCAGGAATGACAGGTGGGGCAGGGGTGGGTGGGAGTGGCAACATTTTGCCGGTGGCTATACATACCCAAAGATATGCCCTTACGTTGTTCGGTAACCGGCAGTAGAGAAGCGCCTAAAGACGACTAAAATGTGATTACTTTCTCGCTATCAACCACCCAATCCGCCAGGGCAGACATCGTCGATTTTTCAGCCCCCTCGAAATAGGGATGATTCTTGTAAATCCCACAACGTGCCATACATGTTCCACAAACCTTGACTGGAACACCTTGGGCAATTAGGTCGCTAAGCATTTTGGAAAGATCCTGGTCATACCCTTCTGGGGGCTTGCAAACATCTCTGGCCATATCTACGGCATCATTCATCAGGAATATCCTCACTTCCTGGCCATCTTCGATCAGTTGCCCAGCCAACCTCAGCCCATTCCAGGTGACATCAGTATTGTCATACGGTTCACGATTAAAAATGATCAGGACTTTCATTGTTGGCCCTCAATACTGAATGATAGCTGCGACTGATAAATGCCTGCTATGCGTCGAAAGCGGACATTCTTGTTCGATCGAGTATAACCGCCAACAAGTATTCAACAAAAAGCCCGGCAACAGGTGGCGCTACCGGGCTTCTATTACTATTGGATCCTAATTACTTTTTTAAGTAGTTGGCGAGCCAGTAGTCAGCACTGACATAGCGACCACCACCGCTGAAGTATAGAACCAGTAGCATGATGAAGTAGGTGACGGCGAACTCGATGCCGTTGTTCAGGACGACAAAGCTGCCACTTTCAGTCAGCCATTCGTAGTTTCCATGTGTCTTGAGTATGTCCTTTGCCTTTTCGAGACGCTCGGCTGCACCGGCAACACGATCGGAGGCAAACAGCCATTGGCTGCTATCTGCTATGGCGAGCCAGCCGTTTTGCCAGTGTACGGCAAAGGCAGCTACCAGCATCGTGGCCATTAACGGGATCGATATCCAGCGCACACCCAGCCCAAAGAACAACAGGATCGCGCCACCAAGTTCCGCAGAAGTTGCGAGAAATGCCATTACACTCGGGAACGGCAATCCCAGGCCCCAATCTGGATTTCCGAACCAGTCAGCAGTACTTCCAAAGTTACTGAACTTGCTGTAGCCCGCCATCAGAAAGATTGGCGCCAGATAAAGACGTAGTGCCAATGGGCCAAGAAAATCCGCCTTTCTCGATTTATCCAGCAGAGCCTGCAGTTGTAGCAATCGATCCATCGTTATCTCCTCGACGTTTTGATTATTGTGATCATCCTGAAAGCAATCAGGTTGCTGTAAGTTACGACCGGTAAAACTGGATGAAGTTCAGGGGGAGAATATCCCTGGCGGAAAATCAGGTGCGTAGCGTGCCGAGGATAATGTTGTGTTTATGAAGATCTTCAAGGATCTCATGACCGCCGTTTATAACCACCTCTGGGTTGGGGTGTTTCATCTCAACGGCAAGGTCATGAAGCGCTGCAGTAGCTGTCAGTTGCTCATCCTGCTCAAGACGATTAAGCAAAATTGCTGTCATCGGATTGATTTCAATAAAGCCAACATCATCGTTTAAATCGCGATAAACAATTATATTGGTAGGTTGTTCACCCGGCTCATTTGGTTGGAAGTCTTTGCTGATGCGATGCACCGGAAACTCATAACTCAATACCCAGGCAAGCGGTGAAATAACCGGGTGGCCGGACAGCAGGTCACCTTCTTTATCGATGGTCTCCCAGTCGATTTGTTCATCCGATTGGGCTGCCGCCAGTTCCATCCACTCGTAATGCGCCAGTTCCAGCATAAAGGTCGGCTCGCCAGCCTGCGGTCGTCGAACATCGTTCAGGTACTTCAGGAATTCTGCCGGTAGCTGCGGGAACAATGGCGTCTCGGCGCGATGTTCTGAAAAGTAGGCGCGAATTAATACATCCCAGCGAGTTTCACCCAGAACTTCTTTTAGCACCGGATAGCTGGAAGCCATAAAATCTTCAACATTGTTGAAAAATAGCTCGCGGTATATCGCCATGCGACGATCTTCAACTTCCGGTGGGCGTGGATTGTCCTGCGGATTCCGAATGTTGGCCGCAAATTCAAACTGTTTTCTGATGAATTCTTTTTGCTCAGACGTGTTGTGCGACTTGCTGGTTTTCATTCCTCGCACTCCACTTTTTCTGCGTTGCAACGATTTGGTCGATTTCACTCAGTAGCTCAGGTAACGGTGGAATATTAAAATCCCGTTCAACCATTGTTGGTATCACACCAAATTGTTCGTAAGCTTTGTCCAGTAGTGCCCAAACGGGATCGACAATGTCGGCGCCATGGGTATCCACAATCAGGTCTTCCGCTTCATTGTAATGACCAGCGATATGCACATAGGCAATACGCTCTCCGGGAAGTTGTTTCAGGAATTCTTCTGCACCATACTGATGGTTAACGCTATTGACGTATATATTGTTTACATCCAGTAGCAAATCGCAGTCGGCTTCTTCCAGTACCGCGTTAATGAAATCAATCTCTTCCATTTCCTTGCCCGGCGCGGCGTAGTAGGAAACGTTTTCCATCGCGATACGTTGGCCCAGGAAATCCTGTACCTGCTGGATGCGATCGGCGACATAATGCACAGCATCTTCGGTAAAGGGGATGGGCATAAGATCGTACATGTGCCCGTCATCACTGCAATAACTCAAATGCTCACTGTAGCAACTGATGTTGTGTTGCTTCAGAAAGTTTTTGACTTGCCGCAAGAAGTTGAAATCAAGAGGGGAAGGGCTGCCAATGGACAGTGACAGTCCGTGTGTAACAAATGGGTATTTCTCGGTAAATTTGCGAAACCGCTTTCCATACTTGCCGCCAACACCAATCCAGTTTTCCGGCGCGACTTCCAGAAAATTGATTTGTGCCGGTGGTTGGTCCTCAAGCGGGCCCATGAGGGCCCGCTTGAGTCCAAGTCCAGCACCATGAACAGGGTATTGCTTATTCATGGAATAAGTTTACGTCAACTTACTTCTTGCCGCCGCACTTACCTTCGCCACACTGGCCTTCTTTCTTTCCATCTTTCATGCCGCCGCAGTGACCGTCTTTGTCACCCTTGGCACCACAATGGGCTTCTTTACCGCCTTTCTTGCCGCCGCAATTGCCGCTCTTGCCTTTCTTGCCGCCGCAATTGCCGCTCTTGCCTTTCTTGCCGCCGCAATTGCCATCCATGCCGGCAACCTGGTAGCCGCTGGAAAGCGGTTTCATTGAGAAAGGATTTTGGTCAGCGCTGGCAACCGGAGCTGCAGCCATGGAAGCGACAAAGGTAGCGCCGAGCGCCGCGGCCAGTGCTTTAGGGGTATTCTTGTTAGCCATCTTTTAAATCTCCATTTATCAGTTGAAACAAAGTAAAAAACCTTTAGTGGTGGGATATTCCCTTCCGCATTGCAGGCTCAAAGCCCTTTTTTGGCGCCATCCTTGGCGCTCGAATCAATCTGACTGTGCTTTTAGGGGAAAGTTTCAGGAAAGTTAAAGATTTGCAGTTTTAGGCAGGATTTTTTCTCAAATGCTTGTCGAGACAGGAAAAATAGAGGTTTTCGTCGGGCGGGGTACCTGAGCGCTGGGATGCCCACAGCATTTCTGCCAGACATTCCATAATAATATGCTGCGCCGCGTGGGCGTCTTGTTCCTGTTCAGCCAACTGCTGGAATCGTTGTTTTATGCCGAGTGGCCGGTCCAGCGATAGTTGCTCCTCGATGGCGACGTGCATGCCCATGTGCAGGAAGGGGTTGGTTTCGCCATGTTCCGGCAGATAATCCTTGTCACGGTAGCGGTCGGGATCTTCCAGAAGACTATGGTATTCAGGATGATTCAGTACAACCTGAGTGATTATGGTTTCTGCTCCCGCCAGCGGTTGCTTATCCCGGTACTTCTGCCAGGCAGTAAAAAAAACCTCTCGCGTGTTCTGACGTGACTGCCCGAATAACATAAATCAGTCTTGCGTCTGGAACAGGCCAAGAACGGTGGAATACTGAAAAAGATGATTGTCGGTTTCTAACGGACCGATTTCTCCGTTGCCGTAGACGCCAATGGTAGGCAGGCCAGGATAAGTGGCCTGCAGTATTTCCAGGTCACGGTCTCGGCTGCCGTAAAAGTTAGGGCCTCGGCCCATGCACGGAAACAGAATGGCAAAGTCCGGACTTTCTCCAAGTCTGTCGGCTGCCTGACGTACCGTTTGTTTCATTTCGCGTTCTGCTGCAAGTGTGTCGCGCATTGCCCAGAACAGTGACTCACCCGGCTGTAATTGGTCGGAAAGCGTAATTGACTGCTCATTCAGGTTTGCTGAAACAATGTGGTTCAAGCGAAAGCGGCCTTCACTAATTGCGGTTTCCGGATCACCGAACGTCACACCACCCATTAATAGATGAAGTGGAATTCGTTTCTGGTCTCTTACCGACTGTGGCAGGGAGCGTACCAATACATTCAGTGCCGGGTAATTCCCCAGGCGCATCAAGTCATTGCCCTCGACCTCAGCGACTTTGATCGGCGCAGTTAACGCCCGTACACCTTGTGATACGGAGATACCTGCACGCGAATGACTAATCCGTGCTTCAACGTGCCCGCTCTCGGCAACACGGCTGCCGCTCCATACTTTAAATGGCCCATGACCGAACGGGTCACCGGATACGGCGCCAAATCGCTTGGCGGGTACATCCAGCCAATCGCTGTCGAGTCCAGCGGGTGTGCACAAGCTTAGCAATGACTCGGTGTCATCCATGTGGTTACCGGAAAGCTCCAATTGCATATCGCCACCAAAGACCATGGCAGCAGCGCCTGGACTGTCCAGCAGCCATTCATCTTCAGTCAGAACTCCGGTACCAGTGCAACCAATAACCTGCATACTGCCGGCGGCGCGTGCTGCGGCACGCAGGGCGGGTTCGGGATTGTCAGCGTATTCGTGGGTTAGAAAAATGAGAACGGCGTTGGCGCGATCGAGTTCTGCGCGCTCCAAGCCCTGTTGAACCGCTTTGGCGGCATGTAACGGGTCCGCACGCACTCCATGACTTAGTCCGGTGGCAACTCGATTCATTCTTCTACTTTATCTTTATATTCACACAAATCAAAGATAACGCAGCTTCCGCATCGGGGTTTACGCGCAATGCAGGTATACCGCCCATGCAATATCAGCCAGTGGTGTGCGTCATGTTTGAATACATCGGGTACCACTTTCATGAGTTTGTCTTCGACTGCGCGCACGGTTTTGCCGGGCGCAATGCCAGTGCGGTTGGCGACGCGAAAAATATGGGTATCGACGGCGATAACGGGTTCGCCGAAAGCGGTGTTCAATATAACGTTCGCTGTCTTTCGGCCAACACCCGGTAAAGCCTCAAGCGCTTCACGTGTATTCGGAACTTTGCCACCATGCTCGTCGACCAGGATGCGACATGTTTTCATGATGTTCGTGGACTTGGTTGGATAGAGCCCAATGGTTTTAACGTGTGATCTTAGTTTGCGCAGACCCAGATCGAGAATATCCTGCGGTGTTTTGGCAACGCTGAATAATTCCTTGGTGGCAATGTTGACACCCTTGTCGGTCGCCTGAGCCGAAAGAATAACGGCAACCAGTAACTGGAAGTTATTACTGTGCCTTAACTCGGTGGTGGGTAGAGGATTGGCTTCGCGCAGTCGCTCGAAGATTTGATGACGCTTATCCTTGTTCACTTTTTGTTCCGTTTTTGTTTCACGCGTTCTACCGCTGCGTGGATCTCATCACGAATACGCTGACTGCCATCTCTGGATTTCGATTTTCGTTCAGCCTCGCGTTGGCGTTGACGGCGAGCGAGCCGCCGCAATCGCTTTACCGTGTTTTCTCGTGCACATCGTACTTCCGTATTTCCGTAGTCAGGCCATGGGCTGCTGTCATCAGACTGATGGATGCTGTCCGCCACGAGGTCAATGCAATCTACAGGACACGCGGGCAGACACAACTCGCAGCCGGTACAAAGTTCAGCAATTACCGTGTGCATTCTTTTTGCGCGGCCAACAATGGCATCCACAGGGCACACCTGAATGCATTTGGTACATCCAATACATTCTTGCTCAACGACAAGCGCTAGTACTCTCGGTTTGTGTTCTCCACACTCAGGGTTCAATGGAACTATTGGCCGTTGCATTAAGGTGGCCAGGCTGGTGATAGTGGTATTTCCGCCGGGCGGGCAACGATTGATTTCAGTCTCAACTCTTGCAAGGGCGCGGGCGTAATCCCGGCAGCGCGGGTATCCGCAGCGCGTACACTGGGTTTGTGGCAAGCACCGGTCGATCGCCCTCACTGATGGCATCGAATTGGAAGACTGATCGTTACTGACGGACATACTGGCGCGAGTATGGCCAGTGGCTTCAGACATTGCAATTGGCCGCTATCTTCATCTCCGATGGGTTTATTGTTGATTGCGTGATTGATCGTTTTGTCTAGAACTGGTTAAGGGCAGGCATTAAAAAGTTTGTTTAAAGACCATGCCAAAGTCTTTGGTTTCGGTAATATTCCGCATTCACCCGGTTTTTCATTGCTCTGAAATATTAAATGTCTAGTGTTAGCTATGGACGTTACAGTTAGTTTTGATGTCAAGGAGGGTGACATGAGCGCCAATACAGCAGCCACAGTTCAACACCAGAATATCTCAGACGTAAAACCAGAACAGATACTCAACGTGCAATCCAGTTTTGGTCGCGCATTGTGGGATCCGGAATTTCTGGACAAGTTTTACGACATATTTCTAAACAGTAATCCGGAAATTGGTCCACGATTTGCCAACACAGATTTTGTAAAGCAGAAG